>OJUG01000832.1_pt1 | contig 43869 bp, 34 predicted proteins | sample 1599841 | NCBI WGS metagenome assembly OJUG01 (sample SAMN04168659, study PRJEB22393) | human gut metagenome | biome: human gut microbiome; feature: stool | host: Homo sapiens | collected 2014-05-12 | reverse complement strand
GATATTCATTCTAAACTCGATATTACTTATGAACTTGAGGGTATACCCCCCGTGGAGGATGGAGCAATACCAATACTATTTACTATCCTAACCAATGCTATCTGTTAAATTAATTTACATTTATTACAGCATATTCAGATTTGCATCCAGTTTTAAATTTGAATGCCCAATCTGAAATTCCTGAGGTAACAATAAAGTTTGTGTTGCCTCTTTTTTCGTATCCATAACACTTTGCATGAGGCAATCATATCATCCTTTGTGGTGTCATCATCTACAAAATCCCCTACTATTAACACTACATCCGGATCTTCCTTATTCATTCTGTCTATGTACTGCTTCCACTGGTGTCCGTTAAATAATGGCAACTGTCCCTAGCAGCAAAAACTATAGCTATCGCTGCCATAATTATGTAATAGACTATTGGGACCAATATTATATAAACGAATCATATTTTGTGATTGACGTTAATATGCATTTAAGTTATATTTATTAAGGAAGGAGAATGAAAAATTGTATAATATTAGTTTCTATAAAGATAAAAAAGGAAACGAACCTGTCAAACAATATATTGTTTCTTTAAAAAAAAAATACTAAAGACAGTCTTATAAAATTAAATAAAATCCATGATTATTTAAATATCCTAAAACAAAATGGTACAAGAGCAGGGATGCCTTTTGTTCGTCACATAAAGAATGACCTATGGGAATTAAGACCACTAAAAGACAGATTTTTCTTTTTTACATATGATGGTAATGATATTATTTTATTATCTTATTTTAGAAAGATGACCCAAAAGACTCCATCAAGAGAAATTAAAAAGGCAATAAAACTGATGAATGATTATATTGAAAGGAGCGCGAAAAATGAGTAAAGCGAGAATACATCCTAAAGGTTCATCATGGGATGAATTGGAAAAACAATTATTTACTCCTGAGGAGATTGCTGAAAGTAAAATACGCGTTGACATTATAAGCGAAATGATACAGGCAAGAGAAGAAAATGGTATTACCCAGAAACAACTCGAAACAATGAGTGGTGTAAAACAGCCTGTAATTTCAAGAATGGAAAAAGGAATCACTGATCCACAACTGTCTACTGTATTAAAAATATTAAATTCTCTAGGCAAAACACTTCAGGTAGTTCCACTAAAGAGAAAATAATAAATCTAAAAAAGTCTTTAAAGGATTTCCTTTAAAGACTTTTTCAACAGGGGCACTAGGAATCGAACCCAGCTCTGGAGTTTTGGAGACTCTTATTCTACCGATGAACTATGCCCCTATTGCGTTTAAGCACAAGGATATTTATATCATAAACCCCAGAACTTGTCAACCAATTTTGCCATTGTTTATGACAAAACATGACTTTTTACAGTTTGTCACAAGCCTCTCTTATATTGTTTACTCCTATTATTTCTATACCCGAAATATCTTTTAAAGATTTCACGCAAACAGACGGCAAAATGCATCTGTTAAATCCTAGTTTTTTTGCCTCAAGAACTCTTTGTTCAGCCTGTGACACAGCTCTTACCTCTCCTGACAATCCCACTTCACCAAAGACAATGGTATCAGATGAAATGACACGATTTCTATAGCTGCCTATGAGAGCTGTTACAAGTGCCAAATCCATTGCAGGCTCTGTTATTTTCATGCCTCCTGCAACATTGACATAGGCATCATAATCACCCATTTGGATACCCATATGCTTCTCTATAACAGCCATCAGCAAATTTACTCTGTTGTAATCAGTTCCTACAGCAGTTCGGCGTGGCATACCAAAAGCTGTATGATTTATAAGTGCCTGAATTTCTACCAATATAGGACGTGTTCCTTCCATAAGACAGGATACAACTGACCCTGTTGCATCTTTTGGCCTTCCCTCCAACATAAATTCAGATGGATTTAATACCTGATGAAGTCCATCTTCTCTCATCTCAAATACACCTATTTCATTTGTTGAACCAAATCTGTTTTTTACTCCGCGCAAAATACGATAAGATGCATGCCTGTCTCCTTCAAAATACAAAACTGTATCTACCATATGTTCAAGAACTCTTGGACCTGCAACAGCGCCTTCTTTTGTAACATGACCAACTATAAAAATGGATATACCATTTCCTTTTGCAATCTGCATCAGCGTGTTTGTTGATTCTCTAATCTGGCTGACACTGCCGGGAGCCGAACTAATATCCTCCCTAAACATGGTCTGTATAGAGTCAATAACCACAATTTCAGGCTTAGTCTCATCAATTACCGCCTCAATGACATCAAGACTTGTTTCTGATAAAAGACTTAAATTGTCACTAAACTGACCCATTCTATTTGCCCTTATTTTTATTTGTTTTAAAGACTCTTCACCTGATATATATAATAACTTTTTGCCATTGTTTGAAATATTTCTGCATACCTGAAGTAACAATGTGGACTTTCCAATACCGGGGTCTCCTCCTACCAGAATCAATCCTCCTGCCACTATGCCACCACCAAGTACTCTGTCTAATTCACTAAATCCTGTACTTGTACGTTCTTCTTTGTTTACTGTTACCTGATTAATAGTAACAGGCATACTGTTTAACAGGCTTTTTGTTACTGTTTTAGTTTTTTTCCCTATAGGTTCTTCTACAAAGGTTCCAACCTCTCTGCATCCGGGACACTGACCCAGCCACTTTGACGACTCATATCCACATTCCTTGCAGAAAAACATTGTTTTATTTGCTTTTGCCATATCTATTCTTTTCCCTTATATTTTTAAAATTTGACTTTAGTTGTTACAAAAAAGACCCTTAATTATAGGGTCTTTTTGTTTATTAAATATTCTTTTGATTATTAAACTGCCAATACTTTGACTGCTGCCAGTGAACCCTTGCTTAAATCAACATCAAATGTAAGTTTTCCACCTATATCTGTCTGTGATACTCCAAGTTCCTTTTCATCAACAATAACCTTGTAATCCTTGTTTGACTCTAACTCTAATGTAATCTGAGTCTGACCTACACCATCTACGAAAAAGCTAACTTCATCTGCTGTTTCCCTGAAAACATTGACTGCTGTTCCCGGAAGTGATTCATATACAAATGTTCCGTTTCTTTCTAACTTTGTAATCTCGTTCCAAGTTTTTACTTTATATAAATCTCCGTCAAATTCAAAGTCTGACAACTTCTTTTTTGAATCTAACTGATAATTTCCAAAACTTAATGTTCCATTGCTTTCCTTTTTGATTAACTCTTTTATAATAGCCATTTTTTCCTCCTGTACCTTTTCGTTTTTCAACGACTTTCTTAATAAAAATAGTGTATCATATTTAACCCGTTTTTTCATCAGATTTTTACATATATTTTATACCAAAATTTATGCAAAAACTTTGTTATATTTTTCAACTATTTCTTCCAATGAAAACTAAGTTTTACTATCTTTACTTTATGTTGATAAAATTAAACTTCTTTTTTCTTCTGTTCTACCGGTGTAAATGTGACTTTATTATTTTTGTATCCAACATTCACATTGTCGCCTTTTTTGACATTGCCTGCCAGAAGTTCATTTGCAAGTTCATCTTCAACCTTATTTTGAATCATCCTTCTAAGTGGTCTTGCTCCGTACTTTTTGTCGTAACTTTCCTTTGCAATATATGATTTTAAGGTTGATGTAAACTTTAATGTAATTTCCATCTGTTCATAAACCTGCTTTGCAAGATTTTTAAGCATAAGTGAAACTATACTCTTTACTTCTTTTTCTGTTAATGTATGGAATACTATAATGTCATCAATTCTGTTTAAAAACTCTGGTTTAAACATCAATTTAACTTCTTCCATTACACTGGCTTTCATACGCTCATAATCCTGCTTTTCAGTGTCACCCTGACTAAATCCTAAATGCTTTGGATCAACAATTCTGTTGGCTCCTGCATTACTTGTCATAATGATAATAGTATTTTTGAAGCTTACTTTTCTCCCCTTTGAATCAGTAATATGACCGTCATCTAATACCTGAAGTAATATATTAAACACGTCCGGATGTGCCTTTTCAATTTCATCAAAAAGCACTACTGAATATGGATTCTGACGAACTTTGTCGCTAAGTTGACCACCATCTTCAAATCCAACATATCCCGGTGGAGAACCAATCAGTTTAGATACACTATGCTTTTCCATGTATTCAGACATATCAACTCTGATAATGGAATCCTCTGTTCCAAATACAGCCTGTGCCAATGTTTTTGAAAGCTCTGTCTTTCCAACACCTGTTGGTCCTAAGAATAAAAACGAACCTATTGGTCTGTTTGGATTTTTAAGTCCGACACGCCCTCTTCTGACAGCCTTTGCCACAGCACTTACAGCCTCATCCTGTCCTATCATACGCTTATGCAATATTTTTTCCAGATTCAGCAGTCTCTTTTGCTCATTCTTTTCAAGATTTGTTACAGGAATACCTGTCCACATTTCAACAATTTCCTCGATAGAGCTTTCCTTAATAACAGGTCTGTATGCTTCTTCCACGCCCTGCCATTTTTTAGTTGCTTTATCAAGTTTTGTCTGTACCCTATCAAGTTGCTTTTTAATCTCACTTGCTGACTTAAAATCTGCATGTCTTACACACATTTCAAGTTCAAGATTAAGCTCTGCCACCTGCAACTCCTTGTCATATACACTCTTTGGCTTTGGAATTTCCTTAAGTCTGTTTTTTGAACATGCCTCATCTATCAAGTCAATGGCCTTATCCGGAAGATTTCTGTCGTTAATATACCTTGATGATAGGGTAACAGCAGCTTCTATAGCCTCATCACTGATTGTAACATTGTGGAAATCCTCGTATGACTTTCTAAGTCCTTTTAATATTTCTACTGCCTGCTCCTTTGTAGGCTCTTCTACTGTAACCGGCTGAAATCTTCTTTCAAGAGCAGCATCCTTTTCAAAATATTTTCTATATTCTGTAATAGTGGTGGCACCAATAATCTGTAATCTTCCTTTTGTAAGAGAAGGTTTCAAAATATTTGAGGCATCCATTGATCCTTCTGCCCCACCTGCTCCAATAATTGTATGAATTTCATCAATAAATAAAATAATATTTTCGGAATTTTCCACTTCATCAATTATCTTTTTAAGGCGTTCCTCAAACTCTCCTCTGTATTTTGAACCTGCCACTGCTCCTGACAAATCAAGACTGAACACACGCTTTCCAACCATAGTCTTTGGAACTTTCTTTTCGTAAATTCTCCAGGCTATTGCTTCCACTATAGCTGTTTTACCAACTCCCGGCTCTCCTATAAGACAAGGATTGTTTTTTGTTCTTCTGCTAAGTATCTGGATAATTCTCTGAATCTCGTTTTCCCTTCCTACTACAGGGTCTAATCTGTGATTTTTTGCATCTTCTGTTAAATCACGACCATATTTTTCCAATGTAGGTGTAGCACTTCTATCTCCACGTGAATTTCTTTTTTCATTTTTGATATATCTTTTAACTTCGTTAATGTCTCTGTTTGTAAGATTTAATATATCAGCACACATCTTTTTTAAATTGACACCATAACTTGCCAGTACACAATGTGCCTCACAGTCAGGATCTGCAATCATTGCAAGAAGCATATGTTCTGTTCCTATCTGTGGCAATCCCTGCTCACTTGCTTCCATATATGCTCTTTCAAGCATTTTTTCAGCTCTTTTTGATGGGCCAATATTTTTTAACTTTGACTTTGATCTAATACCGGAAGTAATATTCATGTCCTCTTCAATTGCTGCAATTATGTCATTATATGTCAGATTGTAATTGTACAAAATATTGGCCGCGATGCTGTTTGTAACCTTTGCCATACCAGCCAATACATGTTCTGTTCCTATATAATTTACACCTAAATCAATTGCCGCATCCTTTGCATGTCCTATTGCTTCAATTGTCTGTTTAGTAAATTTATTACTATCCATGTGTATACCCCTCCATGATTTTATAGGTATTATTTTAATATGAAAATATGTCTATTTTTTGTCGATTTTTTTAAATAAAGGGTAATCCTTATAAAAGAATTACCCTTTAATCTTATGTTAGTCTAAATTGATAAATTCAAAATCGTCATCATCATCCTCTTCCTCATCATCCTCAGGTAATAATGATTTCATTGTTGATTTCAAATCTTCTGCATCTTCTGTATTATCTGCTTTCTCTTTATCCTTGTCATCTACGATATCAATAAATACTTCATCTTCTTCCTGTACTTCTCCACCGTAAAATCCTTCTTCAGATTCGTTTTCTGTTCCATATGTTGGAACATCACCATATATTCTGTTCTGTTTGCCTCTGCCAAACATTCTTCTCTTTGGAGCTTCTTCATCAGCTTCAGGCTCTTCTTTTACAGTTTCTTCTTTGTCATCCATATCAACTACAGGTGATTCTTCCTTGATTTCTTCTATTTGTTCATCTGCAATTTCATTGACAATATCAGCATCAATTTCAGTTGACAACTCTTCAACTTCATCTTCTGTAGCTTCCGGTTCCTGCTTTTTGTCATTGGTTGCATCTTCGGAATTAATATCGTCAATTGCTACTCCTGAATCGATGTCATCTTCATCTTCTTCCTGATATTTTGCTTTCTTTTCTTTTTTAGACTTTTTAGCCTTTTTCTTTTCATCTTTATCAGAAGTTTTTTCAAAAGCCTCTTTGTTATTTTTCTTTATTTTCTTTTCTTTTTTACTAATTGCAAGGTTGATAATAACAAAAATTAAAATAATGATAATCACACCAAGTCCGCATAATATCTTAACAAGTACATTATATCTGTCTACTAATTTATTATGTTCTTTTTGAAGGTTATTATAAGCCTTTGCTGCAGCTTCTGACTGCTTGTTTGCATCTGATGATGTTAAATATCTCTGGAAACATTTTTCATTATCATCATATGAATAAAGATTTGTATCGCCATTCCAGTTCATTGCATAAACAAGATACATTCCTTCTTCTTCGTCCAATGCCCATGCACTAACTTTCTGGTCAATAATTGTAATCTTTTTCTTTTCGTATCCTGCAACAATGCCATCTGCTTCTTTTGGCTCAACGATTGTATACATTCTGCTCTTAACCTTGATGTTGTTCATTGGATAGAACTTATCCTGGTCTTTATCATATATGTAAAATCCTTCTGTCTTCTTGTTGTGAAGATAAAATGCTGTAATATCTTTTCTTTCACCTTTTATGCAAGTATATTTTTTCTTTTTATACTTTGCTGTAGCCTGTTTAAATCCATCCGGTATATCAGATTTTTTGAAAGATGCAGTTATTTTCATCTTTCTCTTTCCAACTTTAACAGTTTTTTCTTTCTGATTTTTTGTTGTAGTTGTAGTGTTATTATTTTCAGGTGCAACATATGTTGCTTCTTCAGCTGTTGTTAATTTCTTTGTATTTAATGTATATTTCTGTACAGCTCCTGTAGATGATGTTACAGCTACTACAGTTAAGTTTGTACCTGTGTCCATCTTTGTATTTAATGCTTCTTTTTCAACAACCCATTTTGATGTGCTTGTCTTTGGTGTTGCTGTAATTTCAATAGATACAACATCTGACTTTACTGTCAAATCATAACTATATGTTGTAGAACTAAATGTCATCGGTACTTCTGTTTTTGCACCTGTGCTGTCTACTGCATATACTTTCATATCTGACAAATCAGTTGTCTCATCTGCTTTAACAGTAAATACTGAAGCTGCCATAACAGCTGTTACTGCCATCATAATCATTAACAGATTTTTTAATTTTTTCATCATCATTTCCTTTCCTTTAAACATCACTTTCGTATCTTTGATTTATAGTATATAGTATGAACTTGAACTAACTATACCATTTTAATATAAACTACGTATTCATTTTCTTATGGTATCATTATATATACTATGCTTCATCAATTGCTTTTCCAATATCGTTACGCATATACTTGTTTTCAAAGTCAATCAGCTTTGTTGCTTCGTATGCATTGGCTCTGGCTTCTTTTAAGTCTTTACCCTTTGCTGTTACACCAAGAACACGTCCACCATTTGTAACAATCTTTCCATTGTCAAGTTTTGTTCCTGCATGGAATACGTAATAGCCTTCTTTATTTTCAAAGTTTTCAAGACCTTTGATTTCAAATCCTTTTTTATATGAAACAGGATATCCATCGCTGGCAAGTACTACACATACTGCTGCATTATCTTCAAACTGTAAATCAATCTGATCTAATGTACCATCAATACAAGCCTCAAATACATCAATAATATCATTTTTCATTCTTGGTAGAACTACCTGTGCTTCAGGATCACCAAATCTGGCATTGTATTCTAATACCTTTGGTCCATCTTCTGTAAGCATAAGTCCAAAGAAAATAATTCCCTTAAATTCTCTTCCTTCTGAAGCCATAGCATCTACTGTAGCCTGGTAAACATATTTTTTGCAGAACTCATCAACTTCATCTGTATAAAATGGGCTAGGTGAAAATGTTCCCATACCACCTGTATTAAGTCCCTGATCACCATCTTTTGCTCTCTTATGATCCTGAGCTGATGTCATAATCTTAATTGTCTTTCCATCTACAAATGAAAGAACTGACACTTCACGTCCTGTCATAAACTCTTCTATAACTATAGTATTTCCGGCATTGCCAAACTTCTTGTCCAACATTAATTCTTTAACACCGTCCATTGCTTCTTCTTTTGTGTTACAGATTAATACACCTTTTCCAAGTGCTAATCCGTCAGCCTTTAAAACAATAGGATATTTTGAAGTTTCAAGATACTTCATTGCAGCTTCCGGTGTATCAAAATTCTCATAACCTGCTGTTGGAATGTTATATTTCTTCATTAAGTCTTTTGAAAAAGCTTTTGAGCCTTCTAATATAGCTGCATTTTTTCTTGGACCGAATACTCTAAGTCCTGCTTCTTCGAATTTGTCAACAACTCCGCCTACTAATGGGTCGTCCATTCCTATTACTGTTAAATCTATTTCTTTTCCTTTTGCAAACTCTACAAGTTTGTCAAATTCCATAGCACCTATATCTACACATTCTGCAATCTGTCCGATTCCGGCATTGCCCGGTGCACAATAAATTTTGTCAACTTTTGGGCTTTTTGCAACTGCTGTTGCTATGGCATGTTCTCTTCCACCGCTTCCTACAATAAGAACCTTCATGTAAAACTCCTCTCTTTTCGTCATTCCTATCCGTTTTGCAAAAAGCGTATTCCGAAAGCACGCTCCCGCTACCAAACGCTCGTAGTGGTTCTATCAAGCCAGCTTCGCTGCCTTAATGAACCAACGGCGTTCGAGTGCTTTCGTTAATACTGCTTTTTGCAAAACTCTTCGTAATATCGCAAAGTATTATTTAATTTCATTTAGTACCGTCTTAGTTTTAGCATTTATCAAAAAACTATATTGTAGAAAGTGCTTGGAGGCCGTCGGTTCATTAAGGTGGCAACGCCAGCTTGATAGAACCGCTACGAGCCGGAAGCAGCGGGAGCGTGCTTTCGAAATATGTTTTTGGATAAATGCGAACCTAAAATTGTACTATATTTGTGTTTATAATAAGTTGTTTGCAATGGCGTTGATGGCTTGTGGAAGTATTTTCCACTCTGCCTGTTCCATAACACGTTTCTGCAACGTTTCAGGTGTGTCGTCCGGTAAAACCTCAACTGCCTTCTGGTAAATGATTGGCCCTGTGTCAGTGCCTTCATCTACAAAATGTACTGTAGCTCCTGTGACTTTTACGCCACGTTCTAAAGCTTTTTCATGTACATGTAATCCATAAAAACCATTTCCACAAAATGATGGAATCAGTGATGGATGAATGTTTATTATTTTATTTCTATATTTTGCAATAAGTTCAGGTGGTAATACTACCAAAAATCCTGCAAGTACGATTAAGTCCAAGTTGTATGAATCAATTTTGTCAATTAATGCTTTGTTAAATTCATCTCTTGTTTCGTAATCTTTTATACATACACACTCTGCAGCAATGTTATTGTCTTTTGCTCTTGTAAGGGCATATGCGTCTTTTTTGTTACTGATTACCACTTCTAATGTTGCATTTGTAATTGTCTTATTATGTACGGCATCAATAATGGCCTGAAGATTTGTTCCACCACCTGATACCAAAACTCCTACTCTAATCATAATAACCTCTTTTGATTAAATGCTGTTTTAAACTAATTCAACACCCTTTTCGCCTTCAACCACATCACCTACTACGAAGCATTTTTCTCCTGCTGCTTCAATTGCCTTCATTGTAGCATCAACGTCATTTTCATCTACTGCAAGTAACATTCCAATACCCATGTTGTATGTGTTGTACATCATTTCTTCTGCAATGTCACCAGTCTTCTGAAGTAATTTGAAAATTGGTGGTACGTCATATGAATCTTTCTTTACAACTGCCTTTACTCCGTCGTGAAGCATTCTTGGGATATTTTCATAGAAACCGCCGCCTGTAATATGGCTGCATCCATGAATTTTAACTCCGGCATCTTTAATTGAGTTAAGAGCCTTTACATATATGATTGTTGGAGCAAGTAATGCTTCTCCAAGTGTTGTGCCAAGTTCATCGTAATATGTATTAAGTGATTCTTCTGTCATATCGAATACTTTTCTAACCAATGAGAAACCATTGCTGTGAACACCTGATGATGCAATACCAATAAGTTTGTCTCCTGGCTTGATATCCTCTCCAGTAACAAGGTCCTTTTTATCAACTACACCAACTGCAAATCCAGCCAAATCATAATCATCCTCAGGCATAAGTCCCGGATGTTCTGCTGTTTCTCCACCGATTAAGGCACATCCAGACTGCTTACATCCTTCTGCTACACCTTTTACAATCTGTGCAATCTTTTCAGGATAGTTCTTTCCACATGCAATGTAATCTAAGAAAAATAATGGTTCTCCACCACCACATACAATATCATTTACACACATTGCAACGCAGTCAATACCAATTGTGTCATGCTTATCTAAAACAAAAGCAAGCTTAATCTTTGTACCTACACCATCTGTACCTGAAACAAGTATTGGTTCTTCCATATTTTTGAAAGCACTCATGTCAAATGCTCCGGCGAAACCACCGATTCCACCTAAAACTTCAGGTCTTACTGTCTCTTTGATAGAACCCTTTATTAATTCTACTGATTTGTAACCTGCTTCAATATCTACGCCTGCCTTCTTGTAATCCATTTTATTCCTTCCTCCTAAATGTTGATTTAAAATAATAATGTTGTTTATATAATATTCTATAAACAATCAGAATTGGAGCTTTAATCCCCTATTCTCCTAATTTAAATTGTATCCAAAAATTTTATTAAGGCCATAACCTTAGTATGCTTTATAACCTACTTCTTTTAATTTTGCATCTTTTGCAACTACTTCGTCTTTCATGTCATTTGCATAATCTTTTATTTTTTCTAAAAGAGCATCATCTGATGTTGCAAGTATCTGTGCTGCAAGAATACCGGCATTTTGTCCTCCGTTTATTGCAACTGTTGCAACAGGTACACCTGATGGCATCTGTACTATTGAATAAAGTGAATCTACACCGCCTAAATCTGATGTCTTCATAGGAATACCAATAACAGGCATCTTAAACAATGCTGCGCACATACCAGGTAAATGAGCTGCCTTTCCGGCTCCTGCTATAATAACTTTAATATCTCTTTCCTCTGCTGTTTTTGCCCATTCAAAGAAAATATCCGGTTCTCTATGAGCTGAAATAATAGTCATCTCATACTCGATACCAAACTTTTCCAACATGTCTGCTGCTTTACTCATGATAGGCATATCTGAATCACTGCCCATTACAATACCAACTTTTGCCATTTTGCTCTCCTTTTTCTCATTTTAATGTATTTTTTCTATGTCGAAAAAAATCAATCTTTATTTTAACATAAAACCAGTCTTTATAAAAGACAATATAGTGGTTTATTTTTCAAAGGGTTCATTTAACAACTGACATCCCTCTAAAACAAATCTGCCGTCTTTAATAATTGTAGTTTCCTGTCCTTCTTTTGTTACAGCTACAATCTCTCCCAGTTCGTCATATGGAATGGTAATATCCGTATGACAACCGAAATATGCCTTCTTAATATCTGTTTTTCTAAGAGCTGAAACTTCATTTTCCTTTGCTACAATTTCCTTTCCATCAGGATTGTAAACTTTTACATCCTCTTCAAAGCTGTAGCATGTATCACCTACTGCAAAATGAGGTCCCATCTTTTCTACTATTAATATAGGAAGTTTGTACACCACATCAAACTCATTGGCAATAACATAAGCTGTTGTGTTTGTGCCAATGGCAAACTCTCCAATTGGAAGAGTTTCATGATTGTGTAAAACATTTTCTTTAATATATTTTTTATTTTCTTCTTCGGTATCAAAATTCTTACATGTATAATCAGAAATTTTTCCATCTGTAAACTGAATTTCCAAATCCTTGTATTTTAGTTCACCAAGATAAACTTCACTAACATGTAGTAAACCATTTGTACCTGTTAATGCAGGTGATGTAAACACTTCACCTAGCGGTATGTTTACATCAGCAAGACAGTTTTCAAAATTAGTTTCCTTTTCAGGATTTTCTAACTGATGCATTTTTACAGTCATGTATGTTTTGTTTTTACCTTTTCCAACTACACGAACTACATCTGCCTTATCCAAGGTATCTATAATAGTCTGCTGAACCTTCTTGTACACTTCAGCATCTAAAGTATTTATCTTTACAGTAGCCTGAAACATTTCTTCAAAGTTGTCACCAAACTCAGGAATTGGGAAAGCTATAATAGTGAAACTGCGCTCATCTCCCTTTATATAATCCTGAACAAGATTCTGATACTCTGTCATGTATGATGCATTTAATTTCTGTTGTTCTTCGCTTAGGCTATATGCCTCTTTTTTATTTTCAGGCTCAAATGGATTTTCACCAAATATTTCAATAACGGCCGGACCTGCCATCTGTGCTGCCAAATCTTTTCTTTTTTCGTATGCCTGTCTGACTACTTCAAGCTTTCGCTTTACAAAAGCTTTGTCTAAATACAATGCCTCATCATGCTTGTGGTCATACCAGTACTGCTTGTTGTACATGGTGCTTGCATATCCTAAAGGATAAATAACAGGCTTTAATCCCATTTGATTAAAGTTTTTGATTGCAGCTCTTATAATACGTTCAAATCCAATATTGTAACGGATGTCCACAGTATCCTTTATGGACAAATCCTTGCCTGTCTGAATAAATCCAACCTGATACCCATTGGTATACACATAAGCAAGCTTGTCTATTTCTTCCTGTGGCAGGCTGTTCAAATAAGTAGCCATGGCTGTTTCATTGTAACCAACATGCTCCCCATATCTATATAAATATCTTAAATCTGTTAAGTCGCTATCCATAACAATATCTGTAGCAAAGGTTCTGTCCGGATTGACTCTCCAGTCTACCATATTGTCAGAAAATATCTCTGAGTTGTCCCTTTCAAATAAGTATATAGTCTCTTTTATGTTGTCCGGTGCCAACTCCTCCTTATTTTCGAAATAGTAATATATCTCCAAAAACAACTCAATTCTTAATGTTGTTATTTCTGTTTCTCTTCTATATATATTGCCAATCAAATCCCTTACCTTTTTGTAAATGTAGCAAAGCACCTGTCCAAAATCCTGTCCCAGTGTTTTTACTGCAAAAGTAGGATTGGCAAAACTGTGGTCATAATTTTCTTTATAGACATCACTGTACAATTGATCATTTAACTGCTCCAATTGTTCCATAGAATATTCGTCCAACTGATTGTTTTCTACTTTATTTTTTAATGAATCAAGCTGTAAAATAAATTCTGCTACATTTTTAAAATAAGTTTTAAAAGGCTCGTCTACAGTATTTTCATTTATAATTTCTTTTGTTCTGTCAATTGCTATCAAATAGCGTTCGTCTAAAATATTCATCTAATACCTCTTTATACAAATACTAAGTATATTCCTAAAATAAACAGCCATATCACTGTATTAGAAATAGTTCCTATGTATGTATATCGCATAAACCTGTTTTCTTCATTGAAACTTTTTAGTCCAATGGCAAATCCTATGGCTGATATAATCAGTGAAACAAATACCATAAGACCTACATATATGCCTGCCTTTCCACGCATTACAGCTGCAATCACCACGGCTACAATGATTAATATCAGGCTTATAAGTGCCATCAGTGAAGATGTTTTTCCACCTTTTGAATACTTTCGCAGTGGAATATGTTTTGCAGGTTTATCTTCTTTTTCATCTAATTTTATTTTTTTCTTTTTATCCCAAAACTTTAAATTCATATGCTCACTCTTTTTTCTTTTTAAGTATTATGATAATGATTTTATATATGCTTTCGGAGTTTTGTGAATTTCATAGCAATGTATCCTAGCGCACCACCTAATGTATTTAAAAATATGTCATCCACATCAAATGCTCCAACTTTTGTTATAAGCTGTGCAGATTCTATAAAAACACTAAATATCATGGCAAGAAATGTTACGCTAAATATATTTTTTAAAGCCTTCTTCTTTGAAATAGTAGGCAATAAAAATCCAAAAGGCATAAAGCAAACTACATTACCAAGTAAATTTACAATGGTCACATTCCATCCGTAGGTGTATCGCATATTCCAAAATCTTTTTATTTCTTTGAATAATGTAAGATTGTAACGGTATTGGTCGCTAATCATAGTTCTGTCCAACGTTTCTGAGAAGAACATAAAATAAAGTGCCAACACCATATAGATAACGAAAAATACTCTACCGAAGATACGCACCTTTCTAGTTGTCTTTGTCACTTTAATTCTCCAAACTTTTTATTTTGCGCCATACTGTTCATAGTATTTGTCAATTGCTGATTTTAATTCATCATCAATAACAACCTTTCCGTTGCACTCTCTATTGTATAAATGTTCTACAACGTCTGCCATTGTAACAATTGCATTTGTCTCAAATCCATAAAGGTCCTTTACTTCATCAAGAGCACATTTTTCTCCACCTTTTCCAACTTCCATTCTGTCAAGTGAAACCATAAGACCTACAATAGTAACATCTGCTGCACCTTTTACCTTTGGTACAGTTTCTTCCATTGATTTGCCTGATGTTGTAACATCTTCAATCATCACTACTCTATCACCATCTTTTAAATTGCTTCCAAGGAAACTACCCTTGTCTGCTCCGTGGTCTTTTTCTTCTTTTCTATCTGAACAATAACGGATTTCTTTTCCATATAATTCATTAAAAGCAATAGCTGTAACAACAGCAAGAGGAATACCCTTGTATGCAGGTCCGAACAGTACGTCAAAATCATCACCATATTTGTCATGTATAGCCTTTGCATAATACTGACCTAATCTGTGTAACTGTGAACCTGTAACATAAGCTCCTGCATTCATGAAAAATGGAGACTTTCTACCACTTTTAAGTGTAAACTCTCCAAATTTTAATACATCGCTTTCTACCATAAATTCTATAAATTCCTGCTTGTATGCTTCCATTTTTAATCTCCTTTTTATTCGGGCATTGAAGCCTTTTTTTAATTTTCTTTTTTCTCTTAGTAACTTTCGTATTATATTTATTTGTCACTTTTTTTGTAACCGTTAAATATCCTCTTTATCTTACCACGAATAAAGAATTTTCACAATCTGTTAAAAAATATATATTTACACTTTATAACCTTTTAACGTTTTTGACTCTTATCTTTTATATGCCGCAACATATTTATACATACGCCCTGGGCATACACTTGTCCATTCCCACATTAGAAACTATCTGCAACACTTTTGATATTTCTCGATTTTTGTTCTTTAACGCTGAATATTCTTCTGTTCAGTTGAATGTTAATCAACAAGGATTATTTAACAAATAGATTTAGTTAACTTTAAGTCAAAAGCTAATCATCGGAGATTTAATCAAGAAATTCAAATAATATTTTAATATGAAAAGGCTACCAGACATTTTTCCGTCTAGCAGCCTTATATATACATTATTATAATACCTTACTCAACATATACTATAATTATATGGAAACTATTTTTCTTTCCACTTCTCCAGTAGATCATCTGCATCTTTTTGTACAACCTGTCCTTCATCATCAACAACTCCTTTTTGCTTCAAATAAAAGGCTGCACATAATCTTTGATTATCTTGTGGTAAATCGAATATTTCCTTTGTATCGCATTCTTTTCTAATTGCTTCTACTATACGTTCTTTTGTTAAATGTCTCTCATATTCATTAGAAATTTCATAACGTACACCATTCCCGGTCCATGTATAAATTGTACTTTTAAGATATTTTAAAACATTGATATCACTTTGTAATTCCAAATTCATATATCCTTCTATATACCCCGGTTCAAAATTCTCCATAAGATACATAATCATTCTATAGTCAGCAAAATCAAAAATGCTATACTTATCAAGTAGATTTTTAGTTTTTTTAGAAAACTCTTTTTCTAGAACCAAAAGTTCATTCAACGATATTACTTTTTTATAATCTTTTTCTTCGCCATTTGCTATAAGTCGTCCATATCCAAGTTCCAGCATATTGATTACTTGTGCAATAGTTGGTAATGATTTTAAATTTGCTCCATATATTTTCTTTTTCCAAAATGCTAATCTTTTTTCTTTATCAATTTTCTCAAATAATGGTAACACTAAATGTATTGCATAACTACTAGATGACACAGCCAAAAGGCTTTTGTTTGTTACCATATCCAAATCACTCACACATTCGAATAATGCATCAATAATTATCTTGGCTCTATCTGATTCTATAGTTTGTATTGATGCTTTAATTTCCTGAAGAAACTCGTAACTCAATTTATTTTTATCTAATCTCAATATAAAAGAAATCAATTCTTCCTTAGTCATTCTTTGAATAGCATAAACTATTTCTGCTGTTCTCACTCCAATATATTCAATGTTCAAATTAAAATAACGCTCAAACTTTTCAGGATGAGAAATACGATTATTTTTTCTCAATAAATCTAAATTGTACATTTCCGTTATCTTTCCCACTTTCTGTCCAAAATAAGGAAATAATTGACATATAATATTTTGTATTTTTTCACATTCTTTTTGTTCGTATTTTTTTTTATCTTTTTCTAAGACTTTGCTTATCTCAGACAAATAAAATTTATATTGTTCTTCCTGTGATTTATTTTTTTGAAGAATCACTGATAAATCATTTTCCCCTGTTAAAATCTCTTTATTTTCCATAATCCATTTATAAATAGAGGGATAAACAATTTCTATAAGCGAAATCACTAGCATATCCGAAAACTCAACCTCCGACACTAATGCTGATAATTTAAATTGAATAACATTGCATAGCCTATTTATATCGCGCAAATTCTTTATCATTGGTTCAACGCATGTTTCAAACATATTTTCCCAATGCGTTTCTTCAAGCATCACACCTTCAAAACTTTTTATAATTGCATCCAATCTCCCCAATAACACTTGTCTAAATTCATTTTTGTGTATATTGGGGATTTGAATGGGCATCTGAATTATCTTCTCAAGATATTCCTCGCCACTTCCCTCTTGCACCTTTTCTAAGGCTTTAACAACTATTTCTTTATCAAATACTAAAAGATATGTGGTGTTGGGAAATTTTGCAACAGAAGTAATCAATTGAAAAACCTGACGAATTTTTTCATTACTTAATCTATCAATATCATCAATTACTATTAGCACTCTTTTTTCTTCTTTACCAAGCAAATCAATAACATTTTCTTTCTGCTTCAATATATCTTTTTCATCATTTCCTTTTTTCAATTTTTTTCCTAATAACTTTGTACCATTTTCCCCCAATAACGAAAGAATTTCTCCTACATATGAAATCGGTTTTACTATCTCAAACGCATCAGAATATTTTTCTAATGCATCCCCTATCTTTTTCATTTTTTCATCTTTTGAATTGTGGAACACGTTTGTTAAACGCACAAAAAACTGTTCCAGTAATTGATCTGTATTCGAAAAATTCCATGGTTCAAAATGTATAATTAGCAAACTTTCTTGCTCTTTTTGAATTTTTTCAATCTCTTCCAGCATCATATTGACAATAGAAGTCTTACCATTTCCCCATTTTCCATACAACCCAATTGTAAATGTATCTTTGTTTGGTACATTTAATATTGCCTTTGCAATTAGTTTTGCAAAATATTCACGATTTAAAGAGTCTTCATTACTTGTTGTAATTGGTTTATCCGAATAGTACATGATACCTCCATTTCCAATACTTCTAATTGCTACCACATCTTTCATAACTATTTAAGATGCAATATTTACAATCAAACACAAAATTGCAGCAATTTCCATACACACAAATGCAACCATATTCCACAGTGAGATTTTATCTCTGTTCTCCCTGTACTCTGAAATACTCATTATAAGTTTTAAAAAAACTACCACTGCTATTAAAGACCATGTAAAAATATTTTCTCTATTTACAAAGTACAATACAAAAGCCAGTGCCACTGCAATACCTGATACAAGATCCACGATTTGGTTTAATTTTTTCTGCTTTGATTTTTTTATCTGCAATACATTTACAGCTATCAAAATCAAAAACAATATAGCTCCTAATACCAAACCTGATATAATCGAAATTAATGCATATTTTCCATAGCCTAAACCTAAAAGAATCAAGCCTAGAGAATTTGCCACCAACAATATAATACCAATTCCTATGGCTAACACTTTTGGTGATAAATATTTTTTCATTTTGTGTTCCTTTTTCCTTTCCATTATTTTTCATATCTATGTAGTTTTGTTATACGCCTTATTATGTTTACAAATTCTTGATATTAGCAATGCTATTAACTCTAAAAGGACTATTGCATATGTTTCTCTGGAATAAAACCCATTTAACAAAATCATAGCCAACTCACTCCATTCACTTATTCCGTATACCGGAAATAACTGAAGTTGCATAATTCCACCAACTATGATGAAATTACCTATCCAGAAATATTTGTTTTCATCAATTAGTTTTATTAATTTATCCTTTTTTTGTAAGATTTTTATTGTTACAAGTGCTAAAACAATTGCCATACCACAAGAAATTCCTACACCATAATAATCTATATCATAATATGACATTCCTTTAAAAATTTCTGTAAAGTCAATTCCCACCATTTTCAAAAAACATTCCAACAATACATAATAGTATATAAAGAACAATAAATATATTATGATGTTTTCTCTAAAACTAAAGCGAGATACCAATCCCCCAACCATCAATCCTACAATTAATCCTAATATATTTATAAATAAATTATTGCTTAGATATCCAAAAATGACCATCCCCAACATTGTTGTACTGTAAGTCACTGTTATTGTGTATTTCAATTTCGTATATTTCTGTTGAATATTAATGATAAGTATAATTCCAACTAATATTTTGATAGCAACCAGTATAATATCTCCATAATACTGGTTATATGCGTTTATTAAATCGCTCATATTTCCTCTCCCTGCGTTTCTGCCCCTTCATGTTTTACTTTTCTAAAATATGAATTTGACTTGAAGCAAATCTCTTCCTGCTCCGTATCCACTTTTATATGATTTAATGTTTCTATATTTTCCCCACACAATTCGGTTAAAAAAATAAGTTTCAACATTGTATGTGCGTAAATAGAAATTTGTTTTATTTCCTTTTGGAGTTATCTGATATCTAAGTCCTTTTCCGTCGTCTTCTTTTAATTTATTGCTTTGAAATGCTATTTGCATGCTGTCTTTGTTTACATTCTTGTCTTTATTATAATTATATAATACATATATTTTTTCGTCTTCCACATAAAAATAAGACATTGTACGATTCTTTATATTATTATCATCTGAATTGACAACAACACTAAATATTGTACCTGAGTCCAAACTTTTTTCTTTTTTTATTGTTGCCACTCCCTTTGACTTTACAAAAGTTTCATCCATTGCATAAAGCATTTCAACATCAAATTTGTTTTTATCTTGCCAAAAGTTTTTTGCACTCTTGCTTTCTGATTTAGTGGTTATATTACTTATTTCCAAAGTTTTGTCAGCCACATTCATTGTCTTTCGACCTGATTTTTTAAATTTAGTAGCAAACTGAATCTTGATATTATCTTTTTCTTCTTTGACTCTATAGACATATCCTAAAATTTCGTTTTTAATTCTGGCAGAAAAAATAATTTCATTAATATTATCTCTGTCTAAATCATACAATCCTACTTCGTAATCGATATTTTTTCGTGGCATTCCAAACTCATCAGTAATTTTTTCATCAATTTCATCACCATTCATTAAATCAGTGAGCACTTCACCTTTCTTATTTAGGATTCGTATATTCATGCCGTTAGGATTTCCTCGTTTCATTATTATTTCCAAATCTGTTTTTTCAGATATTGAAACGACCTTATCTTTCTGTTTCAAATCTAATAATGCCTTTCCACTTATGTCCAGATAGTCATCACATCCATTTATTATATTTTTGTCCGAAATACTTTCTACTTTCTCATTTTTGGCGCTTTCTGTTCCTTTTGCTTTGTCTTTAACATTACCACATGCCATCAGATTTACTGACAGCAGACCGATTAATGCTAGTGTTGTGATTTTTTTCATTTTCTAATCCTCCGTTCATAATATTTTCCTTTATTTTATAGTTACATACATGTTTTTGTCACCTCATATTTAAGTACTCTATGTATGTAATATTCAAATTTATAATCAAGTTAACTCTACACTAAATACATACCAATATAATTGGATTTCCCAGATTATCAATATCTCCCCACAATGTGTCCTTGTTTTTATCGAATAGTCTGTCCTCATAAAATCTAATTTCAACTTCCCACTTACCTTTTCCTTTATCTCCCTCCAAAGGAACCAACATAAAAAATGTAATAAACGACGCGTCCTGTTCATTCATTTGATAAAGAAGTTGGATATACGCATTAATTGCCTTCTTCAAACAATGTTTTATTCCTTTTGTGTTTTCAATCCAAACTTCATTTCCGTCAAATTCGTATTCCATTAATTGAAGTTTGTCAGTAAAATCTATTTTTTTAGCCCATCGAAATCCATTTCTAAAACATCGATACGATTCTTGAGTATACCAAATTCTTTGTCCTGTTTTTGTTTTTCGCGATTTTAACCTATACTTTGAATTGATTTTAATTTTACGTTGTAAAATCTTAATCAACTTTTGTTCAAATTTCTTTTGATAACTTTCTCTTACGCCACAACAATCTTCTAAAAACCTATCCATTGTTTTACTAAATTTAACTTTCATCCTATTTCTCCCTGAAAATGATGCATGTACTATTTGTCAATCAAAATTAAGCATATATCAACATAATTGGAACTTCAATATCATTGATATTTTTTCCCATTATCTCAGCATTTTTACTTTTTTCTCTGTTTTCATAAAACCTGATTTCTGTTGTCCACTTAAAATCTGTCACAAAATAATCTATCTCATCAATCCACAAAAATGTAGTAAAACAATTCTCCCGCCTTTCCATTTGTTGCAGAAGTTGCACATATGCTTTCATGGTCTTTTTTATACAATTTTTTATTCCATTTCTATTTGCGAAATAAAATGTGTTTCCACATAATTCATATGTCATTAAATCTTTGTTTTTGATATACGCAACTTTTCTTTTCCACATTAAATTATTTTTGTAACGAAAGTCTTTTGTATACCAGATTTTTTTGCCCGATTTTATTTTACCTGATTTCAGTTTATACCTGTAACAGATTTTAACTTTTCTTCCCAATATATTGTTAAGTTTCTTCTCAAATTTCTTTTCATAATTGCTTTTTATTCCATAGTTTTCTTTCAAAAACTTTTTCATTGCATCATTAAATTTAACTTTTATCATCTCGTCTTTCTCTTTAAAATTCGTGCCTGGTTTATAGTATCCTTTTCAGTTTCGATTTAAAACAAATCAAAATATACGCCTTCTGTACCCACTTCTGAAAAAAAACTATCTTCTAATAGTAAAATAAATGACCAAAGAAAAAATGCGTAAATCATAAATATAATTATTATCGACATAAAATTTCTAAATATTGTTTTTACTTTTTTATTTTCACCAACATTTGCAATTGTGTCTTTGCTAATAACGCTAATTCTCTGTTCCACTATTTCTTTATAAGTAATATATGTAAGGGATATAAGTACGACTAGTCCTGTTATACATACTCCTACCGCTCCTATCCTATATAAAATCGGACTTATTGCATTAAATTCTAAATAACTGTAAGATTTTCCATATTTATTATGCACTATGTGAGCTTTTGATGTTTCTTTTGCAAGCATCAATGCAAATCCTTTAGATGTAAATAATATTGAAAATATAATATAAAGAACAACATTAATTACTATCACAATTGTTTTCTTTTTCATTTTATCCACCTTTAAATCTATGTTATTTTTCATCTTTAAAACTATTTTCATAAATATCTAAAAACTCTGAAACAAAAGCTGCCTGTTTCTTTTCTTCTTTTGTTCCTTTAGTTAGTTGTTCACCGTAATTTTTATATTCTGTTATAGTGTCATTTGACAATTCTTTCAAATTAAATTCTTCTTTAATAAGATTTATTGCAGGCAAATATTTTTCTTTTAAAGTTGACATTGCTTTTTAAGTTTTCAATAAATTATTTTCGCGTATTCTTATAAAATTATTTTGCATACATAGCCGATATGTATTCACTTTCATCACATTCTAAATCAATTTTCTTTTTCTTTAATATTTCATTTCCTTTAATTTCATATTTTATTAATTCATCATAAAAATTCAAAATATACAAATCATTTTTTACTACATCAAACTGAACGATACTTGAGTCAACTGTATATTGTTTTTCCACATCATCTGTATCCATATTATACTTTACAATAATTGAATTGTCATTTTCTGCAAAAATTGAAGCGACTGCAATATATAGATACTTTCCATCTGCTCTTAATAATCTTGGACATGTATTATTAAGTTTTTTCAGTTTAACTTCTTTTATTTTATTATCTTTTATGCACAACAAACCATCTTTAGCTGGTAAATATAACTTATCTTTGTAATTAAAATATGATTCTGGTTCAGTTTCCTGATCAATATACTTTGTTAATTCTATTCTACATGGCATCGAGTTCTTTTTATCAAATATAGCTTTTTCAATAAAAACTCTTCCATTTTTCCAACCTGTTAATCTGAATAAGTCCCCATTATACAAATAACATTCCGTTGATACGTCTCCCTTAAAAGTAGTTTCTACCTTTTTATTATCTTCAATCTCAGTCCTGCTAACGGTAGTATCTCCATTTAAATTATATATTCCATAAACATATTTGTCATCCAACGCTATATTATTTGTGTATTTACATACTTGATATTCTTTAACATTTCCATTGTTTTTATCTATCTGCAATACTTTGCAATCTTCTTTGTCTTCCCCATATCCAACACTCAGTTCATATACATACTTTCCTTCTTTAAAAGGCAAGCCAAAATTAGTTCTACCTACACCACCATAATTATAATTTCTTTCATCAACCTTTTGCAAATCGTTGTCACAATATTCTATACTTGTTTTTTTATTAATTTCACTTACTTTTGGTGTTTTTATTATTGCTACACTATAATTTTCCTTATTGGTTTTATCGGATTTAGTAGTACATCCACTTAGTAGCAAAGATACGCATATGATTGTTAATAATAAATACCTTTTTTTCATTTGTTTTTATGTCCTCCGTTCTCTAAAGTTAGACAACACTTCCACCCAAAGATTACATGTCGGAAGTGTGCCTAACTTACCAAAATCATCGTTAGCTCCCTTATACCTTATTTTTTTTAATGAGGCAAATTCATACTGTTTGTTTACCTATACATTATTTTCAATCTTCTAAATTAGTATTAATCATAAATAATCGTCACTCCATTATCATTACTAAATGTTTCCTTCTCAAGTTTAATTTTTCTTTTATCAAAATAATTCTGAGAATATATAGGAAATTTTTCTTTTGAATAATAATTGTATTTTTCATTTTTATAATCTACGACTATATATTTATTTTTTTTATTTTGCAGATATAATATATTAGCATCAGTATCGTTATAGTAATAACAAATATTATTAAATATTGTCTTGTCTTTTTTTTCATCGTATAGACTATATTCCGATTTTTCATCGTATGGACTATATTCCGATATAAAACTTGATATCTGAAACCGTCCATCACCGACAGACAAAAAAGTATCTTTACCACTACGGTATTTCTGTGTTTCTTTAAAAGTGCACCCTGTTAAAATCAATAGCAATGGTAATATTATTAGAATATTTCTTTTCATATTCTTATGCTCCTTATATTTTCCTTTTTTACATTTACATACATGTTTTTGTTACCTCATGTTTAGGTACTCTATATATGTAATATTCAAGTTTAAAATAAGTTAAACTCTGGTTAACTCTACACTAAATACATACCAATATAATTGGATTTCCCAGATTATCAATATCTCCCCACAATGTGTCCTTGTTTTTATCGAATAGTCTGTCCTCATAAAATCTAATTTCAACTTCCCACTTACCTTTTCCTTTATCTCCCTCCAAAGGAACCAACATAAAAAATGTAATAAACGACGCGTCCTGTTCATTCATTTGATAAAGAAGTTGGATATACGCATTAATTGCCTTCTTCAAACAATGTTTTATTCCTTTTGTGTTTTCAATCCAAACTTCATTTCCGTCAAATTCGTATTCCATTAATTGAAGTTTGTCAGTAAAATCTATTTTTTTAGCCCATCGAAATCCATTTCTAAAACATCGATACGATTCTTGAGTATACCAAATTCTTTGTCCTGTTTTTGTTTTTCGCGATTTTAACCTATACTTTGAATTGATTTTAATTTTACGTTGTAAAATCTTAATCAACTTTTGTTCAAATTTCTTTTGATAACTTTCTCTTACGCCACAACAATCTTCTAAAAACCTATCCATTGTTTTACTAAATTTAACTTTCATCCTATTTCTCCCTGAAAATGATGCATGTACTATTTGTCAATCAAAATTAAGCATATATCAACATAATTGGAACTTCAATATCATTGATATTTTTTCCCATTATCTCAGCATTTTTACTTTTTTCTCTGTTTTCATAAAACCTGATTTCTGTTGTCCACTTAAAATCTGTCACAAAATAATCTATCTCATCAATCCACAAAAATGTAGTAAAACAATTCTCCCGCCTTTCCATTTGTTGCAGAAGTTGCACATATGCTTTCATGGTCTTTTTTATACAATTTTTTATTCCATTTCTATTTGCGAAATAAAATGTGTTTCCACATAATTCATATGTCATTAAATCTTTGTTTTTGATATACGCAACTTTTCTTTTCCACATTAAATTATTTTTGTAACGAAAGTCTTTTGTATACCAGATTTTTTTGCCCGATTTTATTTTACCTGATTTCAGTTTATACCTGTAACAGATTTTAACTTTTCTTCCCAATATATTGTTAAGTTTCTTCTCAAATTTCTTTTCATAATTGCTTTTTATTCCATAGTTTTCTTTCAAAAACTTTTTCATTGCATCATTAAATTTAACTTTTATCATCTCGTCTTTCTCTTTAAAATTCGTGCCTGGTTTATAGTATCCTTTTCAGTTTCGATTTAAAACAAATCAAAATATACGCCTTCTGTACCCACTTCTGAAAAAAAACTATCTTCTAATAGTAAAATAAATGACCAAAGAAAAAATGCGTAAATCATAAATATAATTATTATCGACATAAAATTTCTAAATATTGTTTTTACTTTTTTATTTTCACCAACATTTGCAATTGTGTCTTTGCTAATAACGCTAATTCTCTGTTCCACTATTTCTTTATAAGTAATATATGTAAGGGATATAAGTACGACTAGTCCTGTTATACATACTCCTACCGCTCCTATCCTATATAAAATCGGACTTATTGCATTAAATTCTAAATAACTGTAAGATTTTCCATATTTATTATGCACTATGTGAGCTTTTGATGTTTCTTTTGCAAGCATCAATGCAAATCCTTTAGATGTAAATAATATTGAAAATATAATATAAAGAACAACATTAATTACTATCACAATTGTTTTCTTTTTCATTTTATCCACCTTTAAATCTATGTTATTTTTCATCTTTAAAACTATTTTCATAAATATCTAAAAACTCTGAAACAAAAGCTGCCTGTTTCTTTTCTTCTTTTGTTCCTTTAGTTAGTTGTTCACCGTAATTTTTATATTCTGTTATAGTGTCATTTGACAATTCTTTCAAATTAAATTCTTCTTTAATAAGATTTATTGCAGGCAAATATTTTTCTTTTAAAGTTGACATTGCTTTGTCAGGATTTTGAAACACGGCATAGCCTAGTTCATTGGCTCCTATTTCAAAATCCTCACTTACATTTTCAAACTTTTCCACATCAACATCGCCTTTTATGTTATCTTTTCCTGCAACGTATTCCTTGGAATATTTCAACTGAGAATTTTTTCTATCCTCTGCTTTTTTTGATGCAGCACATCCACTTGCAAGTAATGATAGTGCCAGAATTGTTAATACTAAATATTTTTTCATTTTTCCTCCGTTTTTTTAGTTTCATCCAAAGTGTTTTAACTAAAAATATTCATAAACAACTCGAAACAACTAAATTGTTTAAGTTATTTCGAGTTGTTACTGATAAATATTTATTTCAATCCCTTGAAATCAGCATGAATAATTTCCAGCTTTTTAGTGTCAGTACTATACTGTAGATAAACATTTAATCTTCCAATTTCAATCTCACCCAATATAACTCGTAATGGTGTGCAAATTGTTCTGTCTTTCCCAAGTTTCTTGAAATAATTGTATTCAGCAAAATCATTGTCCCAACTTTCTGCCATTAACCATTGAATTTCAGCCCTGGTTTTTGCACTCTTTTTTATTTTTCCATCCCTGTATACTCTGGCATTAACATTGTCAGACTTCTCATGAGTTGCATAAGCTATCTCTAAATCTTCCTTTTTCATTCCTATATCAATCAAAGATATTGTCTGGGAATATTTGAAATTAATACCTGTTATTTTCAGTTTGTAATAATCCAACAATTCCGTTTTAAATCCATCTCTTCCCAAACTTGTATCAACAATATTACTGTATATACGATTTAATTTGTCTTCAGAAATATTATACACATTCCACTCAACACCTCTGTTTGGCTCACTGGATAAAACCAAATCGTCCTTTCCATCACCTGTTAAATCGTATACATTTAATTGTTCATCACGTCCCTTACCTGCAATTATATCTGTTTCTACACAGTAACTTTTTTTGTCGTTATAGTCTAAGACTGCTAGGTATGCATTATCACTACCACCAGATTTTATAACTAAAATAAGATTCTCTCCGCTTCCTGTTACATTTCCGGTTGCAAAATTTGTAACACGCACTTTATTTTTAAATCCAAGAAAAGACAAATCATATTTTGGTTCATTCTTTTCATTTGTACAATATAGACTTTCTGTTTTCTTTTTGTATTTGCACTTATGTATTACAACATCTTCCTTGCCTGTTGATTTTTCAGGATTCGGAATTTTAAAATCTCCCTTTATCTCACTTTTTTCCGTAAGATTAAAGGCTACATTTTCCTTTGTGCTTTCCACTGCTGTGTTTTCTGTTCCTTTTGTTTTGTCTTTAACATTACCACATGCCATCAGATTTACTGATAGCAGACCGATTAATGCTAGTGTTGTAATTTTTTTCATCTTCTAATCCTCCTTAATTTAAGCATTTACCTGTTCCTCTATAACATTTTTTTCCTTGTCGTTTGATTTGTCTGCGTAATTTTCTTGTTTTTTTATATTTCCATCCATATTTGTTCTTTGAACTAGAATTTGGTGCCGAAATTTCAAATAGTATAAACTTCCATTTTCCAACTTGATCTGTATCACCAATCATATGTTCTTTCTTTACTTTACCATTTTTCGGTGGCTTAATTCCTTTCATTTTCCAAGCTGCATATATAGAAACCTCTCCCAATTTCATTTCTGGTCCTTGTTCTCCTACAACACAATATAAGTAGTTTCCATTTTTTCTGTTTACAATAACACCCACAGAAAATTTATACGAACTCATACTAGGTGGAACAACAATGTAAGGTATTTTATCTGCACCAACATACTTTCCAAAGCAACATGTTGTATTTTCAACTCCATGAGTCGAATCATCATAATACTTGGATTTTTTCATTGTTTTTGATACTTTTCCATCAGTACATATTCTTAGTTTATCTGTATTACTCTTATAGACTTTTCCCATCTTCTTGCTTATCCATTCCTTTTTATGACCACTTGGATCAATATAAGAAATTGGATTTCCAGCACAGTACGCATAAAAGTTCCAACTTTCTGCATCTGTTCCCGTACCTCTATAAGTATCCTGGCTTATAAACACGCCATCGTTTGAATCATAATATCTTGCATTCAAATAATATAAACCTGTCAATTCATCATACACTCCGCCAGTGTAACAAATTTCATTGTCTACTTCTGAAGAAATACTCTCTTGTGTTTCTCCAAAATCTGTGTAGTTGTATGATTTTACACATTCTCCATTATTATCTGTCATATTTGTAGTGCTTCCCTGAACATCTTTTGAATAGAAATATTCTTTTTGCTCATTCTCACTATTTCTGATTGTTGCAAATATATTGTTTTCATGACCTATAATATTTTGACTTGTTTTTATGCTATTTTCATCAGTTGTGTAAAGAAGCACCCCTGCCTCATAAAAATAACATGTCACTTTTGATGTTTCTTTTCCACTCTCATCTATAGACACATCATGTTTTTTTATACGTTGTCCGGCTCCGTTGTACTCGTTGTACTCTTCTGAAACCTTCTTACTATTTTTCAAAGTTTTCACATGAATCAACTGATTTTCAATATCATATTCATATATCGAAGTTGTTCCTTCTTTTCCATCAACTGCTTCTATCTGATTTCCTTTTTTATCATACTTATAAGAATAATTGTATGTATATGCCTGTTTTCCATCTTCGGCCTCTATTTTTGTCGCAGATGTCAACTGATTTAATCTATTATAAGCACTATGTGTATATTCACCCTTCAATTTTGTGGTAGTTTCATCAGTTATATAACTTTCTGATATTCCCTCATAAGTCCTATTTCCGACACTGTCATACTCATATGTACATGTAGTTGTTTTATAATTACAATTATCTTTCTTTACAGATTTGATAAGTTGATTGAAACTGTTATATGTATAGTTTGTCTCCTCATCCTTAACATTGTTAGCATAATTGAACACTTCATGTTCATATACTATATTTGAATTTTTATCATACTGATAATCATATTGTTCGAGTATCTTATTAATATCTTTACTGTTAAAATACTTCATTGTTGTTACTCTGTCAAAGCTATCATAAGTATAATCTCTTTCAATATAATCACTACCTTTGTTTAAAAAGTTTTCATAATCTTTTATCTGTTTTACTTTTCCGTCATTATGATAAATATACTGGCGTATCTTAGTCATTTCATCATTGTTAAGAATACCGTCAACTTCTGTAATCCATTTATCCTTGTTGTAAACAAACTTTATACCCTTTAATATATCATATTTATTGTTTGGATAATAGAGTTTTTCTATATTATCATCAATATTGTAAACATATTTTAGTTTTGCACTCTCAATCCTATCTTTCGTTGGTTCAGTTTCTGAATTAATTTCTGATACAGATACATTTCTTCCAAACCCATCATATTCATAATAAGTATATCTATATGTTTTTCCTGACTTAATGTCTACAGTTTTAGAAATTTTTCCTTCTGAATCATATGTATACTCTGTAATGTTGATTGGTTCACTATCCTGTAATGAATTGTATGTTGATTTTTTAATCTGATTTCCATAAACATCATATTCGTACTTAATGCATGAACCATCTGAATAGTTTTCACAAACCAATTGACCGTTTTTACCATACTCATATGTTGTTTCAAGATTTCCATCTTTTGTTTCGTCTTTAACTGACATTATCTGTTCTGAACCATTTGAAGTAGTTTTGCTTATAGCTCCATTTGCATAAGTTACTGATTCCACAACAGCTTCATACTTTCCATCGTTTCCTTTTTCAAGGTTGTCATAACTATATGTTTCCTTCACACTTCCTGAAGATGTAACTTTCATTATTCTTCCCTGTTCATCATAATCATAAGATGTTACGTTTCCATTTCCATCAGTAGCAGTTTTCAGATTTCCTTCTTTATCATATACATTCTTTGTAACAATAGAATTTTCTCCTACTTTAAATGATGTGCCTGAAATTTCAGGATTTACAATCGTTGCCGTTACATTTCCCATATCATCATATGTAGAAACTGAGAGTTTTCCATCTACTATAAGATCCGGACTTGTTTCGTCTGTTCCTCCTACATATGTTGTATATACTCTTCCATTGTTGTCATATGTATAATCTGTATAAAGTCCGTTATTCATTTCTCTTACAGTTCTTCCCAGTGCATCTGTATATGTTTTACCAACTACTTCACCTTTCTGATTTATGGTTGTCACAATGGTTGTATTCTTTATACTCTTCATAGAAATACCATCGTTTATGCTTACACTTCCATATGAGTATTCAATATTTGTTGTTTTTGTTTCATCTCCAACAATTAATTCTGTGCTTATTTCTCTATTCATTGAATCATAAGAATATTTTGTAACTCTTCCTTCTTCATCCTTCGATTCCAAAACACTTCCGTTTTTGTTGTATTTATTTCCTGTTTCCTTTATGCCCTTTTTCGATACTTCTGTTGTTTTTACTGTTCTGAAAAATTCATCGTACTGATACAACATAACTACCATATTTGTATCCTTGATAATATCTCTAATTTCAGAAGCAGTTATACCTTCTTCCGATACTTTTTGCAAAACCTGTTCATCTATATCTGTTACATCAGAAATATCTATTTTTACATTTCCCACTTCATCATAAACATATGCATTCTTTTCTTCTACTGTTCCCTCCTGCACATCTTCATTTTCCTCATCACCATCAGAAGTATATGTTGTCTTTTCATCATATGTCTTTAACGCAGTCTTTTCAAAATTTGCATTATCTACATTACTTCCTAACAATTCCTGACTGGTTTTAACTTCTCCATCTTCCCCATATGTATATACTGTTACTATATTGGTTATATGATCTATTTCTTTTTTTACATTTCCAAATTCATCATATTCATATTCTTCATATTCTGAAATAACGCCATTTGCATCAACAGTTTTCATTGTAATTGGCTGATTTTTTACTACATCAGACTGTTTTCCACTATAGTCATATGTATATTCTGTTACCGAACCGGCACTATCTGTTGACCTTGTTACATTTCCATAACTGTCATATTTTGTATTTTCTTTATCTGTAACAGTTTTTTCTACTACAATATTTCCATCTAATGCATAATAACTCTGCTTATCAGTTGTATCTGTAATTAATGTTTTGTTATTTTTATCATAAGTGTAAGTAGATTGATTACCTGCTGCATCTGTTTTTTCTGTAATCAAACCATCCAATGAGAAATAATAATTCTCTTCACTTAACTTTGATGTATTATTATACTTTGTAACTTTTGTATTTGGTCGTGTTTCTTTCTGATTTTTTGTAAAACTATATCTGAAAAATTCTCTATTCGGATATTCTATTTTACTAATATATTCATTATCATACTCTAGTCTGTATTGATTACCTTCAGCATCTGTTATTGTGCTTAACTTACCTTCTGAATAATCATACTTATACTCTATGCTTTTATTCCCTGTTCCATTAAATATAGCTTTTGTAAGATATTCGTCATTATATTCATATGTGTAACTATATTCTGATTTTGTATCAGCAGCTGCTGTTACTTTGCTTAACAAGCCCTGTTCATTATAAGAATATTTTGCTTCCTGCCCCTTACTTGTTATTATTTTTTCGATTGTTCCATTTTCCTTATTATATGAAACATACACAAATGTTCCATTTGTTTCTTCTATTAATAATAAGCGTCCACAATCATCAAATCTGTAAATCTGCCCATCTTTAGTAGTAACTTTGTAATATGCATCTATTTCCAATTCTGTTGATTGCTTATTATCTTTTTGATTTCCTTTAGTTTTTTCAATGGTCTTTTTAAAAACATCATCATCTATCTCCATTGACATATCCGGAGTATCACTACATACATATTTATTTTCTGACTTTGTAAAAGTATACACGTTATTTGTTCCATCAACTAAATATGCTTTATCACCTTTTTCAGATACATACATATCATAAGACTGTCTCCAACCATATCCCATAGTTGATTTTGTTGTATCCTTTGAATTATATACACGTGCAATACTAACAGGTAGTTGTGGTGCCGGAAGTGAAATATCGGCCTGGCTATAAGTAAAATTTCCTCTGGACAATTCAATCTGACCTGTTCCATTTGGTGTTTCCACAGAAGCATAAGTATATTTGCTGTTTACGCCTTCTCTATTTTCAATAATATCTTCTGATAATGTCGTTGAACTTATTTCTTCTGAATAGTCACTATATTGAACCTGTTCATTAGTTTTCTTTACTGTTCTTAATTTATAATAATATGTTACTCCCTCATCACCTGAAATTTTTATTGCTCCTTTTGATGAATATGACTTCACAAAGTTTTCCTGATTTATAACAACATTAGGTGTAGTTGCTCTGTACACCTGATACTTTACATCATCTCTATATTTTCCACATTTTGTAGAAAATCTTAAAACAGTATTTCCTCCAATCTGTTCCACTGCGTACACATCTGTAGGTGTATAATCAGCCAATTCATAATCAGCTTTATCGTAGTAATAATTGCACTCTACTTCATCTGAACTGTTTCCTGCCTTGTCTACACTTCTCACTGTGATTTTATATTTTCCATCTTTAGGTAAATCACTGCTTTGAAGCGTTGCATTTCCACTAGATTCAAAGCCTAATGTTTTATATTCTCCATCATCAATCTTTACCTGTACTTCATACAGATTAGAATCTTCAAACCCTTCCCAGTTTAATGTAGGTAGACTACTACTTGTATTGAATATTCCTGTTTTTGGAGTAATCTTTATCTTTCCGGTTTCAGGTTTTGTTGTATCCCTATAATAATTTACAGTTTCTTCAGATTCGTTTCCTGCCTTATCTACTGCTGTAATGGTTATTTCATTTTCACCATCTTCTATATTTTCTAATTTTATGCTTCCTTTATTATTGCTTATCTTCTGTTCCTTTTCATTTACTAATAAACTGTAACCATCCAATGTACTATCACTAATATCGTACTCCAATGTTGGATTTTCTTTTGAACCATCATAATTATTTTCATCTGTATTAGGTGTAATAGACATTTTTATTACCGGGTTGTTGCAGTCATAATGATATTGATATCCATTATACGAACTTATATTTCCTGCTTTATCCACTGCTCGCACATTAAATAAGTTTACTTTTCCCGATGTGAGTCCTGTAATATTGCCTGTTCCTTTATTCGTTGTTCCTATTGTTTTAAAAGCCCCATTGTTTATACTCACCTGTACACTTGCTATATATTTTTCCTGTACATCCCATGTCATTTTAGGTTCTTTGTTACTATATTTTCCTGAATCATATTTAGTGCTCAATGAAAGGCTCATTATCTCTGGTGCTGTTTTATCTATGTAAAATGTTGACGCTCTTCCAACTCCTTTAATATCTGCCTTATCCACACCACGAACATATATCTTATACTGTCCTTCATCTAATGAACTAACACTTATACTCTTTGTACCTGATGATGTTGTACCAAGTTTTGTACTATTGGAATATGGTACAACACTCTCCCCTGCTTCATTTACAATCCTATACTGTACATAATTAAGTGCCTTCGAATCTATTCCTGACCAACTCACCTTTAAATTTTCATTTGCTTTTAAATATGCTCTTTCTTCATTAGCACTGCTACCGGCACTTACCTTTGATGCTGTTGTTGGTCCATCATAATATGTTACAGTCAATTTAGGTACCTTGCCAGTATCTGTACTTCTTGCACCATAAAACTTAACATATGATGCTTCACTTTCATCCTCTAGTCTAAACAACAATCCATAGTTTTTGTGACCATCTCCACTACCTTTTGCAATATTTCTCGCCCAATTGGTTAAATCAATTGTTTTTTTTGCTCCTGATGTTCCACTTGAACTAAAAGTTGTCAGGATTGCACTACTTCCTCCTGGCTGATTATTCCATGTAACTGTTTTACATTTAAATGCTTCTTTTACAGGTCTAATCTGTATTTTTGCCCCTTTATTTCCTGCGCCATTTTCGTAAATTGTTAACTTTGCACTTTCTACATATTTGTTGTCAATTTTGCCACTTAATTTAGTTGCTCTGAAATAACTTCTGAACAATCCCTGACTACCTTTTCCTACTGAAAAAGTTCTTACTCCACTTGCATAATAATTTGTCCCACTGCTTGATTTCAATACATATACGTCCGGTAAATCGCCTGTGCCTGTCCAAGTTACTGTTGGGTCAACTGATACCGGATATACTCTTTTACTATCATTTAAATATGACTGATTTACTACTACTTTTAGTATATATTTGTTGACGTTTTTCTTTTTGCACTCCACTTGTTCTAACTGATATGTGGCATCTTCACTATATCCATTTTCACTTGCATCATTTAATACAGGCGCAGGGATTCCACCTACAATGTCATCACTATCTTTATCAATAAATGTGATTCCTCCTACGGCATCCAATTTTGCTTCCATGTTTTCTACAACTAAAGAAAAAGAAAATACATTAGTATCCGGTACGCTGTCCAAAATGATATCTTCCTTTACACCATGTTCTAAAGACTTATATTCTAATGCCACATCACTTTTGTTATATTTGTAGTTAGCCTTCACCTTCTTATCTTCTTTTTTTCCTGAAGCAATATCGGTTACATTATCACTTTCTACTTCTACCTTGCCTGTTTTGTTTTCAAACATAGTATCTTCTTGAATTTCATCATCTGAAATTGGAGAAAATGCTACCTTATATTTGTCATTTGTCAACAGCACAGGTGTTTCTTCCTTTACCATTTTGGGCATATACTGTTTTGAATCTCCCGATTCATTTACATATTTATACTGCTCTGCTTTTTCCTCTGTAATAACTTTTGAGCTTGCAATTATTTTTTTATCATTATTATCTACCTTAACAAACTCTGGATTATATTCTTTTACTTTTCCAACTTCTTCATATCTTATTTTATCAGAATAGTATACTGTTTTTTTCATACCATTATTTAAAATATAAGTATTCGAATCGACTGTTCTTTCATTTTTTAATTCCTTTATAACTTTTGGTTCTTCTTTTGCATTAATTTGTTTTTGATTTTGAACAGTTTCCCTACTATTATTTTCACTTGCATATACAGGCATTTCCACTCCTGTTACTGTCATCGAAATAATTAAAAAGGCTACAACCGTTCTCTTTAGTTCTTTCACTAATTTTTTCATCAAAGATATTCCCTCTCCTTATTCTTTTGTTCAAAGCTTTGACATACCATCATTTTAAGTAACCACTGTAAAATGGCAATACAATTTGCACAAACGTCGAAAAAAACGACATGAACGTTGATTTTTTACGTTCATGTCGTCTACATAGAAGCTATTTTTTTCTTTGCTGTAATATATCTTTTCTTTGTTTCCGTATATTTTCTCACGCTTATATACGCTTTCTCATTGTTTTCAAAATATACAAACTCTTTATCAAGATGATCAACCTTTGCCATATTAACCAAAAATGATTTGTGGCTACGATAAAAGCCATTCTTTTTTAGTTTTTCTTCCAACTCATTTATCTTTTTATCTGACAGATAACATCCATCCTGTACATGAATCATGGTCTTTCTGGACTTTGTTTCAATGTATAAAATATCATTAGCATATATCTTCTGCGTCCTTTCGTCTTTCTTTCCCATTATGAAAACATCATTATTTTCATTTATTTTTTTTATGGCACAAAAAGCTTCTTCCAGCTCTTCTTCCATTTTTGTTTTATCCACATACCTGAATGCATTGACCAAATATCCTTTTCTGGCACAATCCAAATGTGTTGTCAAAATTATAACAATTGTTTTTCCATGATTTTTTTTATATTCAGTGATTGTATCAAACCCATTCAACTGTGGCATATCCACATCCATAATTACAATATCATAATATTTATTTTTATCTAAAAAATCTATTCCTGAATTGTATGTATCAATTTTATTTTTGTCATCACCATTTTTTTTAACAACTGTTGTTGCCAATTTTCTCCACATTTCTTCATCATCTACTATTGCTATGTTCATTTTTACTTCCCTCATTTTTTAATGTAATTGAAACTATAAAACTGTCTTCTTGGATTTCTATATCCATCAGTCCTTCACACTCTTTCACACTATCCTTTACATTTTTTATACCCCATCCATGATACTGTTTTTCTTTTTTTGTAGTTATAAGTTTTTTTCTATTATCACTGTAACCCGAAAAATAATTTCCTACCTCTATAATAATATTTTTTTCTGTATAACTGCATATTACCCAAACTTCTTTATTTTCTGCTTTTTGTGCTGCCTCTATGGCATTGCTTAACAGATTGGAAAATATTGTACATAAATGGTAGGCACTAACATTGCACCCCATTGGAAAATGTCCCTGAACTTTTAATTTAACATTTTTACTTTTTGCTTCTGCAAAATACTTGTCCAAAATCGCATTTACAATATCATTTCCTACATTTACTTTTATTCCCAATCTGTCAACCTTGTCTTTTATATCATTAAGATATATTTCAAATTCTTCACACTTTCCCTCTTTGTATACTTTATCAAGTAAATACAAATGGCTCCGTATGTCATGCCTAAATTTTTTTGTTTCCACTTCGCGTTCTTTTAAGTATTCATAATAATTATTTTGCTCTTCAAGGTATTTCTTAATGATTTTTTCCCTCTCTATTTGAATATTTCTAGAAATCAGTAAAACTATCATGGTCATTACCTGAATTGTCAATCCAATTGCGACAACTAAATACATTATTATATAAGCAATTCTATTCTTATATGCCACTTGCTTCAATGTCATCAGATTAAGCATTGCTAATACGCAAAAGTTAACTATTATATTTGTTGTAATAATAATCCAACTTTTAACTGAAATCATTTTCATTCCATATAAGTTTTTTCCTCTCAATAATATCACTATGACAATTACAAATATTAAAGATAACACAGATGTAATTATTTCTGTCAAACCTGTAATACTAATTTTTTGTACTTCTGTTATTGTTGTTATAATTTGTGAAAAGAACATATCAATACTTTCCATTGCAATAGAACAACCAACAACATAAACAATAATTCTTGAGTTAGTTTCTACAAAATATGTTTTTGCAATTATATATAAACATAACAAAAAGAAAACTAGTTCAAACGTTGTATTTATTTTTATCATTGGTAAAGAATTACACATTGATAGAAATATTATTTCACAATAATTTATTATTTTATTGCCTTCTCTCTTTGTTAATTCTAATAAATTTTCTCCTATTAACAAAATGGCAACTATATGAAATATGTTTGCTAATCCAACACAAAGTATATTCATCATTTATCTCCCTATACAATATATTATGAATATTATATCATATTTTTGTATGAGGAGGTGATTTTAGACAATTTATTTAAACCATCCCAAAAACCAATGTGTCCATTTAAACATTGTCCTTATCCTTCCCGTATATACTGTTGTATTGTCCGGACAAGAATTAGCATAAATCTTTTTTTTAATTTGTAAATGTATTATGCACAAACGTTGATTTTTTTGACATAAACGTTGATTTTTTATGCGATATGAAAGTTTCTTTGCAACAATTGTTTTTGCCTTTTTCATATTTTTTGCTGTTGCTTATTTTATTTGATAGCCATTGTCATCAAGAAATTTTTTGTACTAGAAAAGTGCCAAAAATGTTATAACATTTTCGGCACTTTTACTATCAATATTTAAATTAAACATTTTTATTTAACTAACCCAATTAAACTGTTAATATCATCCACGTTATGTCGTGTCATATAATCTTCAATTCCTTCAATAACGTCAATAGTTGTATGTGGATTGTTAAAGTTGGCTGTTCCAACAGATACTGCTGTAGCACCTGCTAAAATAAATTCCAACGCATCCTTTGCATTTGCAATTCCACCCATTCCAATAATTGGGACTTTAACTGCATTTGCGACCTGATATACCATTCTTACAGCTACAGGCTTAATTGCAGGACCTGATAAGCCTCCTGTTTTGTTTGCCAATACAAACTTTTGTCTTTCCACATCAATCTGCATTCCTGTTAATGTGTTAATTAAAGATAAAGCATCTGCTCCACCTGCCTCTGCCGCCTTTGCCATTTCTGTAATGTCCGTAACATTTGGACTAAGTTTCATAATAACAGGCTGCTTTGCAACTTTCTTTACTTCTTTTGTTATAGCTTCAACTGCCTTTGGATCCTGACCAAAAGCGATACCACCATGTTTTACATTTGGACATGATATATTTATTTCAAGCATGTCAACATTTTCATGACCTAATTTTTCTACCACATCTACATAATCTTCTGTAGTTCTTCCACAGACATTTACAATGATATTTGTATCATAATCCTGCAAATATGGAATATCTCTTTTTGCAAACAAATCATATCCCGGATTCTGAAGCCCTACTGCATTAAGCATTCCACCATATGTTTCTGCTATACGTGGTGTAGGATTGCCTTCCCATGGTACATTGGCAACACCTTTTGTAACTACTGCTCCAAGTCTGTTTAAATCTACAAACTCTCCATACTCAGCACCTGAGCCAAATGTTCCTGAGGCAACCATTACAGGATTTTTAAATTCTACTCCGGCAATATTTACTTTTGTATTCATTATAAATCCACCTCCTCAGCTAAAAATACAGGTCCATCTTTACAAATTCGTTTGTTGTTTACATTTGAATGATGGTCTTTTTCTGTTGAATTGCAGACACACGCAAGACATGCTCCAATGCCACATGCCATTCTTTCTTCTAAGGACAACTGACACTCTATTCCTTTTTCCGTAGCATATTCTTTTATTGCCTTTAACATAGGTGTTGGTCCGCATGCATAAATCACATCACCTTCAACATTTTGTTCTTTAATGGCATCAATTACAGTTCCTTTGGTACCTGTGCTGCCATCTTCTGTTGCAATGTAAAGTGATCCATTGTTTTCTAGCTCTTCTGTTAAGAACAATTCGTTTCTATATCCTGCTACAACCTGAACATCTGCAATGCTTTTTAGTTCTTTTGCCAACTGAACCATTGGTGGGATTCCAATTCCACCACCAATAAGGATTGCTTTCTTGTTTTCTCTTTTCATAAAGCCATTGCCAAGTGGTCCGATAATATCTACTTTTTCTCCTGGTGTATATGTGGAGAATTCTTCAGTTCCTCCACCAACAACTCTGTAAACAATTCTAAGTGTACCTTCATCCTTATTTACCTCACATATACTGATTGGTCTAGGAAGCAATTTTGTTTTGTCATGACAATACATTGAAATAAACTGACCGGCTTTTGCAGTTTCTGCTGCCTTTGTTTTTATTATCATGCTATAAATGTCTGTACCAATAGATTTCTGGCTTACTACAATTGCAGTTTCCTTTTCTCTCATGTCTGTCTCCATTCTTTATCAATCTTTTTAGAAAATAACAGCCGATTATCTTAGGCTGTTATTTTTCTTTTAATTATTAACATTTTCTCTTACTTATTAAAAAATTGAGTTAATATCTTCAATCATGTCAATGACTGCCTGTCTTGAGGCATCAGCATAATTTTCTGCACCAAATTTTGCGTATTTATCCTGCTTGTATGCACAGATAATTCCTCTTGATGAATTGACAATGGCACCAAGTCCGTCTTCATTAAAGTATGGTTTAAGTCCATCTGCAGTACCACCCTGAGCACCGTAACCAGGTACTAAAATATAACTCTTAGGCATAACCTTTCTAAGAACTTTTCCCATTTCAGGATATGTAGCTCCAACTACGGCACCAATATAGCTGTAGTCATCGCCCATATGTTCTTCGCCCCATTTTGCTACCTGTTCGCCAACCCATTCATAAAGTGGTCTTCCGTCAATTAATCTATCCTGAAATTCTCCGCTGGAAGGATTTGATGTTTTTACTAAAATAAATAATCCTTTATTTTCTTCTTTACATACGTCTATAAATGGTTTAATTCCATCTGTTCCAAGGTATGGGTTGACTGTTGCAAAGTCTTCGTCAAATAATGAATACTTTTTGCTTCCAACCTGAACCTTTCCCAAATGGCCAACTGCATATGCTGCTGATGTTGATCCAATATCACCACGCTTTACATCACCAATTACTACAAGGTCTTTTTCCTTTGCGTAATCTACTGTCTTTTTAAATGCCTGAAGTCCCGGTACTCCAAACTGCTCGTACATGGCAATCTGTGGCTTTACGGCAGGAATCAAATCATATGTTGTATCGATTATTCCTTTGTTATACTGCCATATTGCTTCTGCTGCGCCTTCTAATGTTTCGCCATATTGGTCAAAGGCTTTCTTTGTAATATGTTCAGGAACGTAACTCATCATTGGGTCAAGTCCTACTACTACAGGTGCATTTGTCTTTTTAATCTTGTCTACTAACTTGTTAATCATTCTATTCTCCTTTATACTGCCGGTTCCAAAACTTTCCAATTGTGTGGCTTAATATAACTATCGAAAGCACGCTCCCGCTGCCAAACGCTGGTAGCGGTTCTATCAAGCCAGCTACGCTGCCTTAATGAACCGACCGCGTTAGATGCGCTTTCTCTTAGTTATATTAAGCCACACATGTTCAACGTTTTTGTAACCGAATATTGTGTTTAGTTTGTTATGTTACTTTGTAACTTGATATTAATTTCTAACTTTATATAGTATTTTTTATTTTACTATCAGTTTTAAATTTAATGTCATTATGTGATATTTTGTTATTTATCTCCATATACTATTTTGCCACCTAATATGGTGTATAGTACTTTTCCATTTACTTTGTAGCCATCAAATGGCGTGTTCTTTCCTTTTGACTGGAATGTGTTTTTGTCTATAGTATATTCTGCATCAGGATCTATGATTGTGATGTCTGCCACTGCTTTTTCGTTTAGTGTGCCTTTGTCACTTCCAAGTACCTGTGCAGGATTATAACTCATTTTTGCAGCCATTTGAAGTGGTGTTATATAACCTTTTTTTACTAAGTTTGTTATGGTTAGTGGTACTGATGTTTCAAGTCCTACTATTCCAAATGGTGCGTGTTCCAAATCTTTTTCTTTTTCTTCTTTGCTGTGAGGTGCATGATCTGTTGATATTACATCCATTATATCCTCGCTAAGTCCTTTTATAAGTGTTTCCATGTCTTCTCTTGTTCTAAGAGGTGGATTCATTTTAAAATTTCCGTCATTTTCAGTAATGTCATCTGAGCACATTGAAAAATGATGTGGGCATACTTCAGCGGTAACATCTATGCCTTCTGCCTTTGCCTGTTTTACCATTTCCACGCTGTCCTTTGTTGAACAATGGCAAAGATGCAATTTGGCATTTGTCTCTCTTGCCAGCATAATGTCTCTCATGGCAATAACATCTTCCACTGCGTTGCTTATTCCCTTTACTCCAAGTTCTTTGGACTTGTTGCCTAAGTTGATTACTCCACCTTCAACCAAATTTATGTCTTCACAGTGGGCCATTACAGGAACATTTAGTCTTGCAGCTTCCTTCATTGCTTTTCTATAAACTCCGGAATTCATAACTGATTTACCATCTTCACTAATGGCACAAATGCCTGCTTTTTTCAGGCTTTCTATATCAGTTACTTCTTTTCCTTCCATGTTCATTGTTACTGCTCCAACAGGAAGTACATTTGTAAGTCCAACTTCTTTTCCTTTTTCAATAATGTATTTTACTGTGTCTACATTATCTACCACAGGCTTGGTATTTGGCATGCAGCATACTGTTGTAAATCCACCATTGGCTGCTGCCCTGCTGCCTGTCTCAATGTCTTCCTTATATGTAAGTCCCGGATCTCTAAAATGTACATGCAAATCAATAAGTCCCGGCATTACATAACAGCCTTTTGCATCAATTATTTTGTCTGCATCTGTTTCAATCTGTTCCTTCTTTTCTTTGATTCTTCCATCTTCAACAAGAAGATCCATTACTTTGTCCAGATTTTCAGAAGGATTCAACACTCTGCCGTTTTTAATTAATATTGTCAATTATAATACCTCTTTCTGTTTTTTTAGAATATATAATCAAACTACTTTTTACTTATTATCTTTTAAGTGATAAATACTGATTAAATTGTCTTCTCTATACACCAATTCATATTTTCCTGAGTTCACAATATTTGTAAACTTAGCTGCTTCATTTTGGTTTCTTTCATCAACTACCAGGTAATCTGTATACTTGTCTTCTGTCAGATGATTTTGGTCATACATTTCCAAATGTTTTGATAAATGTGGTGTAAAGAAACCTGATGCACATACTGAAGCATTTTGTGGTACATATGTATCCATTGCATTGTCAAGTTTTGTATATGTAGCCTTGTCTGTGTCATATTTTTCAAGGTAATATGTCATCTTCGGATATACCGTTCCTACAAACATAAGTGATGCACATATAACACAAACACCAACAATTGTTTTTGCTTTTTCTACTTTCATATCCTGTAAATTCATAATCATCACATACATAAATAACGCAATAATTCCAAAATTATACTGGAATGAAATATCGTGCAAATACAGATATGTTGTCATAACATTTATCAATATAAATGGCGAAAGTAAAATGTATCTGGAATATTTCTTTCCTGTAGTAAACAATGCTGCAGCTATAGGCACAAGCATAAGCATAATATATCCTATCTTGTCCATCTGATTGTCACCAAAGTTTGTAACCATCTGTGATAATGCATATGAAGGATTCAACAATACTGTTTTTATTATTTCTAAAAATCCACCATTGGCATCTGCATATAAATTACTAAATCTGTCATCCAGCACTCCAAGTCCATAGCTTTTTACAATGCTTACTGCTATTACAAAATATGCTGCCGAAACTATCATAAGAATAATTCCTCGTTTTTTGTCTTTTCTCGAGAGAATAAGAAATGCTCCAAGCACCAAAATGTATATTGCTGCATCTTCTTTTGTAAAAAACACTAAAAGTACACAAAGAATAGCCCACAAATCTTTTTTCTTTTCAAGAGCATAAATTGCAAACAATATAAAAAATGTTAGGAAACAATTTTCATGGATATCATAAAATGCTCCTGATGCTGTAGCAGGGTACAATGCATATAAAATTATCATTGCCACTGCCATCCAGTTTGACATTTTGTAATGTCTGCAAAGCAAAACTATTGGAATGACCGGAAGTGCAATCATTAAAGCCTGTATCATCTGTACTGTAATAGGACTTGGGAATATAAAGTATATTGGAAGTCCTATATAAAATATTGGCGAAAAATGTACTCCAAAATGTGAAAGTAATGTATTTCTTTCAACTGTTGTATTGATTGCTCCTGTCTGCTTCATATACTCATACATCTGAGCAAATATACCAAAATCATATGTTGAATTGCTGTATGTATAATATCTGTACACTGTAGTAATCGCCACAAATGTGAATAGCAATACTCCAACAACGGCAAATATAGATCGGAAGAGCGTCGTGTAGGGAAAGAGTGTAGATCTCGGTGGTCGC
>OJUG01000820.1_pt1 | contig 44263 bp, 36 predicted proteins | sample 1599841 | NCBI WGS metagenome assembly OJUG01 (sample SAMN04168659, study PRJEB22393) | human gut metagenome | biome: human gut microbiome; feature: stool | host: Homo sapiens | collected 2014-05-12 | reverse complement strand
AACCAAATATCATTCTAAAAACCCTGTCTTTATTTTCTCTATTTACCCCTGGCATCCTTTTCTCCTTTACGTTATTTTGTGTTATTATACATATCTTGTGTGATTATGTCAATATTTATTTTTACCGGTTGCTACATATAACAGTTTATTTAACTTTATAATAATGATATTTAGTGTTATAACTCTTGTTATTTCCTGTTTTACACAAAAAAATAAACGCCCTTGCTTGAATTAAGGGCGTTTATTTAACATGTTATTTGTATTTATGAAATTATATTTTTATTTTATAAATTCTTTATTCTCTCAATTGCTTTTAATGTATTTTCATATGTTCCAAAAGCTGTCAGTCTAAAGTATCCTTCACCACTTGGTCCAAATCCTGAACCTGGTGTACCTACAATATTTGCATTTGTAAGTAAGTGATCAAAGAAATCCCATGATGACATACCATCAGGTGTTTCAAGCCATACATATGGTGCATTTACACCGCCGCTTACAGAAAATCCTGCTGACTTTAATCCATCCATAATAACTTTGGCATTGTTCATGTAGTAAGCAACCTGCTCCTTTGTCTGAGCCTTTCCTGCTTCTGAGTACACTGCCTCGCCTGCTCTTTGGATAATGTATGGAGCACCATTGAATTTTGTTCCATGTCTTCTTGCCCAAAGAGAGTTTAATGTAACACCATTTTGTTTAAGTTCTTTTGGAATAACAGTAAACCCAAGTCTTGTACCTGTAAATCCGGCATTCTTTGAAAAACTTCTAAGTTCAATTGCACATGTCTTTGCTCCATCACACTCATAGATTGTATGTGGAACATCATCCTCTGAAATGTATGCTTCATATGCTGCATCATATATAATCACTGCATTAACCTTGTTTGCATAATCAACCCATTTTTGAAGTTCAGTTTTTGTAATTGTTGAACCTGTTGGATTGTTTGGGAAACAAAGATAAATAATATCAGGTGTTTCTGTTGGTAATTCAGGGGCAAAATTTGTTTCCTTTGTACATGGCATGTAAATTACATTGCTCCATCTTTCCTGCTCTGCGATGTAATCACCTGTTCTTCCTGCCATGGCATTTGTATCGACATATACAGGATATACAGGATCACATACTGCAATCTTGTTGTCTATAGAGAAAATATCACCAATATTTCCTGAGTCTGACTTTGCTCCATCACTTACAAAAATTTCATCAAGGGCAATATCAACACCTCTTGCCTTGTAGTCATTATCTCTGATTGCACTTCTTAAAAATTCATAACCAAGGTCCGGGGCATAGCCGTGAAATGTTTCTGCATTTGCCATTTCATCAACTGCCTTGTGCATTGCCTCAATAACTGCAGGACAAAGTGGCTGTGTAACATCACCAATTCCAAGACTTATCACATCTTTGTCAGGATTGGCTTCCTTGTATGCTGCCACCTTTTTTGCAATGTTTGAAAACAAATAACTTCCTGGTAACTTTAAATAATTTCCATTAATTTTGTACATTTTTTCAGTCCTCCTATAAAATATAAATTTATTCTTTGTACATAATCTTTAGAATCTCCTCAGCTGTTTCTACCATAGTTCTGCCACTGTCCATGGCAGTTTTTTGAACATATCTGTGAGCTTCATTTTCTGACATACCGTTTTTCTCCATCAAAACTGCCTTTGCCTCATCTACAATGCTCTGTTCCTCCTCGGTTCTTTTAGGGGGTGACTTTTTCTTTCGTCTAAACTTTGCAAAAATATTGTTCTGCATCATTTCTACTGAATTCAAAAAATCTCTAACCTTTATGGGCATCTCAAGCATTGCTACTCCGGTTTCATCTTCTAGAAGTTTTTGTCTGGATGCCACTAAAAGCATCTCAAAACGTCCATCAACATATTCCAGAATATCTGTATAAGGCATATCCGGCATCCTAAACCCGCTGATTATTACACCTTCTCCTAAACTGTCAGCCAAAGTGATTGCCTTGGAACCTGTACTACAATGAAATACATTATCATAACCGTTGTGTACAAGTAAGTTTCGAATAGCTTTGCTGTCATCAATTTTAGGAAACACTACTATAATTCCTGCCAACTTTGCCTCCTACACTAAATGCGGTCTAAATATCTGTTTATCTCCCAGTCGGTAACCTGTGATGTGTATTCCATCCACTCTTCTTCTTTTGCATTGACGTATTTTGTAAATACCTCTTCGCCAAGAACTTCTTTCATAAATGTTGACTTTCTCATATGTCTTACTGCTTCATAAAGATTCTTTGGAAGATTTGTAATACCGGCATCTTCTCTTTCTGAATCTGTCATAGTAAATATATCTTTTTGAACACTTTCTTTTGGAGTAAGTCCTCTCTTAATTCCATCTAGACCTGCTGCAAGACATACTGCAATGGCAAGATATGGGTTGCATGCACAGTCAGGACATCTAAGCTCTACTCTTGTACCTGTGCCTCTTGAAGCCGGTACTCTGATAAGTGGGCTTCTGTTTGTAGCTGACCAGGCAATATATGTAGGTGCTTCATATCCCGGAACAAGTCTCTTGTATGAGTTTACTATTGGGTTTGTAATAGCTGTCATAGCTGTCATATGTTCCATAAGACCTGCAATAAAACTGTAAGCTTCTTTGCTTAATCCATTTTTGTCATCTGCATTTGCAAAAATGTTGTTGCCTTCTTTATCCCATAATGACATATTGATATGCATACCTGAACCACACATACCATACTTTGGCTTTGGCATAAATGATGCATAAAGTCCATGTCTCTTTGCAATAGTCTTTACTGTAAGCTTGTATGTCATAATTCTATCTGCTGTCTCTAATGCTTCGCCATACTTAAAATCAATCTCATGCTGTGCCGGCGCTACCTCATGATGGGATGCTTCTACTTCAAATCCCATTTCTTCTAAGTTAAGTACCATGTCACGACGTGCATTTTCACCAAGATCTGTTGGGCCTAAATCAAAATAGCTGGCATTTTCATGACTGATTGTTGTAGGGTTTCCATTGTCATCAATATGGAATAAGAAGAACTCACATTCAGGTCCTACGTTAAACTTGTATCCCATATCGTCTGCTTCTTTAATAACCTTTTTCAAAATGTATCTTGGGTCATTTTCAAGCTGTGTACCATCAGGCTTGTAAACGTCACAAATCATTCTTGCCACCTTGCCCTGATGAGGTCTAAAAGGTAATATTTCAAATGTATTATAATCAGGATATAAATACATGTCAGACTCTTCAATTCTGGCAAAGCCTTCGATTGATGAACCATCAAACATTATCTTATTATCAAGAGCTTTTGCCAACTGACTTTTTGTAATGGCAACATTCTTCAATGTGCCAAACAAATCAGTAAACTGAAGTCTGATAAATTCTACATCTTCTGTTTCTGCAATATTTAAAATTTTCTGCTTAGTGTATTCCATTATATACTCCTTCCGAAATGAAAAATTCTTATTAAATAATATCAAATAGCAGTTCTTACGTCAATAAATACGCACATAATAATTAGTCATGTAAAACCATAAAATAATCGCATATTTTAAAGTTTCCTCCCACTTTCCTTTTCCTCACCTACAAAGATTCAAATTGCCGGTAATGATCTTTTGATGCTGTAATTCTTTAAACTAATATATTTACTTCCTATCTGTAAAATGCTTTTTATACAAACTCTTTTTTGCATTTTCTTAATTTCTGTCAAAATTTTCAAGACATTTTTCTGTTTTCTTCTATTGCATTTACCCCCATTAAACTATAAAATAATGTTACGGCTAAAACAAAAAGGAAAATATATGGAGATACTTAATGATAAAAAAATATAATAAACAGATTGGACTTGCTGTATTTATTACGATTATTGTACTAACTTTTTTAATAATGGTCATAAACAGTACTCATCCGACAAAAAGTAAACAGGAGACTGAAAGCACTGTAAACAAAACAGTTTCAGAAACTACCATAGGAGTGGAAACCACAAGTCATCAGGGCGAAAGCTATACAGCTGAAACAACCGGACTGTCCGCAGCAAGTAGAAAAAAATACAGGAACAAACTACCTTATAAAATTAAAGTAAACAGAGCTGAAAACTTTGTAACTGTTTATACGTTTGACAACAATGGTAAATATACAGTGCCTTTCAAAACGTTCTGGTGTTCTACCGGAAAAGATCCTGAGGATACTCCTCTTGGAACTTTTCGTATATATGAACGATATGATTGGCGCATTATGGTTGACGGTACTTATGCACAATATGCCATTAGAATATATGGTCCTATTATGCTTCATTCCGTTCCTTATATTTCTGACTCTCATGATTCTTTGGAATATTGGGAGTACAACAAGCTTGGAAAGCCTGCATCACTTGGTTGTGTAAGACTTAGAGCAAAGGACATCAAGTGGCTTTATGACAATTGCAAGGATGGTACTACTGTAGTAATCTACAGTAAGAAAAACCAGAAGCCACCTATTCCATTAAGGCCATTAAAGAAAATCAAGAAAAGTGACAAATACAAGGATTGGGATCCATCAGACCCTGTAAAAAGTAATCCTTGGAAGAAAAAGGGTGTAACCACTAAAAGCAATGTAACAGACTCAGTTGATATCGACCATACTTCTGTTGAGACTTCAACTTCAGGTAGCAAAAAGAATGTAAACTTACGTGGTAGCAACACAAGAAAACAGAAAAGAATTAAACGCAGCAAAAACAACCGGAAAAATGGCAGCAAGACCAACAAAAGCAACCGAAAAAATAATAACAATAATATCCCAAAAGCAACAAAAACCAACGACAAAAATAACAGGAACTAATTACAATACTAAAAAAATACACTAAATACTTCAGACAAATCAACTGAAATGTAACTATAAACTTATAATATAGCAACTTTAACAAGGAGTATATATGGCAAAAAAATACTATGCAGTAAAGGTTGGCAAAACCACCGGGGTTTATGAAACATGGGAGGAATGTAAAGCCAATGTTGATGGTTTCCCAGGTGCGTTATACAAAAGTTTCAAATCACTTACCGATGCTTATGATTATATGGGCTACACTGGTACACAATTGGATATTTTTAGTTTTGCAGACGACAATTCAAACAATTCCAATATATCTGATATAAGTCATTCAGACTCATCTGTTGATGCTGGCAAAACAGATACTACCAACAATGCCTTTGAACCTGATGGTCCAAACATTACTACAGATACCATAGGTGAAGACTATATCGATGTTCCTATGACTCACAGCAAGGCAGTTGCCTATGTGGATGGTAGTTACAATGCCGACACCAAAATATTCGGATACGGTGTTGTATTTTTCTACGACAATAAAAAAGTGGAACTCTACAAATCATATGATGATGAAGAAATGGCAACTATGAGAAATGTTGCCGGAGAAATATATGGGTCTATGGCTGCTATGGAATATGCCATAGAACACAACATACCAAAGTTAGATATTTATTATGATTATATGGGGATTGAAAAATGGTGTACCGGTCAGTGGAAGGCCGGCAAAGCCGGTACTATTGCTTACAAAAAATATTACAATCAGGCAAAGAAAAAAGTTCACATTTCTTTTTGCAAAGTTAAAGGTCATTCTGGAGACAAATATAACGATTTGGCTGATGCCCTTGCCAAAAAGACCTGTGGTATAGAATAATTAAAAGTTTTAACTATTAAAAATGGCAATCTAAGATATGCAGTTTTCCTCAGGGACCAGATATAAGAATCTAATCACTGGAGACTGGTACATATTCATCGGTTGCCATTTTTATTTCTTCTTATTTTGGTTTTCGTTATTATCAGCTTTATTTTCTAAATAATAATCTAAGTTTATGTCAGGAAAAATTTTCTATTATACATTTAATATATCCAACAATTGCTCCGGTTTGTCAATAATAGCCATTGGCTTTAAGCTTTCAAGAAGACTACGTTCTCTAAATCCCCAACTACATGACACGCATGCAAGTTCTGAATTGGTTGCTGTCTGTCTGTCTACTTCTGAATCTCCTACATATACAGCTTCGGATTTTTTTGCGCCAAGAAGTTCAATTGCATGATTAACGCTATCTGGTGCAGGTTTTTTCTTGATTCCTGCCTCCTCATTTTCTCCAATAGCTACGCTAATGTAATCTTTAAAATATATCTGATTAAGTTCTTCAACTGCTGCATGTGCCTTGTTTGATACAATGGCCATCTTTATGCCTTTTTCATGAAGTTTTTTTAGAAGTTCCATAATACCCGGATATGCTGATGTCTTTATCTGGCAATGCTTTTGATAATACTCCTTTTGACATTTGAACATTTCTTCAAATTGCGGATTTTCCTCGCCCTGGGGTACAGAGCGTGCCACCAAAAGTCTTAATCCATTTCCCACGTGCTGTCTCACTGTATCTACGCTATCCTCTTTTATTCCAAACTTTCTCTGCATATAATTCACTGAATCTGCTAAATCATCAATTGTATTAAGCAGTGTTCCGTCTAAATCAAAAATTACTGTATTGTACATATTTCCTCCTAAAGCATATAATACTTTTGTCTTAGTCTCGATTTTACAACGCATTCATCTTATAATCAATCTTTTTACAATATTGGTAAATTTCATTTTTCACTAAACTATACTCAAAAAAACATATTGTCTGATTTTTGATATGATTCCCCTTAAGTAAACAGTGAAAAACGACCACACATTTTGTGTGGTCGTTCATAAGCAACTAAATTTAGATATTTGACCTGTCTACTTGACAGGGAGCATATCAATTTTATGTCAACTGTCCTCTTATAGATAGTTAGAAAAATTTAATTAAATTTTCCGCCAATTTTTTTATTTTGTTGTTTAACTTTAAAATTAACTGCACTCTATTTTTAAGTCATAATATTAAATTAACTATGCCCTACTTTTCATGTTTTAATTTTAAATTAACTATGCTCTAACTTTTATATGTGTTTCTCTTAACTGCTGTTCAGTTACTTCTCCCGGAGCGCCACACATTAAGTCCTGAGCATTACCATTCATTGGGAATGGAATAACTTCACGAATGTTTTCTTCATTTCTAAGAAGCATAATCATTCTGTCTACACCCGGTGCCATACCTGCATGTGGTGGAGCACCAAACTGGAATGCATTGTATAAAGCTCCGAATTTTTCCTTTAAGTCATCTTCTGTGTAACCTGCAATTTCAAAAGCCTTAACCATGATTTCCATATCGTGGTTTCTAACTGCACCTGATGATAATTCAACACCGTTACATACAATATCATACTGATATGCAAGAATATCTTCAGGATTCTTTGTTTCAAGTGCTTCAAGACCACCCTGTGGCATTGAGAATGGATTATGTGTGAAAATCATCTTCTTTTCTTCAGGATCATATTCATACATTGGGAAGTCATTAATGTAACAGAACTTATATGATTTCTGATCTATTAAATCAAGTCTTTCTCCAAGTGCTGTACGAATCTGTCCTGCATAAATTGATGCAGTCTTTTCTGTATCTGCAATAAAGAAAATTGTGTCTAATGCTTTAAGACCGGCCATTTCTCTAATTTCATCTTTCATTTCATCAGGGATAAATTTGTCAATTGGTCCCTTGTATGAACCATCTTCCAATACTTCTAAGTAACCAAGTCCACCCATGCCAATGCTCTGTGCAAACTTAAGCAACTTTTCGTGGAATCCCTTTGATAACTTCTGTTCAACCTTAATTGCACGAACTGTCTTTCCGTGGAAAGGCTTAAATGTACATCTCTGGAAGAAATCAGTTACGTCGATGATTTCTAATGGGTTGCGAAGGTCAGGCTTGTCTGTTCCGTACTTAAGCATTGCTTCTTTGTAGCTGATAATTGGGAATGGAGTCTGTGTTACTTCATAACCTTCAGGTGCAAACTTGTTAAATGTGTCTGCTAATACTTCTTCACCAACTCTAAATACATCTTCCTGTGTTGCAAAACTCATTTCAAAGTCTAACTGATAGAACTCTCCCGGAGATCTGTCAGCTCTTGCATCTTCATCTCTAAAACAAGGTGCAATCTGGAAATATTTGTCAAATCCTGACACCATAAGTAACTGCTTATACTGCTGTGGTGCCTGTGGTAATGCGTAGAATTTGCCTTTAAACTTTCTACTTGGAACAATATAATCTCTTGCTCCTTCAGGTGATGATGCACAAAGAATAGGAGTCTGGATTTCCAAAAATCCCATTTCTGTCATCTTCTGTCTTAAATAAGAAATAACATTTGATCTGAAAATCATGTTATCTTTTACTTTTGTATTTCTAAGGTCAAGGTAACGGTATTTAAGTCTTACATCTTCTCTTGTTTCCTTTGATGTCATTACTTCAAATGGAAGCTGTCTGTAAGTCTTTCCAAGTACCTTAACTTCCTTTGCTTCTAATTCAATTGTTCCTGTTGGAATCTTTGGATTGTATGTTTCTTCATCTCTATGTTCAATAGGTCCTTCTACTGATATACAATCTTCCTTGCTTAGTCCTTCAAGAAGTGATGTGTCACGCATAACTACCTGCATTACCCCATACATATCTCTAAGGTCAATAAATGATACTCCACCGTGGTCACGAATGTTTTCAATCCATCCGGCAATCTTCTTTGTTTCACCAACGTTTGCTTCGCTAAGCTGGTCAATTGTCACATCACGGTAAATGTTGTTTGTGTTAATGTCCATTAGTTTTCTCCCTTCATATTGTTAATGAGTGTTTTTGTTGTTTGATTGCCTGTATGTAACAGAAAGATGAAATCTTATTTTGATTATATATTAATCTGATTTTTAATTTAATATACTTATAAAGTAAAAAAGATTCATCCCTTTTCAGAATGAATCTTTTTTTATATTTATTATATCATTCATCCTGAAAACAATCATTCAGGACGAACATGCTGTCCGCGGTACCACCTGATTTACTGCCATGCAGCCACTCTCTGGTTTAAAAACCTTCCGATTATCGCTCGGTGACGGCTCTCCTACTAAAACATTTTCTTTCAGATTGCAGCTCATGAGTGTTATTCACCTTAATTCATTCTACAGAAATTCCACCATCTTCTGCTCTCTATAAGCGATAATTAAAGCTACTTCTCTCTTTCAACGCCATTAAAACTGATTATATAATAGGAAAGTTTTTGTGTCAACTATTTACTATACAACCATCAAAACAACTTTAACTATAAATGCTACAATCCATGCAATTAAACATTGTAACACTACAAATCCAATAGCCCATTTCCCACCTAATTCTCTTTTTACTGATGAAACTGCAGCCACGCAAGGTGTGTAAAGTAATGTAAATACCAAAAACACAATTGCACTTTTAGCAGAAAACATAGTGGAAATTGCTCCTCCTCCAAGGAGTACTTTCAGTGTGCTTACAACACTTTCCTTTGCTGTAAATCCGGTAATCAATGCTGTTGAAGCTCTCCAGTCTCCAAATCCCAGTGGTGCAAATATTGGTGCTATTACTCCACCTATCATGGCCAGTATGCTGTCTCCTGCATCTTTTACTAAATTAAAATGTATATCAAATGTCTGCAAAAACCAAATAATCATTGATGCCAGGAAAATAATTGTAAAAGCTCTTGTGATAAAATCTTTTGCCTTATCCCACATTAATCTGAAAACACTTTTTGCTCCCGGCAATCTATAGTTTGGAAGTTCCATTACAAAAGGTACCGGTTCTCCTTTAAATTTGGTTTTGTCCAAAATAATGGCATATAATATTGCCACAATAATTCCCGTAAAATATAATCCTATCATTACAAGAGCAGAGTTGTGACTAAAAAATGCTGCTGCAAAAAATGCGTAAATAGGAATTTTTGCTGAACAGCTCATAAATGGTGTAAGCAAAATAGTCATCTTTCTGTCACGCTCAGACGGTAATGTTCTTGTTGCCATAATAGCCGGTACTGAGCAGCCAAATCCAATAATCATTGGTACAAAACTACGACCTGATAATCCTAACTTTCTAAAAGGCTTGTCCATAACAAAGGCAATTCTTGCCATGTAACCACTGTCCTCAAGTAATGACAAGAAGAAAAACAGCACAACGATAATTGGTAAAAAGCTAAGTACACTACCAACACCTACAAAAATTCCGTCAATTATTAAAGACTGTAAAACCTGATTTACATGGGCTGCGTTCATTGCATGTTCACACATATCACTTAAATAAGAGATACCCATATCCATAATATTTTGTAACCATGCTCCAACTACTCCAAAAGTCAGCCAGAAAATCATTGCCATAATCACAATAAATGAAGGAATAGCTGTATATTTTCCGGTTAAAACCTTATCAATTTTCTTGCTTCTTATTCGTTCTTTACTTTCTCTTGGACGTACTACTGTTTCTTTACATATTCTATCAATAAATGAAAAACGCATTTTTGCCAAAGCGGCATGTCTATCCATTCCACTTTCCTTTTCCATCTGTATAATAATATGTTCAATCATTTCTTTTTCATTTTGATCCAAGTCCAGTCTGTCAATTACATCATGATCACCTTCAATAATTTTGCTTGCTGCAAAGCGTATTGGCACCTCTTTCTTATGTGCATGATCATCAATTAAATGCATAATAGAGTGGATTCCTCTGTGAACTGCTCCACCGTCTTCTCCATCTGCATCACAAAAGTCCATTCTTCCGGGACGCTCTCTATAAATTGCCACATGCATGGCATGTTCAATAAGCTCATCAACACCTTCATTTTGGGTTGCTGATATTGGAACTACAGGTATACCAAGAGATGATTCCAACTTATTTACATCAATGGAACCACCATTGGCTGTTACCTCGTCCATCATATTAAGTGCAAGAACCATGGGTATATTTAGTTCAATAAGCTGCATTGTTAAATATAAATTTCTCTCAATATTTGTGGCATCAACAATATTTATAATTCCACGTGGTCTGTCATCTAAAAAATATTGTCTGGACACAATTTCCTCACTTGTATATGGAGACATGGAATATATGCCCGGTAAGTCCACTACCATTGTATTTTCCTGGCCTCTTATTGGTCCGTCTTTTCTGTCTACAGTGACTCCCGGAAAATTGCCCACATGCTGGTTTGCTCCTGTCAGCTGGTTAAACAAAGTAGTTTTGCCACAGTTTTGATTTCCGGCCAAACCAAAAGTAATAAGTTGCCCTTTTTCTATTTTTTCTCCTCTTTGCTTAACATGGTATATTCCCGGCTCTCCAATATGAGGATGGGCTGTTGTATTATGTAAACCATCTTTATTTTGCAAATCTTCCATTGAATCCTGTTTACTGTTTTCTTTAACTAACTCTATGTCAATGCATGCCGCATCGTCCTTTCTAAGAGTTAATTCATATCCCCATATTCTATATTCAATAGGGTCTCCCATTGGTGCAGTCTTAACGTATTCAATTTCTGTTCCTTCAATAAGACCCATATCCAAAAAATGTCTTCGAAGCTGACCTTCTCCTCCAACATTTACAATTTTTCCATGTTGTCCCTGTTTTAAATCAGATAATTTCATATTTTCACTCTTTTCTGTTGTAAAATTTCAAATAAAAATACAGTGTAAAATATCCTTTTTCCCTTTTTGAGTATCTGGATTATCTACACTGTATTCAAGTATAAAACATATTTATAAATTTACCAACAGTTATGAAAAAATTTTTTAATTGCTCTTAAGTACACTTCTCACTTTAACTTCTATTTTATCTGAAATGTACTTTCATCTTTTACTACCATGTCTGTTACTTCTGCATGATCCACCCTTATAAAGTAATCACCCTGCTTTATTTTGAAAAGGTACATTTCCACATCACGGTAATCACCCTGTACCTCCATTTCCACATTTCCGTCGTACAAATTACGTACATATCCTGTAAGATTCATCTGCTTTGCATTTACATAACAGAAATATCTAAATCCAACGCCCTGAACTCTTCCTTTAAAAATCACATGCTTTCTTGTTAATTTCATAGTCGCTCCTTAAATGTTTGTACATTTTTACTTTACGACATTATATATTATTTCTTAAGAAATGAAAACAGACCCTTCTTTTCATATGGTTCTTCTGACATTCCCACAAATGTATATCCTGTGTCAGTAACTACCTTTTTCATTTTTTCTTCATCAAGGCTTTCTTCACTAACTACAACAGATTCCTTATTTGAATGAGAACTTTTTACGCTTTTTACCTTAAAGTTGTTTCTAATTGAGTCATTCATATGTGACTCACACATTCCACAAGCCATTCCGTCTATTTTAACTACTGTTTTTACCATTTCAAATTCCTCCTAACAATAAATTTAAAATTATTTTTCTAATTTCACTAATGTCGTTTTTTAATTAATCTCTATATCCAACCCACATTGCAATAGTTACTTTAAACTAACTTTTATTATAATATTCTAACTTTTAATTTTCAATTTATTTTGCAATTTAGTTTTTCTAAATTTTTTTAATTTATTTACAAGTTTTATATCATTTATTTTTATATGTCTCAAAATTATTTATTTTTGAAAAAATTGTATGCTTATTCAGTTTTAAAATGTGGTAATATATATATTATTACCCATTTCTAAAATTTGGTAATATATATAACAACTTACAAATTTAGGTGGTGAATTATGAAAACAGGTTTAGTATTAGAAGGTGGCGCTATGCGTGGAATGTTTACAGCAGGAATTTTAGACGCCATGATGGAAAATAACATTACAGTAGATGGTGCAATAGGTGTATCAGCAGGAGCAACTTTCGGTTGCAATTTTAAGTCAAAACAAATTGGCAGAACTATACGGTACAACATGAAATATTCAAAGGATCCAAGATATGCAGGTATTCGTTCTCTTATAAAAACAGGTGATTTTTATGGTGCTGATTTTTGTTATCACCAACTACCTGAAAAACTTGATTTATTTGACGTTAAGACATACCAAGATAATCCTATGGATTTTTATGCCGTCACTACTGATGTCAATACCGGAAAGCCAATTTATCATTTATGTCCCAATGGTGACAGCAAGGATATTGAATGGTTCAGGGCATCAGCTTCCATGCCATTAGTTTCCAATATTGTAAAAATTGACGGTTATGAAATGCTTGACGGCGGAATTTCAGACCCTATTCCTATTCACAAATTTATGGAAATGGGATATGAGAAAAATATCATAGTTTTAACCCAGCATGACGGCTATGAGAAAAAGAAAAGTGGTATTTTGCCTCTTCTCAAAATTAAAATGAAAAGAAAATATCCTAATTTGTATCACGACATGGAAATAAGACACGAAATATATAATAAGACTTTGGCAGACATTAAAGGACTTGAAAAAGATGGAAAGGTCTATGTTATACGACCAAAGAACCCTATTACAATATCAAGAACAGAAAATGACCCTGACAAATTAAAAGCCCTATATGACATTGGCTACAAAGAAGGTCTTGAACATATTTCAGGTATAGAGACATTTTTAAATAGCTAGTACTCTTTTAACTATATTTTAAATAACATAATTTGTGCGGATTACACTCTAAAAATCTAAAAAATAAAGGAATTTTATTATGAAAGTTAAAATTATTAAGAAAAATAACATTGATTCTATTGAATACGCTATAGGCGAAGTTTTTGAAGTGGACAGCACATGGTATGGTGGTGCCACAATTATCGGCAAATCCGGTATTCCTGTTTCAATTGACAAAGATGAATATGTACCATTTGATGAGCCAGATTCCGATACAGCAGACAATGTTCAGGCATCTACTAACAGTGATTTAACTGTCGGTTCTATTTCAACTGCAAAGGAGACTGATGCCGAATCTGATAAGGCTGACAAGCTTTTGTCTGAGCGTAACCTTCACATTGGAGATATTGTCAAGCATTTTAAATTTGAAACTTCACCGGAAGATATTTCAAAGTATTTATACAAAATTATTGCCACTGCAAGTCACACAGAAACAAAAGAAAAACTTGTAATTTATCAGGCTATGTATCCACCTTTTGCTACATATGCAAGACCTGCTACCATGTTTTTAAGCAAAGTAGATACGGAAAAGTATCCTAATATATCACAAATTTATCGTTTTGAAAAAGTTGAGTATTAATGCTCAACTTTTTCTTTCATATTCTTTTTTTCTAATGATGAAATATTCACCTATTACAAGGAGACTTGTAATTACCCACGTAAATGGGTACACTGCCATTAATATTTCAAAAGAACCAAACATCTTGAAAATGGTATTTATCCATACAATTCTAAGAAAACAGGAACCAAATACTGTAAGCACCGCTGGCGTCAGAGAATGACCTATACCTCTTAATGCACCACCTGTTACTTCATAAAGTGGTGGCAGACAGGTTAACATTCCTACTCTTATTAATCTTGCAATTCCATAAACCATTGCCTCTTTGTCTGTAGTATATATTCCGATGAAAAATCCTTTTCCAAGTACAAATATTAAACTCATGCAGGCTGTACATATCATAGCCAGAACAAGACTGATTCTTAATATTTTTTTGCACCTGTCATACTGTTTTGCACCAAAGTTCTGACTTGTAAATGTAATGCATGCCTGAGTAAATGCACTGGTTACAAAATATGTAAAAAACTCATAGTTAACTGCTGCTGCAGAACCTGCAATTCCGGCTGTACCAAAACTATTAATTCCTGCCTGAATACATACATTTGACAGTGAAAATACCATTCCCTGAAGCCCTGCCGGTGCGCCAATTTTAACAATGTTTACAACCTCATCTTTGTTAAATGATAACTTCTTAATATCAAGTCTGATTGTGTCATCTGCATGAAGCAAGAAATAAATAATCATGGAGGCGCTAATTGCATTGGCTGTAACTGTGGCAATTGCCACACCTGCAACTCCCATGTCAAACACAATCACCAAAAACAGATTAAGTGCCACATTTATGATTCCTGATACTAACAGACAATACAAAGGCTTCTTAGTATCACCAATACTTCTAAGTACGGCAGAACCAAAATTGTACACCATAAAAAATGGCATACCGCAAAAGTATATTCGAAGATAAACTACAGCAAGTGGCAATACCTTTTCAGGAGTATCCATCATTTCCAAAATTGGAGCCGCCACTACGTTTCCAATAAAGATAAGTACAATTCCACATACTAACGCAAGTGAAATAACCGTATGTACTGCTCTGTTTGCTCTCTTTTTGTTTCCCTGACCTATGGCACTTGCAATAACTACGTTTGCTCCTATGGAAAATCCTACGAAAAGATTTACTATTAAATTTATAACAGGACTATTACCACCAACTGCTGCTAAAGCTTCACTACCTGCAAATCTTCCTGCAACTGCCACATCGGCTGAATTAAACAACTGCTGCAAAATACTACTTGCTGCCAATGGTAATGCAAACAAAATAATTTTGTCAGCCAGTGAGCCATGCAACATATCTACCTGACCTTTTCTTTTTTGCTTTCTTTTTTTATTCATTCTAAACCCTCAATGTTATTATTTTTGTCTTTTACCAATAACATTATAGCATCCCTGTCAAGTGGCATATTACCAGCCTATTTGCATAAAATATAGTAATAAGTTTTGGGAGAATTGCCATGTCCAATTCACAGCAGATTTCCTTATTAAAACGAAGCATTTTCTGGCTTTGTGTTCTCATTGCAGTTGTTGGTCTTACATACTATTATCAGCAAACTCTTTTTAAAGACGGGTTTAATGCGCTAACTGCATCAACCGCCACCAAAGAACTTCCCATCTACAATGTTCAAACTGATAAAAAGCTGGTTGCCCTTTCATTCGATGCTGCTTGGGGAAATGACGATACAAAAACTATTTTAGACACTCTGAAGAAATATAAAATAAATGTTACATTTTTCATGACCGGGGGTTGGGTGGAAAGTTATCCTGATGACGTAAAGGCCATTGCCAAAGCCGGCCATGATCTTGGAAATCACAGTGAGCACCATAAACATATGCCAACCCTTAATACTACAGAAATGTGTGACGAATTAAATAAGGTTACCGAAAAGGTTAAAAAACTAACCGGCAAAACTATGTGCCTTTTCAGACCACCTTATGGAGATTATGACAATAATCTTATTATCAATGCAAGAAACTGTGGCTACTACACTATTCAGTGGAATGTAGACAGCCTTGATTGGAAAAATTATGGGGTGGATTCCATAATAAACACTGTTCTAAATCACAAAGATTTGAAAAACGGCTCAATTATTCTAATGCATAACGGTGCAAAATATACTGCCAAGGCTCTGCCAAAGGTTATTGAGGGGCTAAAAGAAAAGGGCTACGAAATCGTTCCTATCTCCAAGCTTATTTATAAAGATAATTTTCATATGGAACATGACGGTAGTCAGGTAAGTGATAAAAAGTAACCATTTTAAAAGGCATACTGTTCTATTTGACAGCATGCCTTTTATTCTTTATTTTTTATATAAATTTTTCAGTTACTCATCATCACTTTCTTTTCCTAATATTTCCATTTGCAGATATTCTTCCAGACACAATCCCTGTTTCATAATTTTCTTAGCGTTTTTTCTTCCTACATATCTGTAGTGCCATGGTTCGTATATTACTCCTGTAATATCCTTTTTGTTTTGCGGGTACCTAAGTATGAATCCATATTTCCAGCAGTTTTTCATTAGCCATTGCTGTGTGTCGGTGTTTTCCTGTTCATCATCAAGCAATTGATAATTTACATCTACAATGTCCACTGCAAGACCTATTTCATGTTCACTGGTTCCGGGAACTGCAATTACTTTGCCTGCTTCCTTTTTTGCCTGTTTATTTGAATATCCCTGACCTATCAGTTCTTTTACCTTGTTGGAGAAAAGGAGGATTTGTTTTTCATGACTTCTGTAAGACGAACATACTACCGGACTGTTTCCTGCATTCTTACAATCACTTATCATTGCTTTTAACTGACTGCAACACCTTTCGTCAACATATTGTCCATTTTCAACTGCCATTACAGATACACTATAGTTCTCACTTATTTTGTTGCGTTCATTCACCAAAACCAACTCCCAATTATTTTTCTTACTCATATTTTTCCCATTTCCTTTTTGTTGATTATTTATTCCGTTTGTTTCTGTTTTATTACTAAAGTTATCTTTTTCTCCTTGTAGATTAGCATTTTCTCTAATTTGTGGATTGGTAAAAATAGTGACAACCATAACTATAACTGCAACAACAGCCAATGTGTTTATGACTAATATTTCTTTTCGTTTATTTTGTTCTCTCCTTCCTTTGTGCACAAAAAAACCTCCTTACGATTATGTCCAACAATGTTTTGTTAAAGCCTAATACTTTAACTGACATAATCATATCAGAAGGTTTCACACAAACTGCTAAATTTTGGCATCATTTTGGCATCATTGATTAAAATGTATGCCATTATCATAACTCATATATATTTCTAACGTGGTTTTCATACTGATTTCTTCATCATACAAAACAAAAAACCACTGCTGGTCAACACTATTATTTTTATCAAAATCTGCGTTAATTTCATAATATTCAGTTATAAAATTTTTTGCCATCTCAACACTTTTAAATAATTTAAATTCTGTTTTTTTATTATAGATATTAAAAGCAATAACTTTTCCTGTCTCATCATCCATTTGTAAATCTATACCGATACCATCTTTATTTTCCAAAGTACAGTGAAATAATATATACTTGCTATCACTGTTTGAATTATTATTGGCATTTTTTTCATTAACAGCATTTACATCAGATATGGATATATTATAATCTGACACATATAGAGCTGCTTCATATTTAAAAGCTATTTTGTCAGAATACTCAATCTGGTACAATGAGTGTTTATTTAATATTTTCAAAAATTCCTTTATATTTCTTTTAATCTGTTTTTCTGAAAGATTAACATCAGTAACAGAGTCTTTTACCTCGTACATAAGACCTTTACTATAATAATCTAATGTATTTATTATTCTATTCTCCGTTTTAAAATTTTTTTGTTCAACACTATATTTTTCTGTACTTTTTTGAATTTTATTATCCTGATAAATCAATACTATTTTAGGTAGAAGTGCACCGAAAGTAACTGCAATTATCAGAGAAAAAATTGCTATAATCTTACTTTTCATTTATGACCTTCCTCCTTTTAGTTCAACTGTGACAATGGTTCCTATGCCTTCTTTACTTTGAAAATTAATACTACCATTATGAATCTTTACAATATTGGAACAAAGGGCCAGTCCAAGTCCTGCGCCACCCTGTTTTCTTGAACGTGACTTGTCAACGCGATAAAACGCCTCGGTAATGTGATTCAATGCTTCCTTTGGCATTCCACGACCATTGTCCTGTATTTTAATAATGCAACCCTGATCTGTCATTTTGGTTTTTACCAATATCAGCCCTCCTTCTGCAATTGCCTTTCTGCAATTGTCTACCAGATTGACAACAAGAGAACGTATTAAATCAGGTTCCATCATACAAACTCCCTGTTCACACTGACATTCCAACTTAATATTTCTTTTATAATAATCCTGTTTTAAGCTGTCCACAATTTGTTCCACAATTCTTTTGGGAGAATCAGCTGTCAGCTTTATTTCAGTATTTTCAGTTACAAAAATATCCAACAGTTTAAGTGACAATCTTTCCAGTCTTTTTCCTTCTGAATAAATGTAATTGGCCGCCTCTATCTGCTCCTCCTCTTTTAGGGACTGACTTCTAATCAAATCAGCATAGCCTATAATTGAAGTCATTGGAGTTTTCAACTCATGTGTAAAGTTTCCAATAAATTGATTTTGTCTTTCCATAGTATCTTTCATGTCATTTATATTTTCTTCCAGGTGGTCTGCCATATTATCAAATTCTTTTGACAGTTGCCCTATTTCGTCGTTGGTCTTTACCCTTGAACGGGACGACATGTTGCCTGATGCAATCAACTTTGATGCTCTTGCAAGTTTTGTCAGTGGTCTTGTCATAATAAAAGAATTGCTGTAAGACAAAAATCCACATATTATAATCAGTAACACAAATATTTCAAAATAAATTCTAACCAGCCTGTCTCTTTCATTGTAAATAGATGTAATGTCATACAATATGTCAAGATAGTTAAGTTCTTTTCCAACCTTTAACACTCCTGATATCTGAATAAAATACTTTGATTTGCCTGTGGATATAATTTTCATCTGACATGTTTTTTCATCAATATCTCCTGACAAATCTACAATATTGTTTTTTTCACTTCCACTCTGATATGTAACTTTCTTTTTTTTTCGTACTCTGATTCCAACCCATGATGTACTTTTTTGCTTTGACATTTCCTTAATAACTTTTGATATCTCACTACTATCTGTCCATGTTTTTGTACTGTTTACTACTTTTAATGTATTTACAAGCATTTCATAAGACTGTTTTACACTTGCTTTTTCTCTTTGCAGTGCACCATTAAAGGAATTGTATATTAAGGCACTAGAACCTGCACCAAATATAATTGCCAGCATTATTATCATATACACTACTACTTTTGTTCTAAATTTCATGTTTTATGCCTTTCTTATATATTGTATATCCTGTTTCAGCCATTCTGCGATTTATACAGTTGCAACATATATTGTCTTTTATTATATTTCCAGTCTGTAACCTACTTTATTTACAGCCTTTAGCTGATGCTCCAGCCCTACTTTTTTACGCAATCTCTGAATATGTAAATCCACAGTCTTGGTTCCATATTCAAACTCTTCTCCCCACACTCTTTCGTAAATTGTCTCCCTATACAATGCCACATTGGGATTTTGAGCAAATAACAGCAAAACATTGTATTCCTTTGGAGTTAGTGGAATCTCCTTTCCATCCTTTGTGACCTGCATAGAAACCTGATTAATCTGTAAACCTGCAATATTTATGACTTTTTCAGTTTTGTTATATCGTCTTAAAACCACATCTATACGCGCCAGAAGTTCCGTAGGTTCAAAAGGTTTTACAATATAATCTTCTGCTCCCATTCTAAGACCTTTTACTTTATCTTCTACTGAATTTTTTGCAGTCAAAAAAATTACCGGTATTTTCTTTGGTTCTATATATTCCAAAATCTCAAACCCATCAGCTTTTGGAAGCATTATATCAAGCAATATTAAATCATAATTTTTCTCTTCTATTTTATTTAATGCCACTTCCCCATCAAGAGCTGTATCACACAAAAAGCCTGCTCTTTTTACTGTCAGTTTTATTAAATTTGAAATTGCCACATCATCTTCTACTATCAATATATTTATCATGAATTTTCCTCTTATTTGTGATTTTTTATTTCTATAACTTATTTTAGTTGTTTTTAATTTAACATTATTTTTAGTTATTTTATATTTATATTATAATTTTTAAACTTACATTTATACTATTATAAATCTTTTTATCATTACAATATTTTTTTAAGACCTTTTTTTGCAATCTAATAGTACATCAAAATGTCATCAAAAAAGCATATTTTTATTATACACTACTATATGACAGAATGCATATAATAAAAAAGATGCTACGTTCTGATACATTTTGTCTAATCATTGAAAAAACATATCATTACATAACATCTTTTAATAATTTTTATTCTATTTTTTTATTTTCTTTCTCGTAACTATTTTATATAATCATGTTATGCTTTAGTTTTTAATCGAAAACTTTTTACCATGTTCCTTTTGAATTTGTTACTGTCTTTATATCTCCGGCATAACCTGTAATAAGCCACTGACCGTCAACTTTTTCAACATTGTACTTACATATCTGTGTCATGTCCTTACTTGTAAAGTTATCATCATAATAATTTATCTGATATCTTTCTTCTGTTGTTACGACACATTTTTTGCTACTACTGTATTTAACATTCTTAATATTATAAGAAATCATTGTTTCGTCTACTTCTTTATTCTGAATATAACTGGACTGTTCCTTTTCCATACTACTTCCTGATTTGATATAATCTGAAATGTATGTATAGTTTTGTTCAGTTATTGCATCAGGATATCTTGAAATATAATCTTCCAATGTTGATTCCGGTCCTCCAACACATTCCGGTCCATCCCCTGCATAGTCTTTATTTCCTGATGGAAGATACGCACAAATTCCTTCACCATCATATTCTTTGGACTTATATCTGACTTCTATTGAATTTCCGTCCTTTATTTCATCTTTTGATTTGTCAGTAAATTCAACTTCATAAGTTTGATATGCACTATCATAAGTTACACTGTTTACCGTTTGACTCTGATATTTTTCAAATCCTGTTACTTTTTCTACATGAAATTTGTCTGTTTCAAGATTTGCAATTGGTGAAGAATTACTCTGATTTGTAACCTGCACAGTTAATTTTACTTTTGGATAATTTGATGTATCAACTCTTGATATATATACTGATGCTACCTCATCTGATTCAATATACTGAACCACTATATCATCCAATTTCAAAAACTGATCAGGTATTAAGCTATACTTGTGCTCTTTTTTCAAATTGCTAATTTCTTCCACACAACTGTCAAAGTTTGACTTTTCATCTTTCTTTGCACTGCTAAGATTTACTTCTTTATACTCGGCAACTTTTTCATCTACATACTTGTCATTACTTCTTATTAATTTGTCAAGTTGTGACTCAACATCTTCAATAGTACTTTCTGCCTGTTTTACCTTTTCCCTCTTAATTACATCTTTACACTCGTCTATAAGCTCTTCATATTCATCATAGTCATCTGTATCATCTGATATTAAATACTGTTCTTTTTCTTTTTCGTATTTTTCCAACTTTGAACTTACAGCATTAAGTCTTGATTTGTTACTCTTAAATGTACCATCTGTTGCTACATAAATTGCACCTACAGATATAATGGCAATAAGCAAGACTGCTACAATGCTAATTCCAATAATCAGACCTTTATGACTTTTCTTTTTAGGTTCAACATATGGAACCTGATTTTGATTTCCGCCAAACTGATTGTTTCCACTATAATTCTGATTGCCTGTTGTCTGATTCCATCCATCATTTGCATTTTGCTGATTACTATACTGTCCGTTATCTTCCTGCATATTAGAATCACCAACCATTGAATCTAAATTTTTCTGAGATATTTCGTCGCTATGCAATACTTCTGTCTGTGCTTCCACATCTTCAGGCATTGCCTCTGTTTGACCTGACAATTCTTCCACACCACTTATTATCTGAGTCTGCTGGGCTGAATCATCAGCCAGATCTGATTGATCGTTTGACGGCACTTTTGCGCCACAATTCTGGCAAAATAAATCACCATCTTCTAATTTACTTCCACAATTTTCGCAATACATTTGTTCCCTCCACTTTCATTTGTTCATAATAATATTATTATAATATATTTCTTTGTTTATTTCATCTTCATATTTCCGGCAACACCAAATCCATATGCAATACCATAGGCTTCTGCCTTTGCCCACAACTTTGCCATATTGTCATCCATTGCTTCTTTTCTCATATCAGCATTTGTGTGAAAAGCATGTTCTACAATAAATCCCGGAACTCCAACCTGAGCAGCCCCTCTTAATACACCGTAGTAATCTTCTCCGTCTTCTGTTCTTTTTAGTACTGTTCCGTTACTGTTTAAGCTGTCATTTATGACATCTGACCACTGACTAATGCTTTTTTCTGACACTTTACTAAAATTAACACTACAACACAATCCCAACTGATAATTGATTTTAGTTACGTTTTCTCCAACTGCATTTGCCATATTAACAAATCCTGAATCCGCCATTGCCACGGTATTTAAAAAGACAAATGTTTTGTTTATTGACTTTGGCTGATTCCACGTGTCTATACCGTTTGCATTATCAAGATTTGCATTTGTGTGTAATGAAATAAACAAATTACTGTCATTTTCTCCAGCATACTCGCCACGTAAACTGATTTTTGTGTAATCCAATTTTTCATTTGTATAACCGTGCAAACTGATTTTTCCACTTTTCCTTGTTAGATATGAACTTATTCCATATTTTTTTAGTTCCTTTTTCAGCTGTTTTCCTATTTCAATGGTGTAATCTCCTTCAGAATAATAATATGATGCTTCCGCCGGTGACTGATTTTTTCCTGCAAAATGTCCCGGGTCAATACAGACCATTACATTCCCGGCCAGTGTCTCTGTTCCATTTGTCTGCTGATATTGTTCTTTTGGTATTACATCAACTTTATATTTATAAAAACGTGGTTCTTCATCAACAATATCTACAATACTATTATAATTTCCATCTAATATATCATCGGACTCAATGGTCGAAACGGTCTTCCATTTTCCTACTTTTCTATTGTTTTTATAATCAACTTTTCTGACTATATATTTTTCCACTTTATTGTCCAATTTGTCAGACCATGAAATTTTAATTTGTTTTTTTGACAGTCTTTCTGTCTTAATTTTATTTACACTGATTTTCTCTTTTGAAACTTTTTCAGTATTTTTTGTTTCTGTTGCAACGGTTACTTTTTCCCCATTGGATTTTTTTTCCAAATCAACCTTTGTAACAGAATCAATTTTTGAAAATACAAAAAAATACAAAATTGCCAACACAATAATTATAAAAAAAAGCGATACACCTATAAATGTTACTGATTTCTTCTGATTCATCTCAATCCTCTCAGTTTTATTTTAGTAATAACATTTATAGTGTATTCGCTTTTTTTATGTTTTGCAAATTATTTTACTGATTTATATTTTTATAAAATTATTTGCTTTTACTTTTCTTTGACTTTTTAGGTTTTAAAATTTTAACCTTCTTTGAAAATGTTCCTTTTTGAACTTTAGTTTTTGCACTTTTTAGTACAACTTTTTTAAGTTTTTTGTTTTTCTTAAACATTTTCTTTGTAAGTTTTTTAATATTCTTTCCAACCTTAAGAGTGGTCAGGTTGCTGTAATTGTACAAGGCTTTGTTTCCAACTGCTGTAACCTTAAAAGTATATTTATTTATTTTTACACTGTTTGGAATGTTTACAGTTTTTGTCTTTTTATTGGTTGTTCCAACAAATGTAACTGTTTTGTTTTTACCTAAAGATGTAACTTTGTATTTATTGCCTTCTACTTTGTATATTTTTCCCTTTTTAACTTTATTTGGGTCAACTACATGTACAGTACAAGGCATTACTCCATGATCTGACACCATAAGTACTGCTGTTTTTCCTTCTGATACTCCGTATACATAACCACCATCATTTATGTCTGCTATAGATGAATCGATGCTCATAAATGTTGGGAAGCTTGTATATATTGCCTGCTCTTCAGTTGATTGAACATTTAGCTTTCTGTACTCTCCCACATTTAATGTAATCTCACTGTCAGACAAATCAAATGTATCATATGGGAATTTGTCAACTTCATCATTTGTGCATACATGTACTTTACAAGATGCTTTAAGTCCATTTTCTGTTGATACTGTAATAACTGCATCACCCTGACCCTGAACTGACAAACTGCCATCATCTACAGTTACCACCGATTCGTCACTTGACTTCCATGTCAAATCTGTATATGTTGCATCAAATGGTAAAACACTGGCAATTAAACTACTTCCATCACTATCATATGAAATATTTATATTTGATTTGTTCAAATATAGCTTTTTAGGCTGTACAATTTCTTTTTCAGAAACATAATTTGCTGTAAGTGTCATTGATTTTGGTACTATCTCATACTTATCAAAATCACCATCATAATCATAGCCATTCTTCTTAATCTGTTCAAGTAACTCCTTTGTATCCTTATCATCCTGCTCTAAAATATCAGGATGCAATGCTATATATTCATCATATGTTAAGTGGTATTTTACCTGCCATCCTGTAAATACATAGCCTTTTTTCTTTGGAACCTTTGGAAAATCATGTATTTTTTTACCAATATATTCTGTAGTTGTGGCTACTGTTTTTCCATCTGCTACATATTTTACTGTGCATGGAGTAGGCACCAATGAATTTAAATTTTTGTCTACCCAGTTCATTCTTTCCTTAATCCAACCACGAAGTCTTTCGATTTCCTGATCATAAGTTAAACCAGTTTTACCATCTTTTTCATTATCATCATTAAGTGGTGACATTCCCCATTTTTCAAAGTTGTATGCTGCTGATTTTTCAACACGTTTTTTGTAAATATCTAACTGACCGCCATCTTTTACTAACTCTTCTAAAGCTGCTTTTAATTTGGGCCAGGTATTTACAATTTCCTGAGCAAATGTTCTGTCTTCAAATAATTTATCCAGCCATACTTTATCATTTCGTGTCCATCCCTCTATACTATTTCCATCGTATTCTGTTGAGCCCCATGCTACATAATCGAAATCCCACAATGGACCCCAGTATAGTTTCCCGTTTCTTGGCTTATACAAATATGTACTTGTAGATATATATCCGTCACTATTCATGGAAAATTCCTGAATCCAGTAGTAATATACGGTGGATGCCATATCCATCAAATCTTTGTATGATACTCCATCGCTACCTTTGTATCCACTTCCATATATGGCATCTTCAACTTTTTGAACGTAATTCTTTATATAATTGTACTGTGTCTCATTGTAATAATCCTCAAAAGATGGGCTTTCGATTAAAAATGTATTACCTTTACTTGTTTTAAATGACTTCTTTTCCTCATTACCATATGGCTCAAGTGATAACAAATAACCACCTGTTATAAATGGTTCCTCTGTTGCATGCATTGCATCTTTATTATCTTCCAAGTCATCAATGTTAACTCTTGTGGAACCTACTCTCACCTGTTCACACAACATATAACTGCCATAATATTCACCATTCATAACCACATCTACAGGTTCACTTTTTGGTGTAAATGGCATATTAAGTTTTGAACCAAGCCAGTACGTGATTTTGTTTCTTAACAAACTGTTATCATAATAATTTGCCAATAAAACCCAATGTTTGTTTTTGCCCATTCCAAGTATATCAGCTTTTTTATCAAGCTTAATCTTGTAAGGTTTCTTGTCTACACTCCATGTAGAATTTCCACGTCCACGAATATATTCCATCTGGTAAGTACCACCTTTTGCGTTCTTACCTGTATATTCTGATTTAAAACCGTCAGGAACTTTTATAGTCATGCTACCATAACACTCTGCGCTGTGATCCTGTGATGCATTCATTTCTGCAATAGTTCCTTCTGACTCATCAATGTTAAAATACACTGTTGGAACTGTACTTTCTACAAATTCTATGGATTTTAAACTGAAGGTAACTACATTGCTACTTGTATCAAGCACTTTTATCTGAACAGTATGTTGTCCAACTATATTTTTGTCTGCCACATCAATAGAAATATCTTTTGAATATTCCCAATTGTTTTTGTTTTTCTTTTTCTGTTTGTACAATGTAGTTGTTGCAACCGGTTCAGCTGCTCCATCTAAAAATACACCTAACTTAACTGTTGTTCCTTTTTCTGCAAGACCATCAATGCTGATTCTGTCTACCTTTGAACCATCAAAGTTTAATGTCTTATCTAATACTATTCCTTTGTTTATTATATTTTCTTTTGTATCACTGAAAATTACTGATTTTGATTTTTCATCTTTTGCCATACTTGTTGTATTGCTGTCACTTTTAAGCTTTCCTTCATCAAGTAGCACCGACATATACTGTCTAAAGTAGTCCCCCTGAATCTTTAATTCCTGGTCTTGATTTTCTTTTGTTTCTGTGCCAATCTTATCTTCTGCATATGTACTCTGACCGGTAAAAACTGTAGCCGGAGCAATCATGCAAAGAGACATAAATATCGCCACTGCATTAATTAATTTTTTTCTCATTTCTCCTTTTCCTTTCTTTTTGATTTTTGATGTAATTGTGATACACTTTTAATATATCATTTTACTATAAATTTTCAACATATTTTTTCATATATTTTTTGATATATTTGTGGGTGAGAAATGTATTTCTTCAATCTTCCACCCTTGTTAATATTTTTGATTTCAAAAGGGTGGAAATTTGACTCTTTATCTTATTTTCATTTATACAACCATGAAAAAAATACACCCTTTTGGCATCATTTTGGCTTCATAGGGGTGGATTTTTTCTTCTTGTCTTCTTTTTCTTTTTACATTCTTCTAAAAAATCCACCCCTTTAACATGCTTTTGGCTTCATAGGGGTGGATTTGCACTATTTAATTCTTTCTTTATAATATTTGTATGTCATTGGTATTCTTTTGTCAGACATCATGCGGGCGTCTATGACCTGACCAAGAAATATGGTGTGTGTGGAAGTTTCCAACTTATCAATAACCTTGCAGGTTGCATATCCACATATGCCATCAGGTATTGGAAGTTCATCTTTCATTTCAAAAACCATATCTTCAAACTTGTCAGTGCTCTTTCCCGAAAAAAAACCAAACCTGCCTATGAGTATAGGGTTGGTGGTTTCTGCCAATATATTTATGGCAAATTTTCCAAAATCATCTATACACTTGTGAGTATAACTTTTCTTATTTAAACTTACTGCAATTGTATTTGGATCTACTGAAATCTGCATTGCTGAATTGACGGCACAACCTGTTGGTCTTTTGCCATCCATGGTTGACACTATATAAATACCATAAGTCATATTATTATAAAAACTGTTTTCCATATAACCCTCTTCCCACTTAATAATATCTGTTAATAAATATTCCTAATTACTTATTAATACATTTTTTGCTTATTTGCTGATTCACAATTATCAATACTTCATATAAATTTATTGTATCCACAAATAAAGGAAATATTATTAAGAAGTACATCTTTAAGTTGTTCTTAAACATTAAATCCCCAAATTATCATTAATAAACGCAATTTTATAGAAGGTCTTCAGAATTTGTGTTTCTAAGAATATACATTGTAGCTCCTGCAAATCCAAAGATTGCGGCACTATAAGAAGATATTACTATCATCCATTTTGGAAAATTAATGCTACTGTCAAACACCAACATTGCCGCCAATATCACTGCACTTACAACTACTCCTATTAACAGCCATAATAATGTGCTGAAAAAAAGACACCATGTTCTGTTTGTAAAAGGAAGTATTTTGCTGGTTTTATTTGCTACATTCCATGTCATTTTGTATATTTCATGCATATTCTCACCTTCTTCCGATTTTCATCTATTTGTTTATTTCTATGATACTTTTGCAACTGACCATACTTAGCTGCTCATAAGACATTGTGCTTTTCAAATCACTTTTGCTGCATAGACGATTTACGCTTTTTAAATCACTTTTGCTGCATAGACGACTTACGCTTTTCAAATCACTTTTGTTGCATAGATGACCTACGCATTTTTAAATAACTCTTGTTTCAATACGATATTTTTCTCTGTACTTTTCGTACAAATCATTAAACTCATTGCTCCGATCCTTTCTTACATCACGTGTGTATGCGTGGATTTCAAGACTGCCGTGTCCAATTTCTTCCACACAGCTGGCAATGTTTGAACAATGATCTGAAATTCTTTCAAGGGATGTAATAATATCTGTCATTACAAAACCATGTTCAATAGTACATTCACCATTTTTAAGTCTGTCTACATGACGTTTTTTCAACTGATGTTTCAACTTGTCAATTACTCGTTCCATTGCCTCAACATCCATTGCCTTTTCAGTATCATCATCTAAAAATGCTGTTTGGGCATTTTTAAGAATTTCTTCTGTTGCCTCTATCATTATCTGAATTTCATCTTTAGCTTTGCTTGAGAAATTCAAATTCTTGCTATTTATTTCCTTTGCAGATTTTGCAATTGATACTGAATGGTCTGATATTCTTTCCACATCACCGATAATATGAAGAATCTCACTGACTTCCCTGCTATCCTGCTCACTTAAATTTTGCTTACTTATCTGAACCAGATATGTTCCAAGTGTATCCTCATACTTATCTACTTTCTTTTCCAGTTCAAGTACACTTTCCATCTTTTCGTCTGAGAAATCTGTAAGCATCTGACATGCTGTATTCACACCATTCTGTGTTTTTTCAAACATGGATGTTACTACTTTTTTACACTGATCCAATGCAATTGATGGGGTTGCCATAAGTCTTGCATCGAGAATTTCTTCTGCATCACCAACTTTAGAATCTCTGACAATAAAGCATGCCAACTTCTCAAGCAGATTTGCAAATGGGAAAAGCAACGCTGTACAAAGAACATTAAATACTGTATGAATTATTGCAATTCCAAGTAAACTTGCACTTTCGTTGATAAATGAGAAATCTACCACTGCATTGATTATGCAGAAAACCGTAAGCCAAACAGTGGTTCCAATAATATTAAATGCCAAATGAACTACTGCTGTTCTTTTTGCGTTTTTATTTGCTCCTACTGATGAAATTATTGCTGTTACACATGTTCCAATATTCTGTCCCATAATAATTGGAATAGCACTGCCATATGTTACTGCGCCTGTTGATGCTAATGCCTGCAATATACCTACAGAAGCTGATGAGCTTTGAATAATAGCTGTTAATACTGCACCAGCTATTACACCTAAAATTGGATTACTGAACATTACCAGTATATTCTGGAACTGTGGTATGTCTCTTAAAGGTGCTACTGCATCTGACATTGCTTCCATTCCAAACATAAGCACTGCAAATCCAAGTAATATTGTTCCGGTATCAACACTTTTTCCATTCTTCTTTCGCATAATCAGTACAATACCAATTAATGCCAATATTGGTGTAAATGATGAAGGTTTTAACAAACTTACTACAATGTTTGAACTTTGTATTCCTGTAAGACTGAGAATCCATGCGGTAATTGTTGTACCTACATTTGCCCCCATTATTATTCCAATTGCCTGTTTTAAATTCATTATTCCTGAATTTACAAATCCAACAACCATAACTGTTGTAGCTGATGAACTTTGGATAATGGCTGTTACACCTGCTCCAAGCAGAAAGCCTTTAAATCTACTTGCTGTTAATTTTTCTAATATACTTTTAAGGCTGCTGCCTGCTCTTTTTTCAAGGGCTTCGCCCATTACATTCATTCCAAAAAGAAATAATGCCAAACCACCAAGTAATGATAATACATTAAATACGTTCATAATGTCCTCCTAAATTTTATAACCTACACCACGAATAGTTTTGATATTGTCTGCTGCGATTCCCAACTTATGTCTTAATGTTCTGATGTGAACATCCACGGTTCTGCTTTCTCCATCAAAAGAGTAACCCCATATCTGGTTTAACAACTGATCTCTTGTTAAAACTATTCCCTTGTTCTGCAACAGCAGGCACAATACTTCAAACTCCTTTAATGTGAGAAGTATATCCTGACCGTCAACTTTTACAACGTGCTTTGAAGGGCATACATACAAATGCTCTAGTGAATAATCTGTTTGTGTTTTTTTATACTTTGAGCGTCTTAAAAGTGCTTTTACTCTTGCAACCATTTCCAACATACTAAATGGTTTTGGAATGTAGTCATCAGCTCCATTATCCAAACCTGTTATTCTGTCGTACTCACTGGTCTTTGCCGTTACCATAATAATTGGCATATCTTTTGTTTCTTCTTTGCTACGAAGTTTCTTTAACATGTCTATGCCACTTTCTTCAGGTAACATTACATCAAGCATCACCAAATCCGGTGTTTTAAGTTCCAGCTCTTTCCAAAAGTCTGATGGCTTTTCAAATCCTTCTGATTCCAGATTCATACTTGTTAAAGTATATACAATCAACTCTCGAATACTGCTGTCATCTTCTACTATATAAATCATGATGTTCCCTCCTACGATTTCATCATAATTTAGCAATGTAATATCAAAGTTAGCCTAAAGTAAAATCCTAGTAAAATGTTGGTAAAACTTTTTGGGGGAATTTGTTCTGAGACTAATTATGGCAACCCTTTAAGGAAATTTTTCCTCTTTGGGTTGCCATTTTCTAGATTTTTATTTTTTTATTTCAGGGAACATATTTACACAGCGAGTCAAAATGCCGTTCAAATATGATATTGTTATTCCGTAGTTTGATATTGGAATATTTTGGTCTTTGGCCATTTCATATCTTGCTGCTACATTTTTTTCATTTAGCATGCAGCCACCACAATGAATAACCAGCGCATATTCTGATAAGTCGGTGGGAAATTCTCCACCTGATGTAAACTTAAAATTTAATTTTTTTCCTGTATATTTCGTAATCCAGTTTGGAAGTTTAACAGTGCCAATATCGTTGCACTGTCTATGGTGGGTGCAACCTTCAGATATCAAAACAGTGTCATCATCCTGCAATTTTTCTATATATTCTGCTCCCTTTACTGCTTCACTTAAAATACCTTTAAACCTTGCGAGCAAAATTGAAAATGAAGTAAGTGCTATGTTTTGTGGCACAATTTCTACCACCCTATTAAAAGCCTGGGAATCTGTAATTACAAGCTTCGGTGATTGTTTTAGCATGTTAAGTGTTGTTTCTAACTGTTCAACCTGTGTTACAACTGACGTGGCGTGAGTATCAAGAATCTCTCTCAACACCATTTGCTGTGGCAAAATCAGACGATTTTTCGGCGCTGATTCATCAATTGGTACAACCAAAACCACTATATCATCTTTATCAATAAGACCCTCAAGGATTTTCTTATCTTTTTGTCCTTTAGTTGTAACTTTTCCGATTAATTCCTTTAACTGGTAAATATTTTCATTTTCTTTTGCACTAACATAAATAAGATTTTGGATTGCTTCTTTATCTCTTGTTTCACCCCAATTTTTTAAAACTTTTTTATCTGATTTTTCGGATGTTCCTTCATCACAAATCAAACCATTGTTGTTAATTATATCCTTTTTATTAATTACATCTTTTTTATTAATTGCAACTATATATGGAATCTTTCTTTTTCTAAAATTGTTAATTATATCATTATCGTATTCTCTAATTCCAACTGTACCATCTACCACAAGCACCCCAACATCTATTTCATTAAGGACTCTAAGTGCTCTTTCCACTCGCAGTTTTCCCAAATCTCCATCATCATCAATTCCCGGCGTATCAATAATAACAACCGGACCTATTGGAAGTAATTCCATTGTTTTTTTCACAGGGTCAGTTGTAGTGCCTTTTTTGTCAGATACCAATGATAATGCCTGACCTGTTACTGCATTGACCACACTGGATTTTCCTGCATTTCTCATTCCAAAAAATCCAATATGAACTCTTTGGGCCGAAGGTTGAGCATTAAGTCCCTGATGTTCGACATCATTAAAATCATTATTTAATATTGTTTCATTTTGGTCCTTTTCCATCCATATTCTCCTTAATTTTTTTTAATAAACAATTTGTTTACGGGTTTATTCTATGGTTGTTGCCACCTGACAATATTAAACGAAAGTGCTCTAACGCGGTCGGTTCATTAAGGTGGCCCAGCCAGCTTGATAGAACCGCTACCAGCGTTTGGCAGCGGGAGCGTGCTTTCGGTAATTTGTCAGGTGGCAACAACCCCAAAGAATCCCCCTACAAATTGTTCATTAAAATCTGAAATCACGACGATTGGATTTCTTTATTTGTTCAATGTTTTCTTTTGCTATATTTTTAACCTTTTCTGTGGGTATTTTTTCCAACTCATTTTCTATAAGTTCAAATCCGATTTTCTTTGTTTTCTCACTGGCATAATCTACCAGATATTCTGCCAAGGTCATCAACGCGTTTGGATGACAGCAATTTAATATCTGACCATTTTTACACAAAGTCATAAATCTGTCACCGGTTCTTCCTTCTCTGTAGCAGGCTGTACAAAATGACGGAATAAAACCATCTTCCATAAGCCATTTTACTACTTCATCAAGGGTTCTTTGATCTGACACATCAAACTGTTCTGAGTCGTGTGGTCTTTCTTCTTCTGTATATCCTCCAACAGATGTACGAGAACCGCCACTTATTTGGGATACACCAAGCTTTAGCATTTTTCTTCTGACCTGCTCATTTTCTCTTGTAGAAATAATCATACCTGTGTATGGTACTGCAATACGGATACATGCTGCAATCTTTTCAAAAATATTATCTGACAGACTGTTGTCAAATTCATCAGGGTCAATGTCGTCTGCTCTTTTTACTCTTGGCACACTGATAGTATGTGGACCTACTCCATGCACTGCTTCAAGATGTTCAGCGTGCATTAAAAGACCTGCAAACTCATACTGATATCCCTCAAGACCAAACAACACACCAAGACCAACATCATCAATTCCACCTTCCATAGCCCTGTCCATTGCCTCAGTGTGATAATCATAATCATGCTTTGGACCTGTTGGATGCAAATTCAAATAACTTTCTTTGTTATATGTTTCCTGGAATAAAATATATGTGCCAATACCTGCTTCTTTTAATTTTTTATAATTTTCCACAGTAGTGGCTGCAATATTTACATTTACTCTTCTAATGTCACCATTTTTGTGATGGATGGAATAAATGGTTTTAATTGACTCTAAAATATATTCAATTGGATTGTTGACCGGGTCTTCCCCTGCTTCAATGGCAAGTCTTTTATGTCCCATGTCCTGAAGTGCAATAACTTCCTGTTTTATCTGTTCCTGAGTCAACTTGATTCTGGCTATATGTTTGTTCTTCATATGATATGGACAATATACACATCCATTTACACAATAATTTGACAAATAAAGTGGTGCAAACATAACTATTCTGTTTCCATAAAATGCCTGCTTTATTTCTTCGGCAAGCTGATACATTTCCTCAACTTTTTCAGGGATGTCACATGCCAGCAAAACTGAAGCTTCCCTATGGGTTAATCCATTACAATGTGTCTGCTTTCCATCTTTGGACTTTACCGGCTTTGCCTTTTCCAAAATACTGTCTATTAATGGAATATTGTTTTTGTTTGCATTGGCATATTCTATTGTTTTTAAAATTTCTTCGTGATTTATAAACTCATCTGCTTTTAATGATGTCTTATCGTATATTGCCATGTCTACCTCTTTTCTCATATTTTTATATCGCCTCTGTCTACCACAATCTTATATCCTATGGACTCCATTCTTCTGATTAAACACTCCTTGCACTGTGCCGATTCTTCTCCGGTACATATTTTATTATCATAAAGTGAATATTTTTTTCTTTCAGAAACCGGCGAAAGATTGGGCATTACAACATTGGCTCCGGCTTTTATTCCAAGTTCCCTGCCTAAAGGGTCAATTGTGCCAAGTGCCGTAGTTGCCGGAAGCAATATGTTGGGCTTTATTAGTCTAATTAAAGATAATAAGTAAATGGTCTGTTTTAGCGTCCCTGATGGACAACTTTCAAAAGTTGTATTTTTTGCCGAAATAAAAGGTCCAATACCACACATGTCAGGAGAAAATTCTTCTATAAATTTCAAATCATCTGCAAGACATTTGCTGTTCTGATAGGGAGACCCTACCATAAATCCACAGCCTACCTGATACCCGATTTCTTTTAAATCCAGCAGGCATCTCATTCGATTTTCAAAGGACATTTCCTTTGGATGAATCTTTTGGTAATGTTCCTTATTTGCAGTTTCATGTCGCAACAAATATCTGTCAGCTCCGGCATTGTACATTTTTTCATAATCAGCTCTTGTATACTCACCTAAAGATAATGTAACTGCAACGTCAGAATATGTTTTTTTTATAGCACTTACTAACCTGCATATTTCATCTACCGAAAAAATGCCTTCGCCACCTTGCAACACAAAAGTCCTAAAGCCAAGGTGGTATCCTTCATCTGCGCAATTTAAAATCTGCTCCTCACTCAGCCTATACCTATTACAACGTGTATTTGACTTTCTAATGCCGCAGTAAAAACAGTCATTTACACAATAATTTCCTATTTCAATAAGACCTCTTGTGTAAATGCTGTTGCCGTATATTTCTTTTCGTGCCTTGTCAGCCAAATTACCTGCATAGGCAATGGTATCTTCGTTTTGATTTTCGATTAACGTCTGATATTCGTCTTTTGACAAACTATGATTCTTATTTAACCTGTCTATTAACTCTATAATATTTCTCATGTTGTTCTTTCTTAAATTTGATTTCCAACTATTTATTTTAACTACATTCACATTATAAATCAATTTATTAAATTAGTTAAACAGGTAATTTCAGTAAAAATTGCATATGAAAAAAAGAGGCATATCATAAAGCCTCTTTTTACACTCTGTTTATTCTTCTGTAGGTTTATGTTTATTCTTCTGTAGGTTCATGTTTTCCAAGAATAGAATACTCAACCCACTCAGCAATGTTTGTTGCGTGGTCACCTATTCTCTCAAGGTATTTTGAAATCATCAACAAGTCAATAAATTCTTCTCCATCCTCATTTGATTTTGCAATAAGATTTGTTAACTTTTTCTTAATATCATCAAAGTAGTTATCAACAATATCATCAGAAATAATAACAGTTCTTGCAAGGTATAAATCCTTATTAACAAAAGAATCCACACTGCCTGTTACCATTTTAATAACTTCCTTGGACATTTCGTCTAAGTTTATTTCATGTTTGATTTCACTGTTTTTTACATACTTTGACAATTCCACAATATCTGCTGCCTGATCCCCAATACGTTCCATATCAGAAATCATTTTAAGGGCTGATGAAATCAAATGTAAGTCCCTTGCTACCGGCTGTTGTCTTAACAACAGTTTCATGCAGATATTTTCAATTTCTCTTTCTTTTCTGTCAATTTCAGCATCAATATCCAAAACTTCCTGAACTTTATTATCATCATGGTCAGCTATTGTAATGTTAATAGCTCCACTTATAACCTGCTCACACAAATTACCCATTTCAACCATTTCATCATTTAAATGATCAAGCTGTTCATCAAATTTATTTCTCATATTTTAACCAAACCTTCCTGTAATATAATCTTCGGTTCTCTTGTCTTTAGGCATTGAGAACATTTGCTCTGTTTCACTAAATTCTACTACTTCACCAAGCAGGAAAAATGCTGTTTTATCAGAAATTCTTGCTGCCTGTTGCATATTATGAGTTACCATAATTACGGTATAATCTTTTTTTAGTTCTATTGCCAAATCTTCTATTTTCGATGTGGAGATTGGATCAAGGGCTGATGTAGGCTCATCCATCAATATTACTTCAGGATTTACAGCCAAGGCTCTTGCAATACAAAGTCGTTGCTGTTGTCCACCTGACATGGCAAGAGCACTTTTCTTTAATTTGTCCTTTGTTTCATTCCAGATTGCTGCCTGCTTTAATGTACGCTCCACTATTTCATCCAGCTTTGCCTTGGAATGTATTCCATGAGTTCTTGGGCCATAAGCAATGTTGTCATATATACTCATTGGGAAAAGATTTGGTTTCTGGAATACCATACCTACTCTTTTTCTTAAAATATTTACATCAATGTCTTTGTAAATGTCCACTCCATCCAGCATGATTTTTCCTTCAATTTTACAGTCAGGTATAAGGTCATTCATTCTGTTTAAAGACTTTAATACTGTTGACTTTCCACATCCGGAAGGTCCGATAAATGCTGTAATTTCATTTGCCGGAATATTTAAATTTACATTTTTTATAGCATGGAAATCACCGTAATGAAGTTCCATATTTTCTATGTCAAATTTTCCCATTTTATTTCCCGATATATTAAAATGATTTGCTCATTTACAGATATATCTCTTCCTTGTATTTAATAGTAGTATTTTTTTAAGACCCTCTCCAAGGTCGTTACAACTATAATTCATTGTTGTAATAGTACGGGTTGTTTTAAGACTCCCCATAATTATTGTAACTATTGTTGAGTTGCTTTACTGTTCCTCGTTTACATCCTTTGCACTCACTCTTTTTGCCAAAAGTCCTGACAGAAAGTTAATAAGTAATACAATTCCCAACAAAATAACTGCAGTTGCGTATGCCTGATTTGTATATAATCCTTCTGAAAGTAGGCAATACATATGCACTGCCAATGTTCTTGTAGATGAGAATAACCCATTAGGAACTGCTGCCACTGATCCTGCTGTAAAGATAAGTGCTGCACTTTCACCTACAATTCTACCTATTGAAAGGATAACTCCTGACAAAATTCCAGGTACTGCTGCCGGAAGAACAATTTTAAATATTGTTCTTATTTTACCTGCACCAAGTCCAAAACTTCCTTCTCTGTACATGTCAGGTACTGCAAGTAATGCTTCCTCGGTGGTTCTTATAATGGTTGGAAGCACCATCATAGCAAGTGTTAATACTCCGGCTATCATGGAATATCCCCACTTAAAAGCTATGACCAATGCCAAAAAACCAAACAAACCAAACACAATGGAAGGAATTCCTGCTAATGTTTCTGTAGTAAGTCTAATTACTTTTACCAGCTTTGACCCACGCTTTGCATATTCAACCAGATATATGGCTGCTGCAATTCCAACAGGTACGGCTACTACCAATGTTAGAGCCACTACAATTAAGGTATTTATTATTGCCGGTGTCATGGATACATTCTTTGAATTGTACTCCCATGCAAACAAATCTCCATTAATATAAGGAATACCGTTTATTAATATGTACACAACAAGATAAACCATAGATGCCACTGTGATTAATGCAGCTAACATAATGAGAATAAGCATTATCAGCGAACCGGGCTTTTTTATGTACTCTTTTAGTTTCTGTTTTGCATGAATCAATTTCAAATTTTCTTTTGACTCCAGTAACTTTCTGTTACTAATTTCTTTATTCATGATTCCTCTATCTTCTTTACTTATTCTTTGAATTTACTATCGAGAAACATACATTTATTATCAAAATAAATACAAACAATACAACTGCTGTTGCAATAAGTGCATTTCTATGCATTCCCTGTGGTGCGTATGCCATTTCCAACACAATGTTTGATGTTAATGTTCTTGTACCACTAAGAATGCTGTCAGGTATCATTGCCTGGTTTCCTGCAACCATTACTACTGCCATAGTCTCGCCAATAGCTCTTCCCATTCCTAGGATTATGCCTGACATTACTCCTGACTTTGCAGCAGGTATTACTGTTTTAAATATGCTTCTTTCTTTTGTGGCACCCAGTGCCAAAGCGCCTTCGTAGTAGCACTGAGGCACTGCCTTTATTGAAGATTCAGCAGTGTTGATTATTGTAGGGAGAATCATCATTCCTAGTAGAATGGACGCTGCCAAAACTCCTTTTCCTGAGGTGCCAAATGTATCTTGTATGACCGGTATTATCACTACTAATCCAAAGAATCCGTAGATAATAGATGGAATTCCGGCCATAAGATTAACTAATGGTTTTACAAATTTATATATTTTTTTAGGACAGTACTTTGCTAAAAATACGGCAGTCAACAATCCAATTGGTACTCCCACTATCATTGCTCCTGCCGTAACATATATGCTTCCTATAATCATAGGACCTATTCCAAAAATACCCTGACTTGGTTTCCAATCTGTACCAAAGATAAATTTGAACAATCCTATTTCCTTTATAGCAGGCACTCCATTAGCAAACATAAAGATACAAATTAGTATTACTGCTGCTATGGAGATACATGCACATATTAGGAATACTGCCTTCATTAAAACTTCTAATGTTTTATTCAAGACTTTTTTCTCCTACTTTTATTTGTTAAGATCATCCCAAGTTGTTACATCACCTGTGTATACTGACTTAATCTGGTCTGATGTTAAGTTTGTAATTGTATTTGCTTTATTTACGATTACTGCAATACCATCCATTGCAATCTGCTTTGATGTAAGTTTTGATGCTTCATCATCTTTTAATTCTCTTGATGACATACCGATTTCTGTTGCGCCTTCAATTGCTGACTGGATACCTGCTGATGAACCTGATTCCTGAATTTCAATTGTTACATCAGGATTTAACTTGATATATTCATCCTTTAACACATCCATAAGTGGTGCTACTGATGTTGATCCTGCAAGAGTGATTTTTCCCTTTAATCCACTTGCTTCGTATTTTCCTTCTGAATCTAAGCTGATGTATCCTTCTTTGTCTACAGTCTTCTGACCTTCATCACTCATAATGAACTTGATAAAGTCTTTGTCTAAGTCTGTAAGTTTTCCATCCTGGTAAGCAAGATTAAATGGTCTTGATACTTTGTATGTACCGGCTTTAATGTTTTCTGCTGTTGCGTCTACTCCGTCAACCTGAACTGCCTTTACATCGCTTGATAATGAGCCAAGTGAAACATAACCGATTGCTTTTTCATTCTGAGCAACTGTGCTAAGCATAACTGATGTTGAGTTTGTTACCTCAGCTGATGTTGTTGTGATGTCGTTTTCTTTATCATCCATAATTCCCAGAAGTTCTACAAAAGCTCCTCTTGTACCTGAGCCATCTTCTCTGGAAATTACATTGATTTCTCCTGTCACTCCTTTATCTGATGCGGCATCCTTATTGTTTGATGATTTTCCACATCCTGTAAATGCTAATGTTGTGATTACTGTTGCAGCTACTACTGCTAAAAATTTCTTCTTCATTTTCGTCTCCTTTAAAATTAAACTATTCTTACTAAGTGTGATAGTACTCTTCAACACTCCTATATGTTATAAAAGTTGTGTAAAATGAAAAGACACAGTAATGTTAAATCAATGTAAAAAACTTTTCCCTATCTTTGCCACCAAATGCATCTCTCTGAGTAATAGCAAAGAAGAAATTGTGAAGGAATTTCTTATTACATAAAAAACAGCCGAAAACTATTTGATATGCCCCTTATCTAATTAGGGGAAATCATATCAGTTTCGTTTCCGACTGTTTTTTACTTGTGCAATCCTATCAACAGAACACACACTTCTATAAACTTATTATTAATATTTTTATTTTTCAACTGTTATATTGCTATCATCAAATGCTCTGCTGTCAATCTGAGTATTTGAATCTTCAATAACTACAGTTTTAACTTTTGAAAATGCAAAACCATCACCATAAATATTCTTTACAGTTTTTGGCACAATAACCTTTTCTGTATTTAATGCTCTATCATAATCATATGAGAAAGCATTTTCGCCAATTGCCTTTACTTTTGATGGAAGTGTTACTTCTCTGGCATCTCCATTATATGCCAAAAGTACTCCATCATCATCAATGGCAAATCCATTTTTGTCAAACATACCTTCCTTTTCATAATAATCATTTGTCTGACAATTGTAATCCATAAGATCTGCTGCATCTTCTTCATTGCTAAAATAGAAGATTTGTTTTCCATCATCATCTATTGTGTAGAAATATTTTTTCAGATAATAATCTTTATCATCACCATCAATTATATTTTTATAATCTTTTTTCTCGTCACAGTACTTCATGGAATAAACTTTGTCGTCAATCTTTAACGCATGATTTCCTATTTCATATGTGCCTTTTTTTGACTGTTCTCCATAAACATCCGTTATAGAATAATTTTCATCATTCATTTTCATCACATACATCTGATCCAAATCCACCTTGTACCATGTGCCATCCAAAGATACTGACTTGTAATTTCCTTTGTCTGTAAATGCATCACGATATCTGCATTTTACAAAAATAAACATTGCAAGTATTGCTACAATTAGAAGCAAATCTATTGTTACAACTTTCTTAAATCCCATCTTTGATTTGTTTTTTATTTTTTTTCTTGTATTTGTTTTATTATTTCTCTTATTATTTTTTCTTTTATTATCCATAATTATTTTTTAATTTTTACCCTTCTTAGTTTTGACCATGCGCCATAAACTTTCTCTCCAAACTGATATCTGTAAGCCCTTACTTTTATGTAATATGTAGTTTTTCTTCTTAAGTTTGTAAGCGTATAGCTTTGTTTGTTAGTTCTTTTTGTCTTAACATGTTTCTTAAACTTTCCATTTGTTGAATAAACTATTTCATATTTATAGACCGGTTTTACCTTCTTATATTTAATAGTAACCTTGTATTTTTTAGATTTTTTTGAAACCTTTTTTACTTTTCCAACAGATGTAATTCTTGTTTTTCCTGTCTTAATTGCTTTTTCGGGAGTACCTTTCTTACCATCTTTATTTAAATATGTGGCATAAGCAAGATACTCTCCCTTTACAAAATCAGTTCCCATATATACTGTACTGTTTTTGTATTTTACTGCAACAGTTCCTTCTGAACGAACACCATTATTTTCATCTCGTTTTGTTGCGTTCTCTTCTATTGTTCTTGGTGCGCTAACACTTGCCAAGTGAACCAGGGAAGCTCCTGTTTTTTTAGAATTAATATTTCCAATATTTAAACTTGGATTGTATTTTTGCTGGTCATATGCCCAATGTGAATGTCCACTAAACATTGTTACATTAGGATACTTATTTAATATCTTTCTCATACGGACTTCGCTTGGGTTGCCAAATACGTATGTAAGATTATAAGTGTATCCTCCCGGGTTGATTAAATTTCCAACTGCCTTTGTTACATTGCCCTTTTCATCTGCAAGATATGTATGGAAGAATAAATATACATTTTTTCCTGCGTACTTGTTTAATGTTTTTTCAAGCCATGTAAGCTGCTGTGGTGTTACCAAATATGTGTATTTGTTATATGAAGCCTTAGTCTGACTAAAGAATATAAATATGTCACCATTTTTCTCATAGGAAAAATCAACGCCATTTGTATCTATGTCTTTTACATTTTTGTCTTTTGTTCTATTTGTATTAATTTGCTTTGCAAATGATTTTACATGTTTTTCTGCACTGCCTGTCCATGATACATCATGGTTTCCCATACATGTATAAACCGTCATATCAGGATATTTGTTTATTGCTGCATTAAACTTCTTGTATGAATCGTCTTCACCCTGATTGCTTAAATCACCTGTCAATCCTACAAAATCAATAGACTGGTCATTAATAAATTTTAGTGCATTGTTAAAAGCCGGCACTGACTGATCATCCTTGCTGTATTCTTCAGGATATCTGTTAAAATGCACGTCGCTCATTAAACCAAACTTGTATGTAGGCTCACCTTCTGCAAACTGTTTTGACTGTGGTATGTCATAAGTACATACTGTCTTAGAGTCGTCATCTAACAGCAATACTTTCTTTGCTCCTTCAGGTATGGCTGTGTATGTAGACGGAACCTGATAAGAAGTGCTTAATGTGCTATCCGTGGTTACATCTGCTATTTCTGAAAAATTTACTCCATTGTATGTAAGCTTGTTGCCATCCTCATCCCCCCAATACAACTGGTAATTACCAGCCTTTTCTGTAGTAATGCTAATCTTTCCATATGCAAGTCCCGGATCCTTGTATGCAAACTGATATGAAATGCTGTTTGCATTGGTATCTGTTGACTCAGCCGGCACATTGTTACATCCTGGAATAACTGTAATAGTCATAACTGTAGCCAATGCAAATGCTGCTACTTTTTTAAATCCTTTCATATGTTCTCCTATCACACAACATCATATTAGATATGCCGTCTTTTTTTAGTTACATAATTTTGAAACTAACTGGTTAATTACTTTTCCATCAGCTCTGCCCTTAAATGCCGGCATAACGGCTTTCATAATCTGTCCTTTGTTTCCTGTTGCCAAAACATCAGCAAACTTTTCTTTTAACTCAGCTTCAACTTCTTCTGCGCTCATCAACTGTGGTGCATACTCACTAAATACATCGTATCTTGCCTGATATTCTTCCTTTAAATCTGTTCTGTCATCAGGACAACTGTCAATCTGTTCTTTTACTGTTTTTAATTCCTTTAAAATAACTTTGTTTACCATCTCTTCAGGAATATCATCTCTGCATCCTTCATCAATAGCTACCTTTTTTACTGCCTGAATAAGTGCTGAAATTGATTCCTTTCTTGCCTTATCTCTGGCTTTCATTGCTACAATCATGTCTTTTTGTAATGTTTTAATATCCATTTTTATGCCTCCAAATTTACTACAAAAGTTATTTTTGTTTTATGTTTGAGTATACTATAATTTCCATAAAAAGTCTATTTATTATAAGAAAAAGGAGTAGGTATAATACAACGGTCTAAAAGCATTAGATTCTAACCTAACCTTTTTAAATCTGTTATATTACACCTACTCTTTAACTTGTATTTTTATTTTGTTCCTTTTGCTTTATCTTTAACATTGCTACACCATTAATTTTACAAACAAAATGTAGATTAATGCCAATGGTGTCAGCTTTCCATACCAATTCAATAAAAAACTCTGCTTTTCGTTCTTGTTTTAGCACCCAAAGTTATTTTAAGCTTTGCATTCTCTCATAAGATTTGTAATGAAAATCTCTTTCACTCTTATTTTATTGAATTGGCATGAAAATATATAACCGCTTTTCTAAACTCCACAAATAAGTTTATTCATTTCCATAAGTTTACAACATCTTTCCAAATAAAACTTCTTATCTGTAATAATTTGTTGGTTTGCTGTAAAAATTTGTTTTAAACCTATTTTTTGAACTTAATTATTTTTTCTTTACTGTTTTAACTTTTGACCACCTACCTTTTTTGTTTTGATTTATTCCACGCACTCTAATGTAGCAGTTCTTTTTTGCCTTTACTTTTAACACCAGTTTATTTTTTACTGTAATTTTCTTTTTAGCATTTTTAAACGTTCTGTTGTATGCATACTGAATCTGGTATTTTTTTGCATTTTTTGCCTTATAAAATCTGACTGTTATTTTCTTCTTGTCAGTACGTTTTGCTGATTTGATTTTTACTTTACTTGGAGTTTTGGCTTTTGTCTTAACAGGCTCTTTTTGTTTTTCATTTAACTTTTTCAGTTTTTGAATAAACTCTGCTTCTTCATTTGGATTTTCATTTTTTATTAAGTCATAATCAATGTCAAGTAAATTTTCGACTGCTTCAGAACCATCTTTAATATACATAATTCTTTCAACAATCCATTTGCCAGATTCTTTTTTATATACAATATTTGCTATTGTTCCATCTTTCAAATGGTGACAACTCTCACATTCTTCCTCTACGTAATCACCGAGTAATACATCGGGATCAATTAATTTTATTACATCCAGACTTGTACCTTCCATAACATATTTATGGAATAATTCTTCTGATGGCATTTTCGATACATACCATCCATCAATAAAATATAGACCACTAAAAGTCATAATAAGGTAATGTTTCTCATCTACCCTATATATTGCATAGTATTGACTTTTTTTACCCATTCTCCAATATGGTTCAGCACCCATTGCTGATGAAAGACCATATATGTTTGTAATCCAGGAGCTATTATTTCTCCAGTACACATAACATCCAGTACACCATTTGGGTTTATTGATATCTATTTTAGATATTTTTGTCACCTTAACATTATTGTCAGTAACTGGTAGTTTTTTATTTTCCGCCGATACCGTGGTTGTCATAAGTA
>OJUG01000787.1_pt1 | contig 45783 bp, 40 predicted proteins | sample 1599841 | NCBI WGS metagenome assembly OJUG01 (sample SAMN04168659, study PRJEB22393) | human gut metagenome | biome: human gut microbiome; feature: stool | host: Homo sapiens | collected 2014-05-12 | reverse complement strand
CGCCGCCAGCGTTCATCCTGAGCCAGGATCAAACTCTCGTTAAAAGTGTTTGTTCTGTCAGAATGACGTTAGCCATTCATCCATTACTGTTTGTTTTGGAAATCGTTTAATGATTACTCATTTAACAATGTTCGCTCTGAAAATTTATTTGAATTTTCAGGGATGGTTGCTGTTCAATTATCAATGTTCTTTTCTGTCGTATTTTCGACAGCCGTATTAATATATCATATCTATATTAACTTGTCAACAGTTTTTTAAAACTTTTTTATTTTATTTTCACTGTTGCTTACTGTATTTTCGACAGCCGTATTAATATATCATATCTATATTAACTTGTCAACAACTTTTTAAACTTTTTTAAATTTTGTTTTTTGTTGTTATTTTGTTGCCTCTCGCTTTTTGCGAACGCATGATGTATATTATCACTTTTAATATTCCATGTCAACAACTTTTTTTATTTTTTTAAAACTTTTTTCGAATTAAAAAACTCAAACTGGTTTGTTTGAGTTTTAACGGAGAAGGAGGGATTTGAACCCTCGCGCCGCGCAAACGACCTACACCCTTAGCAGGGGCGCCTCTTCAGCCACTTGAGTACTTCTCCATGCCTGATTCGAATCAGTATTTAATTAGCACTTTTACAGTGCATTTGTTATTATAATATACGTATGTATATTTGTCAAATACTATTTTTATACTCTTTAATTGCTGTTTCATATAAATTATTTCCATCACTATCTATGACTACTATAACAGGAAAATCTTCAACATATAATTTTCTAATTGCCTCTGTTCCTAAATCATCATATGCCACTACTTCACTTTTCTTAATACATTTTGATAATATAGCACCTGCTCCACCAACTGCCGCAAAGTAAACACAACTATTTCTTTTTATTGCTTCTATTACTTCTTTTGATCTTTTTCCTTTTCCTATCATAGCTTTCAAACCTAAATCAAGCAAATTAGGTGTATATTTATCCATTCTGCTTGCAGTAGTAGGTCCAGCTGATCCTATTACTCTTCCTTCTCTTGCAGGAGAAGGTCCCATATAATAAATTATGTTATTTTCTAATTCTATAGGTAATTCCTTTCCCTTTTCCAATGCTTCACTCATTCTTTTATGAGCAGCATCTCTTGCAGTATATATTGTTCCTGTAATATATACATAATCACCTGCTTTTAGTTCTTTTGCTATTTTGTCATTTATTGGAGCTGAAATTTTTTTATCCATTTTTCCTCCTATTTTTATATCTATATTTAGTATTTTTTTATTTTTTGTTACGAGTTTCTTCCTATTATAATGTATTTTATTTTAAACTACATATTGTGTTATTTACAATATTCGTGTTACATGGCGGTTTACATGACAACATATATTTACTGCAACAGGAAGTCCTGCTATATGTGTAGGATATGTTTCCACATTTACAGCCAATGCTGTCTGTGTTCCGCCTAATCCTCCTGGTCCAATTCCTAATTTATTTATCTTGTCTAATAATTCTTTTTCCATATCTTTTACATAAGGTATATCGGATTCACTATCTGCAGGTCTTGCCAATGCTTTTTTTGCCAATATGGCGCACTTTTCAAATGTTCCACCTATTCCTACACCTACTACCATTGGTGGACATGCATTTGGTCCTGCATCTTTTACAGCTGTCAATACAGCATCCTTTACCCCTTCTATACCATCTGCCGGCTTTAACATAAATACCCTACTCATATTTTCACTTCCAAATCCTTTTGGTGCTATTGTTATTTTTACATTTTCTCCCGGAACAATATTATAATGTATTACTGCAGGTGTATTATCTTTTGTATTTTCTCTTATTAATGGATCTTTTACTACTGATTTTCGTAAAAATCCTTCCACATAGCCCTGACGTACACCTTCATTTATTGCATCTTCTACATTTTCACCTACTATATGTACATCCTGACCTATTTCTATAAATACAACAGCCATACCTGTATCCTGACATATTGGTATCATATCTTCTCTTGCAATCTTTAAATTTTCGTCCAATTGTTCTAAAATTTGACGTCCTAATGGTGATTTTTCACTTGCTTTAGCATTATCAAATACTTTTTTCATATCAGTGGAAAAAAAATGATTTGCTTCTATGCACATTTCTTTAACATTTTTTATTATGTCATTTGTATTTATTTCTCGCACTTTTTTAACTCCTTTATTAACATTTGTAATTCTTTTTATCTTATTTTTTATGATTTTTAGATAGTTATTAACATATTATATGATAAAAAGCGACATATAGCCGCTTTTATCATTTTTAATATTTTTTACAATTCATCTGATGATTCATCACTTTCAACTGATTCGTTAATTGTATTGTCATCTCTTATGCTTTCTTCAGATGTAAAATCATTCTCTAATGATTGTTCTGATTCCAACATTTGTGCTTCTTTTGCATCTGCTTCAGTTACACTTTCTTTTACCTTTGTAATACTTGCAACAACAATATCATCTTTTTTACCTGTATTCATAAGTTTAACGCCTAAAGTTACTCTTCCTAAAACTGAAATGTCATCTACAAACATTCTAATTATAATACCTTCGTTTGTAATCATCATTATTTCATTACCATCATTTACTGCTTTTGCTCCAACTACTTCACCTGTTTTGTCAGTAATTTTGTAGCATTTAACACCCTTACCACCACGGTTCTGTAGTTTAAATTCAGTAAATGGTGTACGTTTACCCATTCCATTTGCTGAAACAATAAGAATATATTCACCTTCTGTATCAATCTGCATTGAAATAACTTCATCATTTCCTTTAAGTTCAATACCTTTAACACCCATTGCTGAACGTCCTGTTTCTCTAACATCAGTTTCACGGAACTTAATTCCCTGACCATTCTTTGTAATGAGCATAATATTATGTGTATTATCTGATATTGTTACATCAATTAATTCGTCATTTTCACGTAAAGTTATAGCCTGAATACCACTCTTACGAATATTAGTATATGCACTAATTGGAGTTTTCTTAATTATTCCTTGCTTTGTGGCCATAATAAGATATTTGTCGTCTTCAAATTCTCTCATCTGTACCATTGCAGAGATTTTTTCTCCTGGCTGAAGCTGTAACAAGTTGACAATAGCCATACCACGGGCTGTTCTTCCAGCTTCAGGAATTTCGTATCCTTTTAATTTGTATATACGACCTGTATTTGTAAGGAATAAAATATAATCATGAGTTGAAACCATAAACATATCCTTCATAAAGTCATCATTTATAGTCTGCATTCCCTTAATACCTTTACCACCACGGTTCTGTGCCTTAAAATTGTCTACAGTCATTCTCTTTATGTAACCTAAGTTAGTCATTGCAATAACTGTATCTTCTTCAGGTATTAAATCTTCATCATCCATATCAATGTCAATGCCTATTTTTGTTCTTCTGTCATCGCCAAACTTGTCTTTTACAACTTCGATTTCTTCTTTTATAACAGTTAAAAGTTTGTTTTCATCTGCAAGTATAGACTTGTAGTATGATATTTTTTCCATTAATTCCTTGTATTCATTTTCAAGGTCTTCTCTAGCCAAACCTGTTAACTGTCTGATTCTCATGTCAACAATAGCCTGTGACTGTGCATCAGATAGACCAAATCTTTCTGACAATTTTAACTTAGCATCGGCTGTTGTTCTAGAACTTCTAACAATCTGAATAACTTCATCAATGTTATCAAGGGCAATTAATAATCCCTGAATAATATGAGCACGTTCTTCAGCTTTGTTTAATTCAAATTTTGTACGACGAGTAACAACATCCTCTTGGTGTTTTAAATATTCATCTAACATTTGAAGTAAATTAAGAACTTTTGGCTCTCCATTTACCAATGCAAGCATAATTACACCAAATGAATCCTGTAACTGTGTGTGTTTATATAACTGATTTAATATAACATTTGCATTTGCATCACGACGTACTTCAATAACAACACGTGTACCTTCCTGATCTGATTCATCACGAAGGTCAGTAATTCCGTCGATTTTCTTTTCTTTTACCAGACTTGCGATTTTTTCAACAAGTTTTGCTTTGTTAACCATATATGGAAGTTCAGTAACAACAATTCTACTTTTACCGTTATTCATTGTTTCAATTTCAGAAACTGCACGTGTTTTAATTTTTCCACGTCCTGTTCTGTATGCTTCTTCTATTCCTTTTCTACCTAAAATTGTAGCACCTGTTGGAAAATCAGGTCCTTTTACAATTTCCATTATTTCTTCAATTTCAGTGTCCCTGTTTTCTTCAACTTTGTTGTCAATAATCTTAACAATGGCATTGATTGTCTCTGTTAGATTATGTGGTGGAATATTAGTAGCCATACCTACAGCAATACCACTTGTACCATTTACAAGTAAGTTTGGATATCTTGCAGGTAATACTGTTGGTTCTTTTTCTGTTTCATCAAAGTTTGGCTGAAACTCAACAGTATCTTTGTTGATATCTCTAACCATTTCCATGGAAATCTTGCTAAGACGTGCCTCTGTATAACGCATTGCGGCAGCGCCGTCACCATCTTCTGAACCAAAGTTTCCGTGACCATCAACTAATGGATATCTTGTGCTCCAGTCCTGAGCCATATTTACTAATGCTCCGTAAATTGAACTGTCACCATGTGGATGGAATTTACCCATTGTATCACCAACGATACGGGCACACTTTCTGTGTGGCTTGTCAGGTCCGTTGTTAAGTTCAACCATTGAATAAAGCACACGTCTTTGTACCGGCTTCAAACCATCTCTAACATCAGGAAGAGCTCTTGCTGCAATTACACTCATGGCATAATCAATATAAGAGGTTTCCATTGTTTCCTTTAAGTCTACTTCATGAATTCTATCAAATATCTTATCGTCCACTTAATGTTCCTCCTATATATCTAAGTTTTGAACAAACTTTGCATTTGCTTCAATAAATTCTCTTCTCGGCTCAACATCATCACCCATAAGTGTTGTAAATGCTAAATCCATTTCTGTTAATGTATCTTCGTTAATTTTTACCTGTTTTAAAATTCTTGTTTCAGGATTCATTGTTGTATCCCAAAGCTGTGATGCATCCATTTCTCCTAAACCTTTGTAACGCTGAATCTTATTCTGATTGTCACGTCCTATTTCTGTAAGGATTTTGTCCAGTTCTGCATCACTGTATGCATAATAATTTTTCTTGTTTCTTGTTACCTGATAAAGGGGTGGCATTGCTAAATAAACATGACCATCTGTAATAAGTTCAGGCATAAATCTATAAAAGAATGTAAGCATAAGTGTATCAATATGTGCACCATCAACATCGGCATCAGTCATAATAATGATTTTGTTATAACGCAATTTGCTAATATCAAACTCATCATAAATTCCTGTACCAAAAGCTGTAATCATTGCACGTATTTCTGCATTCTGCATAATTCTGTCTAATCTTGCTTTTTCTACGTTTAATATTTTTCCTCGAAGAGGCAATATTGCCTGAGTTGCTCTAACTCTTGCTTTTTTAGCTGAGCCACCAGCAGAATCTCCCTCTACGATAAAAATTTCACATTTCTTTGGATCCTTGTCTGAACAGTCAGCTAATTTTCCGGGAAGTGCTGCTACATCTAACGCTGTTTTTCTACGTGTAGTTTCTCTTGCCTGTCTTGCAGCTTCTCTCGCACGCTGTGCGAGTACTGCTTTTTCACAAATAATTTTTGCAACACCAGGATTTTGTTCAAGAAAATATGTAAGCTGTTCACTTACAACGCTGTCAACTGCTGTTCTCGCTTCACTATTTCCTAATTTTTGCTTTGTCTGCCCTTCAAACTGAGGATCTTCTATTTTCACACTAATGATTGAAGTTAACCCTTCTCTAAAATCTTCACCTGAAAGATTATCTTCTTTTTCTTTTAAAATTTTGTTCTGACGGGCATAGTTGTTTAATGTTTTTGTTAATGCTCTCTTAAAACCTTCAACCTGCATACCACCTTCAGGTGTATTAATGTTGTTTACAAAACTAAATGAATTTTCGTTATACGCATCGTTGTGCTGCATTGCTACTTCAACATAAACATTATTTACTGTGCCTTCGCAATATATTACATCTTCATACAAAGGTGTCTTTCCCTTGTTTAAGTAAGTTACAAATTCCTTTATACCACCTTCATAGTGAAATGTTTTTTCAATTGGTTCTTCTGATCTTACATCTCTTAAAATAATTTTAAGATTTTTTGTAAGAAATGCAGTTTCTCTTAACCTTGTTTCTAACACGCTATAATCATAAACTGTATCTTCAAAAATTGTTTTGTCCGGTAAAAACTTTACTTCTGTTCCTGTAAAATTTGGGTCACAATCTCCGATGATTTCAAGATTACCTAAAGCATGACCTCTCTGATACTTCTGTTGATGAATTTTTCCGTCACGGCATACTTTTACTTCAAGCCATTCTGACAAGGCATTTACTACTGATGCACCTACACCATGAAGTCCACCGGAAACTTTATATCCTCCACCACCGAATTTTCCACCGGCATGAAGCACTGTAAATACCAATTCTATTCCTGATTTTCCTGTTTTTGTATTAATTCCTGTAGGAATTCCACGTCCATCATCTTTTACTATAATTGAGTTATCTTTATTGATTTGAACATCAATTGTATCACAGTATCCTGCCAAAGCTTCGTCAACTGCATTGTCAACAATTTCATAAACCAAATGATGAAGACCTCTTGATGATGTTGAACCAATATACATTCCGGGTCTTTTTCTAACTGCTTCAAGTCCTTCTAAAACCTGAATTTGATCTGCTCCATATTCATTTTCCACATTTGTGTTGTTACCCATTAGTAACTCCTTTCAGCTTAAACTGTTTTTTCTTTTACATTTCCATCTGTAACTTGGAATACTTTATTTATTTTAAATCTATTTTCAATAAATTCATCAAGCCCGGTACATGTGATTATAGTTTGAATATTATCCAAACTTTTTAAAAGATGATTTTGTCTTTCTGAATCTAATTCTGACAACACATCATCCAACAACAATACCGGCAAATCATTTATTAATGCTTTTACCAATTCTATTTCAGCTAATTTCAGTGACAAAGAAGCTGTACGTTGCTGTCCCTGACTTCCATATATTCTAATATTTTTATCTCCATTAAAAAATAAAATATCATCCTTATGTGGTCCAACTGAAGTAGATTTGTATTTTATATCTCTTTGTCTGTTTTGCTCCAGTAACTTGTACAACTCTTCTGAACTACAATTTCTGTTGTAAACAATTTCAATATCTTCTACTCCACCCGTTATTTTTTTATGAATGGGCTTTATTATAGTATTGATTTCGCTGATAAATTTTTCTCTTCTTTGTATAATTTTAGAACCATACTCAGCAAGCTGACTATCCCAAACATCTAGAGTCTGCTCCAATTCAGGTTTAAAATATATATCTTTTAAAAGTCGATTTCGCTGTGTAATAATCTTATTATAGTTAGTTAAATTATAAACATATATTTTATCTAACTGGCATAATTCCATATCAATAAATCTTCTTCGCTCCGAAGGACCTTTTTTTATAATATCTAAATCTTCCGGTGAAAAAATAACAACATTAAACAATCCAAATAGCTCACTGGCTTTTTTTATTGGTATACCATCTATTGCTATACCCTTTGTTTTATTTTTTCTTAGATGAATGTCAATTCTATGATTTCTTGATTTTTTTTCTATATATATTTTAATGTGTGCTTCTGATGAATCTAAATTAATTAATTCACTGTCCCTGTTTGTTCTATGAGATTTTGTAGTACTGCACACATATATAGATTCCAAAACATTGGTTTTACCCTGGGCATTGTTGCCATATAAAATGTTTGTTTTTTTATCTAAATCAAGTGACAAAGATTTATAATTTCTAAAATTATTAAGTTCAACTTTTTTTACAATCATTACTTCACTAATACCACTGTATTTTCAAATTCAAATGTATCGCCTGGACGAAGTTTTTTTCCTCTTCTTGTATCAACTTCTCCATTTACCTTTACCTGACCATCCTGAATTAAAAACTTTGCATCAACTCCTGAGCTAACAAGACCTGCCAACTTTAAAGCCTGACCAAGTTTTATATAATCGTCTTTTATAGTAATACTCAAATCTTCCATTTTTATCCAAATTATTAAAAAATAATTTCCTTTCTTTTTATTACTGAACTACAGGAAGTACTATATAAATGTAACTGCCTTCTTCATCCTTAATAAAGCAAGGTGCTTTTGGATTTGTAAAGTACATACTTACCTCTTCCTGATCTAATACTTTAAGAATATCAATTAAGAACTTAGGATTAAAGCTGATTAACAAATCATCTCCTGCTTTTGATATTGGAATATTTTCATCCATTGATCCAATAAATGTATTAATGGAAAGTTCCATTTCAGTATCTTTAATAGATAAAAAAACCGGTTTTTTGTCTCCTTCTTTTATAAGTAATGTTGCTCTGTCAATACAATCAGCCATTTCCTTTTTATTGATACTGATTTTTGTTTTGTAATCATTACTTATCATTTTATCTGTATCAAAGAAATTAGTTGATTCAATAAGTCTTGAAACTACTTTTGTTTTGTCAAATTCGAAAAGTACATGATTTGAAGTAAAATAAATATTTACTTCATCATCTACACCACCATTTAAAATTTTACTTATTTCATTTAATGACTTACCTGGAACTAAAACTTTGAAGTTTCCGTATTCTTCTTTTAATTCAATATTTCTAATTGCAATACGGAATTTGTCTAATGCAACAACTTTAAGTTTACTTCCGTTTACTTCAAATAATTCACCTGTTAGTAATTTATTTTTTTCTGCATCATTTATTGCAAAACTTGTTTGTCTGATAATTTCCTTTAAAGAAAATTGAGAAATTGTAATTCTATCTTTCTTTTCTATTTCAGGAAGATATGAAAAATCTTCAGATGATTTTATAAGAATGTTAAATTTTGCATTTTCACATGTAATATTAGCAGTGCTTTCATCATTTACTTCAATTACAACATCATTGTCCGGAAGCTTTCTTACTATTTCTGAAAAAATCTTTGCATCTATGGCAATGCTTCCGGCTTCAACTATTTCTCCTTCTACTACAGTTTCAATGCCAAGTTCCATATCATTAGAAGTAAATTTAATTTCCCCCTGTGTGGCATCAATTAAGATACATTCTAATATAGACATTGTAGTTTTTGATGATACAGCCTTCATAGCAATATTAATTCCGGCTATTAAATCTGATTTTTTGCAAATAAGTTTCATAAGTAAAATCTCCTTTTTGTCAGTATAAATAAATAAATATTAAGATAATAATAATAAGCAACGATAATAAGATAAAAAAACGATTCAAGCCCCATAAAATAAGGGAAAATCAAAATAATAACATGTTAATAAACCCTGATTAATTAACAACCTAATAAAAATTATTATCAAATCAGGTAAATGTCACAAAATCAAAAATATAAGTTATTAAAATGATATTAACCTGGTTATTAACACAAAATTCCAGAAAATTAACAAAGTTATTAACATTAGTTAGGATTTATCTTTTTCTTTAAAACATCTATGGTGTTCTTTGTAGAAGGATCATTTTCGATAGCCTTCTTTATTTCATTGTAACCATAACTGATAGTTGCATGATTTTTCTTCTTTAAGTATTTTGCAATAGTTTCAAGCTTTTCATCTGTATAGATTCTGCATAAATACATACAAATCTGTCTAGGAAAAGCTACATCACTGCTTCTTTTTGTAGAACAAATGTCAGAAGCAGAAATTTGAAAATGTTCAGCTACAGTATTTATAATAGTCTGACATGTAATCTTTTCTTCTGAATTGTCTACTTTTAAAGTTTCCATTGCAAACTCTTTTGTAATAGGAACTCTGTTTACCTTTGAAAAAGCTATAATATTGTTAAGTGAGCCTTCAAGCTCTCGTACATTGCTGCTAAAGTTGGTAGCAATATAATCCAATGCTTCTAATATGTTAGCGTTTTCAATATCTTCTTTGTCATCAGTAACTTTAATACCCTTTGAAAGAGCATGTTTTTTTAGAATAGCCATACGTGTTTCGTAGTCAGGACTTTGAATATCAACTGTAAGTCCCTGCTGAAAACGTGTTGTAAGTCTGTCAGCAATATCTTCGATTTCGTTTGGCTTTCTATCTGATGTAAATACAATCTGCTTATGTTTTAAAAATAGCTCATTGAATATATTAAATAATTCTTCCTGAGTTCTGTCTTTTCCTGATATAAACTGAATATCATCTATTAATAGAACATCTACATTTCTGTATTTCTTTCTAAATTCAATAATTTCATCCTGGTTCTTGTTTGGTTTACCCAGTAAATCTACAATTTCATTTGTAAATGATTCTGTAGTTGTATACAAAACCTTTGAATTTGAATCTGATTTTAAAACAAAGTTTCCAATTGATTGCATCAAGTGGGTTTTTCCAAGACCAACACCACCGTATATAAATAAAGGGTTATGAGCTTCACCCGGCGAGTCGGCAACAGCTAAAGATGTAGCATGAGCTACAGCGTTGTTTCCTACTACAAATGAATCAAAAGTATATTTTTTATCTAAGTGAGCTTCCTGAATTCTTTTATCCAGCAAAATATCTTCAGAAATTGTGGAAGCATCATTGGCATTTAAATTTTCTTCATCTAATTCTGCATCTTCTGGAAGAATAATCTTTAATTCTACGTTTTCACCAATAACAACAGAAATAGATATCTTTAAAAAGTCTGAATATTTTTTTGTTATATATTGAAGACCATTACTTCCACTTTGACCTGTAAAAACAAGTTTTACTAATCCATCTTTATATGAATGAACATTTAAAGGTAAAATGAAAGTTTGAAATGTAATATATTGGATATCATATTCCTTTTGAAAAAAATCCAATATTTCAGGCCATTTTTCTTTTACTATGTTTAACATAATGTCCTCCTTGAAAGTGTAAAAAGGGCATAAAGCCCACACAGTAATATAATACATCAAAAAGACAATGTTTTCAATAAAAAATAAATATATATTATAAATAGGAAGAAACTAAAAATAATATAAAAAAAATAAAAGTGGTAATTTGATTTACATAAAATATGCAAATAAGTGATTATTATAAGGTTAATTGTGACAATAATCGACATAATATTATTAAAGTTATTAACATAAAAAATAAAAAATGCCTTAATATGGGAGTAAAAAATAAAGTTATTAACAAGTTATTAACATTTGGTTGATAACTTTATGTAAAGTAAGAAAATTATATGTAAACTAAATATAATTTTCTTACTTATAAATAATAAAAATAGATAAATATAGTAAAAATACTTGAAATTATGGAAAAAGTGTGGTTTAATCAATAATTGACTGCGATTATATTTATATGGTAATTGTAAAATGATGTTTTACTATAGAACAGAAAAGGAGGTGCCGTATTATGAAGATGACATTTCAGCCAAAGAAAAGACAGAGATCAAAAGTTCATGGATTTAGAAAAAGAATGAGCACAGCAGGCGGTAGAAAAGTTCTTGCTAGTAGAAGAGCAAAGGGAAGAAAGAAATTATCAGCTTAGGTCACATTCGATGTGACCTTTCTTTATATGGAGAAATTATATGAGTGAATATACTTCATTAAAAAAGAATAATGATTTTCAAAATGTTTATCAAAACGGAAAATCAAAGGCTAATAAATATTTAGTAATGTATGTTTTAAAAAATGATTTAAACATTAACAGATTAGGTATTTCAGTTAGTAAAAAAGTAGGAAATAGTATAGTGAGACATCGCCTAACCCGTTTAATCAGAGAAAGCTACAGACTAAATAAAGATATGTTCAATAGTAGTTTGGACATAGTCGTAGTAGTTAGAAATACTGCTAGGGACGAAAATTTTCATTCAATAGAAAGTGCATTGTTGCACTTGGGAAAGATTCAGAACATTTTAAATTAATTTTAAAATGAAATTCGTAACTATTAGGAAAACAAAGCAATAGATGTATATTGATTATTGGAGAAAAAGGTTATGAATAAAATTAAAAATGTTATTCATTTAGTTGGTAAAGGATTTAATTTTATATTAATAGGTGGAGTTAAGTTTTATAAGAAGTTTATTTCACCTATGAAAAGAACACCTTGTTGTAGGTATATTCCTACATGTTCACAGTATGCATTAGAGGCTTTACAGAAATATGGACCACTGAAAGGGTCTTATCTTGCTATAAGAAGAATTTTAAGATGTAATTATTTTCATAAAGGCGGATATGATCCTGTTCCCTAAAGGAGGATTAAATGAGCGGTTTATTAGTTGCCACACAGACAGGTGGTATTTTAGGACCATTTGCATGGGTTTTAGGTAAGATACTTGAATATTTGTATGATGGTTTTTCATTACTTGGTATTTATAATATAGGTTTTCTTATTATTATATTTACTTTGGTAGTTAGAATGTTGATGCTTCCAATGACTATAAAACAGCAGAAATTTACAAAGTTAAATACTGTTATGAATCCTGAAATTCAGGCAATTCAGAAAAAGTATCAGAATAAGAAGGATCAGCAGTCACAGTTGGCAATGCAGGAAGAAATGAAGGCAGTTTACGATAAGTATGGAACTTCTCCTACAGGTAGTTGTTTACAGCTTATTATTCAGATGCCTATTTTGTTTGCATTGTACAGAGTAATCATGAATATACCGGCATATGTACAGCCAATTAAGAATCTTTATATAGACGTGATTAATCATATGAGTAGCGCACAGATTGACCAGTTTTTTACAAAAAAAGGTAGCGTAACAAGTTATATTGATGCAATGTCAGGTTATGCATCACGTACAAATGGAGGAGTAAGCTTATCAAAAGGCACAACTTTAAATGACATTTTAAATAGTGTTAATATTGATGCTTCAGATAAGATTAGAAGTCTTAACAGATTCTTTGGTCTTGATTTATCAAAATCACCTAGTGATATGTTTGATATAAGTAAAGGTGCATTATTTATAATTGGAGTTTTAGCTATTCCTGTACTTGCAGGTTTATTCCAGTTCTTAAGTGTACAGCTTTCACAGAAAATGAATAAAACAGCTTCAATGCAGGACAATCCAATGGCAGGTTCAATGAAGGTTATGAACATAATGATGCCACTTATCTCAGTTTATATGTGCTGGCAGTTTTCAATTGGTATTGGTTTATACTGGATGGCAGGTTCAGGTATTTTGATGATACAGCAGATATTTGTTAATATGCATTTGAATAAAGTAGATGTAAATGACATTATCGAAGAAAATAAAGAGAAAGCTGCAAAGAAAGCTGAAAAACGTAAAGCTAAACAGGGCATATATAGAGATAAAGTATTAGAAGCTTCTAAATCAAGTACAAGAAGTTTTTCAAATAATTCAACTATGACTGAAGCTGAAAGAGAGGAAAAGATAGCAAAGGCAAAAGCTAATGTTAAACAGGGTTCTATGGCTTCTAAGGTAAACATGGTTAAAGATTATAATGAAAGAAACAAAAAATAGAGGTTAGAAAATGGATTACAAAGAATATAAAGCAAAAAACGTTGATGAAGCTATAACAAATGCCTGTGTTGATTTGGGAATTGCAACAGATCAGCTTGATTACGTTGTTATAGAAAAAGGATCAAATGGTTTTCTTGGTATTGGAAGTAAACCGGCTGTAATAAATGCAAGAAAAAATCAGTCAGTTGAAGATATTGCAATTGAATTTTTAAATAAAGTTTTTTCAGCAATGGAACTTACAGTTAAAATCGATATTAATGTTACAGAAGGTGAAAAGGAAAACACTGTAGATATTAATATTATCGGTGATGATATGGGTATTCTTATTGGAAAGAGAGGACAAACTCTTGATTCATTACAGTACCTTGTAAGTCTTGTCGTAAATAAAGAAAGTGACAAGTTTAACAGAATTAAGCTTGATACAGAAAACTACAGAGAAAGAAGAAAAGCTACATTGGAAAATCTTGCAAGAAACATTTCTCTTAAAGTTAAGAGAATTAAAAAACCGGTAGCTTTGGAACCAATGAATCCATATGAAAGAAGAATTATTCATTCCGCTCTTCAGAATGATAAGTTCTGTACAACAAAGAGTGAAGGTGAAGAACCATACAGACATGTAGTTGTTATGTTAAAGAAATAATACACATGTAAACGTGTACCCGCAATAAATAAAGAGCTTTTTGATATTTTATAAGATGCCAATGGCACCAAGTAAAATATTGAAGAGCTTTTTTAGTTGTATAAAATCAGCATTGTGGTATACTTTTATGTTAGAAAAGTATGCGAAAAGATAATAAAGGTGAAATATGAAGGTTACAGATACAATTGCAGCAATATCCACATCAACAGGAAATTCAGGTATTGGAATTATTAGAATAAGTGGAGATGAGTCTATAGAGATTACAGATAGAATTTTTAAATCAAATAAAAAAGATAAAAAACTTGTAAATGTAAAATCACATACGATTAATTATGGTCATATTGTAGATGGAGAAAATACTTTAGATCAGGTTTTAGTGTCTGTAATGAAGGGACCACATTCTTATACAGGTGAAGATACTGTAGAAATTAATTGTCATGGTGGAATGCTTATTCTTAAAAAAGTGTTGGATTTGGTTATTAAAAATGGTGCAAAGTCAGCAGAGCCAGGAGAATTTACAAAGAGAGCTTTTTTAAATGGAAGACTTGATTTGTCACAGGCTGAAGCAGTAATGGATTTGATAAATTCACAGAATGAATTTGCACTTAATAGTTCTATAAATCAGCTAAAAGGTAGTGTTTCTGAAAAAATAAAAGAAATAAGAAGTGAAATTATCTATCATATAGCTTTTATAGAATCAGCATTGGATGATCCTGAACATATTAGTTTGGATGGATATAATGAAGAAATATCCAAGATGGTTGATAAAAATATAAAAGAAGTTAAAAGGTTAATTGATACTTTTGATAATGGAAGAATTATGAAAGAAGGAATTAAAACTGTTATATTAGGTAAGCCTAATGCAGGAAAATCTTCTTTGCTTAATCTTATGTTAGGAGAAGAAAGAGCAATTGTAACTGATATTGAGGGAACTACAAGAGATACCTTGGAGGAAAACATAAATTTAAATGGGTTATCTCTTAAAATTATTGATACTGCCGGTATTAGAAATACTGATGACATAGTTGAAAAAATCGGTGTTGATAAGGCAAAAGATATTGCAAAAGATGCTGATTTAATAATATATGTTGTGGATGGATCAAGAGAACTTGATGAAAATGACAAGGAAATTTTAAATATTATTAAAGATAAGCATGCAATCGTTCTTATTAATAAGTCTGATATAGAAAATGTTATAGATATTGATGATTTGGATGACATTGATAAAGAAAATGTTATTATATTTTCTGCAAAAAATGGAATAGGCATGGAACATCTTGAAGAAAAAATAAAGGACATGTTTTATTTAGGAAAAATTAATTATAATAATCAGATTTACATTACAAATGCAAGACATAAAGAGGCTTTAGATAATGTATATGATAGTTTGCTTAAGGTAAAAGATTCAATTGAAATGATGATGCCTGAAGACTTTTATTCAATTGATTTAATGGATGCTTATGAGCAGCTTGGATTAATCATTGGTGAAAGTGTTGAAGATGATTTGGTAAATGAGATTTTTGCAAAGTTCTGTATGGGAAAATAAATAATTACTAATAAGTAAATTGTAAAAATCATTAATATAAAAATTTAATAAAGTTTAATTTGAAAATGAAACTTTATTATGTAAAGGATTATTTAGAAAATAATAATTAAAAAATTTATAGAAAAGAAGAGATAGAAATGTTAAAGATTGAAGAAAAATATGACGTAATTATAATAGGAGCCGGTCATGCAGGATGTGAAGCGGCATTGGCATCAGCAAGACTAGGTTTAAATACAATAGTTTTTACTGTAAGTGTTGACAGTATTGCACTTATGCCATGCAATCCAAATATTGGAGGAACATCTAAAGGTCATCTGGTTAGAGAAATTGATGCTTTAGGTGGCGAGATGGGAAAAAATATTGATAAGAGTTTTATTCAGTCTAAAATGTTAAATAAATCTAAGGGACCGGCAGTTCATTCTTTAAGAGCACAGGCTGATAAGCAGGATTACACCCGTGAAATGAGAAAAACTTTGGAAAATACAGATAATCTGACTATAAAGCAGGGTGAAGTGGCTGAGTTGATAGTTGAAGATTCAGTTATAAAAGGTGTAAAAACTGTATCAGGTGCAACATATCTTGCAACATCAGTTGTTCTTGCTACAGGTGTTTATTTAAAAGCAAAATGTATATATGGCGATGTCTGTGAATTTACAGGACCAAATGGACTTATGGCTGCAAATCATTTAACAGATTCTTTAATTGAAAATGGAATAAAAATGAGAAGGTTTAAGACAGGTACACCGGCAAGAGTTGATAAAAGAACAGTTGATTTTAGTAAAATGGAAGAACAGTTTGGAGATGAAAGGATTGTTCCATTTTCATTTACAACTGATCCTGATAGTATTCAAAAGGAGCAGGTATCATGCTGGCTTACATATACAAATGAAAAAACTCATGAAATTATAAAGGATAATATTGACAGATCACCATTATTTTCGGGAATGATTGAAGGTACAGGTCCAAGATATTGTCCGTCAATTGAAGATAAAGTGGTTAAGTTTGCTGATAAAAACAGACATCAGGTATTTATCGAACCGGAAGGATTATATACAAATGAAATGTATTTGGGAGGAATGTCATCATCACTTCCTGAAGACGTACAGTTTGCAATGTATCATACAGTTCCGGGACTTGAAAATGCAAAAATCGTAAGAAATGCATATGCTATTGAATATGATTGTATAGAATATGGACAGTTATTACCTAATTTGGAATTTAAAAATATAAAAGGATTGTTTAGTGCAGGGCAATTTAATGGAAGTTCAGGATACGAAGAGGCAGCTGCACAGGGTATTATTGCAGGAATTAATGCAGCAAGATTTGTAGAAGGAAAAGAAAGTATAATTCTTGACAGATCACAGGGATATATTGGTGTTTTGATTGATGATTTGGTTACAAAAGAAAGTCATGAGCCATATAGAATGATGACTTCAAGAGCAGAGTACAGATTGTTGCTAAGACAGGACAATGCTGATTTAAGACTTTCTAAAATTGGTTATGAAATAGGCCTTATTTCAGAAGAAAGATACAATTATGTATGTGAAAAAGAAAAATTAATAGATGAAGAAATTGAAAGATTAGAAAATTATAAGATAGGTGCTGCAAAAGAAAACCAGGATATATTGGAAAGTCTTGGAAGTTCATCTTTAAAAACAGCCACAACATTGGCTGAATTAATAAGAAGACCAGAGTTGTCATATGATAAAATTGCTCCACTTGACAAGGAAAGACCTGATTTATCAGATGATGTAACTGAACAGGTAAATATAAATATAAAATATAAAGGATATATTGAACGACAAAAGAAGCAGGTAAAGAATTTTAAAAAGATTGAAGGAAAAAAGATTCCTGAAGATTTTGATTACACAAAGGTAAATAGTCTTAGAAAAGAAGCTGTTCAAAAGTTGGAATTTTACAGACCTATAAATATTGGACAGGCTTCAAGAATTTCAGGAGTATCACCGGCTGATATATCAGTTTTATTAATATATATGGAGCAACATAAGGCTAAATAAATTTGCAAATAGAAATTAAATTATATTACTGATGTATGAATTTAATCATATTATAGATTTTCGTTATTATATGCAATCGTATATGAAATTGCAGGTATTATATATAATTGCATTTATAATGTAAATTTTAGGTATTATATATAATTGTATTTAGATTGTAATATTGAATAAAAAAAACATAAATAATATAATTATATTTTCATATATTATGTTGTATTGGAGAAAGAATGCAGGGAAAAGAATTATTAAGTGATGGAATAAAAAAGATTGGATTAGAAGCAAATGAAAATCAAATCGAAAAATTTATGGAATATTATGAAATGCTGATAGAAAAAAATAAAGTAATGAATTTAACAGCAATAACAGAATTGGATGAAGTTGTAGTTAAACATTTTTTAGATAGTGTATTATCAGCTAAAGTTATAAATATGAATGAATATGATTCATTGATTGATGTTGGAACAGGGGCCGGATTTCCCGGAATACCATTAAAGATTATGTTTCCACATTTAAAAGTTGTTTTGTTAGATTCACTTAATAAAAGATTAAACTTTTTAAATGAAGTAATTGATGAATTAGAACTTGAAAATATATATACAATTCATGGAAGAGCTGAAGATATTGGGCGTAACGTAGAATATAGAGAACATTTTGACTTGTGTGTATCAAGAGCTGTTGCAAATTTATCTACTTTATCAGAATATTGTATTCCATTTATAAAGAAAAATGGAATGTTTGTAAGTTATAAATCTGAACATAGTGACGAAGAAACAGTAAATGCAGAAAATGCTATCAAAAAGTTAGGTGGTAAAATTACAAATACACAAATTGTAGAATTACCAAATTCAGATATGAATAGAAGTTTTGTATGCATTTCAAAAGAAAATAATACTCCTAAAGCTTATCCAAGAAAGGCAGGAGTTCCTTCAAAAAAACCATTAAAATAAGAGGTGCAACTTGTTAATTAATTATTTAAAAGTACGAAAAGAAATATTAGAAAAAGAACTAAAGACAAAACAAGATAAATTGGATCATAATATGATTTCAATAGTAGATGCAAATAACAAGATAGAAGAAATTGATTCTACTGTAGATGAAGCATCAGAAATATTTTCCGTAAAAGCAAGAGAAGATTCAGGATTTAAAAATCAGGAAATAAATGAACTTGAAGTTAATATCACTGCTTATATCACTGAAAATGAACAATTAGAGAGTGAAATCGCAAAATTAAAAGATGAATTATTTATTGTTCAACATTGTATTGAAAAATATAGTAATGTTTCACGTGAAACATTAGATGAAAATGATATAGAATATACTGCTAAAGAAGAAACAAAAAAAGTAAGTACAGATAATAATGATAAAATAGATAAATCATCATTAATTGAAAAATTAAAGTTTTGTAAAAGCCTTTTATCAGTAGATGATTCAAGAGTTAATATAGAATTAGATAACATTATCAGTATGCTATCTAAGTAGAATACAGTGTATTAATACAAAAAATATAATAATAAAAATAGTAAGTATATTGGATATAATACATTAAATAATAAGGAATGTTTCACGTGAAACATTCCTTATTATTATTTATAGAGAAAATCCTTTCATATTAATACATAAAATATAGATGATGATATTTTGTTAAATAATACACTATATAATTATATTATAATAGCACTATATAATTATATTATTATATAGTTATATCATTATAGCATTATATAATTATATAGTGAAAATAGAAATGTTTTATTATATTTTACAATGTTTCACGTGAAACATTGTAAAATAGGCAAATATAACAGTTTATATTAATGATAGATAACTGAAACATGATGTTCCACGTGAAACAATCTCTAATAAAATGTATAGATATAATGATTTACTGTAGAAATAAACATATGATTGTGCTAGAATGGAAAAACAGGGGATTTATTAGTACACAGATATGAAAGGATCTTGATTATATATCGAGGATGGTATTACAATGGGAAAAATAATAGCAATTGCTAACCAAAAGGGTGGAGTCGGTAAAACAACGACTTCTATTAATTTATCTTCATGTTTAGCAGAAAATGGTAAGAAAGTATTGCTTGTAGACATTGATCCGCAGGGAAATGCAACAAGTGGAGTTGGAATTATAAAACAAAACCTTGAAAACACTATATATGAATTATTTTTGGGAGAATGTACTGTTTCAGAATGTTTAACAAAAAGTGTTGTAGATAATTTGAATGTTCTTCCATCAAATGTAAATTTGTCTGGTGCAGAGATTGATTTAATAGGTGTTGAAGGAAGAGAGTTTATTTTAAAGGAAACCTTAGAGCAGATAAAGGATTTGTATGATTATATATTAATTGATTGTCCACCTTCACTTAATATATTAACTGTAAATGCAATGGCTGCGGCAGATTCAGTAATAGTGCCAATACAGTGTGAGTATTATGCTTTAGAGGGATTGTCTCAGCTTATACATACAATTAACCTAATACAGGAAAGATTAAACGAAAATCTTAGAATTGATGGTATTGTGTTTACAATGTATGATAAGAGAACAAATTTATCATCTGAAGTAATTGAAAATGTAAAAGAAAATATTCATTTAAAGATATATGATACAGTTATTCCAAGAAATGTTAGATTAGCTGAAGCACCAAGTTATGGATTACCAATACATATGTATGATGGTAAGTCAGCAGGTGCTGTGGCATATGATAATTTGGCAAAAGAAATTATCGAAGATGAATAAAAACTTTTGATTTTATAATACAATAACACAAAAATAAGAAAATTCAGTAATTAAGTTATGTAACTATATAATTACACATTTATACAATAATACTTTTTATGAAATAATTAAAACATAAATATATTAGTTTGATACAAATATAAATGTTACATAATAATTATATAATATTTACACAAACAATATAATACTAAATAGTAAGAGGTACTATTATGTAATAATATAGAATAATGTAAAAAGATAAAAATGAAAGAGGATATTATGGCAGTTAAGAGAAAAGGTCTGGGAAAAGGAATTGATTCACTAATTCCTGATACAGGTGTGGCAAAAGCAAAAGGCAAAAGTAAAAGCGAAAAAGAAACAGTTGTCAAAGAGGTAGTGAAAGAAGTTGTTAAAGAAGTAAAAGTTCCTGCTGAGACAATGATGAAAATATCAGATATTGAACCCAATAGAGAACAACCACGTAAAGTCTTTGATAAAGAAGCTTTAGAAGAGTTGGCTGATTCAATAAAGCAGTTTGGAATAATTCAGCCCATCGTAGTACAGAAAAAAGATGACTATTATGAAATTATAGCAGGTGAAAGACGCTGGAGAGCTGCAAAGCTTGCAAAAGTAAAAGAAGTGCCTGTTGTTATAAAAGAATACACAAAACGTGAGGTAATGGAAATTGCCTTAATAGAAAATATTCAGCGTAGAGATTTAAATCCAATAGAAGAAGCAATGGCTTATAAAAGCCTTATAGATGAATATAATTTGAAGCAGGATGAATTGGCAAAAAGAGTGTCAAAATCAAGAGCTGCTATTGCAAACTCAATGAGATTGTTAAAGTTGGTTGATGAAGTACAGGATATGTTGGTAAATCAGCAAATTTCCATGGGACATGCCAGAGCATTGCTTGCGTTAGATCAGGAAGATTTGCAACTGCAGGCAGCAAAAACTGTTGTAGAAAGAGAATTGAGTGTTAGAGAAACAGAAAAATTAGTTAAGTCAATTCTTAATCCGGTACAGTCAAAGCTTCCAATACCTGCAGCTCAGGATACTGTTTATGAAACTATAGAAAGTAAGTTAAGAGAAAAAATGGGTACAAAAGTTTCTATTAACCACAAAAAAGGTGGAAAAGGAAAAATAGAAATAGAGTATTATTCTCAGGAAGAGTTAGAAAGAATTATTGAATTATTTGAAAGTATAGAGTCTTAGAATAAAGAGATAATTTATTGCAATAAAATATTAAGATTAAATTAACATAAATTTGTATTATGATTTTAAAATATAAAAATGGTATTTTTTGATTATATACAAATTCGTCAAAATGGTATAAACTAAATTAGGTTTTCAGAATTAATCATAAAAAACAAAAGGAGCAGAAAATGAAAGATTACATATATTTAGGAATAATAGTAATAATGTTTTTAGTATTTATAATACTTCACATAAAACAAAATAAAAAAGTAACAAGATTAATGAACAAGTACGAGAAATTCATGAAAGGTAAAAATGCAGAAAACCTTTCAGACGCAATAGAAGAAAACTTTATGCAGATGGATAAATTGCAGCGTGCGTATGAAAAAAATGAAGAAGAGATGGATAAAACAATGCACAGTCTTGTTTCAACTTTTCATAAACTTGGCATAGTAAAATATGATGCTTTCAAGGAAATGGGTGGAAATTTAAGCTTTGCACTTTGTATGCTTGATGACAGCAACACCGGATTTATATTAAATACAATGCATGGTCGTGATAGTAGTTATACATACATTAAAGAGATTACAAAAGGTGAGGCATATGCTACATTAGGTGAGGAAGAAAAGGAAGCCTTGGAAAAGGCAATAAATAGTTAATTTATTATACCAGTTTTAAATTAATAAAAGAATTTTAAATGTATAAAAAGAGATTATTTAGATTTTAGATTAATAAAAAATTATTATAGGTTTAGAAAAATATTCTGAAGATTAGAAATGGAAAAGTCTATAAACTGTATAAAACTTAATTATAAAGCAAGGTTTTAAACAAAAAATTTTGGAAGTACTTGACCATTTTTAGCCTACAGGATATTTTTTTACCTGTTAGGGTATTATTTTTACCACTTACCCAAATTGTATTTACATTATATAAAACAATTAATAAAATATAAGTATGTTAAATTTATTTTTAGAGGAAGCTTATGAAAATTACAGTTGATGTAGATAAAAACTACATAGAAAATGAAGTTGTAATAAAATGCTCTGAAATTAATGAAGAAATAATTAATTTACAGAAAATTATTACAACCAGAAATTCAAAAAATAGCAAAATTGAATTATATAAAAATAATGTAGAGTTTTATGAATCGTTAGAAAATATTTTGTTTTTTGAAACGGAAAGTGATGTGATAAAAGCTCACACCAGAAATAATATTTTTGAAACAAAAAGCAGATTATATGAATTAGAGAATATTCTTCCGTATTATTTTTGTAGAATATCAAAATCGGCAATTGTAAATGTAAAGGAAATTTATTCAATTACTAAAAATATAACAGCTTCTTCAAAAATAGAATTTAAAGATACTCATAAGCATATTTTTGTATCAAGAGGATATTTTAAACCATTAAAAAATAAAATAGATGAGATAAGGAGTACAACATGAAAAAAAGAGCAGGTAATATATTTTGGGGAGTTCTAATTATAGCAGCAACAATTTTGTGGATGTTAAGTGAACTAGGATATTTGTGCAATATAAAAACAAGCCATATTGTATTTTCGATATTGTGGGGAGCATGGCTGATAAAAGGGATTACCCAAAGAAAAACCTTTGTTATATTTATGTCTACAGCATTTTTAGCTATTGTATGGGATAAGGAACTTGGCATAGAAGCTATTACACCATGGCCTGTCATTGTGGCATCAATTCTTTTAACAATTGGCTTTTCATTTATCTTTAAAGGTAGTAAAAGAAAAGAATGGGAGCATAAATATTCTTATAATTTTAATAAACATGATAATAACTATCAAAAAAAGTTTAGTGAAAGCAATGATAATCTTGAAAATGATAATAACACAACAAATGGAACAAATACAAAGTATGGAACATCACAGCCACATGAAAATCACGCTGATGGGGAGCATGTTTATCATATGAATCGATTTTCAGGTGCAGAAAAATACATTGATTCACAAAATTTAAAAAGTGTTGAGATTATTAATAAAGCAGGTGGAATGGAAGTATATTTGGACAATGCCAAAGCTGCAGGGGATAAAGTATACATGAGAATTGAATGTATTGCAGGTGGAATGGAAATATACATTCCAAGAAATTGGAAGGTAGAGAATAATATTGACTGCTTTGTAGGTGGTGTGGAAGAACCATCAGGTGTAGATATGGCAGTAAATGATGTTACTTTGGTCATTAGTGGAACTGTAAGAGCCGGAGGCGTTGAAATAATCAGAGTATAAAGTAGTTTAATTTCATAAATATTTTTAGAATGAAAATTATAAAAAACTAAAAAAGACTTGGAGTTCATATTATAATCATAGATAAGTTAAATAAACTATTTATGACTGTTATGAATTCAAAGTCTTTTTTTATATAGTACATTAGTCTCTAATGTATCAATTGAATTTTATTCTTTTTATGAAAGAGAAATTTGATTTAAAAAAATTAATATTCTACTATAGAAATAAGTCCGTTTAATAATTCTTCCTCTCCAGGGTTCATCTTGCCAAGTCTTGCAGCAGCAACAATAGGAATCCAGTTGTGTACGTAGCGTGAACTTGTGTTAGTTGCATTGCAGAATTTCTTTAGATATAAATCTGCATATTCAGGCATGTTCATCTGCATCCAGATATAAGTTCTTGCAACATCTGCACTGGCACTGCCCTGTGCAGCATGGTTCCAGTCAACAATGTAATCACCATCAGGGGTAACAATAACATTGTGTGGTGTAAAGTTTCCATGAACAAGCTTTCTATGTTTAGGACATGTATTTAACATATCAAGTAAATCTATCTTTAAGTCAGAATCAAGGTCGGCTGCATTTATGTAGTCTGTTAACTTTTCCTTTTGGAAAGGAAGTTTTGAACATTTGTGTTTGTGAATTGATACATGAACTTCAACCATTTTATCAAGGTATTTGTCAATGTTATCAGGATCCTCTTTCATCATTTCAAAAAGAGACTTTCCATTTAAATGGTTTGACTTGAATGTCCATTTGCCATCCTTGTTTGTAACTTCATCTATTGCAGGAACCAATACTCCTTCACATTCAACTTCTGTGGTAATAAATGATTCTAAGAATACAAGTTTCTTATCGTATCCTTCATTAAAAACTTTATAAGAAAATGTTCCATCAGAATATATAACGTTATTTCTTCTTGTATTAATTACTTCTAAACTCATAACTGAAGCTCCTTAATTATTATTTTTTATAAATGTCATGTTATGACAAAAAATAGTATAACACATTTGAATAATGTTTGCTACAATCCTTGCAAAAATAAGGTGTAGGGGGTATAATCGAAATGACGTGTAAAATTTAAAAATCTTTATACAAAGGGAGAAAAAGAATGTTAGATATTAAATTTGTCAGAGACAATCCTGAAGTTGTAAAACAGAATATTAAGAATAAATTTCAGGATCAGAAACTTCCATTAGTAGATGAAGTTATTGAATTAGATGATAAGAATCGTAAGATAAAAAAAGAAGTTGAATCTCTTCGTGCTGAAAAGAATAGTTTATCAAAGAAAATTGGTGGACTTATGAAGGAAGGCAAGAAGGAAGAAGCTGAAGAAATAAAGGCAAAAGTTGCTGCAGGTAATGCAAAAATTGATGAACTTACAGCAGAAGAAAAAAGAACATCAGAAGAAATCAAGAAGAGAATGATGGTTATTCCAAATATTATTGATCCATCTGTTCCTATCGGAAAAGACGACAGTGAAAATGTTGAAATAGAAAGATTTGGAGAACCTGTAGTTCCTGATTTTGAAGTTCCATATCACACAGATATTATGGAAAGATTCAATGGTATTGATTTGGAAGCTGCAAGAAATGTTGCAGGAAATGGTTTCTATTATCTTATGGGAGACATTGCAAGACTTCATTCAGCAGTTATTTCATACGCAAGAGACTTTATGATTGACAGAGGTTTCACATATTGTGTACCACCTTTCATGATTAGAAGTAATGTTGTAACAGGTGTTATGAGTTTTGATGAAATGGATCAGATGATGTACAAGATTGAAGGTGAAGACCTTTACTTAATCGGTACAAGTGAACATTCAATGATTGGTAAATTCATTGGAACACATACAAAGGAAGAAGACCTTCCATATACACTTACAAGTTATTCACCATGTTTCCGTAAGGAAAAAGGTGCTCATGGTATTGAAGAAAGAGGAGTTTACAGAATCCACCAGTTTGAAAAGCAGGAGATGATTGTTATCTGTAAGCCTGAAGACAGCATGATGTGGTACGACAAACTTTGGAAGAATACAGTAGATTTATTTAGAAGTATGGATATTCCTGTTCGTACATTAGAATGTTGTTCAGGAGACTTGGCAGATCTTAAAGTTAAATCAGTTGACGTTGAAGCATGGTCACCAAGACAGAAGAAATACTTTGAAGTTGGTAGCTGTTCAAACTTAGGAGATGCTCAGGCAAGAAGACTTGGAATTAGAGTAAAATCTAAAGAAGGTAACTATTTTGCACATACTCTTAACAACACAGTAGTTGCACCACCACGTATGCTTATTGCATTTTTGGAAAATAACCTTAATGAGGATGGAAGTGTAAATATTCCTGAAGTATTAAGACCATACATGGGTGGAATGGAAAAAATCCAAGTTAAGAATTAATTTGATAAGTTGTTATTAACATATCAGTTTGAAATATAATATATTATTAACGTTATTATATAATATTTATTATATTTGATAAAAAAATATTGCGACTTACAAAAGTCGCATATTGTTTCCTTAGTTAAATGGATATAACGGGGCCCTCCTAAGGCTCAATTGTAGGTTCGATTCCTACAGGAAACATTTTAAAAATAAAAATGGAGAGAAAAGATGGATTATATAGTAATGGATTTAGAGTGGAATCAAAATCCTTACGGAAAAAGTAATTATCATCCGGATATGCCATTTGAAATTATAGAAATTGGAGCTGTAAGAGTTAGTGAAGATAGAGAAATTCTTGATTCATATCAGCAGGTTATATATCCAAGAGTATATAAAAAACTTCATTATAAGATTCAGGAAATTACTCATTTTACAAATGAGGAATTAAGTCACGGAAAAGATTTTAGACGTGCCATAGTTGAATTTTTAGATTGGTGTGGTGATGATTACATGTTTTGTACATGGGGTTCAATGGATTTAACAGAACTTCAAAAAAATATGAGACACTATAAGCTTGAGAGGGTGTTGGATTTTCCGTTATTCTATGTAGATTTACAGAAAATGTTTAGTTTAAGATATGATGATGGTCATATGAAACGAACGCTAACAAGTGCTGTTGAATATCTTAATATAGAAGAAGATAAAGATTTCCACAGAGCATTAAGTGATGCTTATTATACTGCAAGAGTTATGCAGACAATGGACTTTGAAAAGTATAAAGATAGACTTTCTATTGACACCTTTTATTCACCAAGAATAAAAGAAGAAGAAATTTTCGTAAGATTTGATGAATATACAAAACTTGTAACAAGAGAATTTTTAGAAAAAGAAGAGATGTTTGAAGACAAAGATGTAAGTTCCATGCTTTGCAACAAATGCGACAAACCTTTAGATATAATTATTGATTGGTTTTCTGATAGTGGAAAAACATATTATTGTTTAGGAAAATGTCCGGAACATGGATATGTAAGAGGAAAGATTAAAATTAAAAAATTGGAAGAAGATAGTTTCTTTGCAATTAAAATAATGAAATCTACCGATAAACAGGGTGCCAATTCAATATACGAGAAACAGGAATCAATAAGAGAAAAGAGACGAGAGAGAAGACAGAGGTCTCTGGAAAAAGAAATCGTCGTAGAAGAAATATGGGATGAAGAAGATGACGATGATTAAAAAAAGAGCTGCAAATCAAAAATGATTAGCAGCTCTTTTTTTATGTTAAACTCATGTTATGCTAAAAACCAGTCTAATATGAAAAGTCATACGAAAAATAAATACTCTGGTTATTTAGTTTCTTTATAATTCTTTAAAAGAGAATCAAGCTCTTCTAAAAGACAATCTACTTTGCCATAAAAAGCATCGTTGTTTGTTGGATCATCAAAATGGTCTCTAATGTCTGTAAGTGTATCAATAATATTGTTAAGACGCTTTTTACCACTACCATTTAGATAGAGAAGATATCTGCTTCTTTCATTTTCCTGTGGTGTCATTTTTTTAAGAACAACTTCCATGTTTGGCTTTTCACCAATAAATCTATATGTAATAGAAGGTGAAGCATGATTAAATAAGTTCTGAAGATAATAAATATCTCCTGTTTCGTTGTAGTATTTCCATGCAAATGTTTTTCTCATAGTCTGAGCACCAATTGAACTAAGTCCAATCTTATGTCCTGTTGAACGAAGAATACGGTATGCCTGTTCTCTAGAAACAGGTTTGTTTGCTGACTGATGGCCTAAGATAAGATATGCTTCAGGATCTTTACCTTTTGTATAATCACTAATAATCTGCTGTAAATCTTCAGGAACAGTAAATGTATTAACAATATTTTTTGTTCCGATTTTTACGGTTATTTCGCTTTTTCCTGTTACATCTTTGTTTTTAAATGATAAGATGTCCTGTAATTGAAGTCCTGTCCCAACACCAAGCTGAAACATAATGTAATATTTGTAATCAACTTCTTTTAATGTATCCCCAAATAATTTTAAAGTTTTTTCGTCTTTAATAGGTGCAACCCAATTCATAAGATACCTCCTAAAATATGTTTATAAAATAAAATTAACGGTTACGATGTCTTTTGGCATTTCTGATTTCATTTACTTTTTTCTGATGTATAACAATAGCACCAACACCTCCACCAACAACGACAATTATAAAAATAATAATTACAATAGTTCCGAAACTAAAACCGGATGAACTGTTTTTTGTATTTGATGAAGATGAAACCTTTTTTGAAACTGTTGTAGTTTCATCTGAATTACTTACAAATGTAATCTGTTCAGTAGATTTTTCTGATGTGGAGTTTTTTGTTTTGATGGTATTATTGGTATATCTAAGTGGTACTGAACCAAGAACCATACCGTTGTATCTGTAAGTAATAGTTGCAAATGATGAATCTGTTAGTTTGTAATTTACTTCAGTATCCAAATCATCAAATTTGACTCCATTTGGAAGTAGAATGGATGCATCTTTATCTACAGATATGGATGCATTTGTTTTTGAAAAAGGTGATACAAGAGTATTGCTACTGTCTGAATTGAACTTTGTATCATTTTCAGAAACATTTACATAAGTAAAATTGTCAAAACCATAATCAAGAAGTTTTTTTGTATCTTCAAAAACAACATCACCATTTGATTTTAAAACAACGCTAATAAGTGAGACATCACCACGTTTAGCGTAAGTTACCAATGTTTTTCCTGCCTGGTCAGTATATCCTGTTTTTCCACCAATAACATCTGCATCATAATACTGGCTGGTAGGATAAATCATCATATGTCTCTGATATGAAGTAAATGGCTCTGTACGTTTGTTGTTAGCAGGAATAGTGTACGTTGTAGAATGAATAATATCCAAAAAAGCAGGATATTTGATAGCATCCTTCATAATCATTGCCATATCATATGCAGTAACGTAATGATTTTCATTATGTAATCCATTTGGATTTGCAAAATGTGTGTTTTTTGCACCAGCCTTTTTGGCACGAGCATTCATAAGCTTTGCAAATTCTTCTGTATTACCTGAAATATGTTCAGCAAGTGCTGTAGCTGCTTCATTGGCTGATGAAAGCATAAGAGCATAAAGGCAATCTTTGACCTTCATCTTTTCACCAACTTTACATTGAATATTTGAATCTTCAGCAGTTAAACTTTCAATGTTTTTCTTTGAGTAAACTACTGTTTCATTCATGTCACAATGTTCAAGTGTAAGAAGTGCAGTCATAATTTTTGTAATACTGGCAGGATACATTTTTTTGTTTGAATCTTTTTCGTATAAAACCGTGCCGGTATTTGGTTCAATTAATATTGCGCATTCACCAACAATGTCGGGAGCCTTTGGAAGTGAAACTGTTGCTCCATAAGTGTTTGTAAGTGAAAAATCAAAAGCCTGTCCGAAAACAGAAACAAGCATTAATAATGATAATATATAAGTACAAATCTTTTTCATAAAAAGCCTCTTTTTTCTTTAAATATGTCTCATATTAGTTTACTAAAAAGAATTATAAAAATCAATGATAATGATTCTATTTTATGATAATAAAAAAGGTAAAGTTAGAAACTATTGTTAATAATTTATATTTAAAATAAATTATAACAATAAAATTAAAAATTCAAACCTCACCTTTTTAATAAATTTATTTAACTCTTGACTTTATAACTTTAAGTCTTGTAAATTCTTCTCTTTCCTTTTCTTCTAAGGCATTCTCAATTGTTTTAACAAGAACCTCATAGTTAGGAATTGTAATGTTTTGAAGAGCATTTGCACGTTTTTGAGTCTTTTTAATATTGTAAGCAAGACGATAAGCGGCATTTTCTACCATGGAAAGTCTTATAGTCAAATCCTTAACTTTTTCAAAATTGGACTTTGCTTCATCTAAAGACTCTGTAGTGCCATAAAATGAGTAAACAGGGTTTCTGATTTTCTCTGTATGTTTAACAAGTGGAATTTCAGTACCCATAACACTTCGGGTTTTAATGTGAACATCCTGTTCAGGTGTTACATTAAATGCAAAAGTCTCTACATTTTTGATACCTAATTCAATATTTGCTTTTTCAAGTGCTGCATAGGCTGAAGTAAAAGTTTTATCGATTTCATTTTGAATCTCATCAGCTTTTGCCGTAAGGTCCATAATTTCACGGATAAGAATATTTCTTTTTTTATCCATAAGTTCATATCCCTGGCGGGCAAGAGCAAGGGAACTTTTAGCAGCCATTAAATTACCTTTTGTAGGTACTGTATTTAAGTTCAAAACTTTGCCTCCTAATTATTCTGCAAATGCGTCATAATATTTATCCAAAATCTTAGTATCAATTCTATCAAGTTCCTCTTTAGGAAGTATATGAAGCAATTTCCAACCAAGATTAAGCGTTTCAATAATGTTTCTGTTGACACCAATACCCTGACCAATAAACTGGGCTTCAAAAGCTTTACCAAATTCAAGGTATTTTTTGTCAGTTGGTGATAATTCATCTTCACCGATAACTGAAGCTAAAGCCCTTGCATCTCCAACTTTTGCATAAGCTGAGAAAAGCTGGTTTGCAACATCCTGATGGTCATCTCTTGTAAAACCTTCGCCAATACCGTCTTTCATAAGACGTGAAAGAGAAGGTAAAACATTGATTGGTGGGTAAATACCCTGACCATAAAGTGAACGGTCAAGTGTAATCTGTCCTTCTGTAATATATCCTGTTAAGTCAGGAATAGGATGAGTAATATCGTCATTTGGCATTGTTAAAATAGGAATCTGAGTAACTGAACCCTTGGCCCCTTTAATAATGCCGGCACGTTCGTAAATAGTAGCAAGTTCACTGTAAAGATATCCAGGATAACCTTTACGTGAAGGAATCTCTCCTTTTGATGAGGAAACCTCACGCATAGCTTCAGCATATGTTGTCATATCAGTTAAGATAACAAGAATATGCATATCTTTTTCGTATGCCAGATATTCTGCAACTGTAAGAGCAACCTTTGGAGTAATAAGACGCTCAACAACAGGGTCATTTGCCATATTAAGAAACATAACGGTATGTTCCAATGCACCTGATTCTTCAAATGACTTTTTAAAGAAGTCAGCTACGTCATTTTTTACACCCATGGCTGCGAAAACTACGGCAAACTTTTCATCTGTATCATCACCAAGTGATGACTGGTTAACTAACTGAGCAGCTAACTGGTCGTGTGGAAGACCGTTTCCTGAAAATATAGGAAGCTTCTGTCCACGAATCAAAGTAGTAAGACCATCAATAGCGGATATACCTGTACGAATATAGTTTCTTGGGTATTCACGGCTGACAGGATTAAGAGGCATACCGTTTACGTCTCTTTTTTCACCACTAACAGGAGCAAGACCGTCTATAGGTTTACCGATACCGTTAAAAGTACGTCCTAAAATATCAGTAGATAGGGCGACTTCCATTGGATGACCTGTTAATTTTGTGTGGGTATTTGTAAGAGACATTCCTTCAGAACCCTCAAAAACCTGAATTACTGCTTTATCTTCATTTATCTCAATAATACGGCCAAGTCTTTTTTCTTCACCGTCATTCATTTTAAATTCAACTATTTCATCATAAGCGGCATCTTTAACACCTTCAAGAGCAACCAAAGGCCCATTTATTTCGCTTAATCCTAAATATTCTATAGCCATATGGCACCTCCTTATGCTTGTTCTTCCATGATTTGTGCATAGAAATCATCAATTGCTGTTTTATAATCATCAAACATTGATAACTGGTTGTTAGGTATATCATATTTGATGGAAATAACTCTTTCAAATATGTTATTTTCTTTTAGCACAGACATTGGGATGCCCATGGAAATAAGTTTTGATGACTTTTCATATAAATAAAGAATGGTTTTCATCATCAACAACTGCTTCTTTAAAGGAACACATGTATCCTGGTCATGGAATGCGTTCTGCTGTAAAAATCCAAGACGTACAACTCTGGCAATTTCAAGTGTAAGCTTCTGATCGTCAGGAAGAACATCACTACCAATAAGTTTAACAATTTCCATTAAAGAACTTTCCTGATTAAGTAATGCAAGAATCTGACCTCTACATGTTGTAAAATCAGGACCTACATTGGTGTTGTACCAGTTGGCAAGTTCATCAGCATATTCACTGTAACTTGTAAGCCAGTGAATAGCAGGGAAATGTCTTGCATAAGCAAGTGATTTGTCAAGTCCCCAGAAGCAACGGACGAAACGCTTTGTATTCTGAGTAACCGGTTCTGAAAAGTCACCACCCTGAGGTGAAACAGCACCAATAATACTGATTGAACCTTCAGTTCCGTTTAGATTTTCCATGTAGCCGGCTCTTTCATAGAAAGCCGAAAGTCTACTGGCAAGATATGCAGGGAAGCCTTCTTCGGCAGGCATTTCTTCCAAACGTCCTGACAATTCACGAAGAGCTTCGGCCCATCTTGATGTTGAGTCGGCCATAATGGCTACATGATATCCCATATCACGATAATATTCAGCAAGTGTAATACCTGTATAAATAGAAGCCTCACGTGCTGCAACAGGCATGTTACTTGTATTTGCAATAAGAGTTGTTCTGTCCATAAGTGGATTGCCTGACTTTGGATCAACAAGTTCAGAAAATTCTTCAAGAACCTGTGTCATTTCATTTCCACGTTCACCACAACCAATATAAATAATAATATCTGCATCAGCCCATTTTGCAATCTGATGCTGGTTCATGGTTTTTCCTGTACCAAAACCACCAGGGATGGCAGCAGTTCCACCTTTTGCCAATGGAAACAAAGTATCCATGATTCTTTGTCCGGTAACAAGCGGAGCAGTTGTACCATATCGTTTGTTTATAGGACGTGGCTGACGGATAGGCCATTTTTGTGTAAGACTAAGGTCTAATGTTTCACCATCATCCTTTCTAATAGTAACGATTGTATCATTAATTGTGTATTCGCCATCTTCAACAATATCAATAACAGTTCCTTTTATGTAAGGTGGAACCATAGATTTGTGAACTATAGCGTGTGTTTCCTGAGTTTCAGCAATAATTGTGCCACCTGAAATGTACTCGCCAACATTAACAGTGATGTGAACATTCCATTTTTTATTGATGTCAAGTGAATTTACGTTGACACCTCTTGAAATAAAGGCACCTGATTGCTTTTCTATTTCACTAAGAGGTCTTTCAATACCATCAAAAATGTTGTTAAGTATACCAGGGGCTAAAGTGACGAAAATAGCACTGTCTGTACCATATACAAGCTCGCCCGGTTTAAGACCACTTGTTTCTTCATAAACCTGGATGGTAGTCATCTCAGATGTAAGTCCGATTACTTCACCAACCAATCTTTCAGAACTAACGTAAACCATTTCACCCATTTTAAAGTCTGTTTTACCTTTAATGTAGATAACAGGACCGTTAATTCCATATATCTTTCCTATCTTTTCCAATTGATTGCCTCCTAAAAAGTAACTGAAAAATTCTCCTGTTCTTCAACAAGACGGGTTTTAAATGAATTGTCAATAAGAATATTCTTTTCAGGTACAATTGTTCTTGTTCCACCTAAAAATTCCTTATTATAAATTTCAATGTTAACATCAAAAGATGCTTTTAATGTGTCAAGTAAATGGGCATCTTCTGAATCTATATATACAGTAATGTCTAAATCTTTGTAATCTTCTACAATCTTTGAAATTTGAAATTCTAATTCAGCAACATAAGCAGGAGTTCTTCTATATTCTGCAATCTTTTCCCTAACTAAATTAAAAATATGTGACTTAATTTCCGATTGTTTATTTGTAAGTTGTTTTTTTATAATCATTTGGGCAGAAGCTAAATCCTTTTTTGAATTAGCCTTAACCTGATTCATTCTAGCACGTTTTGATTCTTCAAAAAGCTGAGTTGAAGTTTCTTTATGAACTTCAAGCTCATCATCTAAAGATTTTTTATAACTACTTAGTGATTCAGTGCTTCTGCTATTGGCACTTTCAAGAGAAATAGCTCTAAAGTGCTCCATTTTTTCTTCTATAGTCATAGCCCTGTATCCTTTCTAAAGTTTAATTCCAATTGCTTCATTTATATAATTGGTAATGAAATTCTTCTGTCTACCAAAACCGTGACGGTCAGGTATTTCAACTAATAAAGGCTGTCTTCGGTTAAGTTTGATATCATCTATAATTTCTGGAATCTCAAAACTTAATTTTTCTGTAATCAGTAGAATACCAAGCTTTTTGTCATTTAAAACTTTTTCAACTGCGGCTTTTGCCTCTTTTCGACCATGGGCCAATTCACCTTCAATGCCTGCCAAACGCATACCTGTTAGTGTATCCACATTGTCGCTTATTAAATACATTTTCATAAAAGCCTCCTAACACTGATGGCAAATTAAGCAACGTGTGTAAGGATAAGGAATGCTACGATAAATCCCCAAAGAGCAATACCTTCTGCCAAGGCAACAAAGATAAGTGCTTTACCGAAAACGCTTGAGTCTTCACTTAATGCTCCAAGGGCAGCGCTGGCTGAACTTGCAACGGCATAACCTGAACCGATACATGAAAGACCAATTGCAAGACCTGCAGCAATAAGACCTAAACCACTTGAAATAGTTGCATCAGCTGCTACTGCGGCGTTTGCTGTATTTGTAAAAATAAAGATTGTTCCAAGTAAGAATGTACCAAAGAACATTAAACTGTTTGTTACAACAGTTCTTTTGAAACGTCCTTTACTCTGCTCTCCAACAAAATATCCAATAATTGGAAGTACAATTGTTAAAAATAAAACTACTGTAAATAAAACATTAATAAACATAATAAAATCCTCCTGATGTTATAAAAAATTGTTTTTTTATTTGTTTCTCTTTCTATATGGAACGAACTCTCTGCCACTTCCTTCATAAAAACGACCAAAGATTTCGTAATATTCCAAACGAAGAACCTGGATACCAACAACCAGTCCCTCCATTGCAAGAACTATAATGTTTCCTACAATCACAACGACTATATTGGCACTGCCTCCATTTTCAGCACCAGCTAATGTCATAACAACCTGCATCATGGCAGCATGGCTAATGGCAAATACGCCAATACGCAAAAATGACAGAGCATTTGAAAGGTAAGTGATTAAGTAATCAAAAACTTCGAAAAATGCTGTTGCTGCAAATATTCCCGGTGATTCGTCAATAGGTTTTTTCTTCTGTAAAATGTTTTTTAGTGGCTCCGCTAAGAATATAAGAATCAAAGGAACTACAAACATTACAACCATAACGATTGTTCCCGGTAGTGTATTGCCTGTCATATACAATATAATCACAGCAATAATACTTGCATAAAATACAAAACCGGTTACGGCATTTGGCCCAAACAGTGCTTTTCCTAAATTCTTTTGTTTGATTGCATTTATGATATTTAATATCATTGTTGTTAATATAACAAAAGAACCAAATAAAAAGGCTGCTACAAGTACAATATTAATACTGCCTAAAAATGGAAGGGTAATCATGGAATTCAGTGGACTAATAAGTGACTCAAACTCATATCCAAAGAAACTTCCAAACAGTGCACCGAATATACAAGAGAAAACTCCTGCAGCACAAACAATACCTGCCAAATCCATTTTCTTTACCTTATATAATATGGCACCACCAATAACAAGACACAGCCCCTGACCTAAATCTCCAAACATAATACCAAAAATAAAGGCATATGTAATTGTTAAAAACCATGTTGGGTCAAACTCATTATATGCAGGAAGTCCATACATTCTAACAAACATTTCAAAAGGTTTGATAAGCCTGATGTTTTTTAACTTTGTAGGTGGTATTGTCTTGTGGTTTTCCACATCGTTGCTGACAATACAAACAACATTTACATCATTATCAGTTTCCTTTTGTAATTTTTTTGCTTCCTTAGTTGTCATCCATCCACAAAGAACCTGAAAAGTTACTCCTGAATCCTTTGTAACAGCAGCAAGTTTTCTAACATCAAAATTGCTATAAGCTGTTTCTATTCTTTTTATTGCTGAAACAAGTCTGTTTTTATTCTTTTCAATAATCTGATTTATTTCAGTTTCTTTTGTTTTAATATTTTCTTCAATTTCTACTTTTTGCTTTGCAATTTCCAAACATTCTTCATTTGGAAAACCTTTATATTTTTTAGGAATATCAATTTCGTCAAATCTTATATTCTTAAAATCTTTTTCAACTTCCTCAAAATAATCAATAGGAGCAAAGAATACTCCGTATACATATTCGCTTTCAGTTAAAGTAGAAATAAAAATAGCGTTAATGTCCGGATCTAAATAAGATTCAAACTTGTCAAAATTACTACGTGGAATCTTTCCAAATCGATACTTGAAAAACTCCATGTCGTTAATACGCTTTAGAGTATAGTTTAATGTTTTAAATGGCGCTAACCGGGAATAGTCAACATCAAGCTTTTCGATGTTAGAATTCAAATCTGAAATTGAATCTTTTACATCAGCTAAAGAATCATCAATTTTGTAAAGAAACTTTTCAGCATCCTTTACAGTCATTTGCTCAATTTTGGCTTTTTCAGGATCTTTAACCAACTGCATTAATTCATGACTTTTGTTAAGAGCAGCCTTAAAAGGATTTTCCTCTGTAAAAGTAGTAAATTGATCTGATGAACTAAACTCAGTCAGGGCATTTTCTAAATGAATGTCATGCTTGCTAAGGTAGTCATTTACCAAATGGTCGATTTCAGTTTTAGGACCGGCAAGTGTGACAAAACTCATCTTTTCTATCATTTACAATACCCCCTTCTTCCTATTTATATAATGTGCGATGGCATCAGGCTTATAACCGTAACGGATACACTCCATGGCTGTAACAACCTTTGCAACTTCAAGTCCCTTCAGATGAAGGTAGGCATTGATTGCTGCCAGTGAGTATGGGGCATTTTTGAAATCATTCATATAAATATCATTTAAAATACCACCAAATTGTGTTTCCATGTCATCGTGATCATTAAATCCATAAACTCTTCCGTAGTAGCAGGAATTAAGTATACCAAAAAATGTATCGTCACTTTCTGCTTCAACAAAATCTTTTATGGTCGATCGGTCAAGATTGTAATATATAGGTATTAAAAATGCATAAATTTGTGAATCATCTAATGAATAATATTTTTTCATTCTGTAAATCCACATAATATTAAGCAAATCTACCTGTGAACCAAAGGAGTTTATGAAATATGACTTTTCTCCCTTGGGAACAAAACTATCTGAATGTGTCCATATATAATTAAAAAAGAATAAATCGAGAGACATTTCGAAATCAAATAAAATAGGGTTCTCCAAGTTCATTACTTTTTTTAGTGGTTTTTCGTACACAGAACCAGACAGATTATTTACAAAATCCTCTATAGTAAGAGAATTGATTAAATTGTCAATATTCAGTTTTGAATGTTGCTTAAAGTGTTTGTTTACTAACACAGGAACGGTTCCTGAACGACTATCCATAATATTTCTCATACAAGCCTTCAAGGTGGCTATTTCATATTTCATAAAATAAAATTGCAGGTAATTCTTTTGGGATGAGCCTGCAAAATGAAATATTTTAGAAAAATCCCGATAAGTTGAAAAAGTCATACGGGCTTCAATCTCACCACGATGCGCCTGACTTGCATCAATATTTGACAAAACCTCTGCATAAGAAGGAAATGTCTGAAGATAACTAATCAATTCAGATACAGTAGTAAAATGTGTAATTTCTTCATATTGGGAAGGAGAAATCAGTCGTTTCTTCATGGCCCTGATTTTAGTAGTCATTCCACTGTAAGCTGTAAGCTTTCCGTTGGCCATTAATTACTCCTTAATTATATTTTTAAAAATTTCTTCAGCAAGAGAATCACTCTTTTCCCTGTAAGTAGACTCAAGTAATGCTATATCTTCATTGCACTTTGTCTGACATTGTTCTATTTCTCTTTTGCTGTAGGCAGCAAGAGTCTTTTCATAATCGGCAATTTCAGCATCAACCTGTTCTTCTAGTTTTTTGTCAAACTCTTTTTTTTGCTGAGTAATGTATTCAGCATATTTTGCCTTTTCATCTTGTGTTTTTCGCATAATTCTGGCAGAAGCAGAATCAATCTTTGCCAGCTCGTCAATTATGCTATTAAGCTCCTGACTCATAGTAAGCCTCCTTACTTATAAAGATAAAAAAATCCCGGTAGTGTTTACCGAGACAAAAAACCCTTGGTAAGAGTACAATGTACCCTCCCCGGCACTTAACCCTACTTTATCACTTTTTCCAAAAAAAGCAATAAAAGTCACGAAAAAACTTTACAAATTTACCAAAAATTACTAAAATCTAAAAGGCTATATTACCCCACAAAAAATTCCAGGTTGGTGCCAATCTATAACATTTTACGAAAGTGCTTCTAACGCGGTCGGTTCATTAAGGCAGCGTAGCTGGCTTGATAGAACCGCTACCAGCGTTTGGCAGCGGGAGCGTGCTTTCGTAATGTTATAGATTGGCACCAACAGGAAAATCTTTGGGGAGAAATGTGATTTTAGATATTAAGTAATAAGGAGAAGTTTGAAATAATGAGACTTAGAAATGTGCCTGGGGCAAGGGAGGCAATTGCTGATAATGTTATGGCTATAAATGAACCTACAGTATTAAAAGGAAAGTGGAAAGAAGAATTTGGAAATGCCAATCCTATAAGAATAGAAATTGGAATGGGCAAGGGAAAGTTTATCACAACTTTGGCTCAGGAAAATCCGGATATTAATTATGTAGGAATTGAAAAGTATTCAAGTGTTCTAATCAGAGCAATTGAAAGATGTCAGGATATAGAAGTACCAAATTTAAGATTCATCAGAATGGATGCTGAATATATTTGTGATGTTTTTGAAAAGGAAGAAGTGGATAGAATATATCTTAATTTTTCTGATCCATGGCCAAAGGACAGACATGCAAAAAGAAGGCTTACATCAAAGCAGTTTTTTGACAGATACAATGATATTTTGAAAAAAGATGGTTTGGTTGAATTTAAAACAGACAATGATTTATTATTTCAATTTTCATTGGAGCAGGTACCGGAAGCAGGTTGGAATCTTGTAGAACAAACATGGGATTTGCATAATGATGAAAAACTTGTAAAAGGAAACGTAATGACAGAGTACGAAGAAAAGTTTTCGTCAATGGGCAATCCTATTCATAAATTAATAGCAAACAGATAAATAGTAAGTAGTGTTATAATAAATATTAACGAACATTCTGTGAGCAATAAAAATAGCAAATAATGTGCTGATAATAAATAGTATAATGAATTTAAAATACCGGAATAATTAATAACTTTTTTCAGTTGCCAAATGTTAAAATGTTTTGATTTGGCTTCCTAATTTGGCTATTAGTTATCCCGGTATTTTTAACAAAATAATATTTAAAAAGTTTTATATACAATCTTGTACTTAAAGCTTTCGTCCATGATAATTATATAAATTATTTATTTATGCAGAATAAAGGAAAGCTTATTTTTCGTGGCGTTTTTTGATTCTTTCAAACAATTTTTTTTCGGCCCTTTTTTTTCGGACCTTTTCATTATTTATAATAGGTAGGTCGATATTTTTCTCATCTAAACGTCTGTTGACAAAATCTTCCATCAATCCGGTAATAACAGCAACAACAGGAACACCAAGAAGCATACCCACAACGCCGGCTGCCCAGCCACCTAAAGTAATGGCAAAGATAATCCATAATGGGCGAAGACCTGTAGAGTCGCCTAAAATCTTTGGACCAAGGAAATTGCCGTCAAACTGTTGAAGAACAATAATAAGAATGGCAAAAATCAAAGCACTCTTTGGAGAATAAATACACAAAAGAAGTACACTTGGAATACCACCTAAAAATGGACCAAAGTATGGAATCATGTTGGTAATACATACTATGATGCTGACAAGTAATGAACACTCAGGGAAACCTTTAACACCAAAAAGACTGATTATAAGCATACAGAAAAAACAAAGGATTCCCATAATAAGTGAATCAATCATCTTTCCGTCAAAGAAATCACTGAATATTCTAATAGAACGCTTTGCAACGCCCCATAATTTTTTTGCACGTTCTTCCTTAAATACTGCAAAAACTACACGCTTGATGCCACGTGCCTGCATTTTTTTATCAATAATTAAATAGCATGAAACAATTACTGCAACAAGTAAGTTAATAATAAATTTTACAACGCTTACACCTGTTGAAACAATGGCAGTTGTAATGTGGGAAATTAACTTGTTTAACGTTGCCTGCAAAGTTGAGTCAGCACTGGTAATGGATTTCTCAATGTAGTCAAAATTTATTTGCGGATATTTTTTAGATAATCCATTTACAAAATCCATAATGGCATTGGCCCATTCAGGCATTTTGTTAAGTAACTGTGTAAGGCTGTTGATAATTTCAGGAATAAGATATACAAGTCCTACAGTAAATGCCGCAATGACTATTAAATATGAAAAAAGAATTGCAAGCAGTCTGTTTAGTGCATCATTTCTTATGTGAAGCCATTTCTTAAAAACAGTCTTTCTCATCCAGGACACCAAAGGGTTTATAAGAAATGCAATCAAAATACCCATAAAAAATGGTGAAAGTGTTGAAAGTAAAGCATTGAGTGTGGCTGAAGTGGACTCCCAGAAAAATACAGCACGTACAATAATGGCAATAATCAAAACAGTGATAATACTGTAGATACTAATGGTGAAATATCTGCTATTGCCTTCAAATTTATTTTTGTTGTCGCTCATAAAAATCTCCTATTTATATATAAACTATATTTAGTATAAAGATAAATCAAATTAAGTACAAGGGGAATTTGGAATATTATACTAAAAAAAAGATACCTTGTGTTACACTTTGTCATATATTAAAATTTGTAATAGAATTGCGTTTTCGCAAAAGGTTTAACAGATTTTAAAAAGAGGTATTTATGAGAAAGATATTAAAGAAAACAGTATGTGTAGTTACATGTATGTCAATAGCTTTGGGAGGTATATCAATGACAAACTTAATTACGGTAAAAGGTGAACAGACAAAACAGATGGGAAGTGGAAGTATTGCAGAGGGACTGCCAAAGGCGCTGCAAAGTGATGCATCAAAGCTGCCATCTAAAAGTAATAGCAATGTAACAAGATTTACAACAGAAAATTATGACAATAATAACGGAGCTTTTGATACAAACAACTGGGGAACATCGGCTATGTGGAATTTTAATGGAAACAACCAATATTCCGGTAGTATGTATGCTTACCCATTGGCATTTAAAGCTGCGAAGGATGGTATGTGGATATCTAAGCCAAGTACAAGAATAGGTTCTACATATTGCGTTATGACTCTTCCTACAAATGGGAAATACACAGATTTTTCCGTAAGACCGGACTTTTCCACGGAAAATGCAAAGGTAGATAAAATAACCGACTGGTCATATGATGTGGTTTTGGAAAACAAAAATGATAACAGTCAATATTTGAAAACAACAATTGTACAGGGAAGTCCATTTGGATTTTTTACATTAAAGAACAGTAAAAAACTGACAGTTGCAAAATACAGAAAAGATGTTGATTCAAAGATTGTTTATTATGATGGTACAACTCTTAAAAATTCATCATATGCAGTTCTTAAAGTATATGATGACATTGATGAAAAAAACGGCTATCCAAAATATGATTATTATGGAATATATCTGCCAAAGGGAACAACACTGACACAGACAGACAATAGTTCAAGTAGTGTTGGAAATATTAATATAGAATTTTCATCAGAGCAGAAAGCTTATTTTTCAATGGCATGGCTTACAGAGTCAGATGGAAGTGATGCAGAAGCATTGGCAATTGCAAAGGAATATAAAACATATGCTTACAATTTTATAACAGACACAAAAGCTGAATACACATATAATCAGCAGGATTCAACTGTGTCTACAAAATATATTTATACAGTTGATAAAAAAAGTGAAAGCACAGTTGACGGAACAATAATGGGCATAATGCCACATCAGTACAAAAATATAAAGACAAATATTTCATACATGAAAAATACAGCAAGAACCTTAAGAGGAACAGTAAAGTTTGTAAAGGGTTCATCATTTACAACAGAACTTAAATATTCAGGTGTGCTTCCTTTTGTAACAGGAGTAGCAGACAATGACAAAAGCAAGTTAAAAGAATATGTAAATGAATACATGACATCAAAAATGCCGGAGAATGGTAATTATGAATTGTGTGTAGATGAAACTAATGGAGACCCATATGCATATGGAAAGCAGTTAAACCGTGCATCAAATATGTTGGCAGCAGCAGAGGATGTAAATGATACCAAAAGCAGTGAACGTATTTTAAAGGCAATGAAAAAATCTTTAGAAAACTGGTTTACATACTCAGGCGATGGAGATGGAAAGTATTTTGCCTATGATGATGGCATAGGTTCCTTGTTTAGTTTCCCTTCATCTTACAATTCCATTGACCAGATGAACGATCATCATTTCCATTATGGATATTTTATTGCAGCAGCAGCACAGGTGGGATTAAGAGACAGCCAGTGGCTAAAAAAATATGCACCTGTTATAGAAGAATTAATTGACGACATAGCGTGTACAAAGAGAAATAGCAAAGATTCAAGATATCCATATATGAGAAACTTTTCGCCTTTTGAGGGCCACTCATGGGCATCAGGATTTGAAGATCCTGAAAGTGGAAACAATCAGGAGTCAACATCTGAGGCAATGAATGCCTGGTATGGTTTAATTTTATATGGAATGGCAAGTGACAATGAAAAAATAAAAGATTTGGGAATCTATTTATATACAACAGAATTGTCTGCCATCAATTCATATTGGTTTGATATTGATCAGGATGTGTTGGATAGTAAATATGTAAAACAGGGAACAAATCAAATAAAGAACAATATGGCATCTCTTGTATGGAGTGGAAAATATGACTATGCAACATGGTTTTCAGCAGATCCTGCCATGGTTCAGGGAATTCAGCTTTTGCCTATAACAGCAGGTTCATATTATCTTGCCACAAACAAAGAATACATAAAGAACAGTATAGAAACACTGAAAAATAAAGGCAATTCAAAATCATGGAACGATATATGGAGTGAGTATCTGGCTATGGCTGATCCAGACGGAGGATTTGACAGATGGGGTGGATCAACACCGGAAAATGGTGAGACAAATGCACACATTTATCAATTTATAAAATCATTGCAAAAGGCAGGAACACCTGAGACAGATATTACTTCAAATACAGAGTTAAGTATGGTGTTTAAAGATTCAAATGGCGAGAAAACTTATGCAGTGTATAATGCAGACAGTAAAATAAAAACAGTACAGTTTTCTGATGGAGCAAAATTCAGCGCAGCACCAAACCAGATGACTATAAGAACAGAAAGCCAGATGAAGGGACAGGAATACTATGTAGAGTATTATGTGCAAAATGTAAGTGGTCAGTATGACTTGGAAGGCACTGACATACAGTATGGTAAGAATAATGAAAAAGTGCAAATAACACCAACAGATAAAAAAGGTTATATTATAAATAAGGAAAAGAGTGTGTTGGAAGGAACCATAAAATCCGGAGGAACACATTTGAAAATATATTATGACAGAGGAAAATATAATATAACTTATCAGTTAAATGGCGGCACATGTAACAACATGGTAAATTCATATGTGTATGGTGAAACAATAGACCTGCCAACACCACAAAAAGAAAACAGTGTGTTTAGGGGATGGTACACAGATGCATCATATTCAAGCAGAATAGAAAAAATAGACAGTGATGTATATGGAAACATAACATTGTATGCACGTTGGGCATCGGCTGGGGATAGTTATATCAATGACAATCTTTATATGACAATGAACGGTTACAAGGCAACATTTGTATCATTAAGTGACAGTGCTTCCAACGTAATAGTTTTATATCACATATATGATACTGTAGAGGAGGCAACGGCAGCTTATAATAATGACAGTATTGCAGGGTATATGGGACAGGAACTGGATAAAAATAATGGATATTGGTCAAAGGATGTAGATTTGACTTCATATAAGGATAAGTACATAGTGTTTGCATTTAATATAATTTATGAACACGGAACAGTATCTGAAAAAGGATTTAAAAAGATAACAAATGCACCGGGAAAGCCGGACGAATCAATAGTAGTGCCAACAACTAAGGAAAATGTGACAACAACAAAACCTTCAGGTGAAACCACATGGTCAAAAGTAATAGGCAATGATTCATTGGAGTATAACGTGACCGCCAGTAAAGAAAAAGTAGTATTGGTAAAGTACGAGGCAGGAAAGATTTATGTAGCGTTGAATCTTCCAGCAAAGTTTTCATCAGTTACATGGGATGACAAAATCATGGAACCGGAGGCTGGAGCATTTGTAAATATATCTGATGCTGACCTGTCAAGTGGCAGATACCACACACTAAAAGTTGTGGATTATTATAACAGGGAAAGTGTTACAATATTGTTTAAAAATACAAATATACCGGAAGAAACAACAACTACAAAAACTACGGAAACCACAAAGCAGACAGAGACAACCAAAGAAGATCAACCAACAGAGCCTGTTACAACAGGAGAGAATGAAACAACAACCAGGGAAGAAACAGAAGGCTCAATAAAAATAGAAGGAGTTCAAATCAATACAAAAATTGGTGGAACAAGAGTGGTGGCAAAAGTAACCGATAACATAAAGGACAAAAAAGTGGCAAGCTTCGGATTGATTTATGGTCTTTTAAAATACAATGGAAAAGAAACAAAAATAACATCTGATCAAATGAAACTGGGAATGGAAAATCAGTTTGTAAAAGCTTATAACACAACCACAAAAGGTATTTTGGAAAAATTAGGAAATGAAACAACATATGTTAGAACCATGACATACGGTAAAAACAGCAAAGATGCATATACGGCAGAGTATAAAGTAAGAGCATACGCCGTGTTGGAAGATGGAGAAACAATATACAGTGATGTTATTGATTACTCAGTGTATAAAATAGCAGAACAATTGTATAATAACTGTATGATGCCAACAATAGACGGACATAATTACTTATATAACAATATACTAATCAAAGTAACACCAAAATACACAGTAAAAAATTATAAATAAGGTTATTTACATTAAAGTTATGATTACAAGGATTGTTTAGTGCTATGCACTGACGCAATCCTTGTAATTGTATAAAGCATATAGTGTGTGACCGACAAAAATAAACACAATATTTTGTATGTGAAAAAAATAGACGAAAAAATTTTACAAAAAAGTAAAAATTTTTTGAAAAAAGTCTTGAAAAAGTGTGAAGCCTAGTATATAATGACACTTGTCGCTGATGAAGTGACATGAATAAAAACGCGCCTCTAGCTCATTTGGTAGAGCACCTGACTCTTAATCAGGGTGTGCAGGGTTCGAGC
>OJUG01000782.1_pt1 | contig 45890 bp, 51 predicted proteins | sample 1599841 | NCBI WGS metagenome assembly OJUG01 (sample SAMN04168659, study PRJEB22393) | human gut metagenome | biome: human gut microbiome; feature: stool | host: Homo sapiens | collected 2014-05-12 | reverse complement strand
CGCGCACACCCTTCCTTACCGTCGCGGAGAATTTACTACTTTATCGACAGTCTCAAGCAGACGCAGGTTTTATCCTGCGTCTGCTTTTTACCGTTGATCGAAAAAATTGCGTTTACAGAACCTTAGAGAGGAAGTCCTTTAGCCACAGGACGGAATTGCTGCAAAAAAATTGCGATATAGCTAAAAAACGCCGTATTTGCATGGAAAATAGATAATTCATTCACAAATTGGCAAATGCTTGAATAATAGAATGAATATTTTATAGAATATTCATTCCAGACAGCTCATCAGCCCCAACTGGTAAAAGGCCACGGCGCTGGCTGCCGCCACATTCAGGGAGTCCACCCCGTGAGTCATGGGAATCATCACCGTATAGTCGCAGTGAGCAATGGTGTTGGAGGCGAGCCCGTCTCCCTCCGTGCCCATGACCACAGCCAGCTTGGGTTCCCGGGCAAGCTGAGGGTCATTCAGACGGATGGAGTCCTCCCGCAAGGCCATAGCAGCGGTTTTGAAACCGTGTTGCCGCAAAGTCTCCGTCCAATCCACACCCTCCGGCAGATAGGTCCAAGGCACCAGAAACACATTGCCCATGCTGACCCGGCTGGCCCGGCGGTAAAGGGGATCACTGCCGGCGGCAGTCAGCAGCACCGCGTCCATCCCCAACGCCGCAGCAGAACGGAAGATGGCGCCAATGTTGGTAGGGTTCATCACGTTTTCCAGTACGGCGATCCGCCGGGACTTGGCGCAGATCTCCTCCACCGTGGGCAGCAGCGGCCGCCGCATGGCGCAGAGCATCCCACGGGTCAGGTGAAAGCCGGTGAGTTGGGTCAGGACCTCCAGCTCCGCCGCATAGACGGGAATATCTGCCGGACAGCGGGCCAGGATCTCCGCACCCTTGCCGTTGACGTGCTTCGTCTCCATCAGGAAGGATACCGGCGTACACCCGGCGTCCAGCGCCCGGCCAATGACCAGAGGACTTTCCGCCACGAACAGGGCGTTGGCCGGGTCTGCCCGGTTCAAAAGCTGATTTTCCGTCAGCCGGGCATAAATATCCAGTTCCGGGGCGGCAAAATCGGTGATGGGGATGATCGTGGGCATGGCGGCTTCCTCCTACGCGGTATCGTTTGAAAATGGGGCGATGCGACAAAAAAACTCTGTCCCTCTATTATAAAGGGACAGAGTGGGAAAGGCAAGAGGTGTTACAGCTCCGGGAACCGCTTACGGCCAAGACCTCCGGCGGGGATCAGAGAAGCGGCTCCGGCAGGTACTCGATAGATCAGGGGATAGGCTGCGGCGCAGACAGCCAGCCCCGCCAGCACATCCAGAACGGAGTGCTGCTTGAGGAATACGGTAGACAGGCTGATGAGCACGGCCATGGTCAGAAATCCAAGCCGCCAGCCCTTGGCGCGGAAGCGCCGGATGTCCCGGGCAGCGAAGTACACCGCGAAGGAGCCGATGACGTGAATAGAGGGGCAGACGTTGGTGTTGGTGTCTGCGGCGTACAGCTTTGCGGTGAACCGCGTCAGCAGGTCGCCGCCCAGCAGTGTGGGCCGCAGATGCTGGCAGTTGGGGAAGAGAAGGTAGGTCACCAGAGCAAAGGAGTACGTCAGGATGATGAACCACATCATCCGCCGGAAAGCGGGAATGTTATAAAATAAGGTGTAGAGCAGCATCCCTCCTACAAAGAGAAACCAGAACGCGTAGGGGATGACGAACCACTTGCAGAAGGGAATCCAATGATCCAGCGCGCAGCGCATGGGGGCGTAGTAGACGGTAGGACGGTAGTTTTCCAGATAACAGAATACCAGACTGAAAATCGGCCAGAACAGCAGCAGCTTCAGATGCCGGAACTGCGGGGTATTCAGTCGGCTCAGACGGAACTGACGGTAATCGATCAGAGGCAGCTTCATAATCAGGATCCTCTCAGCCGCGGAAAAACGCGGCGTGTCAGTAAAATAAAAATCACATTTTGGAGATTATAGGCGGTTCTGCGAGAAAAAGTGTGAAAAAATTTTTAACAAATATTAAACACTTGCAGAGAACAGAACATAGCGCCGCTGGCCGGAAAAAACGGCAGGGACCTCCACAAAAGCTTGTTTAGGAAGTCTTAACAAAAATTAACGGCTGTTTTGTGCAAAATGACCATTGCAAAAATCGGGGAAAGCGATAGAATAAGGTCCTTGTGAAAAAATGTGTGTATGCGGTGGAACCGCATGGAGAGGAGTTTTTTGTGTCATACCATTATTTACTGGATCTGGCGTTGATTTTGTTAAGTACGAAGCTGCTGGGCCTTCTGACACAGCGGTTTCAGATGCCTCAGGTAGTGGGCGCTTTGCTGGCGGGCCTGATCCTTGGCCCTGCGGGACTGAATGTTCTGACAGAAACTGAATTTATTTCCCAGCTCAGCGAATTGGGCGTCATCGTGCTGATGTTCTCCGCCGGTATGGGAACGGACATCAACGAACTGAAGCACAGCGGCAAGGCTGGCTTTTGGGTGGCTCTGCTGGGTGTGATCGTGCCCCTGCTCATGGGTACGGCTCTGGCATGGGGCGCTGCCGCCGCAGGCTTGATCGAGAGCAACGGTATGCTGGAAAATGTATTTGTGGGTACGATCCTTACGGCAACCTCCGTCAGCATCACGGTGGAGACCCTGAAGGAGATGGGTAAGCTGGAAACGAAGGTGGGCAACACCATTCTGGCAGCAGCCCTGATCGACGATGTGCTGGGTCTTGTGGCGCTGACTCTGGTCAGCAGTCTGGCCGGCGGCGGGGAGAGCGTTGGACTGGTCCTGCTGAAGATCCTGGGCTTCTTTATCTTCGCGGCTGTGGCCGGTGTGGGGGCCAACCGCCTGTTTTGCTGGATGTTGAAGCGGCAGGGAGGCTGGGCCACCCACCGCAACTCCGTTCTGGCCTTTGTGCTCTGCCTGGTGATGGCCTACTGCGCGGAGGAGTTTTTTGGCGTGGCGGACATCACCGGCGCCTATGCCGCCGGTCTGGCTGTGGCCTGCACCCCCAAGGGAACCTATATCCAGTCCAAGTATAATCCGCTTGGCTATCTGCTGCTGACGCCGGTGTTCTTCGCCGCCATCGGTATCAACGTCAAGCTGGACGGCGTCAGCGGCGGGATGCTGGCATTTTCCGTCCTGCTGCTGATGATCTCCGTTATTTCCAAGCTGGCGGGCTGCGGCTTGGGCGCAAAACTCTGCGGCTTTACGGAGCGGGAGAGCATTCAGGTGGGTGTGGGCATGGTCTGCCGCGGCGAGGTGGCATTGATCGTAGCCAACCGGGGCCTGTCCATGGGCGTCCTCAGCAGCGCGATGATGACGCCGGTGGTCATTACCGTGGTAGGCGGCACGATCCTGACGCCGATCCTGCTGAAGCTGGTTTTCCGCGGCGAACCGCAGGAAAAGCTGGTGGAGAGCCGCTTGGCGGACCGCTACGAGAAGCCGGAGCAGTTGGAGGACGCCTCTCAGCAGCTGTTGGATGCTGATGCGGCCATGATGCGGAAGAACAAGTAACACGGCTGCCAAAGAAGGCCCATTCAATTTTAAATCTGTAATAGAAACATACGAAGAACCGCCCCGGTCTTGTTGTGAAGCAAGACCGGGGCGGTTTTTGGCAGATGATTATGTGGTCATAGGGCAGTGGGCAGCATGGCTGCGCCGATGATCCCGGCGTGGTAGCCCAGCGTACAGCCGAGGATGCGGGTGTGAGTCTGCAAATACTGATTGCCGTAGACCTGGGGCGCAACGGCTTCCCGCAGGGGAGCCAGCAGCGCCTCTCCCTGATTGGCGATGCCGCCGGAGAGCGCCACCACCTCGGGATAGAAGCAGTTGATGACGTTGGCGATACCTACGGAGAGGTAGTGGATGTACCGCTCCACCACGGTGACGGCGGTGGGGTCCCCCTGCTCCTTGGCACGGAAAATGGTCTGGCCGTTGACATCACCAACCTCTGCGGCGGTGGCGTGGAGCAGGCTTTCCGGATGCTGGGCCATGGCCTCCTTCGCCATGCGGATCAAACCGGTGGCGGAAGCGTAGGCTTCAAAGCAGCCTTTTCTTCCGCAGGCGCAGAGCGCGCCGCCGTCCTCCACCACCATGTGTCCCAGCTCTGCTGCACCGCCGGTGCAGCCCGTCAGGATCTTACCGTTCAGCACCACACCGCTGCCTACGCCGGTGCCAAGCGTCAGGATCACGGCGCTGTCCACATTCTGAGCGCAGCCCGCTACCACCTCGCCCAGCGCGGCGGCATTGGCGTCATTAGCCAGACGGACGGTATAACCGCTGTATTTCTGAACGGCGGCCCGGAGATCAAAATTTTCCCAATGGAGGTTGGCGGAGTAGCGGACGATACCGCTGTGATCCTCCACAATGCCGGGACAGCCCACGCCCACGCCGCCGATAGCCTGGGGATCGTATCCTTCCGCCAGAGCTGTGATCAGATCTGCGATCTCGCGGGCCACGTGCTCAGGTCCCAATTCCCTCTGAGTGGGGCAGGAGGCTTCCTTCAGGATCGTGCCGCCTTCTGTGACAACGGCCCCTTTGATGCTGGTGCCGCCGAGATCAATACCGATGTAGTGCATATGTTACCTCCTTGATGCGTTCCCCGCAGGGCGGTGAGAAATTTAACTTATATGCAATTATATAGCAGAAGCCGGAAAGAAGCAAACGGTTCCGGCGGGAAGTGCGGAAAAATTGACGGACGGAATCTGCACCGGGATTTGGTGGGAGATCTTTTTGTGCAGAGCTTCAAAAGTTGAAATGAAAATTTTACAGATTGCTGTCTTTTCATAAGAACAGGTTTGTGATAAAATGGCTGAGAAAAACGATTACTTCATAATGGGAGAGAATCGGCGTTTCTTTTGAAATGGCGGAAGGAGTGCGTGAGATGCGAAAGACAAAGATTGTATGTACCCTTGGCCCCTCCACGGACAGGGAAGGCGTCCTGCGGGAGATGATCCAGGCGGGAATGAACGTGGCCCGCTTCAACTTTTCCCACGGGACCCACGCGGAGCATAAGGCGCGGCTGGACGCGCTGAAGGCGCTGCGGGAAGAACTGGACGCCCCGGTGGCGGCCATGCTGGATACCAAGGGCCCTGAGGTTCGTCTGAAGGACTTTGCCGGTGGACGGGTCCATCTGACCGCCGGTCAGGAATTCACCCTGACCACCGTTCAGGTGGAGGGCGATGCGCACCGCTGTTCCATCACCTACGGAGAACTGCCCGGTGACGTCAAAGCAGGAGATACCATCCTGCTGGACGATGGTCTGGTGCGGCTGACCGTTCTGGAGACCAGCGAGACGGAGATCCGCTGCCGGGTTGAAAATGACGGTAATATGAAGAATCACAAGGGGGTCAATGTCCCCGGTGTGCGGCTGAATATGCCCTACATGAGCCAGCAGGACCGGGACGATCTCATCTTCGGCGCGGAGCAGGGGTTCGACTATGTGGCAGCCAGCTTTGTCCGTTCTGCCGCAGATGTGCGGGAACTGCGGCACGTGCTGGACAAGGCCGGTTCTCGGATGCGGATCATCGCCAAGATCGAAAATCAGGAGGGCGTCAGCAATCTTCCGGAGATCCTGGACGCGGCGGACGGCATCATGGTGGCTCGCGGCGATATGGGTGTGGAGATCGACTTTGCGGAGATCCCCCTGATCCAAAAGAATATGATCGCCCGGTGTGTGGCCTGCGGCAAGCCGGTCATCACCGCCACACAGATGCTGGATTCCATGATGGAAAATCCCCGGCCCACCCGTGCGGAGATCACCGATGTGGCCAACGCCATCTATGACGGCACCTCGGCCATCATGCTCTCCGGTGAGACGGCAGCGGGCCGCTATCCGGTGGAATCCGTGAAAACCATGGATGCCATCGCCCGGCGGACGGAGAGCGACATCAACCATGTCAAGCGCATGGCCCAGATGGCCGGCGGACGAAACCGGCTTTCCGTGGCGGCGGCTACCGCCCACGCCGCCTGCACCACGGCGCAGGAGATCGGAGCGGATGCCATTCTCACCGTCAGCCAGCGGGGCACTACCGCCCGGTTGGTGAGCCGCTTCCATCCCGGCACCCCCATCATCGCCTGCCTGCTGGATCAGCAGGTCCGGCGGCAGATGGCCCTGTACTGGGGTGTGGAGCCTATTATGATGCCCTACGCCAGCAGCACTGACGAGCTGGTGGACTTTGCTGTTCAGGCGGCGGCTCAGGCGGGTGTGGTCCACGAAGGCGATCTGGTGGTAGTCACCGCCGGTGTGCCGGTGGGTGTAGCCGGTACCACCAACATGATCCGAATTCAGCAGGTGGGCGGCGCGTTGGTGAACGCCGTGGGCATCGGGGAGAAAAAAGCCTCCGGTCCGCTGTGCATCTGCCGCAGCACTGACGAGGTGGCGGAGAAATTCCAACCCGGCGATGTTCTGGTGGTGCCCTATACCACCAATGAGCTGCTGCCCTATATCCGACAGGCGGCGGCGGTCATCACTGAGGAGGCCAGCGTGGAGTGCCACACCGCCACCATCGGACTGGCTCTGGACAAGCCGGTGATCGTGGGAGCCGCCGGCGCTGTTCAGCGGCTGACGGATGGCACGATGGTCACGGTGGACTGCGCCCGCGGTCTGGTCCGGGCCATGCCCTGAATTACTGTATATAACCGCATGTATTAGAAGCCCGGGAGGAAAGATCCTCCCGGGCTTTTCTGTACCATCTGCATACAGGTAAGCTTGTCCTCGTGAGCGGATGGAGGGCTTGAGAAAGCAGAAAAAAGTATTGTATGCTATACATACAGGAACATTTTGCGATTTTTAGCGTCTATATTGGTATAAGGCAAATGACAAATTTGAAAAGAGGGGGGATGGCTGCATGAAAAAGAAAGCAATGATCGGCATTTGCGTCTTGCTGGCGATCGTTCTTCTGGTACCGATCCCCATGCGTCTGAAAGACGGCGGCACAGTTGTCTATCGAGCTGTCTTGTATCAGGTTGAAGACGTACATAGGCTGGGTGCAGTTGATACGGCCGGGGATGAATACCTTGAAGGGATGATCGTAAGAATTCTTGGGATGGAAGTTTACAACAGTGTTGAGTAAGCGTTTGCTTTGGCGGACTGAATAGCACATACTGAACAGATCGGTGCAAGGTCGAAAGATGCCTTGCTCCTGTTTTGCACCCCTGATAAAGAAAGGTTGGTTGACCAAGCAGCAATCAACTTAAATAAGAGATAAAAATCGCACTGCCGTGGACAAGCGAAACAAGCCATGCTATAATAAAAAAATACGTTTGGCCGCTTTCTCTATTTAAGGAATGACGGCTGTTTTTGAAAGGATCATAGCGATGAAGCAGTGCGATAAAAAGTCCCTCCTGACTCTCTGCCTCGGCGCCGCGGGTATGTCCTTGCGGCTGCTGCAAAACATGACCGGGTTTGAACCGGGCACCGGACTGCCCATTCCCGGCAGTATTCCGGGAATTTTGCTGCCGGTGCTGCTGGCGCTGTCGGCGGTGATATTGTTCCGGATGAACAGCAAGCTGCCCAAGGGGCCGGTGGAGGTCCCGCTGTCACGGCTCCTGAACTGGAATGACAAGGAGGGGCTGTTTGGGATTTTGGCCGGCGGCTGCGTCATGGCATTTTCCGGTGTGCTGGAGATCGCCAATGCGTTTGGACGGACGGTCACGGCGGTTTCTGCGGACGGCATGGAGATCGTTACGGTCAGCGCTGGGACCGGCCGCTCCGGTGTGGTGATGGGCCTGCTGGCCGTTGTCGCCGGGATCTGCCTGCTGGCAGGAATGGCCATCTGCCGCAAAACGCCGGATACGGAACCCCAGATCCTGCTGGCGGTGCCGGTGCTGCTGCTGGCCCGGCTGATCTTCGCCTACCGGCTGTATTCCGTTGACCCGGTGCTGGCGAACTACTATCTGGAACTGCTGGGGCTGATGCTGCTGATCCTGGCCTCCTACCGGCTCTCCGGCTTTGCTGTTCAGGCGGGCGGACCCCGGATGTTCGGGTTCTATGCCGACCTGACGGCCATTCTGGCCGTGACGCTGCTGGCGGACGGCCACAGCGCCGCATTGCTGCCGCTGGGCGGTGCCGCCGCTCTGGAGGGCTTCCAAAGAGCCATGAGAATGTCCGGCGCTGCAAAGGGCAAAACGGAAGAATAAAAAAGTGCATGGCCCTGACGGCTTCCGTCAGGGCCATGTTTTTGCAGCAGACATACAAAAAGACCGTCTTTCGACGGTCTCTTTGTATATGATTGGGAAGATTGGATGAAAAGAAGTTTTGTCTCTTGCAAGTATTAAGATACAGGAGAATTATTAAGCAAACCAGCAGGAGTTGTTACAAAAGTTTTAAATCTCTCCGCGTTTCTTAAAAACTTTGTGTCGACGGCTTTCCCCGACGGAGCTTTTCGAAAAATTCCGCCAGTACCGCTTGACAGTCCTCTGCCAAAATTCCGCCCACCAGAGCGGGCCGGTGAGGGAACTGCTCCATAAACAGGTTGGTCACGCCGCCGCAGGCGCCGAAGGCACTGTCCCGTGCACCGTAGAACACCTTGGGAATCCGGGCGTTGAGAATGGCCCCGGCGCACATGGGGCACGGCTCCAGCGTCACATATAACGCGCAGTTGTCCAGCCGCCAGCTGCCCAGCGCGGCGTTGGCCTGGGCCATGGCCTCCATTTCCGCGTGGGAGCAGACCGCCTGCTTTTCCTCCCGGCGGTTCCGCCCCCGGCCGATCACGGCCCCGTCCCGGACGATGACGCACCCCACCGGGACCTCACCGGCATCGGCGGCTTCCCGGGCCAATTCCAGGGCTTGAGACATATAGTATTCATGCGGCTTTGTCATGTGAGTCCTCCTGTATGAAAAATGGTATATTTGTCAAGACTTCCCGTAAACTGATAGTGCCGAGACAGGAACTGCCCCGGCGGTGGGAGGGAGTCTATGATGAAACAATCCAGAAAATACGCCCCGGACCCGGAAACGCTGGCGCTGCGGGCGGAATTGCAAGCGGCCCAGAGTGAGCTGGCTCTGGCTTACCGGCAATTCGATCAGGCAACGGCCCCGGAGCTGGTGGAGTCCTGTATTTACCGCATCAGCGCTGCCAAGGCCCGGTGTGATTACTACCTCCGGGTGCTGAAGGCGCGGGAGCCTGTGGCGGCGGGATCCGCCAAGGGAGGGGCTGTATGGACCTGAATCAGAAAATCATTGCCGGCTTGCTGCTGGCTTTTTTTCTCATCACACTGCTGCGGATCTTCCGGACGCCCCTGCGCCTTGCCCTGAAGCTGCTGATGAATACGGCACTGGGGTTTCTGGCTCTGTGGGCGGTGAACGCCACCGCTGCCGTTACCGGTGTTGCGCTGGGACTGAACCTGCTGAACGCCCTGACCGTCGGCGTTTTGGGGCTGCCGGGTTTCGTGCTGCTGTTGTTGGCGCAGTGGGTGCTGTAAGGGTACATAGCTTGTCCTGCCGCAGGGGATGTCATGCCCCTGCGGTATTTTCAAAAATACAATTTTAGATTTCGGGAGATAATAGGAGAAAAACGTAGATTTTAAGAGATTTACATGAGCTAAATAAAAACCGTGTTGACATGGATGAGAAATCATGGTATAACTATCCATGCTCCGATTTTACCTCGGAGCTCTTGATTTGTAAAGAAATCAAATTTATATACGGAGGAAACGATCCATGTCCACTTTTATGGCGAACAAGGCCAACATCGAGCGCAAGTGGTACATCCTGGACGCTGCCGGTAAGCCCCTGGGCAAGACCGCCGTTCGGGCTGCTGACCTGCTGCGCGGCAAGACCAAGGTTACCTACACTCCCAACGCTGACTGCGGTGACAACGTCATCATCATCAACGCTGGCCAGGCTGTCCTGACCGGCAAGAAGCCCGAGCAGAAGATTTACCGGACTCACTCCGGTTGGATCGGCGGTCTGAAGGAGACCAAGTACCGCATCCTGATGCAGGAGAAGCCCGAGACTGCTATGCGTGTGGCTGTCCGCGGCATGATGCCCCGGAACACCGTCTGCAAGGATTCTCTGAAGCGCCTGCACATCTACGCTGACGCCAACTATGAGCAGCAGGCTCAGAAGCCCATCGTGCTGGAGTAAGGAGGAGTAAGAGAATGTATCAGTCTAAGAAGCCTTATCTGTATGGCACCGGCCGCCGTAAGTCCTCTGTGGCCCGCGTCCATCTGTTCCCCAACGGCACCGGCTCCATCACCATCAACGGTCGTGACATCGACGAGTATTTTGGCCTGGAGACCCTGAAGATGGTCGTCCGTCAGCCCCTGGAGGCTACCGGCAACACCGGCAAGATGGACATCGTGGCTACCGTCACCGGCGGCGGCGTGTCCGGTCAGGCCGGCGCTCTGCGTCACGGTGTGGCCCGCGCTCTGCTGCTGGCCAGCGAGGATAACCGCACCATCCTGAAGAAGGCCGGTTTCCTGACCCGCGATCCTCGTATGAAGGAGCGTAAGAAGTACGGTCTGAAGGCCGCCCGTCGCGCGCCCCAGTTCTCCAAGCGCTGATTTATCAAGGAAAGCCAGAAACCACAACGGTTTCTGGCTTTTTTCTTTTGATTAGCTTTGATTCGTTCTGACTTGTAAAAGCGCTTTTGGAATGGGCTAAAACTGGGCTAAATCCAGAAAAAAGGGCTAAAAATTGGGCTAATTTTTCTGCTCTTTTCTCTTGCGTATTTGCTCGTCAAGCCACTCAGCTGCACCCGGCTTTTTTAGAAAATTTCTGTAACATTCCAGTGTTACTGCAGCGAGTCTATTCCTTACATGATCCGGAATAGATTCCAGGTCGAATACAACACGGTCGGTGCGGTCATAGATGATCCCATCATGTTCGATACTCTCCTCTTTTGGCTCGCTCCCATCTAAATTGACAACTGCGATATACTGCGTAGGCCCTGTCCTGCTTTTGTACACTGCGGAATCCGATTTGTTTTCGTTCTTCTGCTTCATAATCAATACCTCCATAGTTATTTGGACTATCGGTCCACCCACAATATAGCATAACATCACCGCCTCCGGGCGATGCTCCAGTGCAATTCTGGTGAGTCCCGCATTCGGACATAAAAAAAGACCCGACTGCTGCAACAGTCGGGCTTTGCGTTCCTCTGGGTACGGTAATGAACATCGATACCATATCACAATTTACGCAGACAGTCAAGCCGGCTGGACTGCGCAAGGAAGGAGGAGCGCCATGTCTGAAGCTATTGATGTCATTACCGAGGAAACGGAGGTAAGCACGACAGAGCTGGCGACGGTGCTGGATGTGTCTGTCCGGCAAACAATAGGTGATATGAAAATCTAAGCGGCAGCTGCCATGAGAGCAGTTGCCGCTTTAATATTTCCGATTGCGCCGATGGCGCGAGTAATAACCAATCCATTTTCCTGTTGTTATCCTGGCGTCACATGGCCGACCTGCATCTTTGGGAATGATCCAGGCATGGCCGACCTTTCCGGCACCAGCGACCCTGCCGAGGTTGCACAGGCGAAGCACGCTTGCCATGGTCATACCCCACTGCTCCGCAGCTTCCCTCGTAGACATGTAATCGTCAACAGCCATATTCCCCGTCCCCTTCGCCAAAACAATATCAAAAGCAGCTGATATTTAACCGATTTTTCTAACGCAAAGCGGAACGGAAATGACAATTTTTCGCTCCGGCAACTACGCGAAAATCGGGGTCGGCGAGCCCGCGGCAAAGGGCCGCCCCCTCTTCACAGTACCTTGCGCCTCTGGCGTCATGATACCAGCTCGGAACGCTTTGGAACAGGCAAACCGGGTGGGTGATCTTGCGCTTTCCCGCAGTCCTCCTTTCGTGCGATATGCTCTTTGCACGAAAGGAGGACTTTTATGCTTGTTGCAACGCACTACACGGTATCTTTAGACATTGGCAAGGGTGTTTATGTGGTGAGGAACAAAGACGCGCCTATGTGTCCTGAATGCGGTGTTCTGATGTCCGGCTACGATCACCGGAAAAGGAAGGCCATAGGAGCAGACGGTAAGCCTCGCATCTTTCTGATCCGGCGCCTGCGCTGCCCGGTGTGTAGACAGATCCATGCTGAGATCCCAGACAGCTTGATCCCGTACAAGCACTATGCGTCTGAGGTCATCAAGGCCGTACAGCAGAGGGATGGTTCTCTTTGCCCAGCCGATGATTCCACAATCCGCAGATGGAAAAAATAAATTTACCCACCTGCTTTGCCTGTACTTACCCGCTCCACCTCAGTATGCTTTATCTGAACGAATTCGTATCATCTTGTAGTAGGAGGGGATATTTGAAACAGTTATGCTGGGCATCTATCAAAAATAGAAGGGAGCGAAACATCATGAAGAAATCATCAAAACTGTTCTCTGCAATTTTGGCTGTGTTGCTTATGGTCTCCGCTTTGGGCACTGTTCCCGCGAATGCCGCCGAAGCAGAGGTGACGGTGAATTCTCTGCCAGAGCTTCAGGAGGCCATAGCTGCAGCGGTCGATGGGGACACGATCCACATTGCCGGGGATATAGAAATCCAGGAAGAAGTGAGCATAGGGACCGTTGATAAAACCGTGTTCCTCGCCGGAGCCGAAGGGACAAGCGTTGTCCTTTCAATATCGCCGGATTTTCCAGATGGGCAGTCTGTCTCTTTTGCGAATCTTGTATTTTGCGGCGGTCAGAGCAGCGGCCTTTCATTTGTCCAGAGCGGGGGCACCTCTTATTTCCAGACAGTGAGATTTCAACACCCGAATGAGAGTTCGGGGAAAAGCACCTGTCTCGTTGAAGCTGGTAATGCTACTTTTTCAAACTGCCACTTCGAGGAAGGCCGCGCAGAAAAAGGCGGTCACATCTATGCGGGAACCGATGCCGCAGTCCACGCGGATAACTGTGTCTTTATGACAGGGGCTGCGTCTGAATGCGGCGGCTCCATTTACGCGCTCGGCTCTGTCAATATTACGGACTGCTCTTTTTCCAATGGCTGTGCTGAAAATGCTGGAGGCAGCGTCTACGCGGCGGGACCGCTGCGGTTGGTAGACTGCACCTTTTATGGCGGCAATTCCGGCATGGGCGGACAGCTCTTTTGCTCCGATACTGCCGCTGAAATCATAGGCTGCTCTTTCACTCAGGGGTACGCTTCACAATATGGGGGAGGAATCGGCTCGGATGGAGACATCTCCATTGCCGATTGCACGATCACCAACTGCTCTGCTGGACAGTACGGCGGCGGAGTATGGAGCGCAGGTGCCGCGGAGGTCCAGCGGTGTAAAATCTATGGCAACTCCGCAGAAATTGCGGGTGCAGACTTATATGCAGCGAATGGCCTCACAGCACTTGACACCGCTGGGGACTACCTGGCGCTTTATGAAAGCGAACTCGTCGCCGCAGAGATGAACGCCGCAGGCTGGTATCTTGATGACGCCTCGCAGCGCTATGCCGGAAATTCTCCAACTATGGCATTTGCAACTCCGAGCGAAGCCAACGGACAGCCGATTGCGTTGGCATTCGCCCTTAGCCGGGTTTCGTTGCCCGATCCGCCGGAGGAGGATTCCGGCGATGACTCCCAGCCCGATCCGCCGGTGCCAACAACGCCGCCTTCATCGTCTTCCAGACATCACAGCAGTGGGACAACTTCACCGGCGCAAAATAATAAACCCACAAGAACTCCGTTGCGTTGCGGCACCGCCGAGATCAACACTTCTGCAGCAGCTGAGTTGTGCCAAGTATTGCCGAAATATATTCCAGAAGGCAAGATTATCTCCCGCGCGGAAGCAACCGGCTATCTCTATGGGATTTTGGATCACGAAGAAACCGCTGGCACTTCTCCAAAGACGCTGACCTTTTATTCCGACACAGAGAACATTGCCTATCGGAAGGAAATAGATTCGCTCACTGAAGATGGAATATTCTCCGGATGTGGAAATAGCAGGTTTGCCCCAGACAGTCCTCTGACCCGCGCGCAGATGATTATGATCTTCGCTCGCTTTGTTGAGCCGCAGGAGTACGACATCAGGTATATGGACATAACTGGCCACTGGGCGGAATCCGGGATAAAAACAGCAGTTGCGTTGGGCTGGATGGAGGACAACCCGATCGATCTTCATGCTGCAATTACTCTAAGTGATTTCGTGTCCTTCTTGTCTAAGGTCGTAAACGCGCAATGATCAGAATTCAGCTATCAAAGCTCTTGGGTGAGAAGCGGCTGACCCAGGCAGACATAGCAAGGATGACCGGGATCAGGGCTGGTACGATCAACGACCTCTACCATGAAATCGCCACACGAATCAGCCTTGAGCATCTGGACCTGCTTTGTGAGGCCCTCGACTGCGATATAAGTGACCTGCTCACCCGAAGCAAAAGAGATTCGCCCTATGTAGCACAGCAACTCCGCCACCGTGCCGGGCATAAATGAAGAAATAGCAGGCGCCGCTCTGACGCCTGCTATTTTTATATCTCTGTCCCATCGGGAAATTTGAAATAACAAACAAATTCCGTTCCAAGCGCGGAAGCAATCGCGTCGAGATCGGCAGAAGAGAACTTTCCAGTCTTGATGCGCTGACCGAAGGCCTGTGAAGTCGTCCCCATTTTGCGAGCAAGTTCGGCTTCGCTCATTTTTGCATAGGTTTCCGCGAGCTTGATCTTTGTTGAAATATCCATGTGCACACCTCCTGAACATAATATAAACGAAAACCTTTCTAATGTCAAATGAAAATTTTCAAATATACAGGAAACATTAAAGAAAACCATTGACATCCGAAAGGAAATCCTTTATAATAATACTCGTAAGGCAGAGGAAAAACCTCTTACGAAAGGACGGTGAGGTGAATGAACGAGATGCAGGTCGCGGAGGCTCTGTTGAGAGCGATCCTCGAACTCATTGAGAAGTGCGAGACGCTTGAAGAACTCAGAGCCAGCGTGAAGCGAATCATGGGCGAGTAAAAAAGTGAGCGGCCGCCCCTGACAAGAACGCCGCTCACAACACCCCGAAAGGCGAGCGGGAAGCCTTACTCCCGCCGCCTTGATTATAACCGAGTAAGGCAGAAAAATCAAGGAGGAACGCAAAATGATGATGTCCGAGTTTATCGACCGCACCGGCTTCGAGCCGACCGCCAAAGAGTACGCCAAGATCGAAGAAACCTATTACGACTTCGACGGTGACAAGGACGCCTTTTGTAAGGCTTTCGTCAAGGACGGCGGGGCGCGGAAGCTCTGCAAGGCCAGGGCCGCCGAGATCGACCGGCTGAACAGCCTGCTGCTGGAGAGCGAGCGGCAGTACAAGAAGGATATGGCCGACCGTGAAAAGCGGATCGACGAGCTGACCGCCGAGCTGGACCGTGAGCTTGAGTGGAAGCCCAGCGATGGTGCCGGCACGAACATGAGCCAGAACGACTACGCCCACCTTGCCGACTGCGGCAAGACGATGACCGACGAGGAGGCCAAGGCGTTTATCGCTGACGAGTGCGGCTTCGATCCCGAGAAGATCCGCATTCTGCACGAGGTCAACACCTACGAGGTCAACAAGCACCGCCGCCTTCGCAAGTCTGGCACGTTCGACCGCGCGCCCGTGTACGAGGCCACCGATTGGAACTACGTCCGCTTTGACTGTGCCTGCTTCATGTATGAGCTGGTCAACGGCGAGCTTCGCTTCTACTGCTGCTAAATCACCGCCCGCCCCGGAGGTCACGAGGGCAGAAAGGCAACAACGATGAAGATCAATATCACCGATGAAATTAGGCAGGAGATTTTGGATATGCTCAACAGAGATACTGTAAAGGAATACTTTGAAAAACTCCGCGACACGGAGAAGAACCCCACTCGCGGACAGGTTTACGCATACCGGAGCTGGGAGCAGAGCACGGAAGACCGAGCCGATATGTTTAAGGAGCGCCGACAATGAAAAAGCTGATTTGTTCTACTTTCCGCGAAGGTTACGGCATCGACCAGATCCGCAGAACGATGACGGCCGGCGAGCTGATTAACTTCCTCGCCCAGTACGATGAAGATACGCCGGTCTATCTGAGTTTTGACAACGGCTACACCTACGGCGGCATTACCGAGGGCCGCTTTGAAGAAGACTATGGGGAGGAGGACTAACCATGAACAAGATCCGCCGCAAAAATTTGCAAAGCATCATCGACCAGCTGGAGGAACTGAAAGGCAGCCTCGAAGACCTCCAGGCTGAGGAGGAAGAGTACCGCGACAATATCCCTGAGAATATGCAGGAGAGCGAACGATACGAAAAGGCAGACGAGGCCTGCGACAACCTTTCCGAAGCCGTGGATAACCTGGAGGAAGTCATCAGCAGCATCGAAGCTGCCATTGAGTGAAAGGAGCCATCATGAACGACAAAATCATCATCGACCGCATGGACGCGGAAGAATTTCTTTCGATGCTCGTGGACGCTGCCAAGCAGGACAACCCGACCCGTTACTACAGCGCCGCCCAGGTCATCGAAAATATTGCCAATGACTTCAAAGACCTCTGCAAGCTGTAAATCAAAGCTGGCCTATCGGCGCGACGGGGAGAAAGGAAATGGCTATGACTTATCTTGAAATTCTCGGCTGGGCACGCAAGGGCATTCAAGCCGACAAGGAGAAGCACCGCGAGATGCAGGAAAAGGCGCTTGAGGGTCAGGCCCTCGATATTGCCGGGCATTGCCAGGAAGTCATTGATACCCTCGATGTCAAACTGGCAACCCTCGACGAGATCGAAGACCTGCACAACAGAAAGTGAGGTACGCCATGGAGAACAGGTCTTGGACGGTCACTTATCGCAATCGTGACAACGGCCAGCGGATCACCGCCGCCGTATTCGCGACAGATCAGCGGCAGGCGCAGGAAAAGGCCCGGACCGCTGGTCAGATTGACGACCGCGAGGTATGGGAAGTCGAGAGCGTCGAACCGCATGAGGAAACGCTGGCGCGAGTTCTCATTGCTGAATTTAGCAAGAAGCAGCAGGGCGGGCATTTTGCCTGCCCCCGCTGCGGGAAGATGGCGATGGATGCGGAGAGTGTCACACGCAACGCTCTAAGCCGAAGGGCAACGGTCTATATCTGTGATGCTTGCGGAATGCAGGAGGCCTTGGAGGACATGATGGACAGCATAACTCCGCTGACCGCATGGGCTATCGTCGCCGCGCCAGAAAACTGGCGCATGGAGGAAGGAGGCAGTGAGTGTGAAGCGTGACGACGAGCTGATGTTCTACACAGAGTGCTGGCGGGAACTGCGAAGCTTTCTATCAGAGGTCGTGCGGGACAACACAGGCGAATATCCCTTCGCACAGGATGTCTTGAATCTGATGCGCAGCATCGAACGGAAATACGAGGGGTACTGATATGAGTAAATCTTGGACGCCCGAGGAGTTGGCCGCTGCCGGTGCCGCGATGAAAGCGGAGGGCCACATGAGCTACGAGGAGTTCTGCGCCGCGCCGGTGCTGCGGCTGGAACACAGGGGCCGCGACAGCTGGGACCGCCCCGTCTACGAGTGCGACGGTCGGCTCTATGTCGATGTCGACCCGCGCCGGAGCAGACCGGCCGACATCTGCACGAAGCAGGGCAACACCTTTGACGGCGAGCCCTGCGACCCCGTGCCTGAGGGAACGATCATTGAGTTTGTTCCAGCACGGGACACATGGGATTTTTGAAAGGAAAGCGCGGCGGCCACGCGCAAGCACCTCTCTCGCCGCCGTAGGCGAGTTGCAACACCACCTTTGCGGCGTGGGAGGGTAGACGCCCACCCAAATGCGAAAACGCTCCTGCGCCCCCGTAAACGCGAAAGCTCCGGAAAACAGAAAAAGCCCCCTCGACAGGACGGTAAAATCCTGTGGAGGGGGCTTTGAAATTTATTGCTCTTTGTGGAGGAGGCCGTGCACCAACTCACGAGCATTTGTCATGGATGAGTTTTCTTTTGGGGATTGCGTGAGCAAGGCTTTCACCTTGGCGTGCGCATCGTCTGTAGGCGTTTGTGTCGGCGGCGCTGCAGATGCCAGTACCGAACCCAATCGAGGGGTAGCTCGAAGCAAGCCATGAGGATTGGCATTTCTGGAGGATGCCTTCCCAAAGGATGCCTTCCCAAAGGCTGCAACTGAAAACCCATGTACCATGGCATCGCTTGGCTTTAGAGCATGACACATAATTGTACGCTTCATTGGATTATTTCACCTGCCTTGAATGCTTTAGATTTATACCTCCTGCGGTCATCCTGGGCTGACGAAGGAGGAACGCGCTGACTATGACGCGTAATGAAGGAGGGCAGTGCACCGGATGACCGCAGATGGCGGATAGATTATCCTACGGGAGGTCCCCGAATGGCATTTTGGAAAGGTCCTGTCATCTGAATATGTGCCTCCATGCATGGTGTTTTTGACATGGTATTTCCTTGGGGCAGAGGATTTCTCGCTTAACTGTCGGGAGTTTCCTTGTCGAGAGCATTTCCCCAGCGAAGTAAGGGGCGGTATCATTTGAGTATCCGCTTGCTGCTTTGCCTGCGGAGATGCAAAATCGCCCGGGGCATGGCGCTCTGCACGGCTTTTCCTACTCTGCCGCTTATCCCTGCGAGCAATTTTGTCGTACGGTCAAGGGATTCTCCGTCGAAAGATTCATTTTTGACAAAGCCCATTTACGAGCGACATCCTATTTGCTTTTCAAAAGTACATTCCCACGAGTTCATCCTGCGTTGTGATGACCGTTTATCTGTACATCGTTCTCGACACATCTTCTTCGATTTCCGCGATGGCTTCTCTTACTACTTCTTTCAGACTGTCTCCGTAATCTGCCAAAGCCGCTATCGTTTCCGGTGTCGCATTTCCTTCGACATGAAAAGTGTTTTCGATAATGATGGGCGGCAGTTCGCTGGATTGTCCGGGCAGACTGGCCGATAGCGCACCGTCTCCCTGAATAGCATGCATAGCCTCCAGCAGCTGCGGGGCGAAGGTGATGGCCTGGATCTCCATGCTCTCGCGCATGGCGGCGGTTTCCTCGGCGGTCATGACCTGCTCGCCGCCGTTGAAGTAGACCAGCTCCGGGCCGTTTTCACCGACGAGGGCAAAGCCGGGTGCGGCGGACTGCGTACCAACTGCGTAGCCGGGAATGCTGCCAGCCGTTCCGGTGCCGGATGCGGACAGCGCGGCTCTGGCTGCGGCGGCGACGCGGTTGTAGGCGGCGGTCACCTGGGGCAGCATTCCGACAGCTCCGTCGATAAAGCCCTGAATGGTGGCCTGCGCGCTTGCCTTGGCCTCGTCGCCAAGGTCCATCGCTTCAATGTCCTCAGCAAGCGCCGTCTGCAGCTCGTCCATGGTGGCCGTGAAGTCGGTCTTGAGGTCGGCTACGCTCCCCGCTGCGTTCTGCTGCTCCTGCTGCAGAGTCTTCCAGTTGGCTACCATTGTGGCCAGCTGCTCGTCGGTGGCGCCTGCCATACCGGCGATCGCGTTCACGCTGTCGGAGCTGCCGTCAGCAAAGGAGGCGATCATGTCGCTCAGCCCCTCGATGTCGGCGCTGCGGTCAGTCAGGGATTGCAGGTTGGCGTTGTAGTCCTGCCAGTAGGTGATCTGGCTCTCCAGCGCGGAATTGATGCTGCCTGCGCTGGTTGCAACGACCTTTGCGGCCTCGTCCCAAAGCTGATACTGTCCGGATATGCTTTCGTATGCCGCGCTGTACGCCTCGTTGTAGGCTACTATGAGGGAACTGAGCTTCTGCTGGACAGCGGAGATCGCCGACTGAAATTCTGTAGATGCTGCGGGCGTATCTTCCATGGATCCGTTCAGCTGATTGACCGCTTTCTGTGCAAGCGCGATCTCCTCCTCAGCAGCGGCCACAGCCTCGGCGTTCTCGTCGAGCGCTTTTTGGTAATTCCGCGCGCTCTTCTCAGCCGTCCAAATTTCATCATTGATGTCATAAATGGAGTCTTGCAGATCGTAATACTCTTGGCTGAGGAAGTTGGTGGCGTCGGCCATGCCGTAGTATTCCTTGTTGTACGCCTCAGCCTCCTTCGCAGCCTCGGACCACAGCTCGTCCATTCGGGCAAGGGTATCGTTCAGCCGTTTGCTGGCCTCCTCCTGCTTATACTCCGCATCTGTCAGGCCGATACTGTTTTTCTGCTGCTCGATCAGCACGGCAGCCTGTTGCTTGTACATCTCGGTCAGCTGCTCCTGGTACGCCTGCTGCATGGCATTCTCGCGCCACGCCTCGGTATTGGCTCGCAGGGCATCTGTTGATGTGTTCAGCGTATAGGTGCTGCGACCGTACTCATCGGTGGTCCGGCCGATGCAGTCGGAAAGGCTTGGCATGACCTGCAGCAGAAGGGCCAGCGTGTTCTGGTACTGACGCTGTGCATCTTCGCTTTCAAGTCCTGCGGCCTGCAGATCCTCCAGCTTGTCAATGTAAGTGTCTGCAACGCCTGCTGCCGCCATGGTGGAGTTTACGGTATCGCTGTATGCGGACTTTGCCGCATCCATCGCTTCCCGCATATCCCGAGTTGCCTCCGTCAGCTCCTTTACCGAGGGAACGGCATCACTCGAAAATGCTGTTGCCATCGCCGCAACTACAGCGACCGCGCCAGCCACAGCTGCGGTGACTGCGAAGATCGGTCCCAGTGCGACTGTAGATACAGTGGCAAAAGCCGCCGTTGCTGCCCGGGCTATTTTGATGGCGATGGTGTATCCCGCAAGCGCCGTAGCCACAAGACCGATGGAGCCTGCAAATGCTGTGACCGCATTGACCAGAGCTGGATTCTTCTGGACAAATTCGGTAAAGCTGTTGAGCACTTTCGCCCCCAGCTCATACGATTTCCCAAGTGCCGGTGTATAGGCATCGCCAATCGCCACTTTGAGATTGTTGTAGGCATTCTGCATCATGGTCAACCGGCTCTGTACGGTGGCGTAGCGCTTGTTGGCCTCGTTGGTGAGGGCGGTATTTTGCTGCCAGGCGGTATTTGCAGTGTTCACCGCGCCGGTCATCTGGTCTGCGGCAAGACCCAGGGCTTTGAGCATATTGCTCTGCCGGATGCCGGTCAGACCCAGGTCTTCCAGCACGAGGACGGTGCTCTCGCCCTGCTCGTCCAGCTTGCCGAGTCCGCCGATGAAGGAAGTCAGGGCGCTCATGGCGTCGTTCTTCCACGCAGAAGAAAATTCTTCGGAGGACATACCCGCGATACGGGCGAACTCCGCGAGGTCGTCCCCGCCCTTTGCAACAGCCTTTTCAATGGCGCTGAGCGTCTGAGTCATGGCGGTACCGCCCGCCTCGGCTTCGATGCCGACAGAGGACATCGCCGCCGCCAGAGCCATGATCTCCGGCTCGGTCAGTCCGGCCAGCTTACCCGCCGACGCCAGGCGCGTACCCATCGCCACGATCTCGGATTCCGTCGTGGCGAAGTTGTTGCCAAGGTCAACGATGACAGAGCCGAGCCGTCCGTAATTGTCCGTTGCCATGCCGGTAATGTTGGCGAAGCGCGCAAGGGCGGTTGCTGCCTCGTCAGCTGTCATGTTGGTGGCAGTGCCGAGCATGGTCATGATCTCGGTGAAGTCCAGCAGGGCGTCCTTTTGGATGCCGAGCTGTCCTGCGGCTTCGGCTACCGCCGCGATCTCCTCTGTGGTGGCGGGGATCTCCGTGGACAGCGCCTTGATGGAGTCCGACATCGTTGCCAACTCCGAATCCGTAAGATCAGTGGTCTTGGCGACCCCGGTGATGGCACTCTCAAAGTCCATGGATGCCTGAGAACAATCGGAAAAGTATTCATAGATTTCCTTCAGCGCAGCAGCGACGCCAGCGGCCACGATGGCCTCATGGACCGCATTGAATGCGGTTTCTGCTCTTACGCCAAAGGTATTTGCTTTTTCTGCAGCAGCCTCTTCCTTTTTCTTGAGAGCGTCAATTTCTCCAGCAAGCTGTTCAGAGCTGTGAGCGAGGTCATCGGTGTTGATGCCCGCCTCCTCTAACGCACTGCTCATTTCGTTCAGCTTTGCCGTCTGCTTTTCCAGCGAAGCGGAGGTCTTGTCGATCTGAAGCCGCTTTGCCAGCAGCTTGTTCTTCATGTCGGCGGACTCGTTGCCGGTCTCCTCCATCTCCCGCTGAATATTGTCATATTGCTGCCTCAGCATCTCCAGCCGCTTTCGCGTCGCTTCCGCGGCGGCCTGCTGTTTTTGAAATGCGGAAATATCCGCCTGCATTTTAGAGAGTTCTTGGATTTCCTTCTGCATGGATTCAAGCTCTTGCACAGCCTGCTTAAATGCCTTGCTATAGCTTCCGCCCAGTTTGGCGTTTAGCTGGAACATCATAGTATACTCTTTGAAAGCGCTCATTTGTCAGCCCTTCTTTCTGCCTAAGGATCAGCGCCTTTTATCGTTTAGATACCGGCGCTGAGAAGGAAAGATCTCGCCCTGTTACGAATCCTTCGAAAATCACGCAGCGGCATCGCCGTGAACGCATCTACACCGAGCCTTTCTTTGCAGGCTCGGGCAGCCAGACGGATCTGATACTCGCCGGACATTTCGGCTACCACGACCGGCTTGCCCAGCGCCTGAAGCTCATTCTCGATGGCGATATCATCATCGCCGGACAGCTTGCTGAAATCAAAGGTCAGCGTGTCGTAGGTGCGCCCCTCAAAAGTGAAAGGCGTATCGAAGGTGTGGGTGTAACCTGACAGCTTACCGGCTACCGCTTCCTGCTGAATGGCCTCCAGCGCATTCAACTCCGTATCGCTCAAAACGACCTTGTTCTTGATCTTGTCCATTTGTGTACCTCATCTTTCCGGCGGATAACCGCCAATTTATTCGCAAACGCCCTTTTCACAGCGATTTGCAGCAAAAATGTCAGTAGATTTTTTCATGATTGCGTAACGAAATGCCCGATTTTCCCATTGGTAACTATGCGTTTTTCGGGGTCGGCGAGCCCGCGGCGTGTAGGGCGGGGGTCGTCACAGTACCTTTTGCCGTCGTCGCCTGTTGCAACGCATTTCCCCGCCCTCAGCGCGACGATGCCGAGAGGGGGAGGGAGCGACACCGCCTGTCGAGAGTACGCCGCTCTCACGCACCGTCTGCGCCTCGAAGGGCTTACCGGGGGCAGCTCCCGCCCGGCGTAGAGGTGAAGTGTCCCTTGTCCGGGTGTACTCCCACTTGATAGCGAGCCCGTTCAATATTGACGACAGGCGCATATTCTTCCTTTTTTGGACTCGATGTTTCCGGCTGTGCGTTATAATGCTCACGCACTCGCTCAAAGGCACGCACCTCTCCGCCCTTGCAGCTGAACTGCCCAATATTGGCGTACCAATGGGTGTATTCCGATTTCTCCTCGAGTTTGCCCCATACCTTGGCTTGTTCTTCGGTTGCAAGATGGATCTCGTCCAGCGCCTTTTCATATGCGGAATTTGCCTTTGCCAGATCCGAGTAAGCATCGCAGGCAGCTTGATAGAGTTCCTCGCTGCCGCGTACATGTGCCGCCCGCAGCATCTTGATTTGCGTGGAAATGGCAGCTTTGCGCGCTTCGATTTTCGCTAGCTCGTCCTGCTCCTGTGCGAAGGTATCGGCATCGCCGGTCCCAGCCGCATCTACCACCGCCGCCTGCATCCCGCGGATTTGAGCGTCCAGTTCTGTCATCTGCTTTTCGAGTGCAGCGACCTTATCCCGGATTCCCTTCTCACGGAGCCGCACATCGGCAAAATAGAGATCGCACATATGCTGCGCTGTGGCGGTGACTTCCTTGTTCTGCTGGGCAAGCTCGATGAGCAGATCCGTGACGGCATCGCTGCTCTGCTGCGCCTGTGTCAAAATTTCGGTGATGTTCATAAAAATTCTCCTTTATTGTGCGCCATGCGCATTTTCTTCTGAATGATTGCTGCTAAGCAGCTTTTTATAACGATTTTCCAACTCCATCCGGTGTTCAGCTAACCGTTCTATACTCGAACCAGATTCTTTGAATTTTTTGAGACCTGTTCCTGCATAGTAGTTGACTCTGCCGCTGATAAACTGCTCTAGGCCAGATGTCTTGCCTTTTTCCCGTAAGCGCCGCAAGGTGCGATCTTCGACCTGAATGATTTGATGCGGTGTAATCTGAAGCTCTTTTGCAATGGCTTTCCTGCTAACTCCGCCGAAATAATTTTGCCGCACAAAATACTGCTCTTCGTCTGAGAGCTGCAATATCAGCGCTTCAAGAGCTTCATGTAATTGCTGGAGATAAATTCGATCAATAGCGCCTGCAATGCTGCGGTCTTCGCCATCCTCGCACGGTGCGCAAAGGCTGTCTTGTAAGGTCCTGGGCTTTTCATCTGCGCTTTTCAGCGGAGCATCCAGGCTTGTATTTCCTTTGCTGATGATTGGATCGTGGTGCTTTTCGCCATCTTTGCCACGGCGTCCTCTTGGAAGCGAATTCTCCCGAAAGATCGCGGAAGTCAGGTAAAACAGGTAATAGGCCGAAAACTTAGACTCCGAAGCTGGGTCAAAGTGTGCGACCGCATCGCAAAGTGCGATATAGCCGCAGTTGTATAGGTCCTCGTATTCCAGCAAGTAGCGGTCTGGCAGCTGTTGACAAAGCTTACGGCAGTACCACGCGCAGAGTCGATCTACATAGCCCCAAAGCTCTGTCAGACATTCGGTGTTTCCATCCTTTGCTCGAACAGCCAGCATAAGCATCCTCTGCTCAATCTCATTTCTCGCCATGGTATCCTTGGCAAATGTCACTTGACCGCCGCCTCCTTCTGGTGTATCTTTTAACCAGCGGTGTAAACTGGCAAGAGATATCAGTGGAAACGGTCGTAAGGCGTCTTATGCTTTGCGGCTGTTTTTTGTCTGTCCATGCTGGCGGGGAATTGCCCATTTCCCGTTGCGGAGCTTTATTGCTCCAGGGAAGTTTCCTTGCTGGCATTGCTTCGAGATCCAGCCTGGAGACACGCCGCGCTTTCGAGCTAACTCGCCTGTAGTCATAAAATCGGCTGGGAGTTTTGGCGGCTTGTATCGCCTAACTGGCACCGGGAGCTCCGCATCCCTCGGTATCATCCAAAGATGGCCTCTCTGCGTCTTAAATGCTCCCGCCAACAGGCCTCGCCGGCAATATGCGTTGACCGTATTGACATTGAGTTCCCACTTGTCGGCGAGTTCCCTGCTGGACATATAGCCCTCTGGATGACGAGCAATATAGCTATATATCTCATGCTTTACCGTGCCGGACGGCATACCGCGCAACATTCCAAGCTCACGAAATGATTTACGCTGGAGAAATCTCTGCTGAAAAAGCTCCCTTGTCCACGAATCGGGTATTTGCTCAATATAGGCGGTCATACGGCGATACTCTCCCATCAGCTCCAAAAGTTCAGCTTTGCATACTTGTCTAAACATTGGGCCTGTCGGAATAACAGACTGTCCGTGAAAAGACCGGCCATCTCCTCCAGCATCGCTTTCGATGATCCGCATGAGCCGTTCTATGCTGATTGCGATATATGGCAATCCATTCAAATCAACTGCTGTCAAAGATTGCAGGGCCTTCTCTCTTCAAATTCCGAATATAACGCGATATCAGTGCCTGCAAAGATATCTCCGTGCAGTTTCCGCCCATAAGGCGGGCCGCTTGGCGCAGCGTCAAAAGATCGACATAGTGCAGGCTCATAGCAAGGCGCACCTGCTGGTTAGGTACCGTGCTGATCGAGCGCTCTATTTCTGCGCGCATTTCCAAAAAATCTCGCCGCTTGTCAGCGATCTCTTCCAAGATGCGAGCTTTTTCACCGCTCAGATCCGGCTCGCTGCGAGGAGGCGACAGGCTATGCAAAAAACTGGTGCCTCGGCGAGTTCTTGCGGCCTCTTTCGCCTCAATGTCGGACAGCGCCCTTTCATGTGCAATGATTTCGGCTTTGAGCTTCCAAAGCCTTTCCAGTTCCGCACGGGTCATGGTACAAACCTCCTTCGTGCCGCCGAGGGTGATAGTCTCAATTTTTTGCTCGCTGCGTACATATCCTGCATACGGAGGAACTGCGCCCGCACCATCAGCCGAAGCCAGCGGCTTTTGATTCGTCGGATACTTCGCTGGGCGTTCTCTGCCCACTTCGGAGAGTTGTTCCAGTGATTCCGGAGCCAATTGATGATGAACAGTTCCCTTGTGTCGGCATCGTAGCAGATGACGCCGTGGCGGTGTTGCAACCGATCCAGAATATCCCTCACCTCATACCGCTCCAGCCCTGTCTCGAACGCAATCGTCTTGATGCTGACCTCATAGCAGCCGCAGAGATTGGTGCGGGGATTGGTCAGGCAGTACAGGTAGACATACCGCTCTTCCGGCGTGAAATTATCAACCACCTGCGGGCTTGTCCAAAAGCCGGTGTTGATGCTGCTGATTCGCCCCATGCTCTACCTCCATTCGATGAAACCGCCGAGGGCACCCGCTCCTGCAAAGAGAGCGAGTCCCGTCAAGCTCTGCCAGATGATACGGCTGAGTGGGATCAAGTCCTGGTCGCTGGCTCCGGCGGTACCGATCAGGAGCAGGAACCCGGCAGCACTGATGACGCCGCAAAAACGCTTACCCATCTTGCTCCCCCTCCCACGATTCGTACATCTGATGAAGCTGCTGCAACTCGTCCATAGCGTTCCTGCCAAAGCCGCGCCGTTCTCCATTGCCGCTGCCGTTTCGGATGCCCCAACGGTCGCGGCTGCATCTGCGGATGACCAGATTCCAGTCCTTCCAGCGGTTTTTATTCCCGGTGCTTTGCGCGGACTCGTCTATGTAGTCGATGCAGCGTGTCAACTCCTCTTCGCCGAGGTCGTCGATCAGGCGGGCGTATTCCTCTTCGGTAAGCCGTACCCAGCCATGCGCGCCATGCTTGTGGCGCGTAGCCGCTCCTGCGGAAGTGGACGCGGCAGCGCCGGATCGCTCAGTCGAATCCGAAACTGACGGCTTTCCTTCCCCCACACCCCTATTCTCCCTCTTTTCTCTCCTATCCTCACCTAAGCCTATACTTAACTCTTCTTTTCTTATCTGTGGTTCCAAAGTGGATCCAGATTGGAACCGGTTTGGAACCATTTGACCCGCTTGGCTAAGTTGAGGCAGCGGAGGAGCCTCTGAGTATGCTTTTGACGGCTCAATCAGGAGTCTTGCAAGCTCTTCTTGATAATCGGTAAGACGATACCGGTCGCTCTTGATGGTGTTATGAATTTTCCAGTGTCGAATGACGATGACTCCAGACTCAAATCCAATGACAAACCGCTTTGTCAAAAGAATCTTCAAGTCATCGACCGACGCGTTCACATAGTCTGTGATACGCTTTGGATTGTTGACAAAGCCGTCATCATCGGCACGCATATTGAGGTGAAAATAAAGCGCTTGCGCCGAAAGCGGCATTTCAAGAAAGGCGTCGCTGTCAATGATTTTCCGCGCAAACATTCGTTTCTCGGCCATGGGTCAATCCTCCTCGTAAGGAAGCAGACAGACAGAGACACCATGACCCAGAAGAATGGCTGTGAGGCCTTCTGCCTCGGCAATAGAAATTCCGTTGAGACGAATCACATTGTGTCTACCGTCAAAGGCATTTACCAGACTTTCGCTATCATAGATCAGCAGATCATACTTCATCGTGCTGCGCCTCCTCTCCATTCAGCTTCTCGCCGAAAATCTCCAGAACGCGTTGCTGTGCGGCAGAGTCGAGTTCAGTAACGATCTCTTTGACCCGTGCAAGGATTTCAGCGTCAGACTGGGGCCAGACTTTCGGGGGCACAGCCTTGAAAGCGGCTTTGCCGGGCTTGTACTTCCGTGCTGCGGTATCGAGCAGATACAGGTCGCTCATGACCTCAGACAGGTAATGGCTCAGAATGTCCATACGCCAGATAAGCTCCTTGAAGGTGGCACGTAGGACATATTGGTCAGTGTCATCGATTTCCTCGTCATCGAGACGGAAGTCCATCGCACTGTTGAGCAGATGATTCGCAAGCTGTGCGCCCCGAAAAGCACCGAAAATCTCATCGGACAGCAGATAAGCGGCGCGGGTCTTTTCACAAGTTAACTTTTCCATCAAAATTTCCTCCTCAAAATTTGCCGGAGGCGTTGACTGCGCAGCCTGGTTTGTGTAAAATAAGGCTGACAGTCCGCTTCGGCGGTCGGTTTGTATAGGGACGCTCACACTGCTTGGTCGGCTGGTGGGCGTCTCTTTCTGTTGTGCGGCAGTCCTCGCAGACCTCGCCGGGTCGAGGTTAGCGCCGCAGCGAGGGCAGGTCCGATAATACGCCATCTGCGTCACCGCCCTTTCTGCCTGGGCTTGCGGTAGGTTGGTGCGACAGCGTTCAGCGGTCGTGCTGGGTGTGTGCAGCGGGCAAGCCATGCCTCGACGTGCTCCGGCTTGAAGAACACTTTGCCCCCAGGACGCAATTGGATGTAAGCCAACCGCCCTGATGCCCGCGCCTCGTCGATGACCGACAAAGCACAGGGAATTTGTTCGGCCAGTTCCTGCCGGGTAATCAGATCAGTCACTATTACACACCTCCACCAGTTCCATCACGTCAATGCCCAGCGCGTGGGCAATGCGGCCAGCCGTTTTCGGACTTACGCCACGACCTGAAATTGCATTGTTGAGCGTTGGACGCGGCATTCCTGCTGCTTTCCGAAGGTCATCTGCGTTCATACATGCCCGCGCCATTGCAATTTCGAGTTTCTGTCTTTGAATCTTCAATCTATTCACCCCTTCAATCACACATTTGAACTAATGCCTATTTGCATAATACGGCATTTGTTCAAATGTGTCAAGGTATAATTTGCATTTGTTTTAATGCTTTTGCATTGACTTTGAACTGCCTATCGTGTATCATAAAAAAGAGGTGATTTTCAGAATGACCATTGGAAGTAAAATTAGGCAGATTCGATTAGAGCGTGGAATAAAGCAAAAGGATTTGGCCGCTTCGGCTGGTATACCTACAATTACGTTGCAGCAATACGAACGAGGCGTTACGAAACAACCGAAAATCGATCAAGTCAAAAAGATAGCCATAGCATTGGATGTTCCTGTTTCCGTCCTTCTGAATACAGCAGAGATTGAGAATAGAGTTCAGGAAGAAACCTTGGAGCTAATTGCAGAAAAATTAGGGGCAACTCCGTCAGCACTTAAAGGCGAAATTGAATCTGCGAAGCGTAAAAAAAGTCGAAAGATTTTAAGCCAAGAAGAAATCGACCGCCAAATTGCAGAAGCTGAGCAGGAGCACACAGCCTATTTGGAAAAGCTCTGCTTTGACCCGACAATGCCGGACGAGGATTACCCCGCCAGAATCCGCTATGTCACCTCGTTCATTGAGAAGAATTCCGACACCTTGAAGCTCGCAATGCCGGGGACGCATATGGCCCCTGATGATATCGAAGAAGCTAAAAAAATAAGAGCCGCCGGCGGAACGCCGGACAGCTCCAAATGACAATGCCGCTCCAGACTGATACTCTGGAGCGGCGGAAAGCAATGCACAAGGGAAACACTCATACACGGCTCGGAATCATTCTACCATTTCCTCCGAGCCGTGACAAGGGAGGATTGTTGAAATGGATAATCAGTTTGAATTTTTGGTGTATCGCACAGCGGAAGAAGATATTTCAATCAACGCCGTTGTCAAGGACGAAACCATTTGGCTCACGCAAAAAGCCATGGGCGAGTTGTTCGGCGTGGACAAATCCTCCATCAGCCGACATCTGAAGAACATCTTTGCGGAGGGTGAACTTCAGGAGGAAGTGGTTGTTGCAAAATTTGCAACAACCACTCCGCACGGTGCGATTGAAGGAAAAACGCAAACCAAGGACACACAGTTTTATAATCTGGATGCCATTATTTCTGTCGGCTATCGCGTCAACTCCCACCGCGCAACGCAGTTCCGTATCTGGGCCACCGGCGTCTTGAAGGAGTACATGACAAAGGGCTTTGCGCTGGACGATGACCGGCTCAAACAGGGAAAGACCGCTTTCGGAAAAGATTACTTCCGTGAGCTGCTTGAGCGTGTTCGCTCAATCCGTGCCAGCGAGCGCCGCATCTGGCAGCAGATCACAGATATTTTCGCCGAGTGCAGCATCGACTATGACCGCAATTCCCAGATCACACATGATTTCTACGCCATGGTGCAGAACAAATTTCACTATGCCATTGTCGGTCAGACTGCGGCCGAGATCGTCTACTCCCGCGCTGACCGGAGCAAAGACAACATGGGGCTGATGACATGGAAGCACGCGCCGGATGGACGCATTTTAAAGTCAGATGTCTCCGTCGCGAAAAACTACCTCGAGGAAAAACAGATCCGTCAACTGGAGCGCGCCGTCACTGGCTATTTCGACTACATCGAAGACCTGATCGAGCGGGAAAACACCTTCACGATGGAGGAATTTGCCGCCAGCGTAAACGAGTTTCTGACCTTTCGCAGATATAAAATACTTCCGGACAAGGGGCGCATTTCCGCTCAGGCCGCAAAGAAGAAAGCGGAAACCGAATATGCCGAGTTCAACAAAACGCAGCGAATCTCCTCCGACTTCGATAAGGAGGTCAAGCGGATGCTGGAAAGCGGTCAACAGGGAGAGCTTGACTGATGGGCCGCCCGAAAAAGCAAACGCCCCAGTATAGCACCGATGTAATCAACGGCTATACCTATTACCGAACGCGAATTGTGGATGCGGATGGAAAGCGGGTTTCGCTCCGTGCGAAATCCCCCGAGGAGCTGGAGGCGAAGAAAGCCGAGGCTCTGCGGCAGATCGCAGAAGCAACCTTCCGGCTTGAAAATCCAACGGTTGCCGATTACTGCGAAAAGTGGCTGACAATGAAGACGGCCAACATTAGGGCAACGACCCTCGCGGATTACCGCTCCAAGGTGAAACAGCATATTATCAAGCCGCTGGGGGATAAGCTCATGGCAGATGTGACGCCGGATGATATCAATCTGGCCATTCTCCCGGCATCGAAGCTGTCGCAGTCGGTCTATCAATCTGTTCAGATGCTCTACAAGCTGATTTTCGAGGCCGCGGTCAAAAGCCGCATCATCCAGGACAACCCTGCCGCAGATTTAAACCCCAAAGGTGGAAAACCACCGAAGGAAACGACAGCTTTGACAGACGAGCAGGTAAAAATCCTGCTGGATGCGATTCGCGGCCTGCCTCCCTATCCGTTTGTCATGATTGGCCTATATGCCGGCCTGCGCCGTGAGGAAACACTTGCTTTGAAATGGGATAGCATCGACCTTGACGGAAAGACGCCAACGATAAGAGTCTGCCGCGCTTGGCACACCGAGCACAACCGTCCCGTCATATCGGATCAGCTGAAGACAAAGGCTGCACGCCGGAATATCCCAATTCCGCCGCAGCTCGTTGAGTGCCTGAAGGAAGTCAAGTCAAAGTCGACCTCCGAATATGTCTTCGCCAGCAGCATCGACGGCGGCCCACTGTCCTACACGCAATTTGCGCGCCTGTGGAAGTACGTCACGGTTCGCTCCACCAAGCCGCGCACCTATACCCGTTATCTTGAAAACGGAGAGAAGCTGAAGCGCACCGTCACCCCTGTTTTGGGTCAGCGCGCCACCCATAACAATACAGTCATCTACAGCATGGATTTTCAAGTCAAGACTCACCAGCTGCGCCGTACCTACATCACCAATTTGATTTATGCCAATGTGGACCCGAAGACGGTGCAGTATCTGGCTGGACATGAAAATATCAAGGAGACGCTTGATATCTACGCAAAGGTCAAATATAATCGTCCCGAGGATATTGCGGCAACAATCAACAGTGCCTTTGCCCCGAAGCGGCAGGATGTCTCACCATAGAAAACTTTTCATAAAAGGGCTAAACAAAGGGCTAAATATCAAGATAAATATGCATAGTCCTTGAAAACAAAGGGCAATTCAACGAAGGAAAATCAGCAGCCCGGTCTGAAGGCCGCCCGTCGTGCTCCCCAGTTCTCCAAGCGCTGATATTTCTATCACGCGCCGAAGAGCGAACTTTTCAACAAGAAGCCCGAAACCGTCAGGTTTCGGGTTTCTTTCTTTGTGTCTTGACAAAAATCTGCCGCCAATGAAGCTAAAACAGGAACTGTTTTTTTGATGCAAGGATCTGCTGTCTGGTACGATCAGATTCGTGGAGACTGGGGCAGATTGGCAGACGGAGCGCAGCACAGAAGCGTGACGAGGGAATAGCGTAAAAAATAAGTCCCTCCGGACGGAGGGACTTAAATAGCCAAACACAAGAGCACAGACAGAAAAAGAATACCGAGACTAATGCAGCAGACGATTTTCAAACCAGTATCCATTCCATGCACCTCTTTCTACCTTATTATTCTATCAGGCCGCATACAAAAGTCAATAAGAGGTGAAGCTGCCGACGGATGTTCTCCTGGTGTGCTGGCGTGAGAGTGCCGGGGCACGGTTGGAGTGGGCCTATGCGGAGAAGATTGGGAAAGAGATTGTCATGGCGGAACAGGGATGGATCGAGGAATATTTGGAGAGGGTGGAGACAGTCCCTGGAATTGAATAAAGCAAAAGAAACCCCCTCACTTTTGCAGCGAGGGGGTTCCGTTCGTAAAATCGAAGATAAAATGTCTTTTTTGAGTTTTTTATTGTCGTAATGGAAAATATTTTTACCGCCTAAAACGGCTGAAAACGTTGAAATATAAAGAAAACCACGCAATCACAAGGATTGCGTGGTTGGCGCGGAAGGAGGGATTTGAACCCTCGCGCCGGTTTTATCCAGCCTACTCCCTTAGCAGGGGAGCCCCTTCGGCCTCTTGGGTACTTCCGCAGGTCGATGGTGTTTTATGAAATTGGCGGAGAGAGTGGGATTCGAACCCACGGAGACTTGCGCCTCGCCGGTTTTCAAGACCGGTTCCTTAAACCACTCGGACATCTCTCCATCGGCAGAGGAGTTCTCCGGCTCTCAAACGCTTGATTAGTTTACCATAGATTGGGGCGGTTTGTCAACCGAAAACGGAGAATCTTTTTATAAAAATTTATCAGGCGGAAAACGTTCACAATTTAAAGATGACTTTTCTGACAGGAACGGTTATAATAATGCCATCTGTCCGGTGGGTCTGGACCGCCGGGATACCTGAACGAATGACAGGAGGACCCATTTTGAAGAAACTGAACCAATGGATCGACCGGTTTGCGTACAGCCATCCTCGTTTCGGCATACCGAACCTGATGCTCTACATTGTTATCGCCAATGCGGTGACGTACATCCTGACGCTGTTCGCCGGGGCAGCGGCCCTGAGCTTTTTGAAATTTGACCTCTACCATGTGCTTCATGGCGAGGTGTGGCGGTTGGTGACCTTTGTGCTGCTGCCCTTTACCTATCGCCCCATATCGCTGTTCATCATGCTGTCTTTCTGCTACTTCGTGGGCGGGACGCTGGAGCGGGAGTGGGGCACCGCCAAGTTTACCCTGTACTATCTCAGCGGTATGCTGTTCAGCGTGCTGTCCACGGTGATCCTCTCGCTGGCTACGGGGTATTACGGCTGGAGCCTGTCCGACGCCTATTACATCAACCTGACGATGTTCCTGGCCTTCGCAGTGATGTATCCCGACGCGCAGGTCTGGTTTTACGGGGTGATCCCTCTGAAGGCCAAGTGGCTGGCATGGGCGGACATCGCTTTGATGGCGTGGAACATCGCTCGGTCCGTGCGGTACGGTGCCTACGCCAGTGCTCTGGCCGCTGTGGTGGCAATTTTGAACTTCGTGATCTTCTTCTGGGAGGATATCAAGAGCATTTTGGGGATCCAGAGCCGCCAGCGGTCCAGACAGACTATTCAATTCAAGTCCGCCGTCCGGCAGCAGAAGAAGGCGGAGACGGAGCGAGGCTACCGCCACAAGTGCGAGGTCTGCGGCCGCACGGACGCTGACCACCCGGAGCTGGAATTCCGCTACTGTTCCAAATGCCAGGGCTATCACTGCTTCTGCTCAGACCACATTTTTGACCACCAGCACTTCACAAAATAAAGCAATCCCGGCGCGGTTTGACCGTGCCGGGATTTTTTGCCCTTACCGCTCCAAGGCGGCAGCGTACAGCTCGTTTTTGGAAAGGCCGGTGTGCTCCGCCACCTCCTTGGCGGCGTCCTTCAGCCGCATCCCCTGCTCCTTCAGAGCAAGAACTTGCGCCACGCCGTCCTCCAGCGTCACCACGGCGCCGGTTTTGGGGGCGGCACCGGCCACCACAAGGACGTATTCGCCCTTGGGGGCGTTCTCCTCGTAATAGGCCACGGCCTCGGCCAGGGTGAAACGCAGAACCTCCTCGTGGAGCTTGGTCAGCTCCCGGCACAGGGAGATCCGGCGGTCCGGGCCGAAGGCCTCCATCAGGTCATTCAGTGTGGTGCGGAGCTTGTGAGGGGCTTCGTGGAAGATCATGGTCCGGGTCTCGTCCTTTAAGGAATTCAGGTGCTCCCGGCGGCTTTTTTTATTGACAGTGAGGAACCCTTCAAAGGTGAAGCGTCCGGTGGGCAGACCGCTGACAGCTAAGGCGTTGACGGCGGCGCAGCAGCCGGGAATGGCCCGGACCTCCACGCCGTTTTCTGCGCACAGCCGCACCAGATCCTCGCCGGGGTCAGAGATGGCGGGGGTGCCGGCGTCCGTCATCAGAGCGCAGGATTCCCCGGCCAGCAGTCGATTCAGAACGCTCTGCCCGGCGGTGACGTGATTGTGCTCGTGATAGCTGATCAAAGGCTTTTTCACGCCGAAATGGTTCAAAAGCTTCATGGACACACGGGTGTCCTCCGCGGCGATGAAGTCCGCGTTTTCCAGCGTTTCCACCGCACGGGGGGTGAAGTCCCCCAGATTGCCGATGGGCGTAGCTACCAGATATAAAATGCCTGCCATGGTCAGACCTCCTGATCTCGAAAGTAAATGACGTTCAGCTCCCCGGTGGGAGCGCCGGTATCCGTTTGCAAAAGAAGGGGCGGTTGAATGTCCACCCCCGGCTTACCGCCCCGGCAGCCCTCTATCAAAAAGAGGGAAGGGGCTGTGTCCGGTCGGTTCTGGACGAAGCGCAGCCGCTTGGGTTCCATGCCGGCCTCCCGCAGAGCGCAGGCTGTGTCCGTCAGCCGTTCTGGCTTGTGGACCAGACAGAATTTTCCGCCCCACCGCAGCAGATAGGACGCGGCGGCGCAGATATCCGCCAGACTCGCCTCCGTTTCGGAGCGGGCAGTGCGGCGGGCGCTGTCCCCGGAGACTTTTCCGCTGGCGGGCGGGTAATAGGGTGGATTGCAGACCACCAGATCAAAGGAGCCGGTGGAAAAGTGCTGCCGCACATGCCGGAGGTCGATACACCGAAACGTGAGCCGGTCCGTCAGGCGGTTTTCGGCGGCGGCCCGCTCTGCCAGCGCCACAGCCGCCGGTTGAATGTCGATCCCGGTGACGGTCAGTTCCGACTGCCTTTGCAGGAGCAGCAGCCCCAGCAGGCCGGTGCCGCAGCCCAGATCGCAGACCCGCAGTCCGGTGGAGAGCTTCGGCAGGGAGGACAGCAGAAAGGAGTCTGTGCCGGGGCGGAACAGTGTATCATCCCAGACGAACCGCAGCCCGTCTGGCTTCAGGTATTCCCAATGCTCCACGCCGTCACCTCCCATTGAACGTTTCTATTATTATATAGGGGAACCGCTTTCTCCGCAAGTCCCGGCGGCAAACAAAAAAACCGTCTCAGGATCGGGCCTGAGACGGTTTTATGTATCCCTTTAAGAATTATTCCTCGGGGACGATGGCGCCGTTGGGGCAGGTGTCGCTGCAAGAACCGCAGTCCAGGCAAGCGGCAGAATCGATCACGTACTGATCGTCGCCCTGGCTGATAGCGCCGGCGGGGCAAACGTCTGCGCAGGAACCGCAGCTGACGCAAGCAGAAGTAATCTTATAAGCCATGTGTACACACCTCCATTAGAATGTGCCTTCATTGTATCATACAATTTCTAAAAAGCAAGGGCGTTTTGTTAAATTCTTACCAAGGAAAAAGAAAACTGTGAAAATGTCACAAAAACCGGAAAAACATTGGAAAAAGCAGGGCCTTTCGGCGGTTAGAGGTATTGAACTGCATATGCGAACTATGGGGGAAATGAGCGTTCACAAACTGTTTACACAAATGGTCAAAGAAAGTCAAAAATAGCTATTGACATTGGAAAAGATCGTGCTATACTACAATCAAACAAAGGTTAAAGATAGTCAAAGTCAAAAGACGGAGACGAGAAAGGAGATGTCCCCATGGGGATTTCAGATTTGATCGCCAGCTTTTTGCAGGATAGCTTGGATACGGCGGAGGACGGTGTGCTGGAGGTTCAGCGCAGCGAGCTGGCCCAGCGGTTCAACTGTGTACCCAGCCAGATCAACTATGTGATGTCCACCCGGTTTTCACCGGAGCGGGGCTACATCGTAGAGAGCCGGCGCGGTGGCAACGGATATATCCGCATCACCCGGGTGCAGGTGGACCGGCAGACGCTGATGATGCACGTCATCAACAGTCTGGGCAGCAGCGTGGATCTGGCTTCGGCCAGAGCTATCCTCAGCAATCTGGTGCAGTCCGGCGCGTTGGAGCGGGACATGGGTCAGACGATCCTCACCGCCGTGGGCGATAAGGCCCTGAGCCGGGTGCCCCGGGAGAGCCGGGACGCTGTCCGGGCGGATATCCTGCGACAGGTGCTGATCTTACAGGTGTGAACGCCTGAGGAACGGCACGCAACACAGTTAAGAAAAAATTTATATACAGTTTATGGAGGAATGCATTATGAAATGTGAGAATTGCGGAAAGAATGAAGTCAGCTTTGTATATCGCAGCAGCATCAACGGAAGAACAGAAGAACACCATCTCTGCCAGGCCTGCGCGGAAAAGCTGGGGTATACCCAGAAGCTCTTTAACCGGCGGCCGTCCATGCGGGACAGCTTCTTTGGCAATGATGATTTCTTCGGAGATTTCTTCAGCCCCATGCCCTCTCTGCTGGGTCGGATGAACCGGATGCTGGAAAGCCCCTTCGATGATTTCTTCGACGCCATGCCCGCCATCGGCGCAGCGCCGGTGCAGGAGGTCAAGGAGGAAAAGAAGGATGACCTCATGAGCCATGAGGAACAGAGCCGGTTCTCCTATCTGCGTCAGCTGAATGCGCTGAAGCTGGAGCAGAAGAAGGCTATCCACGAGGAGAACTTCGAGCGGGCCGCCCAGCTGCGGGATGAGATCCACAAGCTGGAGGAGGCCCACAAGGAGGCCAAGGAGTCCGGAAAGGACAGCAAGGAAAGCGCTTAACAGGCGCGTTCAAACAAAACGCACACCCCAGAATAAAAGAGGTATTGAACTATGAATGAAAATAAATTTACTCCCACTGCGGAGGAAGCCCTGCGGCTGGCACAAGAGGCCGCAGGCGAATTGGGTCACGGCTATGTGGGGACGGAACACCTGCTGCTGGGCCTGATGCGTGAGGACGAGGGCATGGCCCACACCGTCCTGACGGAGGCGGGCCTGACCGACGACCTGCTGACGGAAATGGTTCGGAAAAGCGTCGGCGCCGGTCTTCCCGGCGGCAATCCCGCTCAGGGTCTGACCCCTCGCGCCAAGCACGTTGTGGAGATCGCCATGGAGGATTCCATCCGGGGCGGCTATGCCTACATCGGCACCGAGCATCTGCTGGCCGGTATTCTGCGGGAGGGCAACAACATGGCAGTCCGTATTCTGCGGTCCGCCGGTGTGGATGCCCGTCAGCTCTATACCGCGCTGATGAAGAAGCTCACCGCCGCGCCCAGAGCGGCCCAGAGCGGCGACAGCCGTACTCCGGCAGCCGGTTCCGCCAAGGAGGACGGCAAGGGCAGCAAGACACTGGCAGAGTTCACCCGTGATCTGACGGCGGATGCCCGGACCGGCAAGCTGGACCCTGTCATCGGCCGTGATGACGAGATCCAGCGGGTCATCCAGATCCTGTCCCGCCGCACCAAGAACAACCCCTGCCTGATCGGTGAGCCCGGCGTGGGCAAGACTGCCATCGCCGAGGGCCTGGCCCGGAAGATCGCCATGGGCGATGTGCCGGAAAACCTGCTGGATAAGAAGCTCCTGTCTCTGGACCTTTCCGGCATGGTGGCCGGCACCAAGTACCGGGGCGATTTTGAGGAGCGGATCAAGAAGGTGATGCAGGAAGTTCAGAAGAACGGCAACATCATCCTCTTCATCGATGAGCTGCACACCATCGTGGGCGCAGGCTCCGCCGAGGGCGCGGTGGACGCCGCTAACATCATCAAGCCCGCTCTGGGCCGCGGTGAAATTCAGATCATCGGCGCCACCACCCTGAACGAATATCGCAAGTATATCGAAAAGGACGCCGCTCTGGAACGCCGGTTCCAGCCGGTGACGGTGGGCGAGCCCAGTCAGGAGGCTACCTTGGAGATCCTGAAGGGCCTGCGGGAGAAGTATGAGCAGCACCACAAGCTGCACATCACCGACGAGGCATTGAAGGCCGCCGTGGAGCTGTCCACCCGGTATATCAATGACCGGTTCCTGCCCGACAAGGCCATCGACCTGATGGACGAGGCCGCCAGCCGGGTGCGGATGGAGCAGGAGGAACCCTCCGAGGAACTCAAGAGCCTGGAGGAGAAGATCAACGCCCTGTCCAAGGACAAGGACGCCGCCATCAACGCCCAGGACTTTGAGAAGGCCGCCCAGCTGCGGGACATCGAGAAGGACTACAAGGAGCAGGTGGAGATCGAGCGTGACAAGCGCCGCAAGAATAATCAGGAGCACCGGGACGTCAACGCGGAGGACATCGCCGCTGTGGTGTCTGGTTGGACCGGTATCCCTGTGACCCGTCTGACAGAGGACGAGGGCCAGCGCTTGCTGCACATGGAGGATATCCTTCATAAGCGTGTGGTGGGTCAGGACGAGGCTGTAAAGGCCGTGGCCCGGGCCATTCGCCGTGGCCGTGTGGGTCTGAAGGACCCCAAGCGTCCCATCGGCAGTTTCCTGTTCCTGGGCCCCACCGGCGTGGGCAAGACGGAACTGTGCAAGTCTCTGGCAGAGGCCATGTTCGGTGACGAGAACGCCATGATCCGGATCGATATGTCCGAATACATGGAGCGGCATACAGTATCCCGCCTCATCGGTTCTCCTCCCGGCTATGTGGGCCATGATGAGGGCGGCCAGTTGACGGAGAAGGTGCGCCGTAAGCCCTACTCCGTGGTGCTGTTCGACGAGATCGAAAAGGCCCACGAGGACGTCTGGAACATCATGCTTCAGATTTTGGACGATGGCCGGATCACCGACTCTCAGGGCCGCACCGTAGACTTCAAGAACACCGTTATCGTCATGACCAGCAACATCGGCGCCAAGGCGCTGACCGCTGCGGGCGCCAAGCTGGGCTTCGACGCGGACGATAAGAAGGCCGAGGCGGATGCCGACGCGGCCTATGCACAGGCCAAGGAGACCGTTCTGGCGGAGCTGCGCCAGACCTTCCGCCCGGAGTTCCTGAACCGGATCGACGATATCATCGTGTTCCGCGCTCTCACTGAGCAGAATATTGAGGAGGTCGCCCGCCGGATGCTCAAGACCGTGGCGGACCGTATGGAGACCATGGACATCCATCTGGACGCTTCCGACGAGGCGGTGAAGGAACTGGCCAAGGAGGGCTTCGACCCCAAGTACGGTGCCCGTCCCCTGCGCCGGGCCATCCAGAGCAAGGTGGAGGACGCTGTGGCCGAGAAGATGCTGGATGGCACCCTCAAGACCGGCGATACCGCCAAGCTGGCTGTGGAGGACGACAAGCTGGTCGTCACCAAGTAACGGCCCTTCCAATAAAATCAAGGTCCCTCTGCCGCGTTCGGCGGCAGAGGGACCTTTTGGCCCAACGCCGGCGGGCGGCCTTGATTTGTTCATACTTTTCCGGTATGATAAATTTGTATCAGTTTTGATAACTTTTGGAAAGGAAGGCAAACCCTATGCCCTTTACCTTCAATTTCGGCGGCTTCAACCCCGGAGATTTCGGACAGGGGGGCGAGCGCCCTCAGCGGGAGCGTAAGCCCCGGAAGCCCATCGGTACTCCTGTGACCCGCACCCTCATCAACATCGCCGTGACGGCGCTGGTGGGGCTGGTGTACTTCTATGTGGAGCTGCCCGCCCTGAACCCCCACGCAGAGGAATTTTACTTCTTCGTGTTCCTGCTGTGCGCCGTGTACTGCGGCTGCGCCGTCCTGACCTCCGGGTTTCAGGGCACCGGCGCGCGGGGGTATCTGGGCTTTGTGAAAAAGCAGTGCACCATACCCTTCTTCGTGGTGATCGCCATGATCGCAGCCATCGCCATTGGCTCCCTTTCCTCTTGGGTGGTGCTGCGGGCTGGGGCATACAGCAAGCTGCTGCCCTTGACCACCGGTGACTTCGTCACAGAGGTGGAGGAGATCCGCTATGACCAGATCCCCATGCTGGACAGCGACTCCGCCGCCCGATTGGGCAGCCGGAAGCTGGGTGAGCTGGCGGATATGGTGTCTCAGTTTGAGATCCTGCCCAACTACACCCAGATCAACTATAAGGGCCGCCCCGTGCGGGTCACGAGCCTTGCCTACGGAGACCTCATCAAGTGGTTCACCAACCGCTCCAACGGCCTGCCTGCCTATATCGTCATCGACATGGTGACCCAGGAGGCGGAGGTGGTCCGGCTGGACGAGGGCATGAAGTATACCACGGCGGAACACTTCTCCCGGAACCTCTACCGTCACCTGCGGTTCCAGTATCCCACCATGATGTTCGACGAGCCGGTGTTTGAGATCGACGAGGAGGGCACCCCCTACTGGGTCTGCTCCCGGATCGTCAAGCGCATCGGGCTTTTCGGCGGTACGGACGTGAAGGGTGCCGTGCTGGTGAACGCCGTCAGCGGCGAGAGCCAGTATTACGAGGATGTGCCCACCTGGGTGGACCGGCTGTACTCCTCCGACATCATCATGGACCAGTATGACTACTACGGCCAGTTCCACAACGGCTTTCTGAACGCCTACTTCGGCCAGCGGGACGTGACGCTGACCACGGACGGCTGGAACTATATCGCCATCAACGACGATGTGTATATGTACACCGGCGTGACCTCCGTTACCAGCGACCAGTCCAACATCGGCTTTATCCTCACCAACCAGCGCACCAAGGAGACCCGGTTCTACCCCTGCGCCGGCGCGACGGAGACCTCCGCCAAAAGCTCCGCCCAGAGCCAGGTCCAGCAGATGCGCTATTCCGCCACCTTCCCGCTGTTGCTGAATATCGCCGACCAGCCCACCTACTTCATGGCTTTGAAGGGCGAGGACGGTCTGGTGAAAATGTATGCCATGGTGAACGTCCAACAGTACAATATTGTGGAGACGGGGCAGACCGTGGCCCAGTGTGAGGAAAATTACCGGAAAACGCTGCTGAATAACGGCATCATCGACCGGGCCGACGCGGAGGTGCCAGCGGAGGAGCAGGAGCTTTGGGAGACAAAGGGCACCATTGCCGAGATCCGCAGTGCCGTGATCGAGGGGACCAGCGTCTATTACCTCCGCTTTGAGGGGGAGAGCAGCTTCTCCGTGTACGTCAGCGCCGCGCAGGTGCCGGAGGCCCCGCTGCTGAACGTAGGAGATACCGTCACCGTCTATTGGAATGATGGTGCACAGTGGATCACCGCACGGAAGATCACAGTGGAGAACCGGGCCGTGTCCACACCGCCGGAGACGCCGGCTGAGGAGCCTGCGGAGCCGGAAACGGATCTCCTACCAGACACCGGGACGGAGGAAGGCTCCGGCGGCTGGCAGCAGACGGTCATTTACGGAAAAGCGTGACTGTTCAAGAGAAACCGATCAAAACGAAGAGAACCCGCGGCGGGCAAAATACCCGCCGCGGGTTTCTTGTGGGAACTGTCAAAATCCAAACGGAAATTTTGGCTGGCGCAAGGACCGCTTTTCATTGTAAACGTTCACGCGGTATGGTATCTTTGTAACAACAACATAGGGGGGGACTGCGTATGCTGGCTTTGGACTTTATCAACATAGGCAACGGAGACTGTATTCTCATTCGGGAGATGGAGGAAACGCAGCAGAAGTTTGCCTTGATGGTGGATTTTGGCCATGACTGTCTGATACGGGACGATCATCCGGGAGAACTGGATCCCCGGTCTCAGCGGATCTATGCGGGAGATTTTCTCCGGGAACTGGGCGTGACCCATCTGGACGTGGCTCTGGCTACGCATTTCCACCGGGATCATATCGGCGGTCTTGGCCGGGTGCTGGATGCCGTGACCATCGACCGGTTTTACACCACCTATCTGCCTCCGGAAAATGCCCCGGAGCTGGACCCCTTCCATCCGGATAACAACTTGCCAAAGGCTGCGAGAAGCGCCCTTCTCTGCCTCCAGATCTATACCGAGGCGCTGCAAAGTCACCCCGACCGTATCAAGCAGTTTGAATTGGTGCCGGGGACGGAAACGATTTCCCTCCAGCTGACGCCGGACCTGAAAATGGATATCCTCTGCGGCGAACCGGCCCTGTACCGGCGGCAGAAGGAGATCTATGACGCGGCCTTCAACGGAGAGCGGAACGGATATGAACTGGTGCGCTGGGCCAAATCCATAAACGTGTGCTCTTTGCGCCAGCGGCTGTATTACCACGGCAAGGAGATCGTTCTGGGCGGCGACGCCTACGCCCATGTGTGGGAGACCGTGAATCTGACCCCCTGTGACATTCTGAAGGTGCCCCACCATGCCTCCTTCGATTCCACCTCCCGGAAGCTGCTGGAAAAGCTCCAGCCCAAAACGGCGGTGGTGACGGTGGCGGCCCGGCGGCCTGACGAACGGCCCCATCCCTATGTGGTGTCCCTGCTGCAGGAGTACGTCGAGAATCTGTATTTTACCGACGCGGTGGAGCTCCCCGGCTTGGTGGAGCCTCAGTTTCATAAGTCCGTTCACTTAGAGGTGGAGTGAGGAAGCTGGTTGAACGCTGAACCGCGTTTGTATCGAAAAAGCAAAAGCGCCGGAGAAAGCTCCGGCATTTACAGAAAAGGGAAAAACACGGAGCCTGACCATTGGCCAGACTCCGTGTTTTATATTGGATGGGGTGAGATTACTTGTACATCTCGGGCTTTTCCATGGTCTCCACCTTCATGAACTGAGAGGTGCCGCGGGAGGCGTTCAGAGCATCGCCAGCCACGCAGGCCACATAGCCGTCCCAAGAGGAGGGGCCGGTGAGCTTGCCGGCGTGGACGGACTCCACCCACTTGCAGAACTCGATATCATAGGCCTCAATGAAGCGCTCCTTCCAGTCGGTCATGATGGGCATGGACTCGGCGGGCTGGACGCTGTCCCAACCGGCGGGACGAGAGCGGCGGACCACAGCGTAGGGATCGGGCAGCTTCACGGTGCCGTTCTCGCAGACGACCTCGCACTGGATGTCATAGCCGTAGCCGTCAGCAACCTGAACCTCTACGTCGATGAAGCAGCCGTTCTTGGTGCGCATCAGCATGACCTGGGGGTTGTCATAGCCCTTGTTGGAGTTGGAGCTCTGACGGACCTTGACGCACTGCACGTCCTCATACTCGTCGCCCAGCAGCCAGCGGCAGATGTCCAGCTCATGGATGGCCACGTTGGTGACGCCGTTCTCGGTCTTGAAGCCCGGGCCCTGAGCAACGTTGCGGTGGCAGCACTTGATCAGCAGGGGCTTGCCGATCTCGCCGGAGTCGATGATGCGCTTCATCTCGGCATAGCCGCGGTCATAGTGACGCATGAAGCCCACCTGCACCAGACGCTTGCCGATCTCCTGCTCGCGCTTGATGATATCCTCGCAGTCAGCGGCGTTCTGGCTCAGGGGCTTCTCGCAGAAGCACCACTTCTCCTCGGCCAGAGTCTTCATGACATAGTCATGATGGGTGGGGTCGATGGAGGTGATGACCACGGCCTCGACCTCGGGGTCCTTGATCATGCCGTCGCAGTCATTGCCGTAGGACTTGATGCCGTACTTGGCGGCGGTGTCGTCAGCGGCGGCGGCCACATAGTCGGACACGGCCACAACGGTAGCACCGGGGACGGTCTCAATGATGCGGCGGCAGTGATCCTTGCCGATAGCGCCGCAGCCGATAATGCCGATCTTCAATACGTTTTCCATGTTAGTAACCTTCCTTTTTTATAGTTTGGATGGGTTTTCGTAAGCAAAAATGATCTTAGTACTTCCGGACTTCCTTCAGGTGAGCCTGCAGATCGGCATAAGCCGCCAGGTTCTCCTTGCGCTCGGACACCTCGGTGTCACCCACGCGCCACCAGGAGGAATAGCCGTCGGTCATGGTCTTGGGCAGGACCTTGATGTCGAAGAGGACGGGGACGTTCTTTACCTTCTTGGCATCCTCGAAGGCGGCCACCAGCTCTTCCATGGTGCGGACGGTGTAGCTCTTGCAGCCGTAAGCCTCCGCCACCTTGGCGTAGTCGATGTTCATGAAGTTGCCGAACAGACCGTCCTTATTGCGATAGCGCAGCTCGGTGCACAGCGTAACGTTGCCGTGGCCAACCTGCAGGTTGTTGATGCAGCCGAAAGAGGCGTTGTCGAACAGGCAGATGTTGATCTTCTTGTGCTCCTGGCAGGCGGTGATCAGCTCACCGTGGAGCATATTGAAGCTGCCGTCGCCGCAGAAGGAATAGACCTCGTGCTTGTCGCCGATGGCCAGCTTCACGCCCAGAGCGCCGGCCACCTCGTAGCCCATGGTGGAATAGCCGTACTCCATGTTGTAGGTGTCAACGCCGGTGGGACGCCACATCCGCTGCATATCGCCGGGCAGAGAGCCGGCGGCGCCGATGGCAACGTCGCCCTCGCTCATCATGGCGTTGATGGCGCCCAGAGCAGAGGTCTGGGTCAGCTGGGCATTGACGTCCTGCGCGAAGCGCTTGGCGGAATCGGCGTTGGCGTCATTGATCTCCGGCTTCCAGCTCTTCTTGTCGGAGAAGGTGATGTGATCGAGGCGGTTCAGCTCATCGATCCACTTCTCCTTGGCGACCTTGACCTCATCCTTATAGGCGGTCTGATAGCCCTCCAGCAGCTTTTCCAGACGGGGCAGGGCTTCCTTGGCGTCAGCCACCACGGGGACAGCCTCCATCTTCAGGCTCTGGAACTCAGAGACGTTGATGTTGACGAACTTGCAGGTATCCTTGAACAGCCACTTGGAAGCGGTGGTGAAGTCAGTGTAGCGGGTGCCCACGCCGATGACCAGATCGGCCTTCCGGGCGATCTCGTTGGCTGCGGAGCAGCCGGTGGTGCCCACGCCGCCCAAGTTCAGGGGGTGCAGCCAGTCGGTGGCGGACTTGCCCGCCTGGGTCTCGCCGAATGCGATGCCGAAGTCCTCTGCGAACTTCTTGAATACCTTGTGTGCCTCAGCGTAACGAACGCCGCCGCCGCAGATCAGGAGCGGCTTCTTTGCGTTCTTGATGACCTCAACAGCCTTGTCCAGAGCGTACTTGGTAATCGGACGGCGGTCAACGCGCCATACGCGCTTCTTGAAGAAGTCAACCGGATAATCGTATGCTTCAGCCTGAACGTCCAGCGGCAGAGAAATTGCAACAGCACCGGTGTTAGCGGTATCGGTCAGAACACGCATAGCGGAGATCATGTCGGTCATAACCTGCTCCGGACGGTTGATGCGGCCCCAGTACTTGGTAACAGCCTGGAAAGCATCATGAGCGGAGATGGACAGGTTCTGCGGCTGCTCCATCTGCTGGAGAACCGGGTCCGGCTGACGGGAAGCGTAGATGTCGCCCGGCAGGATCAGAACCGGAATGTTGTTAGCGGTAGCGGTTGCAGCAGCGGTAACCATGTTGCAGGCGCCGGGGCCTACGGAAGAGGTGCAGGCGAAGATGGACTTGCGGCGCATCTGCTTAGCGTAGCCAACTGCAGCCAGAGCCATGCCCTGCTCGTTCTTGCCCTGGTAAACAACCATGTCCTTGAGCTCCTGCTCAACGCCGTTAGCAAAGAGATCGGAAGAGCGTCGTGTAGGGAAAGAGTGTAGATCTCGGTGGTCG
>OJUG01000780.1_pt1 | contig 45957 bp, 44 predicted proteins | sample 1599841 | NCBI WGS metagenome assembly OJUG01 (sample SAMN04168659, study PRJEB22393) | human gut metagenome | biome: human gut microbiome; feature: stool | host: Homo sapiens | collected 2014-05-12 | reverse complement strand
CCACCGGCGACAGCAGCAACATGACCGCCCTGTGGGTGGTGCTGGCTGTGGCTGGCCTGGGCATCATCGCTCTGGTGGTGCTGCTTGTCACCAAGCGCAAGAGCAAAAAGGACTAAAGCGGCCTGTTCTAACGAAAAAAGGCGCTCCGGCAGTTGCCGGAGCGCCTTTTTCTCTGAACTTTCCGCAGCATCTTTTTACGGCCGGGGCTTTTCACCACCTGCTGGATGTGCTATACTGGATCCATTAACCTGTGCATCAAGGAGCCGCTTATGAAACGTGTCGCCAGTATTCAGGATATTTCGTGCCTGGGCCGCTGCTCACTGACGGTGGCGCTGCCGGTGATCTCCGCCATGGAGGTAGAGTGCGCCATCCTGCCCACCGCCGTGCTCAGCGCCCATACCATGTTCCCGGACATCCTCTGCCGGGACCTGACGGCGGATATCCTACCCATCGCCCGATACTGGCAGAGCCAGCAGGTGCGGCTGGACGCCGTCTACACCGGCTATCTGGCCTCTCCCCGACAGGCGGAGGATGTGTGCCGGGTGCTGGAGGTGCTGGCGGGGCCGGATACCCTACGCTTCGTGGACCCGGCTATGGCCGATGGGGGAGCGCTCTACACGGGCTTTGACGAGGATTTTCCCCGCCACATGGCCCGCTTGGCGGCGCAGGCGGACGTGGTGACGCCCAATCTCACAGAGGCCTGCCTGCTGACGGGGACCCCCTACCGGGAGGACTACGACCTGCCCCGGCTGAGGGATATCCTGCGGAAGCTGGCGGAGCTGGGTCCCCGTCACGTGGTGCTGACCGGCGTCCCCTATGGCCCGGATAAGTTGGGCGTGCTGGCCTATACCCCGGCGGAGGATCGCTTCTTTGAATACGGCAGCCACCGCATTGACGCCCATTTCCCCGGCACGGGGGATCTCTTCTCCTCCGCCTGCGTAGGTGCTCTGATGCGGGGCAAGCCGCTGGAGGAGGCCCTGCGTTTGGCGGTGGATTTCACGCTGCTGTGCATCCAAGTCACCTGCCGGGATGAAAACGCCCCATGGTACGGGGTGGAGTTTGAAAAAGCACTGCGGTATCTCCCAGAGCTGCTGGAGCGATAAAAACAGGAGGGGAAAGCCATGTTCCGAGACATCCGGAAGAAGAAAAATCAGATCAGCACGGAAGCGGCGGAGCAGCTCCTGCGGGAGGCCCGCCGGGGCATTCTGGCCGTAAACGGCCGGGAGGGCTACCCCTACGCCATCCCCATCAACTACTATTACGACCGGGAGGCGCAGAAAATTTACTTCCACGGCGCCCGTGCCGGTCACAAGGTGGAAGCCATCCGGGCCTGCGACAAGGTGTGCTTCACCGTCTACGGCGGCGAGACGATCCGGGAGGAGGCGTGGGCGCCGTACCTCCGGAGCGTCGTGGTGTTCGGCCGGTGTCGCCTGCTGGAGCAGAGCCCGGAGACCATGGCGCTGCTGAAGCGCTTCGCCATGAAGTATTACCCGGAGGAGCGGCTGGCGGACGAGGAGATCCGGCAGGATGGCGCTGCCGCCCAGCTCTTCGAGATCGAGATCCACCACCTCAGCGGAAAAGAAGTGCAGGAGAAGTAAGCATATCCTCCCCGGTATGCAGCTGCCGGAACCGCAAAAGAAAAACAGCACCCGCAGGCCCAACGGGTCTGCGGGTGCTGTTGGTGCCGGTGACCGGACTCGAACCGGTACGCTGTCGCCAGCGGTGGATTTTGAGTCCACTACGTCTACCAATTCCATCACACCGGCAGAGGAGACTTTACTATTATAGCCGAAGCGGCGGCGGATTGCAAGAGTAATTTTCCCGCCCATCACTCCGTAGCTACGGCCAACAGCTCCGGAACGGTGTCCACGATGCACCGGGCACCGGCCTGCTCCAGCAGCGCCCGCCCCCGGAAGCCCCAGGCCACTGCCGCCAGCGGCAGCCCCGCCCGGCGGGCCATCTCCACGTCTACCTCACTGTCGCCCACATACAGGGCGTGCCGGGCGTCTGCGCCCAGCTGCTCCATGGCGCTCCACACCATCTCCGGTGCGGGCTTGGAGGGGATACCGTCCCGCTGCCCCAGTGCCGTCACCCCCGGAAAGAACCGGGCCGCCAGCGTGCGGGTGGTCTCATCCGGCTTGTTGGATACCACCGCCAGCTTCAGCCCCCGCTGACGCAGCTGCTCCAGCAGCTCCGGGATGCCCGGATAGGGGCAGGTGCGGATGCAGTTGTGGGCCTGATAGTAGGCCCGGTACTCCGCCAGCACCTTCTGCTCCTGAGGATATCCCTCCGGCAGCGCCCGGTGGATCAGCGGCCCGGCGCCGTTTCCCACGAAGCGCCGTACCTCCTCAAGGGTCCGCAGAGGCAGCCCGTGAGCCGCCAGCACGTGGTTCACGGCGTCCTGCATATCCGTCAGGGTGTCCAGCAGGGTGCCGTCCATGTCAAACAGGATCGCATGATATCTGCCCATGGCCGCCCTCACCCCCGGATCAGGGTGGTCAGACCGGCGTGGGCGGCGGCCTGCTCCGCCTCCTTCTTGCTGTGGCCCTGACCCTTCCCGATGGGCTGCCCGTTCAGCAGCACACGGGAGGTGAATACCTTGGCGTGGTCCGGACCGCTGGCGGAGACCAATTCATATTGCAGCGTCTGGTTGCTGCGCCGCTGCACCAGCTCCTGCAGCTCCGTCTTGTAGTCCCGGCGGCGCTCCTCCACATCCGTCTCCCGCTCCTTATCCAGCAGGACCCGGTGAATGAGCGCACGGGCCGCCTCCAATCCGCCGTCCAGATACACGGCGGCAAAAACGGACTCCGTGGCGTCCGCCAGTATGGACGCCCGCTGTCGGCCTCCGCCGGCCTCCTCGCCCTTGCCCAGCTTCAGATAGGATCCCAAGTCGAGACTCTGGGCCACCTCGTGCAGACTCTCCTCGCAGACCAGTGCGGCCCGGATGCGGGTCAAGTCCCCCTCCGGCAGATCCGGGTGCTTGCGGAACAGATAGTCCGCCGTCACCAGACCCAGCACGGCGTCCCCCAGAAACTCCAGCCGCTCATTGCTATGAATGCCCAAGCTGCGGTGCTCATTGGCGTAGGAGCTGTGATATAAAGCGCCCTCCAGCCGCTTCCGATCCCGGAAGGTATAGCCCAGACGCTCCTCTAAAGTACGCATTGCATAACTCCTTTCCGGCCGGAAAAGAAAGCCCCGTGGACAAACTCCAACGGGGCGTTCTTTCTTCACGGTCGTGTCAGCTCATCTTATTGTACAGATAACGAACGCAGTCACCGACGGTTTTCAGCCCGGTCAGGTCGTCCTCGTCGATCTCACCGACGTTGAATTCTTCTTCCATGGCCATTACCAGCTCCACCAGATCCACAGAGTCAGCGCCCAGATCGTCCACAAAGGAGCTGTCCATGCTGATCTCGTCAGCATCAATGGCAAACTGTTCAGCGATCAGATCCTGCATCGTCTTGAAGATGTCTTCCATCGTCATAAGATGATTCCCCTCCTTTCGGGTATCGCTCTGAAAGATAATACGGCAATTACCGCCGTGTGTCAACACCTTTTCTGTGAATATTTTCTCGAAGTGGAGTTTATTCCCGTTCCACCTTCATCAGGGCCACATTTTCCTCAATATCCCTGATAATGCCGCTGCGGGCCACCTGCACCGCCTGCCCCATGGCGTTTTCGATGGCCTCGGCGTTGGAGGAGCCGTGGGCCTTGATGACCGGCCGGGAGATACCGATGAAGGCGGTACCGCCCACCTTATTGGGGTCCAGCTTGGCCTTGAAGGCGTTGAGCCCCGGCATGACGCACAGGGCCGCCAGCTTGGTCAGCAGGTTCTTCTTGAACATGGCTTTCAGGGCGCTTCCGGCGAAAGAGCCTACGCCCTCCATGGTTTTCAGCAGCACATTGCCGGAGAAGCCGTCGCAGACGATGACGTCGCACCCGCCCTTGATGGCCTCCTTGGCCTCAATGTTGCCGATAAAGTTCAGATGTCCCGCCGTGTGGGCCTCCCGCAGCCAGCGCAGGGTCTCCTTCTGGAGATCGGTGCCCTTGCTGTCCTCGGTGCCGATGTTCAGCAGTCCCACACGGGGCCGCTCTACCCCAAGCACCCGGTGGGCGTAGTAGCTGCCCAGATAGGCGAACTGTACCAGATATTCCGGGGTACACTCGGCGTTGGCGCCGCAGTCGATGAGTACCGCCTGACCGGTGGTGGTGGGAATTACCGGGGCCATGGCCGCCCGGCGGATGCCCCGGATGCGCTTGACGATGAGGGTAGCGCCGGTGAGCAGAGCGCCGGTGCTGCCGGCGGAGACCATGGCGTCGGCCCTGCCGTCCCGCAGCATGGTCAGTCCCACGCCCATGGAGGTGTCCTTCTTCCGGCGGAACACCGTGGCGGGGTCGTCACACATCTCCACCGTCTCAGTGGTGTGGACGATCTCCATGCCCTGGGGCAGCGTCTTTTCGCCGCAGGCCTCCAGTGCCTGCAAAATAGCGGGGGTGTCGCCGGTGAGGGTGACGTCCACGCCCCAGCGCTTCTGACCGGATAGCGCACCCTTGACGATTTCCAGCGGGGCATTGTCGCCGCCCATGGCGTCGATGATGAGCTTCATGACAGGATCTCCTCCTTCCGGGCTTCGATGATGGCCAGCGAGCGCTGGCTCAGCTCGGCATTCTTGTTGCGCTTGCCCTTGACCCGGTGGTCCAGCGGCGGGATGATGCCGAAGTTGATGTTCATGGGCTGGAATACCCCCACGGTCTGATTGCTGACATACAACCCCAGAGCGCCGATGGCCGTTTCCTGCGGGAAGTCGATGGGAGCCTGCCCCTTCAGGCGGCGGGCCGTCTCCACTCCCACCAGAAAGCCGCTGGCGCAGGACTCCACATAGCCCTCTACGCCGGTCATCTGTCCGGCAAAAGCGATACGGGATCGGGACTTCAGCCGGTAATACCGATCCAACAGCCGGGGGGAGTCCAGATAGGTGTTGCGGTGCATGACGCCGTAGCGCAGGAACTGAGCGCCCTTCAGAGCGGGGATCATGGTGAATACCCGCTTCTGCTCCGGCCACCGCAGGTGGGTCTGGAAGCCCACCAGATTGTAAATGGAGCCGTCGGCGTTGTCCCGCCGCAGCTGTACCACGGCGTAAGGCTCCTTCCCGGTCTTGGGGTCCGGCAGGCCACGGGGCTTCAGCGGCCCGAAGCGCAGGGTGTCCTCACCCCGGCGGGCCATGACCTCCACCGGCATACAGCCCTCAAAGACCTGCCCATCCTCGAAGCCGTGGACCTCCGCCTCCTGGGCGGTGGTCAGCTCCTGCCAGAAGGACAGATACTCCTCCTTGGACAGGGGGCAGTTGATGTAGTCCGGAGTCCCCTTATCATAGCGGGAGGCGAAGTAGGCACTGTCCATATCCACACTGTCAAAGCTCACCAGCGGAGCGGCAGCGTCGAAGAAGTTCAGGGTGGTCTGCTGTCCGTCTCCCAGCAGAGTCGACAGACGATCCGCCAGAGCGTCGGAGGTCAGCGGCCCGGAGGCCACCACCACTTGCCCCTCCGGCAGCTCCGTTACCTCGCCGGGGACCACGGTGATGAGGGGGTGGTTCCGGAGCTCCTCCGTCACCATCCGGGCAAAGCCCTCCCGGTCCACTGCCAGAGCGCCTCCGGCGGGGACGGCGGTGGCGTCGGCGCAGCGGAGGATCAGGCTGTCCAGGCGCCGCAGCTCCTCCTTCAGCAGGCCCACGGCATTTTCCAGCCCCGCTCCCCGTAGGGAGTTGGAGCAGCAAAGCTCGGCAAACCATGGGGTCACATGGGCGGGGGTCATCTTCTCTGGCTTCATCTCCCGCAGGGTCACGGGAATGCCCCGCCGGGCCAGCTGCCAAGCACATTCGGAGCCGGCCAGACCGGCGCCGATCACAGTTACAGGCTCCATTTATTCCTCCGTTTCAGCGTCAGCCTTCTTGGCGGCAGACGTGGCTGCTTTCTTAGTAGCGGCCTTTTTGGCCGTGGCGGTTTTCTTGGTAGTTGCGGCTTTCTTAGTGGTAGCCTTCTCGGCCGCCTTTCTGGAAGCCGTCGCTTTTCTGGCCGTGGCCTTCTCCGCCGCCGTGGATGCTTCGGCGGCACCCTCTGCGGCGGTCGCTGCTTTTTTCGCAGCGGCCTTCGTCACGGTGGGAGTCTCCTCCGTGGCTAGGGCAGAGGAGGTCTTTTTGGCCGCCGTCTTGGCCGTGGATTTTTTGGCGGCGGTTTTGGTCGTGCCGGTTTTCTTAGCGGTGCTTTTCTTTGCCGCAGTTTTCTTAGCTGTGGTGGTTTTCTTGGCTGTGGGCTTGTCAGATGCCTCCGTTTGGACAGTTTCGGACGTCGGCTGACCGTCCGCTGCGGTACCATTTGTCCCGCTTTCCGTCCCATCGGACGCAGCAGTCCGCTTGGGATAGCCTCGCTGATCCTCCGGCAGGAAATTTTCGCACGCCGGGTTGATGCAGAAGGGACGCTTGAACCCCCGGCCGGATTTTTTGAACATAGTGTGGCCGCAGACAGGGCAGTCATCCTTCACAGGCACGTCGAAGGTGACGAAGGAGCAGGTGGGGAACTTTTCGCAGCAGTAATAGTTATACTGCTTGCCGGATTTCTTGCTGATGCCGGTGCGCTTCATGAGCCGGCCGCCGCACACGGGGCAGCGGCCCGGCATCTCCACCACCAGAGGCTTGGTGAACTTGCACTCCGGGTAGCCGGGGCAGGCCAGGAACCGGCCGAACCGGCCGGACTTGATGACCATGTTCCTGCCGCAGAGGTCACACTTCTCCTCGGTGACCTCGTCGGGGACCTTCAGATAAACACCCTCCATGTCCTTCTCCACCTGATGGAGATTGGACTCGAAGCCACCGTAGAACTGGCGCAGCAGCTGCTTCCACGGCAGCTTGCCGGACTCCACCTCATCCAGCTCCTCCTCCATGTGGGCGGTGAACTTCACGTCCACGATGTCCTTGAAGCGGTCGCACATAAGGCCGTTGACCACGTCGCCCAGCGGCGTCATTTTCAGGTACTTACCGTCCTTGATGACGTACTCCCGGTCCAGAATGGTGGACACCGTGGGAGCATAGGTGGAGGGGCGGCCGATGCCGTTTTCCTCCATGGCCCGGATGAGGGAGGCGTCGGTGAACCGGGCGGGGGGCTGGGTGAAGTGCTGGGCCGGGTCAAAGCCCGTCAGCGTCACCACCTCGCCCTGTGCCAGCGGGGGCAGGGCGGGGGCCTTTTCCTCCTTCTCGTCGTCCCGGCTCTCCTCGTATACGGCGGTATAGCCGGCGAACTTCAGGCTGCTGGCGCTGGCCCGGAAGCTGTGGGCTCCGGCGCCCAGCTCTACGCTGACGCTGTCATAGACGGCGTTGGACATCTGGCTGGCCAGAAAACGGCTCCAGATCAGGCGGTACAGCCGATACTGCTCGCTGGTAAGATCGCTCTTGACCCGCTCCGGGGTCAGATCCACGTCGCTGGGGCGGATGGCCTCGTGGGCGTCCTGCGCCCCGGCCTTGGTCTTATACTGCCGGGGGGCGGCGGGACAGTAGCCTGCGCCGTAGCGCCCGGTGACGAAGCTGCGGGCCGCCGCCTGCGCCTCGTCGGAGATCCGCAGGGAGTCGGTACGCATATAGGTGATCAGACCCACGGTGCCCTCGCCGGTGATGTCCACGCCCTCATACAGCTGCTGGGCGATGGCCATGGTGCGCCGGGGGGTCATGTTCAGCTTCCGGGAGGCATCCTGCTGCATGGTGGAGGTGGTGAAGGGCGGGGCGGGGGAGCGCTGCTTGTCCGTGCGCTTCACGCTCTTGACGGCGAAAGGCAGAGCCTGCACCTCCGCCTGAATGGCGCTGACCTCCTCCTGAGAGGCGGGCTCATATTTCTTGCCGTCCTTGCCGTAATATCTGGCCCGGAAGGGGACGCCGCCGTCGTTTTTCAGCAGGGCGTCCAGCGTCCAGTACTCCTGGGGGACGAAGTCCTTGATCTCCTTCTCCCGGTCTGCCACCAGACGCATGGCCACCGACTGCACCCGGCCTGCCGACAGGCCCCGCCGGATCTTTTTCCACAGCAGGGGGGACAGCTCATAGCCCACGATGCGGTCCAGAATACGCCGGGCCTGCTGGGCGTCCACCAGATCCTGATCGATCTCACGGGGGTGGTGGATGCTCTCGGTGACCACCTTGCGGGTGATCTCGTTGAAGGTGACTCGCTTGGCTTTTTCGTCGCTGAGGTCCAGCAGGTTCTTCAGGTGCCAGCTGATGGCCTCGCCCTCACGGTCCGGGTCGGTGGCCAGATATACGGTGTCGCTGGCCTTGGAGAGTTTTTTCAGCTCACTGATAAGCTCCTCTTTCCCCCGGATGGGGCGGTAGTTGGGCTCGAAGTCGTGCTCGACATCCACGCCCAGCTTGCTTTTGGGCAGGTCACGCAGATGTCCCATACTGGCCCTGACCTCGTAATCCGGTCCCAGATACTTGCCGATGGTCTTGGCCTTGGCAGGGGACTCCACGATCACCAGATTTCGGGCTGCTTTTTTTGCCATGTTCTTATCCTTCCTTTTTACAACCGGATCTCCACCGTGCGGACGAAGCGCCGTGCTCCGTGCTGCGTGGCATATCCGTCGATCTCTAATACCGTCAGGGCTGACAGCACCCGCCGAATGGGCAGGTCGGCCCGCTCCGCCACGTCATCGGTGAGCAGAGGGGCATCGGTGGTCAGCACCTGTAGGATGCGGATCTGGTCGTCCGTCAGACCCGCCGTATCCGCCGTCAGGTCCAGCACCGGCAGGGCGGGGGGAGTTTCCTTCTTCTCCGGCTTCGCTGTGGACGATTCCTCCGCCCTTTGAGCGGGGAGATTGTCCTGCTCCGGCACCGGAGGAAGATTCTCCGACGAGGGGCGCAGCCGGTGGGGGAACCGGCTCCGGTACCCCTCCAGAATGTCCCAGCCGCAGGTCACAAGTCCTGCGCCGTCCCGGATGAGGCGGTTGCTGCCCCGGCTGTTGGGGGTGTCGATGGGGCCGGGGACGGCGAACACGTCCCGTCCCTGCTCCAGCGCCGTATTGGCGGTGATGAGAGCGCCGCTGCGCTCCGGGGCCTCCACCACCAGCACCGCCAGACTCAGGCCGCTGAGGATGCGGTTGCGGACGGGGAAGTGGCTGCCCACAGGCTCCGTTCCCGGCGGGTACTCGCTCAGCAGCACGCCGGTGGCGGCGATGTCCTCGTAGAGCCGCCGGTTCTCCGCCGGATAGACCACGTCCACGCCGCCGCCCAGCACGGCCGCCGTAAAGCCGCCAGCCCGCAGAGCGCCCCGGTGGGAGGCTCCGTCGATGCCCTTGGCAAGGCCCGACACCACCACGGCACCCTCCTTCGCCAGCTGGTAGCCTAGCTCCTCGGCGGCGGAGATGCCATAGGGGGTACACGTCCGGGTACCCACCACGGAGACGGCGGCCTCCTCGTCGAACAGGGGCATCCGGCCCCGTCCGTACAGCAGCACCGGCGGGTCATAGATGTTCCGCAGCCGGTCCGGGTAGAGGGCGTCCTGCATGGTCAGCAGGAAGATATCCCCCTTGGCGCAGCGGGCCAGCACGTCCTCGGCCCGGTCTGTGGACTTGTCCGACAGCAGCGCCGCCTGAGAGGAGGACAGCCCCTCCACCGGAGGGAGATCCTCCGGCTGGGCGTAGTATATGTCCTCCGGCGAGGGGAAATGCTCCAGAAGCAGAAGCTTGCTGCGGTTGGTCAGCCCCGGCAGGGTGGTGAGCCATACCCAGTATTTCAGAGCAGCCATGTGAGATCCCTCCTTATCGCCAGCTTTCCCACAGCAGCACCGCTGCGGCAATGGCTGCATTCAGAGATTCGCAGCGGCCCGACATGGGGATGCGGATGGTTTGGCCGCACAGGTCCAGTACCTCCCGGCTCAGGCCACGGCCCTCGCTGCCGATGGCCAGCGTGCAGCGGGTGTAGTCCGCCTGCCGGGCGTCCACGGTGTCCTCCCGCAGGGCGGCCCCGTACAGGGGCAGGCCGCTGCGGTGCAGCAGGGCCGCCAGTTCCTCCGGTGTGCCGGAATAGATGGGGCGGCGGAACACGGCCCCCATGGACGAGCGCACCGCCTTCCAGCCGTAGGGGTCGGCGCAGCCGCCGGTGAGCAGCAGGCCGTCGGCGTCGAAGGCGTCCAGCGTCCGCAGGATGGTGCCTACGTTGCCGGGGTCCTGCACCCCGTCCAGCAGCACATACCGCCGGCCGGTGAGAGTCCGGGGCAGGGGAGCCTGAGGCAGGCGGCAGGTGAAAAGCACCCCCTGAGGGGTCTTTACCGGGGAGATGGAGGCCATGACGTCCTCCGGCACCTGCACCTGCCGGATGTGCTCCGGAAGCCGGGGCAGGGGGGAGATGGTCACCACGGCGGTGATCTCCGCCTGCCACAGCAGGGCCTCCTGCAGCAGCTTGGGACTGTCGCAGAGGAATTCCCCCGTCTCCCACCGGTAGGCGGCGGAGCCGGCCAACCTGCGGATATGGCCCATGAGGGGGTTGTGACGGCTGGTGATGTGCTCCATGGAGGTTCCTTTCCCGGCGTTTTCATGCACCGAAGGGATGATTTGACACCTTATTCTAAAGGATTCCTCCGGTAATTTCAAGCCCTTTCTGCCGGGAAGGGCAAAAAAGAGGGGATTTTCCACGGAATATTCCCAAAAACTTCTTGACTTTTGGCGGATATCCGATATAATAATTAGGCCTGCGTATGCGGGCAAATCCTTGCTCTCACCGGAGCGTGAGGGCCATAAGTCCAAAAGGAGGTGCAAAAAGTATGGCTAAGATTTCCGCCAACTATGAGGTCGTTTACATTCTCGACCCGGCACAGGGTGAGGAGGCTATTGCCGCCAATGTGGCAAAGTTCCAGGCTCTGGCTGAGCAGCACGGCTGCTCCGACGTGGTCGTGGATGAGTGGGGCAAGCGCCGTCTTGCTTACGCCATCGATTACAAGACCGAAGGCTACTATGTGCTGATGAGCTTCACCAGCGCACCGGAATTCCCCAAGGAGCTGGATCGTATCCTGGGTATTACCGAGGGCGTGATGCGTTCCATGATCGTCTGCAAGGACGAGTAAGGGGGAAGCACAATGCTGAACAAGATTTTCATCATGGGTCGCCTGACCAGGGACCCGGAGCTGCGGCGTACTCAGAGCGGTACGGCAGTCACCAGCTTCTCTTTGGCCGTGGACCGGGACTATAAGTCCCAGAGCGGCGAAAAGGAGACCGATTTCATCGATGTGGTGGCTTGGCGCAGCACGGCGGAGTTCGTCTCCAAGTATTTCACCAAGGGCCGCATGGCCGTGGTGGAGGGGCGGCTCCAGATCCGTGACTGGAAAGACAAGGAGGGCAACAACCGCAGAAGTGCGGAGGTGGTTGCCGACAATGTCTATTTCGGTGACAGCAGACCCGGCGGTGCCGGTGGGAATAACGGCGGTTATTCTCAGGCTCCCGCCTACGGTGCTCCCGCCGGAGGGTATTCCGCCCCGGTGGGCGGCCCGTCCGATTTTGCCGAGATCGACGAGGAGGACGGCGACCTGCCGTTCTGATGTGCCAAGGCACATGAAATCTTTATAAGGAGGAATTTTCCATGGCTATGGAACGTGAAAATAGAGCGCCCCGTGGCAACGGCCGTAAGCGCCGTAAGGTTTGCCAGTTCTGCGTGGATAAGTGCGAGCATATCGATTATAAGGATGCTGCCAAGCTGCGCCGCTTCATCAGCGAGCGCTCCAAGATCCTGCCCCGCCGTACCACCGGTACCTGTGCTATGCATCAGCGCCAGCTGACCGAGGCCATCAAGCGTGCCCGTCAGATCGCTCTGCTGCCCTTCGTTACCGAGTAAGTTGGTCATCAAAAAGAGCCTGCCAGCCGGCAGGCTCTTTTTTGTTCCAAAGCCGAAGGCTTTGGAACAAAGGGGGGTGATTTGGCCCGATGGGAGATCAGGACAGCAGTACCTGAATTTCGGGGAGATTTTGGGCGAAGTGGATGCCCCGCTGGCGCTCCGGGGAGGAGAGACCGGAGGCGATCATATGGTCCAGAAGAGCCTTCAGGTGGCAGTAGTAGCCGTCCAGATCGTAGAGGATGCAGGGGGCGGACAGCTGGCCCAGCGATACCTGCGACATGACCTCCGTGATCTCCTCCAGTGTGCCGGTGCCGCCGGGGAAGGCGATGAAGGCGTCCCCCAGCTGGATCATTTTGGCCTTGCGCTCCGCCATGCTTCGGGTGACGATGAGCTGGGTCAGGCCGTCGTGCTGCAGGTCCTGTGCCATGAAGCACTCCGGCTCCACGCCGATGACGCTGCCGCCCTGCTCCAGTGCGCTCTGGGCCAGCAGTCCCATGAGGCCGGTTTTGGAGCCGCCGTAGACCAGCGTGTGGCCTGCGGCACCGATCCATGCTCCCAGTTCCCGGACGGCCTGCGCCAGATGGGGGTCGGTGCCGCAGCTGGCACCCAGATATACGGTGATGTGCATAGGCGATACCTCCGTGGGTGATTTGTGTCAGTATAGCACGATATGGAGAGAAAAACAAGGACAGGCGGGAGCCTGTCCTTGTGTGAAGCGCGGGGATATCAGCCCCAGAGGGCGGTGAGCATGGGGATGATCTGCTTTTTCCGGCTCATGACCTTGGGCAGGAACAGGCTGTTGTCCTTGGGCTCGGCGGAGAAGGCGTTGCGGATGACGTCATCGCTGCCCACATACAGCAGCTGCGTACCCTCCATCAGCACGTCCGTCAGCATCAGGATCACCATGTCGTAGTGGTGCTCCTCCTGATCGTGGCGCATGGCCTCCAGAAACTCCTCCCGGCGCTGGAGCATATCCTCGGAATCCAGACAGGTGATCTGCCCCACACCCAGATTCTGCTCAGCAATGTGGAACTCCTTGAAGTCGCTGTGCAGCAGATCTTCGGCGGATTTGCCGTCGAAGCTGCTGTCGAAGAGGAGCTTCCCCAGTTCGTTGAGGGAGACGTTGGCGATGCGGGCCATGCGCTCGGCCATGGCTACATCCCGCTTGGTGCAGGTGGGGGACTTGAACATGACGGTATCGGACAGAATGGCCGCCGCCATCAGGCCCGCCATGGCCGGGGAGGGCATGACGCCGTGTTCCTGATACATTTCGGTGATGATGGTATTGGTGCTGCCCACCGGCTCGTTGCGGACCCGGATGGGCTGAGTGGTCTGGATATCCGCCAGACGGTGGTGGTCGATGATCTCCAGAATCTCCGCCTGATCCAGACCCTGCACGGCCTGCGCCCGCTCATTGTGGTCCACCAGCACCACACGCTTGCGCCGGGGGCGCAGCAGGTGATACCGGGACAGGGTGCCAACGACCTTTTCGTTCTGGTCCAGCACCGGGTAGCAGCGATAGCGGCTCTTCAGCACCACCTCCCGCACGTCGTCAATATAGTCCGACAGATGGAAGCAGACGATGTCGTCAGTGTGGCAAGGGCGGGAGATGGGGATGGCCTGATAGATGAGACGGGCCACCCGGCTGGCATCGTAGGGACTGGAGATGATGCAGGTGTTCCTGGCGTCGGCCAGCAGCTCCTGATCCACCTCCGTCTGGCAGAGGATCAGGCAGCACACGTTGGTTTCCAGCGCACGGCGGATCATATCCGGCTGGTCGCCGCACAGGACGATGTGGTCCTTGCCGTTCCACAGCAGATTCTCGCAGCTTTGAGGCAGGGCGATGACCACATCACCGGTGACGGAATCCACCAGATCACCGGTGTCGTTGAGGACACGGCCCTCGATGACGCTCAGGAGGTTGAACAGAGGCAGGGCCTCCACACGGGGCTCACTGATGGTGTTCATGCTGTAGGTGGCGATGTCGCCGGCGGAGAGAGTCCCATACAGAGTGCCATCCTCGTTGACCACGGGGATGGCGGAGATGCGCTGCTCCCGCATGATGTGCCAGGCCCGGTCCATGGTGACGGTGGCGTTCAGGGCGGGAGGTGTGTCGTAATCCAGATCTGACACCTGCGTGCGGACGTTCTGGATCAGCTGAGGGGGCTGGAAACCGAAGCGGTTCAGCAGGCGCTGGGTCTCATCGCTGACGTGGCCCAGATAGGCCGCTACGTAGTCCCGGTCGCCCAGAGCGTTCCGCAGGGCGGCATAGGACATGGCAGCCACGATGGAATCCGTGTCGGGGTTCCGATGCCCGACCACATAGATCTCGTTCATACAATAGCTCCTTTTTTGTTCCGTGGGAGTGATTCATGTACTGATTATAATTATTATACGGCGTAAGGGAAATTTGTCAATGCGGGGATATGCCGGAAAAGAGGAGAAAAAAGGCTTCCAAATCCGGCAAAGCGGCGAAAACTGAGAAAAAGCGTCACTGTGCGTCGGTTGTATACAATGTGCGAGGATGTGTCGCTGTCTCTTGACCTTTTGAAAAAGCGGCGGTATAATAAACAGACTATAAAGAAATTTTATCCAAAGGAGAGGGGTCCTGAATTGAAGAGCAGAAACCAGAGCATGGACATGACGCAGGGCGTCATTTGGAAGCAACTGGCGTATTTCGCCCTGCCGCTGTTTTTAGGCAATCTCTGTCAGCAGCTGTATAACACGGCGGACAGCGTCATCGTGGGAAAATTTGTGGGCAAGGACGCTCTGGCGGCGGTGTCCAGCAGCGGGAACCTCATCTTTATGATGACGGGCTTTTTTATGGGCCTGTTTGTGGGGGCCGGCGTCATCATCAGCCGCTATTTCGGCGCCAAGTGCTATGATCGGCTGGAGGCGGCGGTGCATACCGATCTGGCCTTCGCCATGGTCTGCGGCGTTTTGCTGACGCTGGTGGGCATCTTCCTGACCCCCCAGATCCTGGTGTGGATGAGGACGCCGGAGGACGTGCTGCCCCAGTCCATCCAATATTTCCGATTGTACTTCATGGGCAGCCTCTTTATGATCGTCTACAACGCCTGTATGGGCATTTTGCAGGCGGTGGGCGACAGCCGCAGTCCCCTGCGCTACCTCATCATCTCCTCCATCACCAATGTGACGTTGGATCTGATCTTCGTGGGAGCGCTGAAATGGGGTGTCAACGGCGCCGCCATCGCCACGGTGGTGAGCCAGATGGTCAGCGCCGTGCTGTGCTTCCGGAAGCTGATGCAGGCGGACGGCCCCTATCGGCTGGTTCCCAAGCGCATCCGCTTCGAGCTGCCGATGCTCAAGCAGATCATGGCGCAGGGCATCCCCTCCGGTGTGCAGAACTCCATCATCGCCATCGCCAACGTGGTGGTGCAGTCCAACATCAATACCTTCGGCTCCGATGCCATGGCGGGCTGCGGCTCCTACGCCAAGGTGGAGGGCTTCGTGTTCCTGCCCATCACCTCCTTTGCCATGGCACTGACCACCTTTACGGGGCAGAATCTGGGCGCAGGGCAGTATGAACGGGCCAAGAGGGGGGCACGGGTGGGCTTCACTTGCTCCACGCTGCTGGCGGAGCTTATCGGACTGACACTACTGCTGGTGGCCCCCTATGCCATCGCCCTGTTCAACGATGACCCGGCGGTCATTGCCATCGGCGTACGGCAGACCCGGACGGAGGCGCTGTTCTACTTTGCACTGGCCTTCGCCCACAGCATCTCCGCCGTGATGCGGGGAGCGGGCCGGGCCAAGATGCCCATGTACACCATGCTGGTGTGCTGGTGCGTCATCCGTGTGACGTATATCACGCTGGCGCTGAAGGTGTGGCCGGATATTACCACCATCTTCTGGGCATACCCCATTACGTGGTGTCTCAGCTGCGTGGTGTTTCTGCTGTATTATCTGAAGGCCGACTGGGTCCATTCGTTCCAGAAGATGCACTGAAGGGGCTCCGGCGGGTACGATATTTTGCCCCCGGCGGGTAACTTTCGTTCAATAGCGGCAGAGAGAATGCCTGCACACAAGGACCCATAAAAAGAGGACGTCTGTGGGACGTCCTCTTTTTATATGCAGTTTACAGGTTATCTACCCGCAGGGCACGGATGGCATTCAGCACGGCGATGACCATGACACCCACGTCGGCAAAGATGGCTGCCCACATATTGGCGATGCCCATGGCACCCAGCACCAGACACAGGCCCTTGATGCCCAGCGCAAACACGATGTTCTCGTACACGATCCGCAGGCACTTGCGGGAGATGCGGATGGCCTTGGAGATCTTCAGGGGGTCGTCATCCATCAGCACCACGTCCGCCGCCTCAATGGCGGCATCGGAGCCCATGGCACCCATGGCGATGCCGATATCGGCACGGGACAGCACCGGGGCATCGTTGATGCCGTCGCCCACGAAGGCCAGCTTGCCATCGGCGTTGCTCAGCAGGCGCTCTACCTGCGCCACCTTATCCGCAGGCAGCAGCTCACTGTGTACCTCGTCCACGCACAGTTCTCCGGCCACGTGGTCGGCCACCCGCCGGATATCGCCGGTGAGCATGACGGTCTTTTCCACGCCTGCCTGCTTCAGGGCGGCAATGGCCTCCTTGGCGTGAGGCTTCACCACGTCGGAAATGACGATGTGGCCAGCGTACTGACCGTCGATGGCCAGATGGATGATGGTGCCGACGCTATGGCAGTCGTGCCACGCAATGCCCAGCCGATCCATGAGCTTGCTGTTGCCCACGGCTACGTCGGTGCCGTCCACCTTGGCGGTGATGCCATTGCCGCTGATCTCCTGCACGTCCGTGACACGGTGGCGGTCGATCTCGCCGCCGTAGGCCCGCTGGAGGCTCTTGCTGATGGGATGGGAGGAGGCGCACTCCGCCAGAGCGGCGTACTCCAGAACCTTCTTCTGGGGCATGGTGTTGTGGTGAACGCCGGTGACGTCAAAGACGCCCTGGGTCAGGGTGCCGGTCTTGTCAAAGACCACCACACGGGTTTTGGAGAGGGTCTCCAGATAGTTGGAGCCCTTCACCAGCACGCCGGCCCGGCTGGCACCGCCCAGTCCGGCGAAGAAGCTCAGGGGAATGCTGATGACCAGCGCACAGGGACAGCTGATGACCAGGAAGGTCAGGGCGCGGTAGACCCAAGTGCCCCAGTCGCCGCTGAGGCCCATGACCAGCCGCACCACCGGCGGCAGCACCGCCAGCACCAGAGCGCCGATGCAGACGGCGGGGGTGTAGATGCGGGCAAATTTGGAGATGAAGTTCTCGGAGCGGGATTTGTGGGAGCTGGAGTTCTCCACCAGCTCCAGAATTTTGGAGACGGTAGATTCACCGAAGGCCTTGGTGGTGCGGATCTTCAGCACGCCCGTCATATTGACGCAGCCGCTGATGACCTCGTCGCCGACGGCGGCATCACGGGGCAGACTCTCGCCGGTAAGGGCGGCGGTGTTCAGGGTAGAGCTGCCCTCCGTCACTACGCCGTCCAGCGGGACCTTCTCGCCGGGCTGCACCACGATGATGCTGCCCACAGCCACGTCGTCCGGGTCCACCTGCACCAGCTTGCCGTCCTGCTCGATGTTGGCATAATCCGGGCGGATATCCATCAGGGCAGTGATGCTGCGACGGCTCTTGCCCACGGCGTAGCTCTGGAACAGCTCGCCGATCTGATAGAACAGCATCACGGCCACGGCCTCCAGATAGTCGCCGCTTTTCTCGTAGACGGCCAGTGCAATGGCACCCACGGTGGCCACCGCCATCAGGAAGTTCTCGTCGAACACCTGACCCTTGATGATGCCCCGGAAGGCCTTGCGGAGAATATCATAGCCGATGATGAGATAGGCAGCCAAATACAGCACCGTCCCGGCCACGCCGCCGATGGAGAAGAGCTTCACCACGGCCACCAGCACCGCCGTGGCAATGATGCGCCAGAGAACCTTCTGCTGCTTCTTTGTCATGTTGCTCACTTCCTTCCATAAAACGTGCCGGAGGGCCTCCGGCACGTTTCGCTTCTTACAGATAGATCTCGCAGTCGTCCTCGACCTTTTTGCAGTTTTTCAGTACCGCCTTCATGACGGTCTTGGGGTCGCTGCCCTCGGCAAACTCCACGATCAACTTCTGGGTCATGAAGTTCACCACGGCGTCCTGCACGCCCTCGGTCTTTTTGGTGGCCTCCTCCATGAGGTTGGCGCAGTTGGCACAGTCCACTTCGATCTGATAGGTCTTTTTCATAAAATGCTCCTTTCGTGCGGCGACTTTCAATCATTAAGCACTTGTTTAATCTTGATGATCGTACTATAATAGATGCCGACGAGAAAGTCAATGCGGAAAGACGCTTCCCTTCCAAACGGGCGAAAAGTCCTTCCAAACGGAACAGAAAGGCGGGAGAACCATGGGAGAATTGCCCCATCATCATGAGGACCGGAAGCGACTGGAGCGGCTGCGAAGCTTCATTCAGGAGCCGGAGAGCTTTCAGGAGGTGGCCAATCTCTGCCGTCTGCTGTCGGATAACAGCCGGGTGCGGATCTTCTGGCTACTGTGCCACTGTGAGGAGTGCGTCATGAATCTGTCGGCGCTGGTGGGTATGAGCAGCCCCGCCGCCTCCCACCATCTGCGGCAGCTGAAGGACAGCGGCCTCATCGTCAGCCGCCGGGTGGGGAAGGAGGTCTACTACCGGGCGGCGGATACGGAGGTGGCCCAGCTGCTGCACCAGATCATCGAGCGCACGGTGGAGGTGACGTGCCCCCAGTCGGACAGCCGGCTGGTGTCCAGTGCGCCCCATCTGCCACCGCTGGATCAGCACGACTACTGCGGCAGCTGTCCGGCGGAGCAGCTGGAGGTCATCCGGCAGGTCCATCGGTTCCTGACGGAGCATCTGGACAGCCGTATCACCATCGAGCAGCTGTCCCGGCAGTTTCTCATGAACCCCTCCACCATGAAGGAACTGTTCAAGGAGGTGTACGGCAGCTCCATCGCCGCCCATATCCGCCAGCACCGCATGGAGCGGGCCTCCGCTCTGCTGCTGGAGAGCGACGACAGCGTGGCTCAGATCGCCCGGGCCGTGGGCTATGAGAGCCAGAGCAAGTTCACCTCGGAATTCAAGAAGGCATTTTCCATGCTGCCCACGGAGTATCGAAGGCTCCATAAGCAGGCGTAAAAAAGATGCGGAAGTCATATGGCTTCCGCATCTTTTTTATAGGGATCATCTCTTTTTGGCACGGGCCAGAGAGAAACCGAACACGACGCCGCAGAGACCGCCCACGATGTGGGTCATCTGGGAGATGTTGTCGCTCTCGGAGAGACCGTCCACCACCTCGTTGCCCAGATACAGGGCCACCACCAGCAGCATGGTCAGGGGGATGCCGCCCCGGCGCATCTCGGTGAAGGAGTTCAGCACGATCATCATGAACACCACACCGCTGGCTCCCAGCAGCGCCGTACCGGGGAAGAAAATGAACTGCACCAGTCCCGTCACCAGAGCCGTTACCAGAATGGTCATCAGCAGGTTGCGGCTGCCGTACTTTTCCTCCAAGCCCGGCCCCACCAGCAATAGCAGCAGCATATTGTTCATGTAGTGGCTGTAACCGGAGTGGCCCAGCACATGGCCGAAGAAGCGCACATAGGTCAGCGGATCCGCCAGCGACGATCGGTATACACAGAAGAACCGGGTGGTGCTGACGCCGCCTGTCCAGCCGTCCAGCAGCAGGACCAGCAGGCTCAGCAGGGCAAACAGCAGCACCACCGGGGCATTGAATCGGATCACCAGTTTTTTCACGCATCATACCTCTTTCCAAATGGGAATATTTCGATTATAATAGATTTATCCAAATTTGTAAACCGAGGGGGAAGCATTGTTGAAAAAAGCTTGGAAGATCGTGCTGGCTGCGGTGCTGGCGCTGCTGGTGGTGGTGCTGGGGTACGTGGCCTATGTGTTCATCGACTATCACCGCATCGGGGATCAGGAGCTGACGGTGGAGTGGAACGCCGCTGCCACCGTGGAGACGGGGAAGGAGTACGGCATCCTCTCCTATAATATCGGCTTCGGCGCTTATGAGGACGATTACAGCTTCTTCATGGACGGCGGCACGGAGTCCCGTGCATGGTCTGAGGAGCGGCTTACCGCCAATATCGAGCGCATCGGGGCGTTTTTGCAGCAGCAGGATGCCGACCTGTACCTGTTGCAGGAGGTGGACCGGGACTCCACCCGCAGTTACCACGTGGATGAGGTCGCCATGCTGACGGCACAGCTGCCGGGCCTGGGTTATATCTGGGCGCAGAACTACGACTCGCCGTATCTGTTCTACCCGCTGGACCAGCCCCACGGCAAGTCCGTGTCGGGCCTGCTGACCCTCTCCTCCTTCGGCATCACCGAGGCCCGGCGGGTGGAGCTGCCCATCGAGGCCGGTGTGATGAAGCTGGTGGATCTGGATCGGTGTTACAGCGTCCACCGCATCCCCGCCGCCGACGGCCGGGAGCTGGTGCTGTATAATGTCCATCTGTCCGCCTACACCTCCGACGGTACCATCGCTGTGGAGCAGCTGGAGCTGCTGCGGGCGGATATGCAGGCGGAGTATGAAAAGGGCAACTGGTGCATTGCCGGCGGCGACTTTAATAAGGATCTGCTGGGCCAGTCGGAGGAGATCTTCGGCGGCTCTGCCGAGGGCTACACCTGGGCGCAGCCCCTGCCGGAGGGGATCTGGGACGGCACCGATCTGTCGCTGGTGGCTCCGCTGGACGAGGCGAACCCCGTCCCCAGCTGCCGCAACGCCGACGCTCCGTATCACGAGGGACAGTATGTGCTGACGGTGGACGGCTTCGTGGTGTCGGACAACGTCACCGTGGAGCAGGCTGTGGTGGAGGACACGGGCTTTGCGTGGTCGGATCACAATCCGGTGTCCATGCGTTTTGTGCTGAACTGAGCGAAAGAGGGAGGGCGTCTGCGCCCTCCCCCCCTCGGTGGAGGAAGGCATATCAGCGGGAACAAAAATTTCCCTGAAAATTATTGGAATTAGGTGTTGACAAATGCGGGTATTTGTATTATACTGACCAAGTCAGTTGCGGTGAGCAAGCAACGCAAGTGAATATGGGGGTATAGCTCAGCTGGGAGAGCGCTTGAATGGCATTCAAGAGGTCAGCGGTTCGATCCCGCTTATCTCCACCAAATGTGCGCTGAGGCACAAGAAAAAACCTTGAAATCGTATGATTTCAAGGTTTTTTCTTTTCCAAAAGTAGAAAAATCTCAGTATTTGCAAAAGGCACCTGTGCGCTTGATTTTGATGGAAATTTTGAAAATCAAGAGGTCAGGTATGATGAAGAAAATCAGGATGAATTGCACCGCCACATTGGACGAAACCTTTGCGGATTTTCTCCTTTCCCGCAGGGCAAAGGGGCTTGCGGAAAAGACGCTGGAAAGCTATTCCTCCCAGTGGAAAGCCGTGGCGCGGCACTTGGACACGGGAACGGACATTGCCGCCCTCCAAAAGGCAGATTTGGACGATATGATTGTTTCCATGCGGGAGGCGGGGCTTTCTCCAAATAGTATCAACAGCTACATGCGGGTTCTGAAATCCTTTTTCTCTTGGTGCAATGAGCAGGGGCTGACCCGTCTGAATGTCCCCCTGTACAAGGCCGAGGAAACCGTGAAGGAAACCTATTCGGATGCGGAGCTGACCGCACTGCTGAAAAAGCCCGACATTCGCAAAACGACCTTTGCGGAATATCGGGACTGGGTGATTATCAATTTTCTTTTGAACTGCGGGAGCCGCGCCGCGACGGTCAGGGCGATACAAATTCGGGACGTGGATTTGGACGGCGGCGTTGTGTTCTACCGCCACACGAAGAACAGAAAAGCGCAGGTCATTCCCCTTTGCAGCCCCATGATTGCCATTCTGCGGGAGTATGGGCGATACCGTGGCGGGGAGTCTACGGATTATCTCTTTTGCACAGAAACGGGTACACAACTGACGGAGAGCGGCTTGCGGCAATCTATCGCAAGGTACAACACGCAGCGCAGCTGCTGCCTATTTGCAATATAATTGTAAATCAACATCCATCCGATAATCGGGAAAAGGGCTTGCTTTTTCCGACGACGGTGGGTATAATATTACATTGTTTTAGCGGGTCATCCCGCCGTATTTTTGTAATGTGACAAGGAGTGTGAGACAATGACCGAGGAACGAAACACCGCCGCCCCTGAGACGGAGGAGAGCAGAAACTTTATTTTGAACCTAATCGACCAGGACATCGCAGAGGGTGGTCAGTTCCAGGGACAGACCGTCCACACCCGGTTTCCGCCGGAGCCCAACGGCTATCTGCACATCGGACACTGCAAGGCCCTGTGCATCGACTTCGGCACCGCCGAGAAGTTCGGCGGTCTCTGCAACCTCCGCATGGATGACACCAACCCCGCTAAGGAGGACACCGAGTACGTGGACGCCATCCAGCAGGATATCCATTGGCTGGGCTTTGACTGGGGCGACCGCTTTTTCTACGGCTCCGACTACTTCGAGAAGGACTACGAGTATGCCGTGGAGCTCATCAAGAAGGGGTTGGCCTACGTCTGCGAGCTGACGCCAGAGGAGTTCAAGGCCAACCGGGGCGACATCGGCATCCCCGCTACCTCCCCCTATCGGGATCGGCCCATCGAGGAAAATCTGCGGCTGTTCGAAAAGATGAAGAACGGTGAGGTGGAGGAGGGAAAGATGACCCTCCGGGCCAAGATCGATCTGGCCAGCGGCAATCTGAATCTCCGTGACCCCATCATCTACCGCATCCGCTTCATCAATCATCACCGGCAGGGTACCAAGTGGTGCATCTACCCCATGTACGACTTTGCCCACCCCATTCAGGATGCTCTGGAGGGCATCACCCACAGCCTGTGCTCACTGGAGTTCGAGTCCCACCGACCGCTGTATGACTGGGTGGTCAGCAATGTCTCCATCCCCTATTACAAGCCCCGGCAGATCGAGTTTGCCCGTCTGGGCATTGACCACACGGTGATGTCCAAGCGCAAGCTGCGTCAGCTGGTGGAGGAGAAGCTGGTCTCCGGCTGGGATGACCCCCGGATGCCCACCCTGTGCGGCCTGCGCCGCCGGGGTTACACCGCCCGCTCCATCCGCAATTTCTGCGAGCGCATCGGCGTGGCTAAGTCCCCCAACACCGTGGAGTACGGCTTTCTGGAGCATTGCCTGCGGGAGGATCTCAACGCCACGGCCCAGCGCACCATGGCGGTGCTGCACCCGGTGAAGCTCACGGTCACCAACTATCCGGAAGGACAGAGCGAGACCTTCACCGTGGAGAATAACCCCACCGATCCCACGCAGGGTACCCATGAGATCACCTTCGGCCGCCACCTGTGGATCGAGACGGAGGATTTTCTGGAGACGCCTATTCCCAAGTATAAGCGCCTGTACCCCGACGGCCCGGAGTGCCGTTTGAAGGGTGCCTACCTCATCCGCTGCACCGGCTGTGTCAAAGACGAGAACGGCCATGTGACGGAGGTGCTGTGCGAGTACGACCCCAACAGCCGGGGCGGCGACCCCGCCGACGGACGCAAGGTCAAGGGCGCTACCCTCCACTGGGTGGATGCCGACAACTGCCTGGATGCCGAGGTGCGGCTGTACGACAACCTGTTCTCCGATCCCCAGCCCGACGGCCCGGACAAGAATTTCCTGGACTGCCTGAATCCCGACTCCCTGATGGTGCTGCGGGGCTGCAAGGTGGAACGCAGCATGGCCGCTGTGGCAGAGGAGTTCGACCGCCGGGAGAACCGTACCGGCGTCAACGCACCCACCTTCCAGTTCATGCGGACCGGCTATTTCTGCATGGATAACCGGGACTGCACGGCGGAGCATCTGGTGTTCAACCGCAGCGTTTCTCTGAAGGACAGCTTCAAGAAGTAAAGAGGAGCTGTCGGAAAACAAACAAAGGCCCGGAGGTCACAGACCTCCGGGCCTTTTAGCTAAAGCCCCTGGGGGGTATTTTTTTCGGTTCAGCAGCCGCATCACCGTCATCACGGTACCGAACAACACACCGGCCACCGTCCAGATGACCCAACTCCGCTCCGGCGGCACCTCCAGCGGCTCCTTCTCCAGAAAGGCGTACCCCTTTTCGCCGCAGGACAGGAACAGCGCCACGGCCACCAGCAGAGCGCACAGCCCGGTTGAAGTGAGATGACACGGAGCTGACGGGAAATGCGGCGGCGCAGTTATGAAGTGACAGACAACAAACAGCGAGGGCCAACGGCCCTCGCTGTTTGTTGCTGTTTACTTTTTCTTGCCGCCGTGGGAGGCCTTCATGCGCTTTTCGTGGTTGAGGATGGTCTTGCGGATACGGAGATTCTCCGGTGTGACCTCCAGCAGCTCGTCGTCGGCCAGAAACTCCAGACACTGCTCCAGACTCAGACGGCGGGGCGGCACCAGCCGCAGGGCATCGTCGGAGCCGGCGGCCCGCATATTGGTCATCTGCTTCTTCTTGCAGACGTTGACGGTGATGTCCTCCTGCTTGGGACTGACACCCACCACCATGCCCTCGTAGACCTTTACGCCGGGGCCGATGAACAGGGCACCACGGTCCTGCGCATTGAACAGACCGTAGCTGACGGACTCACCGGTCTCGAAGGCCACCAGAGAGCCGGTGTTGCGCCGGTTCAGGTCGCCCTTATAGGGGGCGTAGCTGTCAAACACGGAGGCCATGATGCCCTCGCCACGGGTATCCGTCAGGAACTCGTTGCGGTAACCGAACAGGCCGCGGGCGGGGATCAGAAACTCCAGCTTCATGCGGCTGCCCACGGGGGTCATCTCCAGCAGATCGCCCTTCCGGGCGCCCAGCTTCTCGATGACGGCGCCCACGGACTCGCTGGGGACATCCACCACCAGCCGCTCGATGGGTTCGCACTTCTTGCCGTCGATGGTCTGGTACAGCACACGGGGGGGAGAGACCTGGAACTCATAGCCCTCCCGGCGCATGGTCTCAATGAGGATGGACAGACTCATTTCGCCACGGCCCGCCACGTTGAAGGCGTCGGTGGCGCCATCCAGCTCCGTGACCCGCAGGGAGACATCCTTCAGGGTCTCGCGGAACAGCCGCTCCCGCAGCTGGCGGGAGGTGACGAACTTGCCCTCACGCCCGGCATAGGGGGAGTCGTTGACGGAGAAGGTCATCTCCATGGTGGGAGCGGAGATCTTCACGAAGGGCAGAGGCTCCACACAGGAGGTGGCGCAGATGGTATCACCGATGGTGATATCGGGGATGCCGGACAGGGCGATGATGTTGCCGGCGGTGGCCTCGGTGATGGGCTTCTTGCCCAGTCCCTCGAACTCGTACATGGAGACGGCCTTGGCCTTCTTGGCGGGGGCGTCGGGGTCGTGGTAGTTGCAGACGGCGATCTCCTGATTCTGCTTCAGCACACCACGCTCGATGCGTCCAATGGCGATGCGCCCCACGAACTCGTTATAGTCGATGGAGGACACCAGCATCTGGAAGGGCTGATCCAGATCCGCCTCCGGGGCGGGGATGTAGCTGAGGATGGTGTCGAACAGGGGCTTGAGGTCCGTGCCGGGGACGTCGGGGGAGTAGGAGGCCACGCCCTGACGGGCCGAGCAGAACAGCATGGGGGAATCCAGCTGCTCCGGGGTGGCGTCCAGATCCAGCAGCAGCTCCAGCACCTCGTCGATGACCTCGTGGATGCGCTGGTCGGGGCGGTCGATCTTGTTGACCACCACGATGACCCGGTGGCCCAGCTCCAGCGCACGGCTCAGCACAAAGCGGGTCTGGGGCATGGGCCCCTCAGCAGCGTCCACCAGCAGGATAACGCCGTTGACCATTTTCAGGATGCGCTCCACCTCACCGCCGAAGTCGGCATGGCCCGGCGTGTCCACGATGTTGATCTTGGTGTCGCCGTACTGGATGGCGGTGTTTTTGGCCAGGATGGTGATGCCACGCTCACGCTCCAGATCGTTGGAGTCCATGACACGCTCCACCGTCTCCTGATTCTCCCGGTACACGCCACCCTGCTTGAGCATCTGGTCCACCAGCGTGGTCTTGCCGTGGTCCACGTGGGCGATGATGGCTACGTTTCTCAGTTTTTCGTTCTGCAAAGGAAAAACCCCTTTCTTTTCGTGGGTATAGTTTTACATCAACCTTAACAGTATATGCTCTTTTGGAGCCGGATGCAAGAGGTTTTTCACGCTTTCCGGCATTTTTTGTCAGTCCAGCTTCCCTCTGGCGTGGAGGACGTCATCCTGTGTGAGGGTCATCAGGTCCTCCTTGGTGACGGTCTCCATGGCGGCCAGACGGTTATTCTGGGCCACCAGAATGTGCTCGAAGATGTTCCGCACGCCACGGGCGTTGCCGAAGGTTTCCGGGTCGCCGTTTTCCTCAGTGATGTAGTCCCGCACCAGCTCCTCCACGCCGTCCGACAACTGATAGCAGCCCTTTTTGCACTGCATCTTGAAGATATCCAGCATCTCGTCGGAGGTGTAGTCCTCGAAGAGCAGAAAGCGGTTGAAGCGGGATTCCAGTCCGGGATTGGAGTGGATGAACCGATCCATCAGATCGGTGTAGCCCGCTACGATGACCACCAGATCGTCCCGGTGATCCTCCATGGCCTTGAGGATGGTGTCGATGGCCTCCTGACCGAAGTCGTTCTCGCTCTTACCGTTGAGGGCATAGGCCTCGTCGATGAACAGCACGCCGCCCAGCGCCTTCTGGATGACCTTTTGGGTCTTGATGGCGGTTTGGCCCACATACCCGGCCACCAGACCGCTGCGGTCCACCTCCACCAGCTGGCCCTTGGAGAGGATGTCCAGACTCCGGTAGATCCGGGCCATCATCCGGGCCATCATGGTCTTGCCGGTGCCGGGGTTGCCGGTGAACACCATGTGCAGGGACATATCCGTGGTGGGCAGGTCGTGCTGGCGGCGAAGCTTGTAGACGGAGGCCATGTTGATGAGGTTGCGGACCTCCTCCTTGACGGTGGCAAGGCCAATGTAGCTGTCCAGCTCCGCCTGCAGGTCCTTCATGTCCTCCTTGGGCAGGGGCTCCACCACCTCCGTTTTCTCAGCCTTGGCGGCAGGCTGACCGCCGGCGGTCTTGCCATCGGACGGCTGGGCGGGCATTTTGCCGTCGGCGCTGCCCACAGGCTTCCCGCCGGAGGGCGGGGCGGAGGGGGGCTTGGGGGACAGGACACCCTCGAAGGGAGTGCCCCAAAAATCGTCGCCCATGCTGCGGAGGTTGCGCTCCGTCATGGTGCGGATGACCTCCAGCTGCTGGAGGATGATCTCGTCTTTTTTATCCATTGTCGATTACTCCTTTGCCGAGAGTTTGATATGGGCCATGGCCCGGAACAGCAGAGAGGAGACGAAGCCCGTGAGGGTTCCCGTCAGCAGGGAGATGCCCAGCAGGAAGGGAAGGTAGCCCAGTACGGCGGTGTTGCCCAGCGTGATGAGGGCAGCCGCCATCTGGCCCAGGTTATGGCCGGCGGCGCCGCCGATGGAGACCCCGTAGATAGACAGGCATCTCAGGCGGCGCAGGAGGATCATCACCAGCATGGCGGTGAGGCCCCCCAGCAGGGAAAAGAGCATGGCGGAGGCGTTTCCGGCGAAGAGACCGCCCAGCAGGCACCGGGCCGTGAGGATGGCCAGCGCCGGGAGGGCGCCCAGCTGATACAGGGCGAACACGGTGACGATGTTGGCAAGGCCCAGCTTCACGCCGGGCAGGGGGATCAGAAGCGTCACGGGAAAGAGGTTTTCCAGCGTGCTGAGCCCCAGTGCCAGCGCCGTCAACACGGCGCACAGAGCCAGCTGTCGGGTGGAGATATGTTTCATGCGCCGCCCCCTATCCCAACACCACGTCGGCGTCCGATGTGCCGCCGGTGAGCTGGATGACCACCTGCTCCGGCAGGCAGACGATGCTCTGGCCGGAGCGGGTGATGCGGCCGGTGTGAACGCAGTCCTGCCCCGGACAGTCGCTGCGGGTAACGCAGACACCGCCGCTGTCCACCTGAATTTCCAGATGGTAGTCGCCGTCGATGGCGACGGTTTTTGTCTCGGTCAGGCCGGTGAGGCGGATGGTCTGGATCAAGGCGCCCCGGTGGGTGATGGTGACGGCCTGAGGTGCGCCGGTGCGGCGGCCATAGAAGCACAGGATCGTCACAATGGCCAGAGCCGCCACCAGCGCTGCCACCACGCCGTCCCAGAGGGTGGGGCGGAGCTTAGGGGTGGATGGATACGTATTCATAGCCGCTGCCCTCCGTGGGAGTGATTTTTTCGGAAAGACCGGGGGTGTACAGCACCTGTCCGGCGGTGGTGATCAGGATCATCTCGAAGCCGCCGTGGGTGCGCCAGAAGGCCTGCGCCCCAGCGCTGCCCATCACATAGAGAGCGGTGGAATAGGCGTCGGCCATGGTGCCGTTGTCACAGAGGATGGAGACGGACAGCAGGTCGCTCTCCACGGGATAGCCGGTCTTGGGGTCCAGAATGTGCTGGTAGACCGTGCCGTCCGGGGCGGTGTAGTAGCGCTGATAGCCGCCGGAGGTGACGGCGAAGGAGTCCATCAGGGCCACGGTGACGGCGTAGCCGTCGGAGCGGGGATTCTGAATGGCCACCACCCACGGCTGCCCGTTGGGCTTGGAGCCGCAGACGTAGACATTGCCGCCGAGGCTGATGGTGCCGGAGGTAATGCCGTGCCGGGCGAAGATGGCAGCCACCCGGTCGGAGGCGTAGCCCTTGGCGATGCCGCCCAGGTCGATGGCGCAGCCGTCGTCCAGTGTGGCGGTGTCTCCTGACAGGTGCAGATGCTCCGACCCCACCAGCGGCAGCAGGGCATCGATCTCCTGCTGGGTGGGGACGTAGGGGCTGTCGGTGGTGATGCCCCATAGGGAGACCAGCGGGGCGATGGTGACATCGAAGGCACCGTCGGTGGCGGCGGTATAGGTCTGGGCCTGAGCCAGCAGGGAGGCCGTTTCCTCGGAGACGGTGACGGCGCCGCCGGCGTTGATCTGAGAAATCTCGCTGGTGTCGATGGTGCGGGACAGGAGTCGCTCCAGACGGTTGATCTCCCGGCTGGCGTCCGTCAGGGCGGCTGCTGCGTTTTCACCGTAGGCGGTGAGGTCCATCACCGTGTCCATGGCGAAAAGCTGGATGGACTCCGGCTGCTCTCCGCCGCAGGCGGTGAGGGACAGCACCATGCATAGGGCCAGCAGAAGGCAGAGCAGTCGTTTCATAGCTCCTGCCGCCCTTCCAGCGCACGGGTGAGAGTGGCGTCGTCGGCAAACTCCAGATGCCCGCCCACGGGGATGCCGTAGGCCAGACGGGTGACCTTCACGCCGAAGGGCTTCAGCAGCCGGGCCAGATACAGGGCCGTGGTCTCGCCCTCGGTGTCGGGGTTGGTGGCCATGATGACCTCCCGGATGCCGCCCTGTGCCACCCGGTCCACCAGCGGCTTGATCTGGAGGTCGTCGGGACCCACATGGTTCATGGGGGACAGAACACCATGGAGGACGTGGTAGCGGCCATGGAACTCTCTGGCCCGCTCCATGGCGATGACATCCCGTGGATCTGCCACCACGCACAGCAGACTTTCGTCCCGCTTGGGGTTGGCACAGATAGGGCAGGGGCCGCCGGCGGTGAGGTTGCGGCAGATGGGACAGAGGGTCACCTTCTGCTTGGCCTCCACGATGGCGTTGGCAAATTCCTGCGCCTGCTCCATGGGCAGATTCAGCACATGGAAGGCCAGACGCTGGGCGGACTTGGAGCCGATGCCCGGCAGACGGGCGAACTGCTCCACCAGTTTTTCAAGGGGCGCAGGGAAATATTCCATAATATAATGTCCTTTTCAGTGAAGATATTGCGTAAATGCAGAGGATCAGCCACGCAGCTCCCGGATGCGGGCGGGGATGTCCTCTGCCTTATAGACGGAGGAGCCGGCCACCAGCACGTTGGCGCCGCTGGCGATGCAGAGCTTGCAGGTGGCGGGGTCCACGCCGCCGTCTACCTCCAGCTCGCAGGTGGGATTCATGGCGTCGATGTAGCGGCGGATCTCCTGCACCTTGGGCATCATGTCGGCCATGAACCTCTGGCCGCCGAAGCCCGGCTCCACGGTCATGACCAGGATCAGCTCCACCTCATTGATAAAGGGCAGCACGGCGGAGGCGGGGGTCTTGGGCTTTACCACCACACCGGCCTTCTTGCCCTTGGCGTGAATTTTGACGATAGCGGAGTGAATATTCTCCTCCGTGTCCGCCTCCACATGGCAGGTGATGAGGTCGCCGCCTGCATCGCAGAACTGCTCCACATACCGCACGGGACGGTCGATCATCAGGTGGACGTCCAGCGGCAGATCCGTCACCGGGCGGATGCACTTTACCACCGGGATGCCGATGGAGATATTGGGGACGAACAGGCCGTCCATGACGTCCACGTGGACATAGTCGGCGTCGGAGATACGCTGGATGTCACGGCCCAGATGGGCGAAGTCGGCGGAGAGGATGGAGGGGGCGATCTTGATCATGATGACTGTCCTTTCTGCGGAACCGCTGGCTCCGCTACGGCATAGGATACCATAAGCGGCGCAGGGCCGGGCGGGAGGGACGCCCCCGCCGCAGCCGCACCCACAGCGTCCGGCTGCCGCTTTTCAGATAGGGGGTCGGCGGAGCGTTCTGCCGGCCCCCGTTGTGCATAGCTCATATTTTATTATTATATCAATTTCCGTCATTGATTGCAACGCAGAAAACGGATTGTCCCGGAGAAATGCGGAAGAAAGGCGGGGCAATCATGACCAATCTGTAAATTCTGCACAAGAGGGCTTTACCTTTCCTCACTTTTCGGATAGAATAGCATCGTCAATTTCTGAGGACGATATCTCTTCAGAGGAAAGAGGCAAGCGTATGAGTTTCTTCCAACGGGTCGGCAACGCTATGGCCCGGTTCATGTACGGCCGCAACGGCGGAGATCGGCTGGGACTGGTCACCATCTGGACGGCCATTGTCATCGACGTGGTGTGTCTGTTCATCAAGGGGTATCAGGTGCCGTACCTGATTCTGTCCACCCTGTCTACGGCCATGGTGCTGTGGGCGCTGTGGCGGATGTTCTCCCGGAATCTGGCCAAGCGCCGGGCGGAGAATGCGTGGTTCATGAGCAAGGTGTGCTGGCCGGTGAAGAATGCCTTCGGCCTGACCCGGACCCGGATGCGGGATCGGGAACACAAGTACATTGCCTGCCCCAAGTGCCGGACGGTATGCCGGGTCCCCCGTGGGAAGGGACGCATCGTCATTACCTGTCCCAAGTGCCGGGAGGAGATCCATACCAAGAGCTGAATAGAAGCTGCTGCAAGGCCCGTTTCCTGTGAGGGAAACGGGCCTTCTGGTGTGTTTGGGATGCGTTCTGCCTTTGGTGGGTGGCGTTCTTCTTTTGTGTCTCCGACGGCATACTTTTTGCCAACAGCAGCAAAAAGTATGCAGAAGCACACACCGTCGTGTCGGCCGATTTCCAGCCACGTTGTGGCGTGAAAATCGGGGCACTTCCTCGAAACCACCTTGCTGTATCTGCCACAGGCGGCGCTTCGGTAGTTTCTGCCAAAAACCGATGGTTTTTGGATTTCCTTTACGCCTTATATCAAATACGGCTCTTTTGCCCGCTTTTCCGGCTACTGGGAAAAGTGGGCTGTCGGAGACACAAATCGTAATAGCTACTACCGGCAGAAGGTTACCCGTGGGAGAAAAAAAGAAAGCCGTCTGTCGGATATAAAAAGGCAATGGAATACAAGTGAATTTCCGCAAAAGGGGGCGAACCAGACAAACGCCCGCTGCTCTGGCAAACCAGAGGAGCGGGTGTTTGTGGCTCACAGCACCTTGCTGAGAAAATCCTTCAGGCGGGGATCCTGGGGATGGTCAAAGAGGTCGGCGGGGGCGCCCTCCTCCAAAATTCGGCCGTCGGCCATGAACACCACCCGGCTGGCCACCTCACGGGCGAAGCCCATCTCGTGGGTCACCACCACCATGGTCATGCCGTCGGTGGCCAGCGAGCGCATGAGGTCCAGCACCTCACCCACCATCTCCGGGTCCAGCGCAGAGGTGGGTTCGTCGAACAGCAGCACCTCCGGCTCCATGGCCAAGGAGCGGACGATGGCGATGCGCTGCTTCTGTCCGCCGGAGAGCATATTGGGGTATTCATCGGCCTTATCCGCCAGACCGATGCGCTCCAAGAGGGTCATGGCCTGCTGCCGGGCCTCCTGCGGCGTTTTCTTTTTCAGGGCCACCGGGGCCATGGTGATGTTTTGCAGCACGGTCTTATGGGGAAAGAGATTGAAGTGCTGGAACACCATACCCATTTTCTGACGGTGAAGGTCGATGTTCACGGATTTGTCCGCCAGATCCGCACCGTCGAAGTAGATGACGCCGGAGGTAGGCTGCTCCAGTAGGTTCAAGGAACGCAGGAGGGTGGATTTGCCGGAGCCGGAGGGGCCGATGATGGCCACCACCTCGCCCCGGTGGACCTCCAGATCGCAGTGATCCAGCGCCACCACGCCACGACGAAACTCCTTGGTCAGCTGCCGGACGGAGATGAGTGCGTTATTGCTTGTCGCCACGACGCATCCTCCTTTCGATGGCCTCGATGCCCTTGGAGGCCGGATAGTTGATGCAGAAATAGACCAGCGCCGCCAGCGTGTAGGGTGCCAGAGAGATACCGGTGGAGCCGGCGATGGTCTTGGCGGCGAACATCAGCTCCGCCATACCCAGGACGGAGCAGATGGAGGATTCCTTCACCATGGTGACCATCTCGTTGGCCAGCGCAGGCAGGACGTTCTTCACCGCCTGCGGCAGCACCACCAGACGCATACTCTGCCATTTGGAGAGGCCCAGAGAACGGGCGGCCTCCGCCTGTCCCTTATCCACGGCCAGAATACCGGCACGGAAAATTTCCGCCACATAGGCAGAACTATTCAGGGCCAGCGCCACCACGCCGGGGATGAAGCGGCTGATATCCACGAAGCCGAAGAGGGTCAGCCGGGGCAGGGAGATGGCGTAGAACAGGCCGTAGTAGATGATGGACAGCTGCACCAGCATGGGGTGGAGCGGAACACGGCGATGTAGGCCCCGGAGAGCCAGCGCACCGGCTTTTTCCGGCTCAGGCGCATGAGGGCCAGCCCCAATGCCGGGAGAATGGCCAGCAGCACGGACACCACGGCCAGCAGCAGGGTGTACTCGATGCCACGGACGAAGGCGGTGCCGTATTTGGGCAGGAAGGAAAAGTTGAAGAAATCGGTGGGATCCATGTCGGTGAACAGGTCGCTCCACCACATGGGCGTCATCTCCTTTCAGATGGAAGAATACCCGGCGCTGCGCCCAGTGCGGAGCACTGGGCGCAGCGGGGAGGGTGCGGTTTCGGATCAGTTGGCTTCCACGGCCTTGGTGGACAGATCGTTGGCGGCATCGATGAAGCTCTGGAGCTTATTCTCACTGTTGAGCTTGGCGATGGCGGCGTTGATGCCGGGCAGCAGACCCTTGGGATCGCCCTTGGCCACGGCCACGCAGTAGGCAGATGCCTCGCCCAGTTCGCTGGAGGCACCGGCAATGACCAGATCGGGGTTGGATTCGGCATACTGCTGGGCCACACCGCCGTCCACCACGATGGCGTCCACCTTGCCATAGGTCAGATCATTGATCAGATCCAGCACGGACTGGAGAGACACGGCGTTGGCACCGGGCATGGAGTCGGCGATGATATCCAGCTTGGTGGTGGCAGCCTGTGCGCCCACGGACTTGCCGGCGAAATCGGCCAGCGTCTTGAACTGGTCGGCATTGTCAGCCTTCACCAGAATGGCCGGGGGGATATCGTTATAGTAGGGGTCGGAAAAGTCGGCGTTCTCCAGACGGTCGGGGGTGGCCTCCATGGCGGCCAGCACCATGTCGAAGTCGCCCTTGCCCAGAGAGGTCAGCAGGTACTCGAAGGCCATGTTCTCCACCTGAAGGGAAAGACCCATGTCGTCGGCAATGTACTGAGCCACGGACACGTCGATGCCGGCGTAGGTCAGTTCGCCCTTGTCATCGGGATACATGAATTCGAAGGGGGCGTAGTCGGCACTGGTCCCCAGGATCAGGGTGGTTTTCTTGTCGTTGCTATCGTCGTTGCTGTCGGGGTTGCTGTCGGGGTTCTTGTTGCCGCAGGCGGCCAGAGACAGGATCATGGCGGCGGCCATCAGAAGGGCAAATACTTTTTTCATCTCTCATACCTCACTTTGTATTCGTTGTGCCGCCTGTGCAGGCGGCCTTGTGGATGGAAGGCTCCGGGTGTTCCGGAGGATGTGGTTATGATACAACGGAGATGAATAAAAGTCAAGTGCAAAATGAATAAAATTACAGCAAAAATGAGAGAATCATGCAAACTGCTCGCTTCTGGACTGAATATTACGGAAGAAAGAAGCGAATTGCACAAAGGAAATGCAGCGAAAATGAATAAAAATACGAATATACGGAGGCGAAAGAAAAAGTAAGAGAGCCGCCCGCAGGCGGCTCTCTTAGGATGTCTCTATGTGACGCTTCAGGGGAGGATGCGTCCGGCCCCCAGATAGCAGGCAGCGTAGTAGCTTTCGTAAAGGGAGTTGACCTTCACACCGCCGGAGGAGCTGGCGTGGATGAACTGACCGCCACCCAAATAGATGCCCACGTGGCTGATGCCGCCGAAGGTATCGAAAAACACCAGATCACCGGCCTGCCGCTCCTCGGAGGAGACAGATGTGGCGGTGTAATACTGGTCGCTGGCCCCGTGGGACAGGGAGTAGCCGAACTTGGCGAACACAGCCATGGTGAAGCCGGAGCAGTCAGTACCGGAATAGCTGGAGCCGCCGTAGACATAGGGCGTTCCCAAATAGGTGTAGGCGTAGGCGATGAGCTCCTCCCGCACGGTGTTGGTGGCGGAAGTACCCTCATAGTCGGCATAGTGGACCGGCTGGGCATACTCGGCGGGGATGTAGCCGGTGGACTGGCCGAAGGTGACCTGGTACCAGCCGTCCTGATAGTCGTTGAGGCGGGCCACCTTGCCGCTGTCGATGGTGAGGGAGGGGGCGGTGTCGTTGTCGGCGGCACTGCGAAGCCGAACAGCCTCGGTAAGCTGCACGCCGTCGTACTCGCTTAGCAGGCTCTGACGGGCGGCCTCCTTGGCGGCGGCGTCAGCGGCGGCTGCGGCGGTGTCCGCCTGCTTGCGGCGGGCGGCGTCCTCCTGGGCCTGACTGGTCTTGAGGGCCTCGGTGGGCAGCTGGGAGAGGGAGATGGTCTCCTCCTCCGGCAGGCCCAGCTCCAGCGCCAGAGCCAGACCCTCGCCGCTGGCAGGACATTGCTGGAGCGGCTGGTGAGCCCGGCGGCATCCAGCGCCTCCACAGCGGCGCTGTACTGCACCTCCTGTTGTACGGTATCACGTTCATCGGCGCTGGCGATCCAGATGCTGGACACCAGCAGCGCAACGGCCAGATAGAGACAGGCAAATTTTCTGGACATATGCTTTTGCCATCCTTTCTGCGTTGGTTTTGGAAAACTACGAGAGATATCATACCACAACTCTATCAAAAAAGCTACACAAAAATTACAAATTGATAACAAAATTTTCAGAATGGTAAAAAACACCCGGAAATTTTGGGCAGGATGCACAAGGCACTGTGACGGAAATGGGACATATCGATGGGAAAGTGTCGGGAAAAGCAAAGGGGAGCCTACGGTGGAAACCACCGTTGACTCCCATATTCTGTGAAAAAGAGGCCCGGCAGCGGGCGAAAAGGTTACAAGAGACGGCGCTGTCCCTCAGACCTTGGCGGGCCAGCGGGCCATAAGACGGCCCAGCAGCACATCATAGACGAAGAACAGGGCGACGCCCATGGCGATGGTGGCGGCCAGCAGCCAGCGGCCGGTGGCTGCGAACTCCTCCACCACGGCGGGCAGGCAGAATACATAGAGGATCAGGGCGTACAGCGCCGCCATGGAGACGGCGGCCCACAGAAGCTTCAGCGTCAGGGAGAGAAGGCGGCTGCGGAGGGCGTCCAGTCGGGGCTTCAGCAGCGGATAGTAGCCGGTGAAGCAGAACAGCAGCGATACCTCCTTATCCGGGCACAGCAGCAGACCCAGCAGGGCGATGGCCCCATAGCAGCACCATGCGTACCGTGGGCGGGAGCGCACCGGCAGCAGGGCGATGGAGGCCAGAATGGGGCAGATATACAGGGCAAAGGGGACGATGCCCCCCAGACACAGCAGCACCACGCCCAAGGCGGTCAGTACGCCGCACAGGGCCAGCAGGCGGGTGGTTCCTTTCATGGCTTCACGTCCTTTCCCCTCTACTATAACATAGGAGCGGGCGGGGCTGCAACGGAGAAAAACGGGGGAGGTGTCCTAAAAGCTGGCGCTTCACTGCGGAAAATTTTTCCTGCGGCGCAAAAGCGGCGGTGTGACAGTCGTGCGGGACGATTGCCATGTCTGGCGGAATTTAACGCCGATGAAACCGGCGGCTGCGGCGCAAAGTAATGGTGTCGCCGGCGACGAAAACAAAAAATAAGAGGTGATCCGATGCATGAAACGCAAGCAAGGCGAGGCGTGCGGCGGGGCGCTGCCGTACTGCTGGCGATGGTGCTGGCCCTGTCGCTGGGATGGCAGCGGACGTGGGCCGATGAGGAGCGGCAGTTGATCCCCGTGGGCAAGGCCGTGGGCATCAAGCTCTTTGCCGACGGTGTACTGGTGGTATCCGTGTCGCCGGTGCAGGGAGCGGAGGAGACTCGCTCCCCGGCCAAGGAGTGCGGCCTGAAAGAGGGAGATATCCTGCTGACCTTCAATGGTGAGAAGATCCGCTCCACAGAGCATTTACAGGCCATGTTGGCGGAAAACGGCGAAACGGCGGCGGAGCTGACGGTGCAGCGGGACGGGAAAACGCTGGAGGTGACGGCCAGTCCAGTGGTTTGCGAGGACGGCGGCATCCGGTTGGGTGCGTGGATCCGGGACAGCATGGCGGGTGTCGGCACGCTGACCTACTATGACCCCGCCACCGGCAGCTACGGCGCTCTGGGCCACGGTATCACGGATGTGGACACGGCGGAGCTGATGCCGCTGGCCAGCGGCTCTATTATGGAGACTATGGTGAAGGCGGTGAAGAAGGGCCAGCGGGGCGACCCCGGCGAGCTGAAGGGGGACTTTACCGTGCAGCGGGATGTAGGCACGGTGACGGTCAACAGCAACGAGGGCATCTTTGGCACGGTGGAGGATGCGGGTTTTATCTCCGGCGAGGCGGTATCGGTGGCAGAGCCGGAGGAGGTACACGCCGGGGAGGCGTCTATATTATGTACCATTTCCGGCAGCGATACCCGTGCCTATGAGGTGGAGATCCTGCGGGTGAACCCCCGAAGCCGGGACGGCCGGGATCTGCTGCTGCGGGTGACGGACCCGGAGCTGCTGGAGACCACTGGAGGAATCGTGCAGGGGATGAGCGGCAGCCCCATTTTGCAGGACGGACGGTTGGTGGGAGCCGTGACTCATGTGCTGGTGGCAAACCCGGCGGAGGGATACGGTATCTTCCTGGAGAATATGCTGACCACGGCGGGATAAGCGCCCTGTGAGGCAGGAGGCCCGGAGCATCGGCTCCGGGCCTCCTGCGCCGGGTTTACCGGGATTTTCTCTGCAAAACGATTGACAGGCGGGGCGGTGGGGCTTATATTGTACCGTAAAGGATCCATAGAAGCTAAGGCATAGCGGACAGAAAACACTCGATAGAAAGAGAAAAGGACGGGGAGAGCGATGAAATACGCATTTTGTGGTGGCAAGCTGCTGGACGGCACACGGGAGATGCAGCCCCGTGAGGGACTGGTGCTGCGGACCGACGGCGACCGCATTACGGACATCGTACCGGAGGGGACGGATCTGACGGGCTATGAGGTGGTGAACCTGAAGGGCGGCTATCTGATGCCGGGGCTCATCAATATGCACGTCCATCTGGCGGGCAGCGGCAAGCCTCAGAAAAAGCAGCGGGACAACGAGAAGCTGGTAAAGACCATCCTCTCCACGGGACTGACCCGGAAGGTGGCCTACGGCATGGTGGCGGGCTTTGCCAAGGAGGAGCTGTTCTCCGGCGTCACCACCATCCGCACGGTGGGCGGTCTGGCGGACTTCGACACCCGGCTGCGGGACGATATTCGGGCCGGACGGAGGGTGGGACCCCGCATCCTGGCGGCCAATGAGGGCATCTCCGTTCCCGGCGGCCACATGGCCGGGTCTGTGGCGGTGGCGGCCCACACCATCGACGAGGCACTGGCCCAGTTGGAGAAGGGACGGCAGCAGGGCGTGGATCTGGTGAAGCTGATGATCACCGGCGGTGTGCTGGACGCCAAGGAGAAGGGCGTGCCGGGCGAGCTGAAGATGCCGCCGGAGATGGTGAAGGTGGTGTGCGAGAGGGCGCATAAGATGGGCTACACCGTGGCGGCCCATGTGGAGTCACCGGAGGGCGTACGGGTGGCACTGGAGAACGGCGTGGATTCCATTGAGCACGGCGCCAAGCCCGATGCGGATATCCTGCGGCTGTTCCGGGAGCGGGGGGCGTTTTTGTGTACCACCATCTCCCCGGCCCTGCCCTATGCGCTGTTTGACCGGTCCGTCTCCAACGCCTCGGAGGTGGAGCGGTACAACGGCAACGTGGTGTTTGAGGGCATCATCGACTGCGCCAAGGCGGCGCTGGAGCAGGATATCCCGGTGGTGCTGGGCAACGACGTGGGCTGCCCGTGGATCACCCAGTACGACTTCTGGCGGGAGCTGTACTACTTCCACAAGTATGTGGGGGTGTCCAACGCCTTCGCTCTGTACACCGCCACCGGCCGCAGCGCCCAGATGGCGGGTATCGGTCAGGAGACCGGCACGCTGGAGCCGGGAAAGGCGGCGGACCTCATCGTTACGGCGGCGGATCCACTGGCCGACCTGCGGGCGCTGCGCCATGTAGAACTGGTCATGTCCCACGGGCAGTTGCACCGTGCGCCGCAGGTGAAGCACCGGAAGAACGTGGAGGCGGAGCTGGATCGGTTCCTGTAAGGGGAGATATCTGACAGACCGCCGAAAATTGAATGAAGCGTGAGTTACAATATCGCCCGGCATTGAAAGAACGCCGGGTGATATTTTTGTTGTATTTTTCATCGGCTTTAACGGGTTTTTGATATGAGATGCGTTTTTGAGAGGATTTTTCGACACAATAATCTTGAAACTATCAGATAAATATGATAAATTATACACAAGTTGCACGACAAATGGGAATGGCTGGAGAACATTTGGGGGCAGCGGAGCAAACTGTGGAAAAGGATTGGATGCGATGGAAAAAAGAACGAGAGTGCTGCTGGCGGATGCGAATGAGGAGTTTCGCATTTTGCTGAGGCAGCTGCTGGAGGAAACCGGCGAATTTGAGGTGGCGGCGTCCACCGGCGACGGGCCGATGGTCATGGAGCTGGTGCGCCGCACAAAACCGGAACTGATCCTGATGGACGTGGTACTGCCGGGGCTGGATGGCTTCGGCATCCTGCGCCAGCTGGCAGAGGAGCCGGGAGAAAGGAAGGTGATCGTCATATCCGCATTTTGCAGCCAGCAGGCCGTGAGCCGGGCGGTGGAACTGGGCGTGTATTTCTTCTTGCCCAAGCCCGTCAACGAGGAGTCTCTGCTGGAGCTGATGCGGCAGGCGGTACATCCGGAACAAGAGGAGCCCTACCACGCCCCGGCTTTAGAGGGGATGGTAACGGCCATCATTCATGAGATCGGCGTACCGGCCCATATCAAGGGCTATCAGTATCTGCGGGAGGCCATTTTGCTGGCGGTGGAGGACATGGACGTCATCAACGCCGTCACCAAGGTGCTGTACCCGGAGGTGGCACGGCGCTTTTCCACCACTCCCAGCCGGGTGGAGCGGGCCATTCGCCACGCCATTGAGGTAGCATGGGATCGGGGCGACCTGGAAACCCTGCAAAAGTACTTTGGATACACGGTGAATTCCGCCAAGGGCAAGCCAACCAATTCGGAGTTCATCGCCATGATCGCTGACCGGCTGCAGCTGCAGCGCAAGAAGAAGCGGGCATGAGGGGCACATAGGATAAGGAAAACAGAGGGTCCGCCTCCTGCGGTCTGCATGGGGCGGGGCTTGAGAGGGAGAGGCGCTGCCTCTCCCTCTTTTGTGGCGGCGGGGCTGTTGAAATTTCCCGAAAGCTGTGCTATACCGAGCCATCAAGTCGCATTTAGCTGCCAAGGAGTTTTTTCAATGAGCCGCATAGCCGCCGGGCCCTCAGCGGTCTGGCGGCGGGCTTCGTGTTCGACTGGAAGAGCCGCCAGTACATGGGGCCGATCATGTACTGCGTGATGATGCTCTCCACCACAGACCGGTGACGGCGGCGGATGGCCTTTTGGGATGGGGCTGCTGCTGGCAGGCGCTATGGGTACGGCGGAGGTCACGCTGCACAAACAGCGGAAAGAGCAGCGGCAATGATCCCTCCGCTGCGATCGGAGGAACCTTTCTTATAGCGGAGACAGCCTGTCGGTTTTGGTAGGGACCTGCGGGCGCTGCAAAAAACCGTCCCCTGTGCAAAGGCAGCACAGGGGACGGTTTTTTGATATGGAAGGAGTCAGGCGGCCAGAATTTCAAACTTCAGCACGCCCTCGGCGGCGGTGATCTCGGTCATCATCTCCTCCAGCGACTCGTGCATCTCGCTGGTCTCGGCGGTGACGGTGACACCGGCGCAGCCGTTGGTGGGAATGGTCTGGTTGATGGTCAGTATATTTGCCCCGGAATTGGCAAAAATAGACAGTATGTTGGACAGCGCACCCGGCGTATCCTTCAAGAGAGTATAGAAGGTGATGATGCGCCCGGCCTTCATGTTCTGGAAGGGCTGCACCGCATCCTTATATTTATAGAAGGCGCTGCGGCTGATGCCGGCCTTGCAGGCGGCCTCGCCCACGGTGTCGGCCTCGCCTACCTGAAGCATCCGCCGGGCCTCCGCCACCCGCAGGAATACCTCCGGCAGGGCGTCCGCCGCTACGATGTAAAACTTTTCATTTGCCATGATCTTACACTCCTTTTGCCGGTCCGGGGACGGGCGGGATTTCTCTCCTCTGCATCATACCATGTATTTGGAGAAAATACAACTGTTTTTATAAGAAAGAGGGGACGGTTTTGCGGGACCCAAAGCTGACGTTTCTCATCCGGTGCGCCTACGGGGCGGTCTGGCTGGCGCTTATATGGCTGATGGTGCGGTATGTGCTGGTGTGGCTGCTGCCGTTCCTCATTGCACTGGCGCTGGCGGCGCTGCTGGAGCCGGCGGTGGTACTGTGCCGGAGAAGGCTGCACCTGCGGCGGGGCTTTACGGCCACGGTGCTGAGCTTGGTGGTGCTGGGAACGGTGGCGGCGGGACTGGTGCTGCTGGCCATGGTGCTGCTGCGGCAGGTCTGTGAGCTGTCGGGTCGGCTGCCGGGGTATCTGGAGGCTCTGCCCCGGTGGACGGAGCTGGTACGGGGCAGGGCGCAGCAGCTGTGCGCTGCCTGCCCGGAGGGACTGCGGAGCTGGCTGGAGGCTCTGCTGGATGGGCTGTCGGCTCAGCTGGCGGAGCTGCTGGAGAGCATGGGCCAGCGGTGCCTGCGGGCGGTGACGGCGGCAGCGGCGGCGCTGCCTCAGGCGGTGCTGTTCTGCGCTACCACGCTGCTGGCGGTGCTGTTCACCGCCGGAAGCTATCCCCGCATCCGGGCGTTCCTCCGGCGGCAGCTGCCGGAGGACAGGCTGCGGCAGGCCAGAGGCGTCAAGGCGGATCTGCTGGCCACCTTGGGAAAGTGGTGCAAGGCCCAGTGCATTCTGCTGGGGGTCACCTTCTGTGAGCTGCTGGCGGGACTTCTCCTGATGCGGCAGGGCTATGCCCTGCTGCTGGCGGCACTGATCGCCGTCATCGACGCCCTGCCGGTGTTCGGCACGGGGACGGTGCTGGTGCCGTGGGGGGCGCTGTGCCTGCTGACAGGGAACGTCCCCAAGGGGCTGGGGCTGCTGGCCCTGTACGGCGTCATCTCGCTGGTGCGGAGCGTGCTGGAGCCTAAGATCATGGCGGCGCAGGTGGACCTGTCGCCGCTGGCGGCGCTGGCGGCCATGTATGTGGGCTTCTGCGCCTTCGGCGTGGCTGGGATGGTGCTGTGTCCCATGGCGCTGCTGTTTGTCAAGCAGCTCCATGACAGCGGGTGGCTGCGGCTATGGAAATAGTGCTTTTCACTGGGGAAAAGGTGTGATATAATGTCCCGTAAGCGATATGCTGTACGGGAGGGATGAGATATGAGCAGGCAGCGTAAAGCGGATCTGTTGCTGGTACTGGCCACCGCATTCTGGGGAGTGTCCTACTACCTGCTGGACCTGTGCCTGACGGAGCTGCAGCCGCTGACCCTGAACGCCTTTCGCTTTTTGACAGCGTTTTTCGTGCTGGGGGCCATCTTCTTCCGGAAGCTGCGGGGCCTCTCCCGGCGGACGCTGCTTGCCAGCATCCCCATCGGGCTGTGCCTGGTGCTGACGTATATCGGCTGCACCTATGGCGTGCTGTATACCTCTCTCTCCAACGCAGGCTTTATCTGCGCTCTGCCGGTGGTGGTGACGCCGCTGCTGGAGTGGCTGTTTCTGCGGAAGCGGCCGGATCGGCGGCTGGCGGTGGCGCTGGTGCTGTGTACCGTGGGCATGGGGCTCATGACCCTCAACGGGGCGCTGCGCCCGGCGCTGGGAGATATCATCTGCCTGCTATGCGCCGTAGCCTACGCCGGGGATCTGGTGCTGACGGACCGGGCGGTCCACGATCCGCAGGTCAACGCCCTGCAGCTGGGCATTTTGCAGCTGGGGGTGGTGGGCTTCGTGATGCTGGGGCTGTCCTTCCTACTGGAGAAGCCCTGCCTGCCACAGACCCCTGCCGTGTGGGGAGCGGCCCTGTTTCTGGGGGTGTTCTGCTCCGGCGTGGGCTTCGTCATCCAGACGGTGCAGCAGCAGTACACCTCCGCCAGCCATGTGGGGCTGATCTTCACGCTGGAGCCGGTGTTCTCTGCCATCGTGGCGTATTTCTTTGCCCATGAGGTTTTGCAGCTGCGGGGCTACATCGGGGCGGCGCTGATGATGGTGAGCCTGCTGGTGATGGAGCTGGACTGGAAGAGCCTGCTGCGCCGGAGGGAGTAAGGGGCTTGCATCCGCCGCAGCGGCGTATTATAATGACGGAGCGCAGCATACAGCTCCGCAAGCGCTTGCCGAAAAGCAGGTTTTCGGCGGGAAATGAAGGAGGAACCTGAATATGATCCATCCCACTGTGGATATCCATACGTATCTCAAGCCTGGTGTCCGGGTCCATCTGGCGGGCATCGGCGGCGTGTCCATGTGTCCGCTGGCGGAGGTGCTGCGGGGCATGGGACTGACGGTGCAGGGCTCGGATATGTCCGAGAGCGATACCGTACGGCACCTGCGCTCACTGGGCATCGACGTGGCCATCGGCCACTCGGCGGAGAATCTCAAGGACTGCGATCTGGTGATCCGCACCGCCGCCATCCACGACGAGAACCCGGAGATCTCCGGGGCCATCGCACGGGGCATCCCCGTATATGAGCGGGCGCAGGCCTGGGGCGCCATCATGCAGAAATACGCAAATGCCGTGTGCTTTTCCGGTACCCACGGCAAGACCACTACCACCTCCATGGCGACCCATATCTTCATGGAGGCCGGGGCCGACCCCACGGTGATGATCGGCGGCACGCTGCCGCTGCTGCACTCCGGCTATCGGGTGGGGCAGGGGGACACCATCATTCTGGAGTCCTGCGAGTACTGCAACTCCTTCCTGAACTTCTTCCCCACGGTGGCGGTGATCCTTAACGTGGAGGAGGACCATCTGGACTTTTTCAAGGATCTGGCGGATATCGAGCACTCCTTCCATGCCTTTGCCGATCTGGTACCCCAGCGGGGCTACATCATCTCCAATGCCGACGACGCCGGCGCACGGGACTCCGTGAAGGGACTGCAGCACCCGGTGTTCACCTTCGCCGTGCAGGATCGGACGGCGGACTGCGTGGCGGACAACGTGTCCTTCTTCGACGGCTGCCCGGTGTTCGATGTGGTGATCCACGGGGAGGTCTATGCCCATGTGGAACTGAAGATCCCCGGTAAGCACAACGTCCTCAACACGCTGGCAGCGGCGTCGGCAGCGTATGTGCTGGGTCTGCCCGGCGAGGCGGTATCCCGTGGGCTGGAGACCTTCCACGGCGCAGGCCGCCGCATGGAGCACAAGGGGACATATCACGGGGCGGAGGTCTACGACGACTACGCCCACCATCCCGGTGAGCTCCATGCTCTGCTGACCACCGCCCGCACCATGGGCTATCAGCGGGTCATCTGCGCCTTCCAGCCCCACACCTACTCTCGCACCAAGGCGCTGTTTTCCCAGTTCGTGGAGGAGCTGAAGCTGCCGGATGTGACGGTGCTGGCGGAAATTTACGCCGCACGGGAGCAGAACGACATCGGCATCTCCTCGCAGGATCTGGCACGGGAGATCCCCGGTGCCATCTACTGCTCCAGTCTGGAGAAGGTGACGGATACGCTGGCCTCTTTGGCCCAGCCCGGCGACCTGATCCTGACGGTGGGGGCCGGAGACATTTTCCGGGCCGGGGAAAAGCTGCTGGAAAGAGCGTGAGAGCATGAACGTATCGCCTGTGTATCACGGCGCCCCGGCGGAGAGCCGGACGCCGGTGGAGGACCGTACCTATGCGGCGCTGGAGGAACTGGGCATCCCCTTTGACCGGGTGGATCACGATCCGGCGGAGGACATGGCGGACTGCGCCGTCATCTCTCAGGCGCTGGGGGCGGACATCTGCAAGAATCTGCTGCTAACGCCCCGGAACCGGTCGGCCTTTTACCTGCTGGCCATGCCGGGGGACAAGCCCTTTGTGACCAAGGAGCTGTCTAAGCAGATCGGCTCCTCCCGGCTGAGCTTTGCCACGGCGGAGGATCTGGAGCAGCTGCTGGGCGTGCAGCCGGGCTCGGCGTCGGTGCTGGGACTGCTGAACGACACGGAGCATCGGGTGACGCTGGTGCTGGATCGGGCGGTGGCGGAAAGCCGGTGGTTCGGCTGCCATCCCTGCCGCAATACCAGCTCCCTGCGGCTGCGGACAGAGGACGTGCTGGAGAAATTCCTGCTCCACACCGGCCATGTGCCGCTGGTGGTGGAGCTTTGACAACAAAATTGTGCGCCGGACGGGAACATCATGTGGCCTTCCGGCGCTGATTTTTTCCACAGGCGGTGAACTTCCCCGTTGACATAATGCAATAAATGGGATATGATGATGCTATCATGAGAAAAATGGGGGCATGGTCGGCATTTTGTCGGTGTCCCGGTGGATATGCGGTGGTCAGATAGGGAGGAACACCCATGGGAAAGTATGTACGGATATTGTGCGGCATGATGGCGGTGCTGGTGGCCGCCACGGCGCTGGGCCTGTGGCAACTGGCGGAGGCTCCGCAGTATGTGGCTGCGGCGGAGAGCCGGGGACAGGCCAAGCCGGTGAGCTTCGGTACGGACACGGCGCTGGTGCCGGTGCATCTGGAGAGTCAGACTCAGGAGGAGCAGCTGGTGCTGCGGGTCCTGGCAGCGGACACGGAGGAGCCGGTGCGGGGAGCGCTGTTCGTGGTGGAGCTGATAGACGGTGACGGGCAGAAAACGGTCTGTAAGGACTGGGATCTGGACGGCGTCATCACCACGGAGGCCATGCCGGAGGGGGACTATACGGCCCACCTGCGGACGCTGGCGGGCTTTCTGATGCCGGAGGACACCGTGGTGACGGTGGAGCCCATGAAGCGAGAGGTCATCGACGTGTCGGATCAGGTGATCTCCTCCGACGAGGTGGACTCCCGCACCGAGGACGGACAGTACGGCGACAAGAAGCCGGACGATGCTGGCAGCGGCTCCAGCGAGGAGCTGCCGCCCTCCATCGACACTCCGGACCCGGAGCCGGAACCCACCCCGGAGCCGGAACCTGTGGAGGAGCCGGAACCCGAGCCCCAGCAGAAAAGCAATACCGGGACACTTCTGCTGATTTTGACAGT
>OJUG01000766.1_pt1 | contig 46441 bp, 32 predicted proteins | sample 1599841 | NCBI WGS metagenome assembly OJUG01 (sample SAMN04168659, study PRJEB22393) | human gut metagenome | biome: human gut microbiome; feature: stool | host: Homo sapiens | collected 2014-05-12 | reverse complement strand
TGAATTTTTATAATGTTAAAACGGTGTAAAGTAAATCTGTATTAAGTCACTTTTACAAACACTGATTATCAACACATTACCTTAATCCATTCACTATTTACAAACACAGATTATCAATAAACCAATTTTGTATGCTTACTATTGTATTTTAAATTTAGCCCAAGCAGGAAATGGTTTATGGAAATAATGAGTATCTTTGAATGGTCAATAAATAAAAAATAACCATGAACAGTGTATTGCGTAAACTCCCCATCGGGATACAGACTTTTGAAGATATTCGTAGAGATGATTACTTATATGTAGATAAGACTGCTTTTGTGTGGAGAATAGCGAATACAGGAAAACCCTATTTTCTGAGCCGCCCCCGCCGCTTTGGTAAAAGCTTGTTGCTTTCTACCTTTGAGTCTTACTTCAAAGGGAAAAAGGAATTGTTTGAAGGGCTTGCTATTGAACAAATAGAGACAGAATGGAAACAATACCCGGTACTTCATCTGGACTTAAATGCCAAGAAATATGAAACACCCGACGATTTAATCGCTATACTCAACCAGCATTTGGAGAAATGGGAATGTCTGTATGGTAATGAGAAAAAAGATCGTAGCCCCGAAGAACGATTGGGTTATGTCATTAGTCGTGCCAGTGAGCAAACGGGATGTGGTGTAGTGGTACTCGTAGACGAATATGACAAACCTTTGCTACAAGCATTGGACAATATGTCTTTGCTGGATAATTATCGCCAGACGCTAAAAGCCTTTTATGGTGTACTAAAAAGTTACGACCGTTATTTGCGTTTTGTTTTCCTCACCGGAGTGACAAAGTTTGCACAAGTAAGTGTATTCAGTGACCTGAACCAACTAAATGATATTAGCATGAAGCCTCAGTATGCTACAGTATGTGGTATTACTAAGCAAGAATTAATCGATACTTTTACTCCGGAACTACAGAAACTGGCAGAAACGAATCAGTTGACTCCAGAAGAGACATTTCATAAGATGAAAGCTTTGTATGATGGCTATCATTTCTGCGAGTTTACAGAAGGAGTATTCAACCCATTTAGCGTTCTCAACGTTTTTGACGGATATAAATTTAGTAATTACTGGTTTCAGACAGGTACTCCGACCTTCCTTGTGGAACTGTTGCAAAGAAGTGAATACGATCTGCGTACATTGATTGACGGAGTAGAAGCCTCTGCCTCTTCATTTACAGAATACAGAGTAGATGCCAATAACCCGATTCCATTGATATACCAAAGCGGTTATCTGACGATAAAAGACTATGATAAAGAATTTGGGAACTATCTATTGGAGTTTCCGAATGATGAGGTACGATATGGCTTCATCAATTTCTTAGTACCCTTTTACACCTCTATGGCAAACAATGACCAAAGTTTCTACATCGGAAAATTTATCCAGGAGTTACGTGCAGGTGATTATAACTCCTTCCTCACCCGCCTGCAAGCCTTCTTTGCCGATTTCCCTTATGAATTGAACGATAAAACCGAGCGTCATTACCAAGTAGTGTTCTACCTTGTCTTTAAACTAATGGGCCAGTTTACTGATGTTGAAATACGCAGTGCACGCGGACGGGCAGACGCTGTAGTAAAAACTCCCAAATTCATCTATGTTTTTGAATTCAAGCTCAATGGCACAGCCGAAGAAGCCTTACAGCAAATAGATGATAAAGGATATCTGATTCCATACCAGGCAGACGGACGTGAACTGATAAAAATAGGTGTAGAGTTTAGTGCTACCGAAAGAAATATGAGCCGATGGCTACCTTTATAAAAAGGAATGAAGTATGAGAGAGTATATCATTGCAGATAATCAAGACATTACCAAAGCAGGAATGATGTTTCTGCTCAGCAAGCAGAAAGAAGTATCTCTGCTACTGACAGCAGATAATAAAGCAGAATTAATCAGAGAATTACGTCTGCATCCACAGGCCGTAGTAATTCTGGATTATACCATATTTGATTTTGCCGGAGCAGATGAATTGATTGTACTCCGCGAACGTTTCAAAGAGGTAGATTGGTTATTGTTCTCTGATGAATTAAGTATCGGTTTCCTTCGTCAGATACTGTTTAGCAGCATGGCATTCGGTGTCGTGATGAAGGATAATTCTAAAGAAGAAATACTCACTGCCCTGCAATGTGCTTCGCGCAAAGAACGTTTCATCTGCAATCATGTCAGTAATCTGTTACTTTCGGGTAATACCCAGCAACCCTCTCCCGGTACTCACACACAGGAAGATCATCTGCTGACAACTACAGAAAAAAATATCCTTAAAGAAATAGCGTCAGGTAAAACAACCAAAGAGATTGCAACCGAAAAGAACCTGAGTTTTCATACCATCAATAGTCACCGTAAGAATATATTCCGGAAACTCGGCGTAAACAATGTACATGAAGCAACCAAATATGCAATGCGGGCGGGAATTGTGGATTTGGCGGAATACTATATTTAATTAATGGAAAATTAAATAATTTCACCACTCCCGATACATACTTCAGCCAATTCATCATACACCACCCCAAATTGTCCGGGAGCAATACCTTGCAGCTTTTCGGAAGAAAGGATACGATAACGATCCTCTTCCCTGAAAAGCTTTCCTTTAATAAACTCCGGAGTATGGCGTATTTTGAAAGTAATATCCACTCCTTCGGCCTCACTCTCCCACCATGGATTATCGGTTATATAATGAAAATCACCTAAAGAAAACTCATTCCCAAATTGTGTCTCCACTCCATAGCCATGAGACACATAAACAATGTTATCCTGTATATCTTTCTTTATCACAAACCAGGGACCTCCACTCAAGCCCAGCCCCTTGCGTTGCCCAATGGTATGAAACCAATACCCTCGGTGAGTACCAATCTTTTTACCTGTTTCCAATTCTATAACAGCTCCCTCCTTCTCTCCGAGAAAGCGACGCACAAAATCATTGTAATTTATCTTTCCCAAAAAGCAAATACCCTGGCTATCTTTCCGACGGGCACTGGGAAGCCCGGCTTTCAGAGCTATCTCCCGAACTTCATTTTTCATCAGATGCCCAATGGGAAACATCAACTTAGACACTTGCAGGTAATCTATTTGTGCAAGAAAATCGGTCTGGTCTTTTACCGGATCTTTGGCTGTACCCAGCCAGGTTTTACCATCCCTTTGCAAGGTTGTAGCGTAATGCCCGGTAGCGGTAAAATCAAAATCTTTGCCTACGCGCTGCTCAAAGCAACCAAACTTAATCAGTTTATTACACATCACATCCGGATTGGGAGTCTGTCCTTTCTTTATTTTATCAATGGCATAGGCTGCCACATTATCCCAATACTCGCGATGCAGATCTACTATTATTAAAGGCAAACCATACTTGCGGGCAGTAACAGTGGCAAGTTCAATATCCTCCTCGGCAGAACAATCCATATACTCTGCACCGTCCATACCTATTTTAATATAAAAAAGAGTCGGCTTGTAACCCTGCTCACAAAGAAGGTGTACAACCACCGAACTGTCTACACCACCGGATAATAAAGCTGCTATATTCTTCATACGTGCAAAGATAGGTACGAAAACATTTACAGGCTATCACACATTAAAGGCATTTTTATACCACAAATGTGGTAGATAAGCGAAGTATTTCCTACATTTGCAGTTTATAAAGATGATAAAGATATGAAGATAAGAAACATACTGTTCACCCCTACCCTGTTCATAGTAATGATGTCTGCCCTGTTCTCATGTGGAGTAGACCGCTGGCCGGAATATGCAGCCGAAACAGAACTGGATACTTGGATAGACAGCGTGATGCGCCAAGAGTATCTTTGGTACGAAGAAATACCAACAGTGACTCCCAACAAATATTTCCTTGCGCCCGCGCAATTCTTAAAGGAATTAATTTATACTACTCTCGATAAGAATTATTCCTACATAGACACATTGAACAAAGTGGAGTCGCCCAATTATGGATTTGACTATACACTGATAAAAAATTCAAATGTAGATACGCTCTATAACGCATTAGTTACGAATGTTCTTCCCGGATCTCCGGCTGCAGATGCCAAACTGCAACGTGGTGAATGGATTATAAAAGTAGACGATAAACATATCACCAAAAAGAATGAGACCCAGCTCCTGCAATCGGGCAATGCTTTGAAACTCACTTTGGGTAAGTATGAATTACAAAAAGACAGCGAGACTAAAAAGGATAAAGGAGTAGTGGTAGAAACCAGAACCATAAACATGGGAGCCGAACGAATGGTAGAAGACGACCCGATTCCTGTCTACAGAATAATAACCAGTGCCACAGGGGTAACAGTAGGCTATATAGTCTACAACCACTTCACAGCAGGCACTGCTACTGAGAAAGATAAATACAATAATAAACTTCGCGAAATATCTCACGTATTTGCCAGTGCAGGGGTAACCAAAGTAGTGCTCGACCTGCGTTATAATACCGGAGGCTCATTGGAATGTGCCCAGTTATTAGCTTCTTTACTGGCCCCAAAGGAGGCGGTAGGTCATATTTTTGCCGAACTAAAGCATAACAACAAACAGTCCTACAAAGACTTTAGCCTGCTTTTCGACCCGGATTTAATAGGTAGTGGCGTAAATATGAACATTGAAGGAGGATATATACTGACCAGTAGCACTACTACCGGAGTTGCAGGAACATTCTACGACTGTTTGTATCCGGTTGCCAATTGGGAGATTCTCGGTGCAGCCTTACCTTCCACAGGAGTAGCAACAGAAAGTTTTATTAATCCGAAGCATGGTTGGTCATTGAATCCGGTGGTATGCAATGTTTATAATATTGCCGGAGAATCGCATGGTGGAGTTAGTTTCCCAGCTAAGTATACTGTGGATGAAACTTCCCTAACGAACCTGGTCACTTTCTTGCCTTTAGGAGATAAAGAAGAGACATTATTCAGTATGGCCCTTGGTATTATTGACGGCACTTACCCTCCTAAAGAAGAAGAGAAACCGGACGAAGGAACAACGGAAGAAAAGCCCGAAATCCGTACGCTTAAACATGTATATCACTCACAAGGCTACAGGGTAAAAGGAGGAATAAAACTAAAATGAAATCAGAACCCAATAATCCATGAAACAAACACGACTCTACTTGTCTATATTGTTTCTCCTATCTTTAGTAGCTGCCTGCAATAAAGACGAAGAAGAGACTGAAAACAGAACAAAACTTCTCACTGTAACGGAAACCACTGGCAGTGGTTCAGAAAAAGTAACCACGAAACAAGAATTTGCCTTTAACAACGAACTCTTGCAGAAACACACCACCACACAAACCTATACAGACCTGTGGTTGGAAGCAAAATACACACACACTATAGCTACACAACTTAGTTATGAACCCGGAAAAGTAATCATTACAGATGAAGCAGGAAATGAATCAACCTACATTATGGATGATGAAGGACGCGCTACGAGCTGTACCCGCAACGAACCCGGGGGAAATATCCGTACCTATACATTTAGTTATTCTACCTCGGAAGACGGCATTCTCACCGGAATTAAAGAAAATATCAATGGAAAACCATATTCTGAGATCACAATTACATTCCTACAGGAGGGAACAATCAGCATCTCAGAAAGTAGTAACAATTATCAGAATACATTTATCGCCAGTACGAATAGTGCTTATCCCGGTATCTCCAATACAATGAGCCGGCTTCCCTGGTTGTTTTTAGCAGAACGTTATCCGCTATCTCTTCACACAGAAGCTTTATATGCCAATATTCTCGGAGCACCTCTTCCTATACTTCCGGGACGTTTGGACATAGAGGGTAGTGACGAAATCACAACGTACAGCTATAGTGCAGACAAGAATGGATACATTATCGACTGTGCAGGAAGAACAAGCGTATCATCCGGTCGTAGTTGGAGCCGCTACGTTCAATATGCATATACATCTTATTAGAATTCTTGTCAAGAGCCGATTTATTGATTCTTAACTAAAAAGCAGTTATTTCTCAACAAAATACCCATTACGTCACAACACAGTATGAAATGCATCGCAACATACTATGATATGCGTCATAACATAGTATGTCATGAACCGCAACATACCGGAGAAATTACATCAATATCGGGAAAAACCATATCAGCACAGCCCTACTCACACCCTTTGAGAGGCGTATATAAAAAAAGAAAGGAGAAAGCCCTCGCTTCCTCCTTTACATGCAATCTAACTGAATCTACTTTATGATTATGCTTACAAAGATAACGCATTGCAAAGCAAAAGTCAAGCTTTTCAGTGATTATTTCTTCCCTGCCGGCAGTTGTTTCTTAAAGAATTTGCTAAAGAAGAGAATCTGATAATCAATAGAGTTATTCCAGTATTCCCCGTTGTGTCCTCCCGGACGAGTGATAAAGTCATGATCAATCTTCAACTCCAACAGACGCTTATGCAAATTCTTATTCACATCTAAAAAGAAATCGGCTTCTCCACAATCTATTATCATTGCCAAATCACCCTTCTGTAACTTATCAACCTGATTGATAACCGTATGTTGATCCCACACGTCCTTATTCGTTTCCATTTCACCCAATTGTTCGGGCATCATCCAATTCTTCGGAAAGGGACGGATGTCTACCCCACCACTGGTGCTTCCGGCAGCACCAAATACATCCGTATGGCGGATTGCATTCCAAAGTGCACCGTGTCCACCCATACTAAGCCCGGTAATGGCCCGTCCACGAGGTGCGGCTACCGTCTTGTAATGCCCGTCTATATAATTGACCAATTCCGAGGAGATAAATGTTTCATAACGAACGTCTTTATTCTTCGGACTATCCCAATACCAAGTGTTCTTGCCATCGGGACAAACGAAAATAATCCCTTTTTCATCGGCAATCTGCGGAAGCTCCGGCTTCACCCCAATCCACGTTTTGGCATTGCCACCAAAACCATGAAGCAGATAAACCACCGGACACGCTACGGCTTTCTTTCCCAAAGCAACGTCGGGGGTGACTACCACTACTTGTACCTCTTTATTCATAGAAGGACTTTGCACCATCACCGTGTCTACCTGTGCTGCATAAAACGGAAGTGCCAGTAACAGCAGGCAGGCAAACAATAAACTTTTTCTTTTCATCGTATTAAAATTTCTGTATTTAAATTGAAGTTATGATTCCTCATCTTGTTTATATGTAGCCGAAACAGGCCTCTCAAAAAAGGCCTTACACTGCCTGCATTCATACGTCCAATGATTGTCTCCGGGAGGAGTGGCAGCCAGCAAAGAGAAAACAACGGCACAAGCCGCTTTCATATATCCATCCTTTCGTAACTTAAATGTAATATCCGCCGAACCGCAAAACGGACAATATTTCAACTCTTCAGGAAGACTCTGATTGTCACGCAATACCTGAAGAGCATGATCATAATCTTCTTCATTGACAAATATATCAACACCGGAGATGTTGCTTACATAGCTCTTCAGCAACGATGAAAAGTTCTCATTATGCAACAACGAATCTATTCCCTCGTTCTCCAAAGCTCCCTGCAAGATATGTGCTTGCATGGCATCATTGCATGTAATTAACCGGACTGTCTTCATAATTATACCCGACTTTAATAGTTAAGAGGAAACAAAAATACCAGATAAAAACAAGAAGCAAACTATTTTTTATATAATTTTGCATTTCAATCAGAAAAAACAAACCCGGGCTAATGAAAAAGCGATTCCTATTTATCTTGTTCTGTTTCTGCCTTCTCGCTACAATAACAGCACAACCAGTTCACCAAATTAAGGGAACGGTCATTGATAAAACCAGTCGTAAACCGTTGGAATTTATCAATGTATTAATTACAGGAACAGGTATGGGAGGCGTAACAGATTCCATCGGGCATTTCATCATCGAAGAGGTCCCTCCCGGTATCTATCGTTTGCAGGCATCTGCCGTAGGATATAAGACCACACTAACTTCCGAATATATCCTTTCTACAAGAAACCTCAACATTGATATAGAGATAGAAGAAAACCCGACCGAGCTGGAGGGCGTCACTATTACCGCCTCTCCCTTCCGGCGCGACTTGGAGAGTCCGGTAGGACTACGTATTATCGGATTGCAGGAGATAGAGAAAAGTCCGGGAGCCAATCGTGACATCTCGCGTGTAGTGCAGTCGTATCCCGGTGTAGCCTTTTCACCCGCCGGATACCGTAACGATCTCATCGTACGGGGTGGTTCGCCCTCCGAAAACCGTTTCTATCTGGATGGAGTTGAGATACCAAACATCAATCATTTCAGTACACAAGGAGCTTCGGGTGGTCCTGTAGGCATTATCAATGCCGATTTTATCAGAGAAGTAAATTTCTATACGGGAGCTTTTCCTGCCGACCGGGGTAATTCACTCAGTTCGGTGCTCGATTTCAAACTCCGCGACGGAGATATGGAACGAAACTCTCTGAAAGCTACCCTCGGTGCTTCGGAAGTATCGCTTGCCTCCAACGGACATCTGGGCAATAAGACTTCTTACCTGGTTTCCGTCCGTCAGTCCTATCTGCAATTCTTATTCGATATGCTGGGATTGCCTCTCCTCCCAACTTTTACGGATGCACAATTTAAACTGAAAACCCGCTTTGATGAACGCAATGAGTTGACAGTGTTAGGTCTTGCCGGCATTGACAACATGAAACTCAACACCAGTCTGGAAGGCGAGAAAGCAGAATACATATTAAGCTATCTCCCCAAAATACAACAGAAAACATTCACGTTGGGAGCTGTCTATCGCCACTATGCAGGAGCACACGTACAGTCAGTGGTTATCAGTCATAGCTATTTGAACAACCGTAATACCAAATATCTACACAATGACGAATCCACGGAAGAGAATCTTACCCTCCGGCTCCGTTCTGTAGAGCAGGAGACAAAATTAAGATTAGAGAATAGTTCTACTTTTGGAGCATGGAAAGTGAATGTGGGCCTGAACCTGGACTACAGTCAGTATACCAATACCAGTTTTCAGCGTGTTTACATCCAGAAAGGAGAAACATTCGACTATCACACGGCACTGGGGCTTGTACGTTGGGGAATATTCGGAACAATGAGTTACGCATCACCCGATGAACGATTTACCGCATCGTTAGGCGTACGTACGGATGCCAACAATTATTCGTCACGCATGAACAAGCTTTCGGAGCAACTTTCTCCTCGCTTGTCTCTCTCCTACCGCCTTATAGACGGGTTATATGCCAGTGGTAGTGCCGGATTATACTACCAGTTACCTCCTTACACCGGCCTTGGCTTCAAAGGTAACAGCGGAGAATTGATAAATAAACGGCTTCGCTATATGAGCGTCAGTCAGGGTAGCTTAGGGCTAAGCTGGCAAACAAGTAGTAATTTTGAGCTATCCGCCGAAGGATTCTATAAAGAATATGACCGTATCCCCTACTCCGTATCAGACGGTATCCCACTTGCTTGTAAAGGCAATGATTATGGAGTGATAGGCAACGAAGAACTGACTTCGGCCGCACAGGGTCGCTCATATGGTGTAGAAGTATTATTGAGATGGCTCATTGCCAAAAAGTTAAATTTAGCCTCCTCTTTCACACTCTTCAAGAGTGAATACCGAAACAATAAAGAAAGCGAATACATCGCCTCAGCATGGGACAACCGCTACATCTTCAATCTGAGTGGAACATACAACTTCCCACACCACTGGAGTTTCGGAATGAAAGTAAGCTGTATCGGAGGTGCCCCCTATACACCTTATGATACGGATAAATCTTCTTTAGTCACTGCATGGAATGCACAAGGCAGGCCCTACTATGATTACAGTAAATATAATACGGGGCGTTTACCGGCTTTCGGACAGATAGATGTACGGGTAGATAAAACATTCTACCTCAAACGTTGTATGTTAGGATTCTACATCGATCTGCAAAATGTAACGAAGAGTACTTTCAAACAACCGGATATATATATGAGTACCGGAGTTATTGAAAACCCGTCAGCCCCCATAACCGAACAACGTTACAAAATGAAATATATCGAACAGAAAAGCGGTACATTGATGCCTACGCTTGGCATTACATTTGAATATTAACACGAAAATCAACTATATTATTAATCAAAAACCAGAAAATTATATGAAAAAAAGATTTGTATTAATGGCTGCACTGATCTGTGGAGTAAGTTTTAGTGCTTCGGCTCAGTTTAAGATCGGAGGAAAAAAAATCAATGTAGGCAAAGTTGTACAGGCCGGAACCGATGCCGTAAAAGCCATCACCCTGTCGGATGCTGACGTAGCCGCTATGAGTAAGGAATATATGCAATGGATGGATACCCACAACCCACTGACTGCACCAGATAGTGAATACGGCAAAAGGCTTGAAAAACTGGTAGGCAATATAAAAGAGGTAGACGGACTGAAAGTAAATTTCGGCGTTTATGAAGTAATAGATGTAAATGCATTTGCCTGTGGTGACGGTAGCGTACGTATCTGTGCCGGATTGATGGACCTGATGACAGACGACGAAGTAATGTCTGTAATAGGTCATGAAATAGGACACGTCATCCATACTGACTCTAAAGATGCTATGAAAAATGCCTATTTACGTTCGGCAGCTAAGAATGCTGCGGGTGCCGCCAGTGAAACGGTAGCCAAAATGACAGATTCCGATTTGGGTGCACTTGCCGAATCATTGGCAGGAGCACAATTCTCACAAAAACAGGAGAATGAGGCCGATGATTATGGTTTTGAATTCTGTATCAAAAACAACATTGATCCGTATGCTATGCACAATGCTTTGAACAAGTTACTCAAACTTTCGGAGGATGCACCTAAGTCTTCCAAATTCCGTCAGTTATTCTCTTCACATCCCGAAACAGAGAAAAGAGTGGCACGTATGAAGGCCAAAGCTGATGAATATACTAAGAAATAAAAGTAAGTAATCGTTCTAAATTATATGATATTATTATTGAAACGCAGATTATCGCAGATTCACGCAAAGAATATCATCGCTCAAGTATAGCGCAGCCATTTAATCTGCGAAAATTTGCGATCATTTGCGTTTCAATAAAACGCTGTCATAGTATGAACTAAATTTGAAATACTACTTAAAAAGAGTAGTCGTAGAGACTACTCTTTTTGTTTAATTAGACGAATCCCTCCGTAAACGTTAAATATTCATTAATATACATTCCATATCTAAACTAATTCAATAGATTCTTGTAATTTTCGGGACAGAAATCATTCATATATTATATGGAATTTATAATTATTATTCTTTTACTTCTCTTAAATGGCGTCTTCGCCATGTACGAAATCGCCTTAGTATCTTCAAGTAAAGCACGTCTCGAAACTCTTGCCGGAAAAGGAAACAAATCTGCACGCGGAGTTTTGAAACAATTGGAAGAACCCGAAAAGTTTCTTTCCACTATCCAGATCGGTATTACATTAATCGGTATTGTATCGGGTGCCTTCGGTGGTGTAGCTATCGCCGATGACGTAGCACCACTCTTCGCTATGATTCCGGGAGCAGAACCTTATGCTAAAAACCTGGCAATGATTACTACCGTAGCCGTCATCACTTATCTTTCATTGATTGTCGGCGAGCTGGTACCCAAATCTATCGCTCTGAGTAATCCGGAACGATATGCAACGATGTTAAGCCCCATCATGATTTTACTCACCAAAATCTCTTACCCTTTTGTATGGTTGCTGAGTATTTCAACCCGCCTTCTCAACAAGCTCATCGGACTGAAAAGCGAAGAACGCATGATGACACAAGAAGAGCTTAAAATGATTCTTCACCAAAGCTCCGAACAGGGTGTGATTGATAAAGATGAAACAGAAATGTTGAAAGATGTGTTCCGCTTCTCGGATAAACGGGCCAATGAACTAATGACACATCGCCGTGACATTGTTGTATTGTCTGCCAATGAAACAAAAGAAGAAGTATTGCGCATTATTGATAATGAGCATTTCAGCAAATATCTGCTGGTGAACGAAAATAAAGATGACATAATAGGCGTTGTTTCGGTAAAAGACATCATACTGATGATAGGAAGTCATCAGGAGTTCGACTTGTGTAAAATAGCTCGCCCGGCACTGTTCATCCCCGAAAGTTTGTATGCTAAAAAAGTTTTAGAGCTATTCAAGAAGAACAAAAACAAGTTCGCAGTTGTTGTTAACGAGTATGGCAGCACAGAGGGTATTATAACCCTGCATGACCTCACCGAGAGTATCTTTGGAGACATTCTTGAAGAAGATGATACGGAAGAAGAAGAGATTGTGCGGAGACAGGATGGTTCTATGCTGGTAGAAGCCTCGATGAATATAGGTGATTTTATGGAAGAAATGGGTATCCTCTCTTATGACGATATAGACTCGGAAGACTTCACCACTTTAGGCGGACTGGCAATGTTCCTCATAGGACGTATCCCGAAAGCAGGAGATACCTTCGCTTATAAAAATCTGTTGTTTGAAGTAGTAGATATGGACCGCGGACGAGTTGATAAGCTGCTTGTCATGCGAAAAGAAGAAGAGTAATTAAGCAACTCACTTTTTATATTAACTTAAAGCACTTAACAATGAAAAAAGTAATTATGTTGGCAGCCGTCGTAGCTGCTTTGGCATCATGCCAATCAAAAGCAAACAAAGCCGCAGAGGCTGAAGCAGACAGTCTTGCCATTGAGGCAATGTCACCCACAGTAGAAGCAACCGAAGTTTATGAAGGTACCCTTCCTGCTGCTGACGGTCCGGGTATTCGCTACGTATTGACCCTGAATATGCTTGCCGATGCAAATGATACTACCTACACACTGGATATGACTTATCTGGATGCAGAAGGCCAGGGTAAAGATAAAACATTCAGTTCAAAAGGTAAACCACAGATGATTCAGAAAACGGTCAAAAACAAAAAGAAAGCCGCTCTGAAACTAACCCCAAGTGACGGTAGCGAACCTGTATACTTCGTTATTGCCAATGATACGACTCTGACATTATCAAACGATAGTCTGCAAGAAGCTGTCAGCGATTTAAACTATGACATCGTAAGAGTAAAATAAGAGAAAGAAACAAATAAGTGAAAAGGCTTCATAAGGACAAATCTTATGAAGTCTTTTTTATTATAAGAAAATAACCGGATCCTAATCGTTAAATAATGAATAAGTTATGCGTAGTTCATTAATGTATGAATTACCTTTGTACACTCTAAATAATATCCATAAAGTTATGTATCAGATATTGATTATTGAAGACGAGCAGAGGGTTGCCGAACTCTTAAAAAGAGGACTTGAAGAATCGGGTTATCAGGTTGTTGTTGCTTTTGATGGAATGATGGGATTACGAATATTCAAGTCAAATACATTTCATCTGATCATTTCGGATATAATCTTACCTAAGTTGGACGGTTTTGAACTATCCAAAGAAATTAGAAAAATTAATCCGGCTATTCCGATTCTCATGCTTACAGCCTTGGGGTCTACCGACGACAAGTTAGAAGGATTTGATGCCGGTGCAGATGACTATATGGTGAAACCCTTCGATTTCAGAGAACTGAATGCACGTATCAATGTATTGCTAAAACGCTCGGCTGAAAATATCCGGCAAGTACCGGAAGAACTGATTTATGCTGACTTAAAGATTAACCTTAAAAGTAAAACCGTATACAGAAACAAGTGTGAAATAAAACTTTCTCCTAAAGAGTATAATTTACTGGTCTATATGGTAGAAAACGCAGAACGTGTATTAAGCCGTGTAGAAATAGCAGACAAGGTATGGAACACTCATTTTGATACAGGTACCAACTTCATAGATGTGTACATCAACTATTTACGTAAAAAGATAGACCGTAATTTTGAAAAAAAGTTAATTCAAACCAAGGCAGGAATGGGCTTTATATTCACTGACAAGACATGAAAATCAGAACCAAACTAACCTTACGATACACCAGCGTGACAGCAGCTATCTTTTTGTTGTCAATGTTGGCTATTTATTTTTTCAGCGAGCATAGCCGCAGTAAAACCTTTTTTCGTGATTTAAGGCAGGAGGGTATAACCAAAGCACATCTATTTCTAAGAAATCAGGTGGACGCCAGTACGATGCAATCTATTTATATTAATAACACGGCGTTTATCAATGAAGTGGAGGTAGCTGTTTATAGTCCTTCTTTCGAGATGATATATCATGACGCCTATCAAAACGACATTGTAAAGGAAACACCCGAAATGATAAAACAAATTTTGGAAAAGAAGTCTATAGAGTTCTATCAGGATGAATTTCAAGCCATAGGAATGGTGTATATTTTTCAGGGGAAAACTTATATTATCACAGCCGCTGCCTATGACGGCTATGGATACGAAAATCAAAAAGCACTAAAAGATATTCTGATTATTCTTTCGGTAATGGGACTCAGCATACTCATAATAGTAGGTTATCTATTGGCACGCAGTGCGTTGATTCCGGTATCCAATATCGTAAAAGAAGTTGAAAGTATATCAGCACAACAGATCAACAAAAGATTACCTGTTGAAAAGAAAAGAGATGAATTAGGAGAGTTAAGCCTCACATTCAACCAAATGCTCGACCGATTGGAAATGGCTTTTCGATCTCAAAAAATGTTTGTCAGTAATGTCTCTCATGAACTTCGGACACCAATGGCAGCACTGATAACCGAACTGGAACTTGCACTATTGAAAGAACGTAAGCCACAAGAATATGAAATGGCTATAAATAATGTTATACAAGATTCTCATCGCGTAGTGAAACTCATAGAAGGATTACTAAACCTGGCTAAAGCGGACTATCTGCCCGAACAGATAAAAATGGAAAACAGCCGTCTCGATGAGCTATTATTAGATGCACGGGAGTTGGTTATGAAAGCTAATCCTAACTATAAAGTAGAACTAATCTTTGAACAAGAAGCCGAAGATGATTCAGTGATTACCATTCTTGGAAATAGTTATCTGCTAACGACCGCTTTTGTTAACCTGATAGAGAACAATTGTAAGTTCTCCAAGAATCAGACTTCTTTCATCCAGATTTCATTCTGGCAAACAAGTTCGATTATCCGCTTTTCAGACAATGGTATAGGTATATCAGATGAAGATAAAGCCCACCTGTTCACTCCATTCTATAGAGGAGAAAACCGAAGTTATACTGACGGATACGGTATTGGTATGTCGCTGACTCAGAAAATAATAACACTACATCATGGTAAGATTGAGGTAAACTCCCAGTTGGGAGAGGGAACTACTTATATGGTAGAACTACCGCACATCTGAGAAAAACTCTAATCGTTTTTTAATTCCACTCTAATAATACTCTAACGGCTCCTTTACGGAGTCGTTTCTACTTTTGTACCGTCAAAACTTTAATATGAACCGTTTTTAAAACAGAGCAGGTATTATGATCGGGAGAAAAAAAAAAAACAATCAGAATTTGCAGTTTAATGCCGAGAGGGTATTTCTCGCTGCTACCCAACCGTTAAAGTTGGCATATTCATACTTTCAGACCACAAAGTATGGTTTAACGGATGATGAAGTAAAAGAACGCCAACAACTGTATGGTAAAAATGAAGTGATTCATGAACAAAAAAAGCGTCCTGTTATTGTATTCTGCAAAGCGTTCATTAATCCATTTATCGGAGTATTGACGGCCTTAGTAGTTATCTCACTGGTCATTGACGTATGGATGGCAGAACCGGGAGAACAAGAATGGACCGGAATTATCATCATCTTCTCCATGGTAATATGCAGTGCAGTGCTACGTTTCTGGCAAGAATGGAAAGCCGGGGAAGCAACCAGTGCCCTGATGAAAATGGTGAAAAACTCCTGTAGTGTAAAACGAATCGGCATAGCGGACAAAGAAGAAATAGATATCACACAACTGGTGCCCGGAGATATTGTATACCTCGCAGCCGGAGATATGATTCCGGCAGATATACGCATCATCGCATCCAAAGATCTTTTCATCAGCCAATCTTCTCTGACGGGAGAATCGGAACCAATAGAAAAATATCCCGAAGCAAAAGACAACAAATTCCGCAAAGGAAGTGTGGTGGAGTTGGATAATATCTGCTACATGGGATCTACTGTAATAAGCGGATCGGCTAAGGGAATTGTTTTCCAGACGGGAATAAATACCTATCTGGGCACTATCGCCAAAAGTATTACAGGAGTACGGGCACAAACCGCTTTTGATAAAGGAGTCAGTAAAGTGAGTATCCTGCTGATTCGTTTTATGCTGGTCATGGTTCCTTTCGTTTTTCTGATAAACGGAGTGACAAAAGGAGACTGGTTTAGTGCATTCATTTTTGCCGTGTCAGTAGCAGTAGGGCTAACACCGGAAATGCTTCCTATGATTATCTCTGCGAACCTGTCTAAGGGTGCAGTTGCTATGTCCAAAAAGAAAACGATTGTAAAGAACCTAAATGCCATTCAGAATTTCGGAGCAATGAATATCCTTTGCACAGACAAAACCGGAACGCTCACTTGTGATAATATCGTATTAGAGAAATACATTAATGCAGACGGTAGTAGTGATGAAAAAAAACGCATTCTGAGGCATGCCTACTTCAACAGTTACTTCCAAACAGGGTTGAAGAACCTGATGGACAAAGCCATATTGTCACACGTAAAAGAGTTACAAATGGAGCATCTGAAGGATTCCTACAAGAAAGTAGATGAAATACCTTTCGACTTCATCCGCCGCCGTATGTCTGTAGTAATTGAAGATAATCAGCAGAAACGACAGATCATAACCAAAGGAGCCATGGAAGAAGTACTGACCATCTGCTCATACGCCGAATTTGACGGCACCGTACACCGGATGACGGACGAAATCAAGCAAAAGGCAATCACTATCAGTGAGCAGATGAATAAAGAAGGAATGCGGGTGCTGGCAGTGGCTCAAAAGAGTTTTATCGAAAAAGAACATGACTTTGCGGTCGGGGACGAGACAGAAATGGTTCTTATCGGATACCTGGCTTTTCTGGACCCGCCCAAAACATCTGCAGCCAATGCTATCAGGCAACTGCACGAACATGGAGTAGAGGTTAAAGTACTGTCGGGTGACAATGAAGCTATTGTAAAAACCATAGGAAGGCAAGTAGGAATCAATACCTCTCATTCACTGACAGGAATGGATATTGAGAAAATGACGGACGATGAGCTGAAAGAGCATCTACCGGATACAACTTTGTTTTCTAAGCTAACGCCACTACAAAAAACAAGAATCATCCTGCTATTACAGGAACAAGACAATACAGTGGGATTTCTGGGAGACGGGATTAATGATGCCGCAGCATTAAGACAATCGGATGTCGGTATATCACAGTAGATACGGCTGTAGATATAGCAAAAGAAAGTGCTGATATCATCCTGCTTGAAAAGGATCTGATGGTACTGGAAGATGGAGTAATCGAAGGACGGAAAACCTTTGGCAATATTACCAAATATATTAAAATGACAGCAAGTTCTAACTTCGGAAATATGTTTAGTGTATTGGCAGCAAGCGCTTTCTTGCCTTTTCTACCCATGCTACCCATTCATTTACTGATACAGAATTTACTGTACGATATATCACAAACAACGATCCCGTTTGATCGTATGGACCCGGAATACCTGCGTAAGCCACGCAAATGGGATGCTTCCGACCTAAGTCGTTTTATGATATGTATCGGACCTATCAGTTCCATATTTGATATTATCACCTATCTGGTTATGTGGTATGCCTTTGGATGTAATAGCCCTGAGCACCAAACCTTATTCCAGTCCGGCTGGTTCATTGAAGGGTTGCTCTCACAGACCCTCATTGTACACATGATACGAACAAGAAAAATTCCTTTTATCCAAAGCCGGGCAACATGGCCGGTGATGGGGCTCACATTCTTTATCATGGCTGTGGGCATCGTGATACCCTTCACCAGATTTGGTGCTTCGATAGGACTTATGCCACTGCCATTGAGCTACTTTCCCTGGCTGATAGGTATTCTGCTTAGTTATTGTGCATTGACACAAGTTGTAAAAGTGTGGTATATCAAACGATTTGTACGTTGGCTCTAAAATTGATCCCCAAGTATGAAAAAATTCATTCTGTTATTTACCGGATATACATCTGAACGCGAAGTTACTTGTAAGTTAATCCGGAAGATTTGTATGACAAAGAATTTTAATCGGCAACCGGCTTTTCATTTAAGCCATAACAGAAAAGGAACTTTCTCTATTGGAATGTTACGAGCTTCATATGTATTCAATCTGCCACTCTAACCACACCAATGTGATATACCTAACTGATAAAGGAGGAATCCATAAATCAGTTAGGTATTTATTTTCTTTAAAAGGACGAATAAGAAAAAGCAACAGCAGGATTGTCACTATCTCTGCATCAGACATTCTACTTTTGCAATTACGGTATTTTCTTCTATCCGGAGATTTAAAACTGTGCCTTTTTATATCTCAGCGATGCCGAAGTAGGGTTTGCCGTTATGTTTATAGTAAATCTCTTGGGATGCCTGTCCAATAGATAATGATCAAATTTGAGTAAATGAATTATTCAGTAAACCCTGATTAACCCCTAATCTATGTTTATTCTCACCCCTCACGCAAACATTTTTTCTTTTTTTATTGTTGGATAGCAATTAATATTTAAAACATTATCGATATGAAAGAAAAGAAAGAAGCCCGTGAAGAACGGAACAAAGAAAAGTTAACTCACGGCAATTGGATAATGGCTGAATTTTATGCCCACCGACAACCTGAAAACAAGAGAATGCATCCCATTATAGAGGAGTTTAAAAAATTAATGGCAGGAACTCTTGAAGTAGTACAAATTGACATCGATCAGGAACGTGCTCTTGCAGAATTGTATACCATTGAAAATACTCCTACCTATATTTTAATGAGAAAGGGCGAACAATTGTGGAGACAATCCGGAGAATTAAGTCTGGAAAGACTGGAAAGAGCTGTGAAAGAATTTAAACCTTGACACTGGTATTGCTGATATATACCACAATCAAAAGCAATTCGAGCAATAGAGTATATAAATAAGAAGTAAGCTTAGCGGATTATAGTAAAAAATCATCAATAAATCTGTTCTTTGTATTCCGACTGTCTGCGACTAAAAAGAATAAGTTCCGTAAAATTAAGGTTTTACGGAACTTGCCTGCTGCTACCTTATTATATCTTTGGGTCTTAACGAAGAGACAAGGCTATAAACCTATTCTCATCAAATTTCTTATTATCAAGGTTGTAAATAAGTAATTTCACTCTTTGTTACATAAAACATCTTTTACTGACTATAAGTACATATCGCTTGAAGACCCCGATATGAGATTGTTTGCAACCGATGATCCGAGAGGATTTCTTTCAACTTATCCAAAAGCAAGCAAGAGTTTACTTCATTTCACATTGAGAGCTAGTAACCGCTTGCGTATAATTTGTCTTAACTATGAGGTTTCAGTAATGATTAAGGACTATTGTGAAATTAGAGGATGGGCATAAAAAAAGCCTTGAAGTAATTCAAGACTTTTACATAATAATAGGAGAAACGAAATCCTCTGTTCGTCTGATAAAGTTGTCAAAGTCAACCATTATAGGATCTTCTCCCCCCGTGAGCCGCATTTTTGACAACCATCAATTCTCTTGGTACATTCTGAGGAATTAAGCTCAGCACTTTTTCGCTCATCCACACAGGGGTACAATTAGCTCATTCTTTGCTTTATTTCGCACTTTCATTACCAATGGAATAAAATCATCGAAAGATAATGGCTAACTGAGACTGAAAAATATTTTCATTAATTATTGAGTGGACAATAATTCTTTAGGCGTTGCTTCTTTTTGCCAGTGTTCCAATCGCAGCAACATTCTTTCAGCTATCTTGGGATAGGTCTTAGCCAAATTAGTAGTTTCTCCAATATCATTTTTAATATTATAAAGTTGCAATTTACCACTACGATATTTAATTAATTTCCAGCTACCATCAATAATCGCGGCGTTTTGGTCCTCATAACTGCGATGCAAAAACAAGTCTCGTTTTTTTAGTTTTCTTCCCTTCAATGCAGGAATTAAACTTATCCCGTTTATTTGTTTATCATTACATTGTTTCGCTGAAGCTAATTCAACTATGGTAGGGTAAAGATCGATAGTTTGTACAGGATCGTCATAAGTCTGCCCCATTGCTTTCATGCCTGGTGCATAGACGACTAAAGGTACGCGTGAACCTCCTTCACCCAAAGTGTCTCCGCCTATTTTTCCTCCTCTTAACGGGGCATTAGTAAAATCTCCTCCCTGATCGGACGCAAATATAAAAACTGTATTCTCCGCCACTCCCTTTTTTTGAATGGCATCACGTATACGTCCTACCGAATTATCCACCGTTTCTACCATTGCGGCATATTCAGCTCTTTTTCTTTCCATTCCTTTTGCCAGATATTTGTTCACTAAATCTTTATGTCCGATATGAGGATCATGTACCGCATAATACCAAACATTTAAAAGAAAAGGTTGCTTAGTAGCACTGCGTTCAATAAAATCGACAGCACCCTCTGTTAACTTATCGGTCAGATATTCGCTATTTCCAGCTTCGGGAAATGGATTTTCTGTCTTAAAAAAAGGCTGATAGTAACTATTTGGATGTCCATGTTCACACGTACCGTACATAGCATCAAATCCCTGATAAATGGGATAATATGGTTCATGTCCAAGATGCCATTTCCCAACAAAATAGTTATAATACCCAAATTCCTTCAAACGCTCAGCATACGTAATTTCATCCAAAGGTAACCATCCACGTGATTTCATGTGACCGGGATCAGTCGCTAATGTTTGGAACTCTTTTCTATCAGGATTGTCATAAATATGGCGGACGAAACCACAACGTAGGGCTTCTTTTCCCGTAAGCAACGAAGCACGACTCGGGCTTGATGTTGCAGTGGAAACATAAGCACGTGAAAAATATAATCCTTCCTGTTTTAATTTATCAATATTCGGAGTTTCGAATTCAGGGTTTTGATATCCCAAATCAGACCACCCCAGATCATCTACAAAAAGCACTACTATATTGGGGTGTTGAGCAGTTGCAAGACTACTGCTTAATAGAAGTAATGGTACTAATTTTCTTTTCATACGTAAATATTTAATTTTTATCAAGTTCGCTATCAATGCCGATAGCGCCATGCACTACTCGTTTTGTATCTTTCTCAAAAGGGAGTGTACTTCCCAGGCAAGTATAATTAAATCTATCGACACCAGGGAATTTGATTTGTCCCTTCTCCAGCTTCCAAGAGAGCCCATCCTTAAAGAGCTTAATTTCTCTCCATCCTTCTTTTGAATTAACACTAACGACTTCTCCCAGAAAGGTAAACGGAATATCCCAATTTATTGTGAGCCCTTTCACACTTACCGATTGACAATTCTCAAAAAGGAAAGTCATTATTTAACCGTGGAATAGCAAAGTAGCTCCATTACCAACGATTTCTATTGTCTCATAATTTTCTAAATAAAACAGTATTTTCTTTGTTCCGTTTTCATGATGGGATATTGCACAATATTTCTCTGTTGCATAAGTCGGCAAACAATAATAAATACCTTTTTCAAATACATTTTTTATCCAGTCCGATTGGGACTTCATAACAGGCTCCCTGATTTTGGATATGGTATTTTTTCCATCACAAAGGGGGATATATACTATTTCGTGCGCTTTTAGCATTAAAATATTACATAGAAAAAGTGTTATGTATAGAGGTGCTCTTTTAGTTTTCACAAATTCCAGCATAATCAATAATGTTATTTTATAATAATTTGATTGACAAGGTACGAGAAATAAAAATAAAAAACGCAGATTGAAGCAGATAATTTTTACTAATCTCTATAAATCCGCGTTTAGAATTTTATTTGTATGATGCGGATGCTAACATAGTTTCTAATTAAATGTTGGATTTTTTATAGACATAGATGCATCAATATCTATACACCATTGATCAAATTCCTGTTTTAACTTTTGGGCTAGTTCCCCACAAAATGTTATTTTGGTAACTATTGGCGCGATGAATTGTCGGATACAACTTTCGTCCTTTTCTGCTTATTGCAGTTGCGTCATGATAAGTTCTTGCTCTAACCTCCAAAAAGGTAAGGTAGAGTATCATGATAAAACGTCATTGATTGGTTTATTTTCCACTCAATATTAAATGCCTTACGTTTTAGCTTATGGTTGAACCGCTCAGACTATCGTTCAATCAATCCAGACTTTATCCTCATATTCATCGTTTCATATTGCCATTCAGTTACTTTGAATGACTTAGCCTGGGGGGGTGGGCCAGAAATCTTTCTGCCACAATTTTGGGCCCTATCGTATGGCTACTGGAAGGCCCCACGCCGATCCGGTCAATTTCTTTAATGGTTTTCATGTGCCGAAATTGACTATCGTATTAATTGACCGTTCGCAAAGGTAGTATTTTGTTTCTTCCGGTATATAAATATAAATGTCTTAAAAGCAACTGGTCGTTGCTTTTAAGACATTTTACAAAATAAAACAGCACTCAAAGAGTCAAAGCTCTATCTTTTGACGAATTTAGCCGTTTCACGCTGTCCGTCGCCGGTTGTTACTTTGATGATATAAAGTCCGGAAGGAAATGCGCCAATCGATACCTCGCCATGATTGTTTTCAACCTTCCCCTTCGAAATCAAGGTACCGGTTACGGAGTAGATAGCGTAGCCATTCATACCTTCTTTCTCAAATCTTACCTGGTTATCCGAAACCATGATATTCAAACTACCGTTTTTTGTCTGTGTATAATCGACTCCGGAAGCGAAGAATACGAAGTCGGAAGCTACGATTTTCTCCATATTCATATATACTGCAGCTTCGTAATCATACATCTGATTGATCGTTTCGGTGATTTCACCGTTCGAGCCGTATGTATAAAGCATTTTAAGACCATTTGTTTTTTCGATAACTCCATCGTTCACCTCAAAATTTTCTTCGGCTATCGGGTTTTTATGATCATCATAAGTTGCAATCGTATATTGATCGTAAATTTCCATCTCACCGTCCCCGTTTTCGTCGAACCTTTCTATAATCTCCTCCTTATAACTACCGTTCCCGTCAAGTTCAGTCAATGTATGATGGATTTCGTCCACACCATTGATCGATTTTATCAGGCAATCGAAATCGGTCTTTCCGTCGACATAGGTACATTCGAATGTGGCTGTCTTTTTGCCTTCGTCATAAATGTCTGCCTTCTTAATGCGGTTATTGCCAATCATGAATGCTTCGTTGCTATTAAGAATCTGGCCGTCCGAATGATCCCAGTTGATCTTATCATACCTCACCATTTCAACCAATTGAAAACTCTCATTGGCCTGAAGGAATTTCCAGCTTGTGGCAGGCAAATCACCGCCGTTATAGGTAATTTCGGTACGTTCAAGCTCATCAAACTGATTTTTTGCATTCATCAACATGATGGATACTTGCGTTACAAATCCTTTGGCATTCCGGGTTATTACCTTTTTATGAGCATAGTTCAGAATCCATTTTCCCGTTGCCGGATCCCATGTGTAAGCTTTGCGCTCGGTTTGGTAATCCGTCACGACCGGATCGTATGCATACTCTGTTTTCTCCGTATTTACCCATTCTCCCGCCTCCATATTCTGTTTAATAACTTCGATTTTATTGTTTATAGCATCAAACTTAGAGAGCGTCCGGTTCTGGTCATCTCCATTATCTTCAATCATGGAAATGTTGTTACTGTTATTATCATACTCATTGGTAATCTGACCGTATTCGAGCCATTCGTCGGTCTCTCCTTCCATATCGGGCTCATAGATAACCTCTTTCCGGGGTTTCCAGGTTCCGGCTTCAGAAGTTGCTTTCATAATAAAGCGGGATGTATTGCCTGCGTTCTCCGTCTTTGATTTCAGACTTGTACGGAACCCCTTCGATTGTGCAAAAGTGTAACTACCAGTCACCAGAAAAGCAATAGTCAGGAATAATGTAAAATGTTTTATACTCGTAATAGTTTAATTTAACATTGGTTATATCTCGGTTGCAAATTAAACATAATATTTTAATATTCACAATAAATACAAAAGATTTTATCATTTTAATCTAACATTTCTATAAATCTTGGTAAATAAAAATGGAATTTCTATTTTGCTGAACGGTTTTCGGCGATTGAGCCGGATATACAAAATAGGCTCCCGGTAATTGATCCATTGAATAGGTCATTGGTTTCCTCGAAAGTCTTTCTTTCAATATAAGAAAAAAGGCTGTACTGGTTTTTGATAATACCGTGTACATAAATCCCGCAACATAAGGCAAAGAATACCTTTCTTCCTCCATACTCGCCACATTTGAATATTGCGGAAACGGTATGGAGAAAACTCAAGAAGGAGTGGTTCGACCCACAAGACTACCTGGAAAAGACAAACTCTTCTATGCAGCTAACAGATGGCTGGCAGCACTCGGTAAGCAAACGGGGATTAAATTTAGCCATTTTAATAAAAACTTATTTTGATGAGGTACTTATAATTCCAATTGTTGCTTTCCTTGTTTTTTGAATCAGTCACACACTATCTGATCAGCAGTTTTTTACGATAATCATCAACTATGACAATGTATAAATCACTATCCAGAGGATAGTGATAATTATCATCACCGATATAAGCAGATAAAACTTTCAGACCGGTTAATGTATAGGCATTCAGCCTACGTCCGAATGCGTTTTTCACACAGAGATAATTCCGAACGGCATAAATGACCGGTTCGCCGGATAGCATAACTTCAGGATTAGACGTTTCATTCGCACTCAATAACCGGAACAGTTCCGTCTCTGTGACATTCGTAGCGGTAGCCTGCAGGCCATCAGCTATCGAGAGATAGTCTCCATTCAATACGGAACGAAAAGCGCACCCGTCACCTTTGTCTACAAACAGAAACTTTGTAGCATCGGTGTCGGGAGTATCAGATAGAATTAACTTCCCGGAAAAGGGATCTATCCCTAAATACTTAATACCCATTTTAAACGTCAGATATCCGTCTTCCGTGTTCAGCACAGTGACCGGCTCTCCCTGGTCTCCAAGTACCAACTCATTCTCTTCCAATACAATTCCGTTTTGATTCTTCAGGGACTGGATTATCTTTTTATCCGAACCAAACTCCCTATCGCCCGACACAGCAATGCAAGTAACCTCAAACGGTTTGCTATCAAGAAGTTTTACATGAAGTTTATGTCTACCTTTTCCTATACCGGATAGTACAATCTGGTCGATGTGATCGCCATTTGAACCGTCGGCCACAACCGGAGGATTATTATCTACCCAGATCTGAGCCCTGCCATAGGACTCATTAGCAGGCCTTTTCCAGTAAGTGACAGCAGCTACGTCACCCAGGATATCAAACGTCAGTTCGCTGCCCTTCACAACAGACCTCCATCCTTTTCCTGTTTTGAAATCCCAGATCGCTCCTCCGTCTATCCATGTTCCTGTTTTCTGCGGTGTTATATCTGCTGCGGATAAGAAAAAGGAATCTTCAAAATCCTTGCTGTACAAAGGTTTGGGTAACATCCGATTCGCCTCATGATCGGCAATATCAGGTATATTCCCAAACAGGGAAGCAAGCAAGTCGGCCGTCTTCTGATGGGCAATAGTGTTAGGATGTACTCCGTCGCCCGATGGCATGGCAGAAGTCTTGTAAAAGTCGAGCCAACTTCCCTTCCCGGAAACGATCTCATCTTTTACATAATCATTATAACTCACTACCGGTATGCCATAGTGCTGTGCAATGGGTATTTGCTGGCCCTGTTTTGTTATCCCCGCCTGTGTGCACATCATCAAGGAAATCACTGCCGGCTCTCCCGGAGCTTTCAGCAGCTTACGCAATAAGCCTTCATAGAAATGCTTGTAAATTTCATCTTCATGATCGTTTACTGCATACTCGACAATAATCAGATCCGGATTATATTTCAGCAAATGCTCTTCTGCCCTGATAGCTCCAAAATACGAGTTTGTGGAACCAATACCTGCATTGACCAATGTCACCTTACTGTTGAATTGAGTTCGAAACCATTCTTTTATCCGGGCCCCATAGCAATTGGAAGCCATTGGTTCGGCATTCGCCCCTGCGGTAATGGACCCGCCAAGGACACCTATCGTCAACTCTTTCCCGGCCTTCGCCTTTGCCAAAAGATTGTTTATCCGGGAGTAATCCGCCAGCCTGTTATATTCCGGAGCCTGATATCCGCCTCCATATTCAACAATAACGCGCATGACTTCCACATCCGTATATGCATCCAGATAGACCACAGCTTCGCATGCATCAGCAGGTATAAGCGTACTTTCCAAAACGAACCGGCTAATATTTGTACCCAGAGATATTTCTTCAGGATAACCATTAGACCACCCTACTACATATTTCGTCTCTTTACCTTCTGTATTCTTGACGGCAAGAGTAGGTTTTTGCCCAACTATGGAATAGAAATCGACCGTAACCGATTTCACCTTCTTCCCAGTCGGCATTGCATAAACCAGATAACTGTAATTCTCGGTATTATCTAATTTATAGCGATATACATCACCCATCCTGGCAACCCATTCCGTATTGCTACCAGAAACAACCTTGTTGTTTCCACACCAGGTAACCGCAGCCAGATCGTGACATTCATCGTAAACACGCCCATCCTGCCCGAATATACCGGGCGCAAAGAACAGGGATCCAAAGAATAAGAGGATCAATTTATTTTTCATCACCTTTATAGAGTTACTTATTAATTAAAAGACATCATACACGGTGCTCTCTCCGTTCAACTGCTCGACAGCGAGTTTCAACTTATCCGAAGAAGTGCTTTCCGGTAAATCTATGTCCACTATTTTACTTTCTCCGGGCAACAGGTTGAAATATCCCTCCGACGTGTAAGCCGGCAAAACCGGTTCTCCCGTAATAGCATCCACTACATTAAGTTTAACAAAGGCAGCGATTCGACCGGAAGTGTTTTTCATGTTCACTATACAACGGTTATCTTTAGCATTCATTTTCCTTTTGACCGATGCTTGTAAGTGAACAGGTCCAACACTTCCCAATGAAACGGGAGCGCACGACAGCCCCTTCTCATACCAATAATCATTTACTGACAAAAGCTGACCTTTACTGTCTTTCAGTTGTAAACGTACCAAAACCAGCTTATCAATATCCTGAGGTATGATAACTTCTTCAGCCGTAGAAAGCGCATTGGCTGCCGGGCTGATCTTCATCTTGCGATCATAGAGCAATTTGCCATTCAAGTCATAGACAGAAAAAGAGGCTACGGCATTCCTATATGCAGTCAGTCCGATGTTAGCTACTGCAATTTTGCGATCGTTCATATTCCATTGTATATGAACAGGTTCACAAGCTTTTTTGCAACCATAGAATGAACCGTGTGTTTCATAATCGTAGGAATAAGTCTGCCAGATCATACTAGGCCAGGCTGGATGAGACATCCACAGCAGGAGCCCACTGGTATTGTTCCACATCTTATGATTCCAGGCTTCGAACATGAAACGATGACTGTTGTAATTGATGACCTGTGCACGGCGGCAGAACTCCTGCGCATCACGGCAAGATGCATTTCCCATCCGGTTTACATCCTCAATATAATCTTTCCACTCAAAGCTACCGATATGAAGATCGTGATAGTACCATACGTCTCCGATCGGCCATAAGTCTTTCTCAGGAATGAACTTTTTCACTGTCGAATAAGCCGGAACAGAAGGAGTGCCCAACTCCGAATTGAAGCCTTCGGCATATTCGGTGTAGTACCTCAGTGGCTCTTTGATGTAACTCCACGGGCCACTAGCCATCAGGTTCAGCGAACGAGAATTGCCATGGTAATGGCGTGTGCCGTCTTCTCTGGCAATCATCTTTTGGAACTGTTCTTCCAAACCTTCAGGAGCATACCCTTCATTACGCGGACACCAGATTGCTATGGAAGGATGGTTCCGGTAGCGTTTCACAATATCAGTTGCGTTAGCAAGAAAGAGAGCCTCATCCAGAGGGTCCAGGTTATAAAATTCAGTTGATATGGAGAAGTCATTCCATACAAGCATTCCGTATTCATCACATAATTCGTAGAAAGCCTCTTCCGTGCTTTCTCCTGTCCAGTTGCGGATCATGTTGAAGTTTTCTTCTTTATGTAAGCGAATATAAGGCTCAAGCCTCTCGCGTGAAACACGCTTCATACCGTCATCCATGCCCCAGTTACCACCCCTGCAAAAGACAGGCTGTCCATTCACCTTTATAACCAGGAAAGGATTGCCAGAATCATCTATTTTCTTGAAATCAGCAGCATCCACTTCATCGCGTAACCGGCCTATAGTTGTCCATTTATGCTTTCCTTTAAGTTCACGGCGGGAAACATAATCAAACAACGGACACCCCTTTTGTTGCACATCTGTCGGAGAATATTCCACACGTAAATCCTGACGATCAGAGGTATCTACGGTTAATTGGTATGATAATTCACGAATACCAAACCGCACTGTCCTGCTTTCCGTAACCTTGCCCTCATCCATTAATTCCAGGTCCAGGTTATACAACGGTTGCGAACCATAACCGTTAGGCCACCACAATTTGGGGTTCTTCAACCTCAATGCAGCAAATTCTTTGGGAGACAGGGTTGCAAGCACTTGTCCATGCGCAGGAACTTCGAATAGTTTCTTTACCAAAATATTCCCAATGCGAGCATTCAACTGTATATTCTTTGTCAGATTTCCTTCATTATGCAATTCCGTCTTTACGGTTATATCCGCCACCGTCGTGTCCGGAAGCATCAGATCGGTTATCACCTGGTGGTTATCCATTGTCACCTCTCCACCAACCTGTATCAACACATCTTGCCAGATACCAATGTTACGGTCTCTGATGCCCGGGATCCAATCCCAGCCTTCAGATGAGATAAAAGTAGGTCCATCCAGGCATAAGGCCCCTCCATTAGGGCCAAACCATTTCTCATTCTCCTCATGAGGTATTCCCGGATTATTAGGTGGAAAGATATGAACAGCCAGTACATTGCCGATGGGCTTCACCACATCCGAGACAGCAAAGCGTCCCCGTTTGAAAGCTCCTGCCATATCCCCAACCGGTTTACCGTTCAACCAAATATCTGCCTTGTAGTTGATGCCATTCAAAAGCAAGCGGGTCACTTTACCGTCTATATCCACAGGCATATCAAAATTGATCCGGTACCACCAGTCTTTCCGGCATAAGGAATCAGGGATATGCAGGTTATTCAGGCCAAAATAAGGATCCGGATAGACTCCCTGCTCTACTAAAGTGGTAAGTACCGTTCCGGGCACTGTCGCATGATACCAGTCAGCCCGATTGCCAGCCATATCAAAGACCGATTTCCCGGAAGATATGACACTCTTCCCATCCAGCATTTCCCAACCGTCACTCAAACGGTATTGCTGCTCTCCGGCAGGTGTGACAACCCCTTTCATATCTGTTTTACTTTTCCTTATTGCCGGGATCAGCGGAGCCTTACCCTTTGGAAGTTCCGAGGCAGGTTGTTGTTGTCTCAACCCGAAATTAAGTTTATATTGAGCCATCATTACAACCGGAAGAAGCATGAAAACTAAAAAATAAATAAATCTGTTTTTCATCATATCTGCTACAAATTAATGTATTAACTTATCACATTGGGCTACACCGATCTTCGAATCGGCAGTTCCATAATATAAAAACCATTTTCCTTTATAAAAAGATAAGCCTTCCGCAAAACAAACATTGCCTACCTGCCCGTTGATCTCACTCTGCTGATCCGGCTTCAGAAACGGTTCATGGGCACGCTCAAGAACCACAGTCGGATCGTCCTTATCGAGCAGAATCTGGGCCGAAGTATATTCTCCCGGTTGGTAGGCAGAATCCGGTGTCATTCTGGGGTTATCACTATTCCGGGAATTATAAATAAACAAGATACCTTTGGGAGTAATGATAGCCGGTGGACCGGGCTCCACCAATCCACTGTCGAACATCCCCTGCCGTGGGGTAAAAAGCGTTTTAAACATCCGGTGGTTACGGATGAAGTCATAAACTGTTTTGGTGGTATCCGTTTCTTCTATCGGACTCCAGTCAATCAAGTTTTCCGAGGTAGCCATGTAAATGTTAGATTCACCCCAGAACATCCAGTACTTACCGTTTATCTTTGTTGCAATCAGGCGTTCCCCCTCTTTCCGGCAAACAACCGAACCGGCTTTCGACCAAATATTGACCAACTCTCCGTTATTGTATTTTTTAAATATAGACCCGTACTTTGTCCATGATCTCAGGTCAGTGGATGTCGCAACAAACAAACGTGCTTTGTCACCATTATATGCTGTGTAGGTGAGGTAATAAACCCCATCCTCACTTTCAACTATCCGGGGATCTTCAACACCTCCTTCCCACTCATAATTCTTGTATTCATCATTATTGGGGTAGACCACCGGTTCGGCATGCCGGATAAAATTAGATCCGTCCGTACTGAATGCCAGTCCAAGCCTTGAAGTCCCGGCATACTTACCTATTTCATCTTCCGCACGATAAATCATAAAAAGGGTATCATTTCTTACTACTGTTGCAGGATTAAATACATCTTTTGCCTCCCAATATACGAATGTTTGCCGGATCGGACAAAAGAATTTCGTATCAGGGATAGGAACCAGACAGATATTCTTACCCTGATTCTTGGTGAAAGGAATCAACTGCCAGTCCGTTAACTGAGTTTTATCTGATGCACAGCCCACCAACAAAAGTAAAAGAAGTAAATTACTACCAATATATTTTAATTTCATAAAGTTTCATCATTCTAAACGGATACGGAAAAACAAGTCATTCCCACTCCGTTATTCAGTTAATAATTATTCTGGGTTAACGCTCCATTTGCTTTATCAATCTCTCCTTGCGGAATTGGCAACAGTTCATGTTTACCTTCTATGAAATAACGGCCTTTGTCTTCCTCATATTTAGTAATCGCATGATTGTTGTAATAGGCAGTCATAACCTTGCCCAACCTTTGCTGCTGAACAAGATCGTCACGCCGGAAACCTTCCAAAGCCAATTCCACACGGCGTTCGTGCCAGATTGCTTTCTTAAGTTCCTCTTTGTCCCTGGTAGTAACCGCAGGTAATGTTGCTGCTGATACCACAGGCTTATCCACTTGTTTGATCTTCCGTTTCGGATCTGTCACACTGGATATCCTGGCTCGGTCACGTACCTCATTCAAATAGATCAGGGCTTTATCCGGCTTATTGTTCTCATTTAGCGCTTCGGCATACATCAATAAGATATCGGCATAGCGTAGGAAATGATGAGTTATCTTGCCGTCGGCTACTGAGATAAACACCTCAGCGCCCTGATATTCGGAGCGAGGGGCATAGTGTTTCCTGTCCCACATACCGGCAGGATAGCGACTATTTTTCACAGGGTTTCCAGCATCAAACTCGTCTCCCGTACGGACAAAGGTCCAGACGATACGCGGATCATTCTTTTCAAACTCAGCATACAGATCGGCTGTAGGCATATGAAAGCTATAGCCGTCATCCGTCGAATTAAGATACCATTGCAGTGCACACCCTGTCGCTTTCGTCCAATCGCCTCCTGTTTGTTTGTATTGCACCTCAAAGATAGATTCAACACTATTGCTGTTGTAGTTTAGCCACATCTCGGCAAAGTCGGGACAAAGCTTGTATTCATCCTTTTGTTCTCCGGTAACCAATACACCTAAAGCTTTTTCCGAGTCTTCGAAATCACGCATGAACCAGTAAACTTTCCCTAATAAAGCCCAAGCGGCTCCACTCGTAATCCTTCCGGTTTCAGCAATATCCAGCTCACTGCGTTTGGGCAGTTGAGTCGCATCTTTCAGGTCAGAGATAATCTGTGCATACACTTCTGCTTTAGGAGAACGTGACTTATAAATATCGGAAACTGATTCTGCATGGACAAACAAAGGCACATCTCCATACACAGTAATCAACTGATAATAACACCATGCCCTTAACCATTTGGCTTCATTCTCATAACGAGTTAGTAGGGCCAGATCCGTTTCACTCAATTGGTTATTGTTTCTGAAAATCTCTCCGTTATCAAGTAAAAGGTTTACCTGATAGATTAATCGATAATGGTGCTTCCAAAAAGAAGCAACTTCCGAATTTGTCGTATTGATGTTACATGTTGACAGTTCGTACCATTCGGCCCTGTCTGAAACACCACCGCCTCCCTTTTCGCAATCATCGGTTCCGATACTCTTCACGCACATATAATGCCAGGTAAATTCTTCCCATCTGACCTTAGTAAAGTAATAACACATATTCAGTGCCTGACTGAACTGGTCCAGATTCTTATAAAAATCTTTATCCTCCTGTTGTCCGTATATGGTCACATCCAGGTCGCTTTCATTACAGGAAGAAGTGCTTACAAGCAATGCCAGCAAAAGGACCAAGGCTGATAATTTATGTCTCATAATATATTTTGTATTAATTTAAAACTGAACACTTACCCCCAATGTATACTTACGAGTATTCGGATAATTCAACGAAGCTATCCCCAGATCAAGAGGAGCAGAATTTGATGTTTCAGGATCCATAAACTCATATCCCGAAATAGTAAACAGGTTTTCACCACTCAGGTAGATCCTTACTGATGAAAGTACGTTGGTTTTCACTAACCACTTCGATGGTAATGTATACCCGACCTGCATTGTCTTCACCTTCAGGAAGCTACCATTTGTGACCCACCAGGAAGAAAAACGGTAATTCTCATTTGTATTATTCATTGAAATGCGTGGCATATCTGTCTTATCTCCCGGGTTTCTCCATGCTTCTTCATAAGCTTTTACAGGGAGGTTCACCGTATTCATAGTTTGATACAACTCCCGGGGGCCAGCAACAATATCACACCCTCCTATCCCTTGCAGGAATAGGGAGAAGTCAAAACCTTTGAAGGACATATTGATATTACCGCCATAAATGATTTTAGGGTTCGGATTACCGATATAAGTCCTGTCTTCAGCATCCAATTTATCGTTACCATCGACATTCTTAAACCGGATATCACCAGGTTTGGCATTCGGTTGCAAAACAGTTCCGTTGCTTCCTACATGGGACTGTACCTCCTCAGAAGTCTGGAAGATACCATCATAAACATATCCATAGAATTGCCCGAACGGTTTCCCGATCTCATTCTTAGACTTCGAACCCCAGATAGGATTTCCATCCGAAGTACCCACAGCAGTCAGTTTGTTCTTATTGAAAGTCATATTGGCACCAACCGAGAAGAAGAAATCCTCCATTGAGTGCTTATAGATAGCTTGCAACTCAAAACCCCGGTTTTCAACACTTCCTGCGTTCGACCATGGAGTAGACACATATCCGCCCATATCCGGTAAAGGAACTTGCATTAACATGTCTTTCGTCTTCCGGATATAATAATCCGCACTCAAGGTTAAGCTTTGTTGGAATAATCCAAAATCAAAACCAATATTAGTCTGCTCACTTGTTTCCCATTTTAAATCTTTATTCCCATTCGAAAGGACACCATATCCCTGTGCCCAGGTATCATTAAACGAATACTTCCATTCCAGATATGTACCTACAAGATTCGCATAGGCATTGGCCGGGATACGCTGGTTGCCATTCTGCCCCCATCCCACACGTAGCTTACCAGAGGACAAAACATTCTCAATGCCCAGATTCCGGAAAAACTTTTCATTCGTAAACTTCCATCCCACTGAGAAAGAAGGGAATGTCCCCCATCGATTCCCCCGTGCAAATTTAGAGGACCCATCTATACGGCCATTTATAGTAAGCAGATACCGGTCGTCATAGTTGTAATTGATTCTTCCCAGGTATGAGATCAGGTATTCTTCCCAGCGGGTGCCTCCAACATTCTTGTTTTCGGTTGTTGCATCCAGCACATGAAAGTTAAGAATGTTATCAGGAACATTATATCCTTCCCCCATCATGCTTCGCCCTTCTCTTGATTCGTAGGTCATACCCACCGTTACGGCCAGATCATGTTTTCCAAAAGTATTGGCATAGCGCAAGGTGTTCTGGATACTGTAATTAAAGTTCCAGTTACTTTCGTTCGTTACTTTATTAGATGCACGGAAATCACTTTCTTTGTTGCCCGTACGCAGGTCAAAGTCAGAAGGAGTCATCCGGTAAGTCGGATTAAAATCGTCCAGATTGTAAGAAAGTCGTTCAAAACCGATCAATGACTTAAAATACAAACCTTTTAAACCCAGGTTGATATCCGCATAGAATGTACCGTCTACATTAAAATTACAGTGTTCTTTAAAGTTCTCATTCAAACGCTGAACCGGGTTGTTATAATAGCTATACTGGGTAGGCATATATTTATTGAACTCATAGTTAGGGCTTGACGGATCGACACGGGGGTCTATAACCGGCGTGAACGGATCGGGCAACAAGATCTCCTGAACACCAAGATTCAAGTCTTTTGTCTTTGTTTTTGCCATTCCCAGAGTATTCCCGATCGTAATATAATTGTTTATCTTATATTCATTATTGGAGCGTAAAGTCAACCGGTTATGACTTGTTGAGTTAATGACTCCGGTCTCATCATAGTAACCTATACTAAGGTAAGATTTCAATTTTTCGGAACCTCCTCTCACAGATACATTGTGGTTTTGGTAAAAACCGGTGCGGGTACATTCGTCCCACCAATTGGTATCATATACATTTTCTTTGGAATCCGGGTTTAGCAGGTCAAGCTCATACAGGAATTTATAATCCCGCGGCAGCTTCTTACCGTCATTCGCATAGAGTTGTCCGAGAAAATCATACAACTGGTCACTGTTCATCATATCAATGGTTTTCCCCATCTGAGACCAACCTACCGAGCTGTCTAATGTCACAATTGTCTTCCCCGTTTCTCCTTTTTTAGTGGTAATAAGCACCACTCCGTTTGCCCCTCTTGAACCATAAATAGCACAAGCAGAAGCATCCTTCAATATCTCGATATTCTCAATATCCCCCGTTGGGATATTATTTACCTGGGATTCTTCTATAGGCTGTCCGTCAACCACATACAAGGGTGTGTTATCAGTGGAAATAGAACCATATCCCCTCACACGGATCGTTGCTCCCGCCCCTGGCTGTCCGGATGGAGAAGTAATATATACACCAGCCGACTTTCCCTGAAGAGCCTGTGTCACATTAACGGCCGCCGATTTAGCAAGATCGGAACCTGATACCGAGGATAAAGAACCTGTCAGGTCACTTTTCCGCTGTACTCCATATCCTACGACTACAACTTCGTCAAACACCTGAATATCCGTCTCCATCAACACAGTCATAAACCCTTGTCCCTTAAAAACAATTTCAGTTTTCTTGTAGCCGATATAACTAAAGACCAATACATTTCCCGGAACGGCATTGAGTGAGAATTTCCCACCAAGATCTGTTATCGCACCTGTCTTTGAGTTTTTCACCTGAACGGTAACCCCTATCAGAGGCTCTTTATTTTCATCTGTCACCAAACCAGATACAAGAGTTTGTCCTTGTGCTATAACCGGAATATTCGCAAACAGAAGAAAGATAACAAATAATAGATTAATACTACTTTTTACGCATTTACTCTTCATTATTGTAGGATGTTATATTAAAAAAAAACAGGTAATAAAGCGGCAGCCAGCAGACCACCGCTTGTATAAAAGGGCTAATTTTAATAATTTACGAGAACTTTCTGTGATAAATCGCCCACTTTAACAATAAAAATTCCCCTGTTTACAGGAACTTCCGCGATATCGCCGAATTGTTCAAACGAATAGATGCATTTTCCATCTGTCGAGAATACTTGCAGCAGTTTACCTGCAACACCGGACACAATCATATTTCCACCGTTTACAGTAATATGGAACGATGCTTTATCTTTAGTAACATACTCGATCGATGTTTCAGTTTCACCCTTATTTATTTCGGGCGTAGCACTTGCACTCATACGGATATTATCAATATAAGTCACTTCAGCCACCGTCGTTCCCAAGGTTTCAAACTGACGGTTTGGAGAAAAATAAAGTTTTTCCGCAATCTTCCCGATATCACCTGTCAAGTCAAAGACCATATCAACCCATTCTCCGGCAGTTTCCAACGTAGCTTCCTGGTCTGTCACCCCTTCTATTTTCACTACAGATGGCCCGACTGCTTCACGGTAAACCATCACATGCAGATAAGGCATCTCAGCACTAATCTTTAATTGATCCGAAGGCAAAGCAACGTAAGTACCGAACCAATCGCCATTTCCCCAGCCCCATTCGTCTTCCGGGTTGGAAGAATCCAATGGTGCATGAGTTATTTTAAGTACATTTTCACTCTTATTCATCCCGTATTTATGTGCATTAGCTACGACAACAGATGAAGAGTTAAGATTTTCACCTCCTAAAGATATGACTTCTTTAGCACTTTCAAAATCAAAATTGAAATCCGATACAGAGATAGGCTCTACATAAGCTCCTTCGGGTTTCTGATAAGAATAAGCCGTTCCGCCAGTGTAGAAGATCTCAACCCGGCGAATAGATATTACCCAATTTGTTTCACCTCCGAGTAATGTCAACTTCACATCACCAACATTAGCAGGAAGGGCACCCTGGATATACAGGTCTTTCCAATAACCATTCTCACCTTTGTCCGAATCATAGATAAAGTCAAGATTAAAATCTTCCAGCTTTGTCCAGCTCTTACCTTCATTTGTAGAATACTCCAAACGGAACATCTTAGCCAAAGATTCTTTAGTAGGCATATCTTTCCAGAGAAGGTTTATACGTAAACCCGTAAAAGTCTTTCCATCCAAAATAGCAGGACCGTCATAATTACTGTACCAGATACTTACATCTTCATTATCTGTTGCCCGATAGGCATAAGTAGCATCGCCGAAACGATCTTTGTCAACATCCCCTTCAGGAGCCTTTAGGTGAAAATCTTCGAATTGGATACTCCCATTGATCATCGCGTCAACACTTGTTGTCGCTTCCGTCATTTCATCCACATACGTCTGGGCCGATAAGCTCATTGTTAATGCCATAAAGGCCGCAATCATGTAAAATTTCATTTTCATACTAATTATAATTTAAAGATTTAAAAATTAACGAACAAAACAGGTATATTGAAATACACTCATAGTCTTATTTTCACCCGCAATTCTTCACAAGCCACAATATAAAATCCCTCCGAAAGAGAAATAGAAGCTATCCTACCGGCTATTCTTCCGGCATATACGCTCATACCGTCAAGGGTATAAACAACCGCATTTTTACCTTCGGCACCCTCAATAATAATCTTACCGACAGAGGCATATATTTTTACATTGCTTCTACCAAAAGTACGAACAGAGGTAGCACCTTGATCTTTCTCGCTTAACCTGAAGTTATCATAATAGCTGTACTCAAACGCACCCGGGATATTTTCAAAAGTGGGATTCGGCTTGATCCGGATAGATTTTATTGCCTTCCCCGCATGAGCCGTCAGGTCGACCGAATGGTTTTCCCAGACTCTACGCTCAGCCATATTCAAATTCTCTTTTTCAATTGTTCCGTCACTAAAGACCACCTCCAGTTCAAAAGCAACGGCATCCGTAGGACGCATTACCTGAAAATTCAGAAAGGGACGACCTGCTATTATTTTAAAGTAGCGGAAAGGAGTCACAGATGCAGTCATATCTTTTCCTTCGTTTCCTGTAAAAGCACCGTATGCCTGTGCAACCACACAACATCTACTACTCATATTCTCATCGTTTTTCCGTGGATTGTCTACAGTCCTAACCTCACAATTATCATTTCCCATTTCGAGTGCATAACTATAATTTTCCTTGTCGGTTTCAAAAGTGATGTAAGTGTCCAGCGTCTCTTCCGAATCATCATATGAAGGGATCACCTCACTCGGAGCAAGGACATTTGTGGCATCGGCCGACAGTTTAAAATCATCGAAATAGGTATACTCGGCTGAACCGGCATTTTCACTGGTAAATCTACGGTTCGGATAAAAAAGGATATTCTTAATCTTCCGTCCGGTAAAGCCACTCAGATCGAGGTTTCCGCCCAACCAACTCCTCGCCCGCTCTATTTCGACGTAATAGCATATTTGCTCATCAGTATCCAGGGTAAAGACAATCCCCACCTGTGTAGCATAATCGGTACGTAAAACATGGTAACTGAAATAAGGAGCTGCGGAAGTAATATTGATTTCATTGTCCGGGGTAAAGCAGGCAGCAAACAAATTATTATCCAAACTACCGGTATTGTCGGCCACATGTTTGATTTCCAACACCCTTTCACTGGTATTTGGCTCCCGCTTGCGTGGATTATCTGCACATACTGCCTTCGAATCACGACTCCCGCTTACCGGAACAACTGAATAATTTATCTCCCGATCATTTTCAAAGTCAACATTAAGCAGGTCTGTATCCGGCTTTGAAACTTCGTTTAAGGGCGAAAGAGTGGAAAGGATGACAGCTCCGTCAGCAGGTATTTTCACCGAAAATCCGCCGGCAGGATTATCAACAGTAACTTTCTGATAGGGTAAAGATAAATCCCGGCCATTACCCTGAGTTGTTTCACTATACGTATAAATATAGAATTGAGTGGTTGTGTTTACTTCCGGCATTTTCAGTATAACCCTATTCGAATAAATATCTCTGTTTACAAGCGCAAACGACCAGTCTGTTGCTTCTCCCTCCTTTATCATCGCACCTGAGACTTTTACTTTTCGGTTCTCAGGTTGAGACATTTCAAGTATAGTTGCTTCACGCGGAAAACTCCGGCATAGTAAAGACCAGGTGTAGTACCAGGGACGAAGCTTTATTCCTCCGTTCTTCCCTGAAATATTCCACATACCGGGATCCTTGCCCTGATCAAACCCGTCGAGCCCCCATGCCAAAACAGAAGACACTCCCGAACGAAGGCTTTGAATGGCATAATCCACCATCAGTGTCCCGTAATGATAATCATAAACGGTAAGTAGAGCTCCTGCCTGATTCGGGTAATCGATCCACGAAACATTGGTTGCTGCCCCCTCTGTAACCAGGACAGGCTTCCCGCTATCATCCTGTTTTTTGATTAGCCCCAGCATATTAACAAAGTGGTTGTAAATACCGTTTTCCAGAAAAGCGGGTAATTCACCACTCGTATATGCATGGAAGTCGTAGGTCCCTAACTGGTCCTTATTATCACGGGCTGTGTATTCCACCCACTCATCCCAAGAATCCGAACCGCACAAGATCGTATCCGGCAAGCCCATCTGCTGGCATTTAGCATATAGTTTTTTGATGCAAGTGCTCCAGGACTGCCAGGTATAGTTGACTCCCTTCGGTTCGTTACACGGAGTGAAAGCCCGCATATTAGTATATCCTTTAGTCACATAAAAATGATAAATGACATCGGCCAGCATCTGCACACAATCATCGGAAGCAAGGTATTCGGATGAAGTCTGATTGGAATTTTGGGAAACTCCCCACAGCCCACCAAGTACAAATACATCCATTTCTTTATATAAATCATAGCTTTTATAGACATCCTGCATCTCAGGAGAATCCCAATCATACACTCCGGTGACCCCGGAAGGATTAAACCACCTGCGATAAAGAGGTGCTCTCACAAATCCGGGACGTATAGCCCGGATACGTTCTTCTGTGACCTGCCAGTGTCCACCATCCCAGGGAGTAAGATCACTACCATCCGGTTTACGATCTAATAAATATTGGTTATATCCAAATCCCCACCATGGATTATCTTTAGATGCTACGACTTCAGTAACCATCTGGGCATTCAGATTCCCTCCCATCGAAAAAAAGAAGGAAAAAAGAACTAAATAAAAGGCTTTAAGTTTTTCTAATTGTGAGTTTCTCATATACAACATATTTTGAAAGCAAAATTACAGCATGGGATTTCTATCGGAGTCTATTCTCATCCCAGATAGGTATTAATCTATAGCAGATATACCTCAACGTGCCTAATGAAACCTTTTTGATACAAAATAATACCGGCCTGACAGATAGGGAAAATCTTATTTAATTTTATCTTTGTCCTGGCATAAATATCTTATTATCATGAAAAGACACATTGTACTACTTACCCTCTTCATAACAGTATCAAATCTTTTTCTTTCAAAGGGAAATACAATCAGATTTAAACAGAATGCCGACGGCCTGTCTAATAGTTCCGTGACATATATCTTCCAGGATTCAAAAGAGAGAATGTGGTTTGGCACGTATGATGGCCTGAACATGTATAACGGACAAAATTTCACCATCTGGCGTCCCATCTTCAACGATTCCACAAGCATAAGCCACCACATCATCCGAAACATTGCCGAAGACAGGTCGGGGCAGATATGGATCAGTACAGACCAGGGAGTAAACAGGCTTGATGTAGACAAGAATGAATATAAACGTTTCTTTCAGGACTCACATAAACAGACACAGTATCCGTTTATAGCTATCGATAAGGATGGCAGAATCTTTTTTAGCTTCTTTGAGGGAGGTCTTTTTTATTATGATATCCAGACAAAAGAGTTCAAGCCTCTGATAATACCCGACGTTAATACCAGCTATATCCATAACCTATTTGCTGACGTGTACGGAAATCTTTGGATACATACCTCCGAAGGCTGTTTGTACAGGTTAAAATTTAGTGCTGAAGAAGAAACCAGGTACGTTCCGGCGGAAGTGGTTCAGGTATTCAACGGCATACAGCCCTCAACTCTTTTCAATCAGACTTTCTATTATTATAAAGACAACTTTATCTGGTATTTCGATAACACAAACAGCCTGATCCGTTATGATATAGCTTTGAACAAATCTGTCAGTATCTATAATATCAATAGCCTGATTAAAAGTCATGGCAATGTCTCTTGCATGTCAGTCAAAGACAATAAGGTGGATATTGCCTTTTCCGGTTCCGGCATTCTCCACCTGACCTTAGCAGTCACCAACGTGGTCGACTCCGAATGGATGTTTACCGAGTTCCTGGCAAATTACCTCTTCCATGGCACGCAAAATATCTACTGGATAGGGACTGACAGCAGCGGACTGATTATGCTCTATACACAGGGACATAAATTCACAAACATATTGAATTCGTCCATCCCTCACTTTACAAATAAAGCTATCCGTACTATTTGTACCGACCAAAACGGGAATTTATTGGTCGGTACAAAGGGCGACGGACTTTATGTATTCCGCAATTTCAATAAAGACAAAACCCCTGCCTATACTTCCATAGAAAAGATAGGTGCTGCCCAAGGGTTCCCGGAAACCAAGATATATTCTTTATTTAAGCACTCGGACGGTTCCATCTTGGTAGGTACGGAAGGAAGCGGATTGTATGTTTTAACGCCGGATCTGAAAAGGACCCAGCATCTTATTCCAAATCACTATACGCATAATGAAACAGATAGGATGGAAGCGATCTACTGCATCGCCCCTTCTGAAGACGGGTCATTCTGGTTGGGCACTTCTTATTTTGGACTTATCAACCTGAACATCCGAAAGAAAAATGACCTGTGGGAGATATGTGACTTTAAACAATACCTGAAAGGAAAAAACAACTCCATAAGCCACAACACGGTATATGCCATAGCCGAAGAAAACGACTCGATCCTCTGGGTAGGAACAAGGGGCGGAGGGCTAAACCGTTTCAATAAGAAGACCGGGGAATTTCAGGCTTTCAAAGAAGATCCGCGCAATAAGGCGTCATTAAGCAGTAACGATATCCTCAGTCTTTACATGACTTCCCAGAAAACCTTGTGGATCGGAACAAGTGTGGGACTGAACAAGCTAAAAAGTTATGCTAACCACAAAGCTCAGTTTTCCATTTATACCCAACAAAATGGTTTACCAAATAATACGATACATGGTATCCTATGCGATAAAAACGAGAACTTATGGCTGAGCACCGGTGCCGGACTGTGCCGGTTCGATTCCCAGCAGGAAACTTTCAGTATCTTCAACAGGGGTAGCGGTTTGCTGAACGAAGAATTCTCCGACAATGCTTTTTTCAATGACACACAGGATAACCTACTCTATTTCGGAGGGATTGATGGTTTCATTTCTTTCAATCCGGAAGATATCAAAAGTAAGAACTATACCCCCAAAGTTATTCTCAGCCGGTTGAAGATCAACAACAAACCCACCCCTTTTACAGAAGTCTATGATCGTGAAGCCTCAACTCCGACCATTGTCTTAAACCACAATCAAAATTTCTTTGATATATCTTTCGTTGCTATTGACTACATTAATAGTTCGAACATAAACTACAAATACTTCCTTGAGAATTTCAGCAACGAATGGGTAGATAACAAGAAAAACAGTACGGCTATCTTCACGAATGTACCGCCGGGAAAATATATGCTAAATGTAAAATGTAGCAACGACAACTCGATCTACAGTGATGATGTGCTCACGCTTACGATTATTATTAAGTCTCCCTGGTGGCAGACTACCCCTGCATACCTGTTATATGCCATACTAAGCCTGGCTATTTGTTTCGTTATTTTCAAAATTATCAGAAACCGGATGAGATTGAAAAATGAAGTCTGGAAAGAAAAGCTCAATAGGGAAAAAGAAGAAGAAATACATCAATCGAAATTAAGGTTCTTCACTAACATCGCTCATGAGTTCAGCAACTCACTGGCGTTAATATACGGTCCGTGTGAGCGCCTGTTGGAGGTATGCGGCAACAATCTTTATGAAAAGAAATACCTGAATACCATTATTTCAAATGCTGAACGGATGAACAACCTCATTAAGGAGCTCGTTGAGTTTCGCAAGACCGAAACCGGTTACTTCTCCATCAACAGGCAGTATATAGATATTGAGGAACTTGTGCAACTGACGGATAACTTTTCGGAAATGGCCGAACACAAGGGCTGCACGTTTACCGTATCTACCTCGCTGGAAGCAGAAACTTGTTTCACCGACAAAAATTGCATCGAGAAGGTCATGTTCAACCTCATCTCGAACGCATTCAAATATACCCCGGACGGAGGTAGAATAGAGGTACAGATAAACACAACTTCCAGTGAACTTGTCATCCGCGTATCCAATGAGGGCAAAGGGATTAAACAGGAAGAAATACCTTTTATATTCGACCGTTTCAGAATCCTGGATAACTATGAAAAGAGGGCATCGGAAGGTAACGTTTCCCGACATGGAATCGGACTGGCAATCTGTTACAACGTCGTACAATTGCTCAATGGGCAGATTGCTGTCGAAAGCAATGAAAACGAATGGACTACTTTCGCGGTTTCTTTTCCACTGACAGAAAACGAACCGACTGCGGAAACCGAATTACCTTTAAAGGTAGAACTGCGACCGGATAAAGATAGCGAGACAAAGGTCGTAAGAAAACCCATACGGATAGAAGCCCTTACTGTAGATGCCAATAAACAAACCATCCTGATCCTGGATGATGAAACAGGAATTATTGAGTTATTAACCGATACGCTTCATGCTCATTATAACATTCTTTCTGCGCAGAATGGTGTCGAAGGCCTCGAAATCATAAAACAAAAACTACCGGATGCCATCATCTGCGATGTGAAGATGCCTGAGATGGATGGCTACACCTTTATTCATAAGGTGCGGCAAAACAGTATCATCTGCCACATCCCTATTATCCTATTATCATCAAAGATCACAACTGAAGAACAGATACAGGGCCTGGAATATGGTGCGGACATGTATATAACCAAGCCGTTCAGTACCCGACATATCCTTACTTCCGTGCAAAGGTTACTTGAAAACCGGGATAAGTACAAAGAATATCTTAACTCCCCCATTCAGATGACCACCTATTATGAGGGAAAAGCAATAAGCACAGACGACAAAGAATTCCTCGAAAAGCTGAAAGTAGTCATAGAAGCAAACTTAAGTAATGAAGCATTGAGCCCTGAATTTATATATACCCAACTGGGGCTTTCACGCATGCAGCTTTACAGAAAAACGAAAGAAATCCTACAGGTGGCCCCCAGTGATTACATCCGTTCGATACGAATTAGCCATGCAGCCAAGCTACTCACTACGACAACGATGTCCGCCCAGGAGATCATGTTTGACTCAGGCTTTAGCAACAAGGCAACTTTTTACCGGGAGTTCGGACGCATCTATCATTGCACTCCGATTGAATTCAGAAACCGGACAGCTCTCAAATCAGGACATAATAACCAGGAAAGTACAGAATGAAACCTTTTTGATACGCTACACAACCTCAGACACAAGCCGGAAACATAGTTTTGTACAAAAAACTAAAATCGAAGATTATGTTTCAGTTTAACTCTACCTTTAAAAAGATATTAACATCTACTGTTTTATCGTTGTGTGCTTTCACCCTTTATGCCCAAAAAGAGCAAGAAGTGAAGATTACGGTAGACACCGACTTTGTAATTGAAGACAATTATTTTGGCGGTGCGGTACAATGGGAGCCCAACGACCGGGACACCTTACCCGAATGGAAGTGGCAACGCCTGCTTAACCGGGTAAGGGAGTTGAAATTGGGTTACATCCGTTGCTGTATCCGTTCCGAGTGGTATTGCCTGGATGAGAAAGGTGACACTCCTACCTACATTTGGGATCAAGATGCCCCCGCAAAAGCGAATTATTCTTTTGCCCTGTCGCGAATGAACGACCTTTACCGTATTCTCGATTTCTGCCAGGCTGAAAAAATTGATGTCATGCTGGGCGAATGGCAGTTCAAACAATACAACCTCGAATCCAGTGTCAGAAATATAGGAGCCAGTCTTAAGCATCTTTATTACGACAAAAAATATACCTGCATAAAGAACTATAACTGGGGAAATGAAGTGAACCTTAACAATATTCCCTTTCAGACATGGAGCCATGGAATCAAAGCTCTCAAAGATGAAATCAGGGAAATAGGGCTGAATGGCAAAATAACAATTGTCGGTCCGGATGCCGGTTATTGGAGCGACCTGTGGTTCAGCCAGACACTGGAACACAACCTCGGCGACATAAATACACTCGACTATCACTGGTATATCGACAACGCCTGGCTCCTTAAAAATACGGTAGAAGATGAAATGCGTTTAATGGAATTTTTCACTTCCCTGAAGAGAAAAGAAATGCCTTTGGTTTTCGGAGAAGTAGGGATAAGAGACGGACATGACGAACGGTTCGACCAGCAAACCCGTTGCCATGAATATTGGTATGGAGTCAGCATGGCAAATGTCGTGATAGAATCCATGCGTGCCGGATGGTCAGCCATCACCGCCTGGGATATGGATGATGCAATGCACTTTTCAAATCCGGAAAAAAAGGTCCTTAAGATATGGGGATTCTGGAATTCCCTGGGTACTGAAATGGGAGATCCGCAACAAGAAAAGATCCGCCCGTGGTTTTATGCCTGGGCCATCCTCTCAAGGAACTTCCCGAAAGGCTCCAAAATACTCTACACCTCACCTACTCTTAAAATCGGCTTGAATTCGGTTGCTGCTATAACGAAAGAGGGAGATCTATCAATGGCTATCGTAAATACCTCAGATGACAGCAAAAATGTAATAATAGAAATTCCGAACATACAGGAAGAAATAACGCTGAACCAATACATCTATACTGAAAACAATATCCCGGTAGAGAGGAATAATGCTCCGCGTTTATTCAAAGCCCTGAAAAATAAGCAGCCTAAAAACGGCATTGAAGTGGAAGCCCCGGCAAACAGTCTGATCATGCTGACAACGATCGGAACAGAGAAAGAATTCGTCTTTAGCCCCGACACTGTTCTTTTCACAGACCCGATGACAGGCATACAACGCATGTTCCATCACTCCAGTAACTTAGGATTCAACGGATTCTGCACGGCTCAGTCTGAAACCTTGGGGGATTGCGTTAAAATTCTTATTTTTGCATCATGAAAACATCCTCTTCCCAAACGATTGATCCTGTTGCTTCTTTAAGCTTGTTCTTGCCTTCAGGAATCCTTGATTACTTTACCCTAGTCAATCATGTTTCTCAGGATACTTGCTTTATTCTTTATTTAGAGGAGAAAGCCACTATTCCTTCTGAGTACTCTGATCTCCATCTTCACTCAAAAGGTTTCCTCCCTGAGATTGAAGTTCAGGACTTCCCTATCCGTGGTAAAGCCGTTTATTTACGTATCAAGCGTCGTCGCTGGGAAGATCCCTCCACTGGGCAGACATATAGTCGTGACTGGAGTTTGGTAGCCACCGGTACTCGCATAACCGCTGAGTTCGGTGCTTTTTTAAAAGAATTACTTAGATAATCACGCCGTTAGCTGCCAAAGTGTAGCAGAGCATTACTGTATGGATGGCAAACAGCTTCAAAGCCAATATAAAGACCACCTGAGTGACTTCCAGAATTGGGATCAGAGAGCACATGCCCAAGAGTATATCCTTTATCCAAAGAATATGGGTTATCACCTATGTATTGACGAAACGGCTTTAAGTAAGGGAGATCTTTATACCATCTTAATAAATAGAGATAAGCGAGGTAG
>OJUG01000747.1_pt1 | contig 46715 bp, 36 predicted proteins | sample 1599841 | NCBI WGS metagenome assembly OJUG01 (sample SAMN04168659, study PRJEB22393) | human gut metagenome | biome: human gut microbiome; feature: stool | host: Homo sapiens | collected 2014-05-12 | reverse complement strand
TGGAGCACCTCAAAAACACCATCATACACTAAATCAGTAAGTTGGCAGCATCACCCATTATTATAACAATCCACTAATGCCCTAGCTTTATCTTCCCCTTTGGGTCCATAAACGATCACTATTGGAATATCTGTTTCACTTTGAATTTTTGCTATTAGATTTTCTGCAATCGATAATGAAAATGTACGTTCCTGCGAGCTACCTTCTAAATTGAGCGCAATGTAAGATCCTAACGATCGCATTTCCTCGCGTACCTCATCGAGTACATCATCGCTTAATGGCAATTCATATATTGACCTGACTGCCGGAAAACCCGCCTCACGCATCATAAATGCCCATGTCATGGGTACAGGAGCCCGGAGATTCTGATCCATCCGGGACGCGTTCTTACACAAAGGGGAATAGCACTTCATGGTTAAACCGACGACCTGGAAATTCGTTTTTGCTTTCAACTGACTGATAAATATCATCGTTTTCAGGTTCTTTTTACGCATCGCCTCTATACAAAGATCCGGCGTACCATATTGCAGTGTTATGTTCTTCGCTAAATCTTTTATTTCTTTTAATGTTGCGTGATCCTGCATAGTCATTGTGACTAATGTTAATTTAGTCTGTTCAAGTTTGAGCGCATTAAAGACTTCTAAATTAATTGTCGACGTAACAATTAATAGATGCTTAATTTTATGCAATTCAAGCGCCCGAATAACAGGAAAGATGGCCATAGCATCGCCAATCTGATCGGGAATATGTATGACAACAAAGTCTGTTTTTTCAATATTAAAATTATAAGTTTTATAATCGTAGTAACTAAATGCAATACGTCTCAACAATGATACTAAAAACATAACTAACCTCGCCTCCCTACTGGTTATAATGCAATGCAGTCTATCAGAATCATCAGGTTGCAATTTTGTGCATATGCGGACTTTTATGTTTCATATCTCGAACCTGTGGGCCCTCTGCTTAATCCTTAAACAACACCAGCAACTCCTGCGCTTTCATCTTCCATCGAATTTTTCATGTTGCCGCTAATCAGCCATAAAATCATTTGCAGATGCGCTCTGTCGAGGTAGTCTCATAAGGTTCGTTTATAGATCGACGGCAATGTGAGTTACCTTTTCCATACTAATTATAAAAAGACAGTACAAACAGGATCATTATGGACTCCACGCTCATCTCCACTCGTCCCGATGAAGGGACGCTTTCGTTAAGTCGCGCCCGACGAGCTGCGTTAGGCAGTTTCGCTGGTGCCGTCGTCGACTGGTATGATTTTTTACTCTATGGCATTACCGCCGCACTGGTGTTTAATCGCGAGTTTTTCCCGCAAGTAAGCCCGGCGATGGGAACGCTCGCCGCATTTGCCACCTTTGGTGTCGGCTTCCTTTTCCGACCGCTCGGCGGTGTCATTTTCGGTCACTTTGGTGACCGGCTGGGACGTAAGCGCATGTTAATGCTGACCGTCTGGATGATGGGCATCGCGACAGCCTTGATTGGTATTCTTCCTTCATTCTCGACCATTGGGTGGTGGGCACCTATTTTGCTGGTGACACTGCGTGCCATTCAGGGATTTGCCGTCGGCGGCGAATGGGGAGGCGCAGCGTTGCTTTCCGTTGAAAGTGCGCCGAAAAATAAAAAAGCCTTTTACAGTAGCGGTGTACAAGTTGGCTACGGAGTAGGTTTACTGCTTTCAACCGGACTGGTTTCATTGATCAGTATGATGACGACTGACGAACAGTTTTTAAGCTGGGGCTGGCGCATTCCTTTCCTGTTTAGCATCGTACTGGTACTGGGAGCATTGTGGGTGCGCAATGGCATGGAGGAGTCCGCGGAATTTGAACAACAGCAACATAATCAAGCGGCCGCGAAAAAACGCATCCCGGTTATCGAAGCTCTGTTACGACATCCCGGTGCTTTCCTGAAGATTATTGCACTACGACTGTGCGAGTTGCTGACGATGTACATTGTTACTGCCTTTGCACTTAATTATTCAACCCAGAATATGGGGTTACCGCGCGAACTTTTCCTTAATATTGGTTTGCTGGTAGGTGGATTAAGCTGCCTGACAATTCCCTGTTTTGCCTGGCTTGCCGATCGTTTTGGTCGGCGCAGGGTTTATATCACAGGCGCGTTGATCGGAACGTTGAGCGCATTTCCTTTCTTTATGGCGCTTGAAGCACAATCTATTTTCTGGATAGTTTTCTTCTCCATAATGCTGGCAAACATTGCGCATGACATGGTGGTGTGTGTGCAACAACCGATGTTTACCGAAATGTTTGGTGCCAGTTATCGCTACAGTGGTGCTGGCGTCGGTTATCAGGTTGCCAGTGTGGTTGGCGGTGGATTTACACCTTTTATTGCCGCTGCACTCATCACTTACTTTGCCGGGAACTGGCATAGCGTCGCTATTTATTTGCTGGCTGGATGCCTGATTTCCGCAATGACCGCTTTGTTGATGAAAGACAATCAACGCGCTTGATAGCCTGGCGAAGATCATCCGATCTTCGCCTTACACTTTTGTTTCACATTCCTGTGACATACTATCGGATGTGCGGTAATTGTATGGAACAGGAGACACACATGAATAATAAGGGCTCCGGTCTGACCCCAGCTCAGGCACTGGATAAACTCGACGCGCTGTATGAGCAATCTGTAGTTGCTTTACGCAACGCCATTGGCAAATATATTACAAGTGGCGAATTACCTGATGAAAACGCCCGCAAACAAGGTCTTTTTGTCTATCCATCACTGACCGTAACCTGGGACGGTAGCACAACTAATCCCCCCAAAACGCGCGCATTTGGTCGTTTTACTCACGCAGGCAGTTACACCACCACGATTACTCGCCCTACTCTCTTTCGTTCGTATCTCAATGAACAACTTACGTTGCTGTATCAGGATTATGGTGCGCATATCTCTGTGCAACCCTCGCAGCATGAAATCCCTTATCCTTATGTCATCGATGGCTCTGAATTAACACTTGATCGCTCAATGAGCGCTGGTTTAACTCGCTACTTCCCGACAACAGAACTGGCGCAAATCGGCGATGAAACTGCAGACGGCATTTATCATCCAACGGAATTCTCCCCGTTATCGCATTTTGATGCTCGCCGGGTTGATTTTTCCCTCGCACGGTTGCGCCATTATACCGGTACGCCAGTAGAACATTTTCAACCGTTCGTCTTGTTTACCAACTACACACGTTATGTGGATGAATTCGTTCGCTGGGGATGCAGCCAGATCCTCGATCCTGATAGTCCCTACATTGCCCTTTCTTGTGCTGGCGGGAACTGGATCACTGCCGAAACCGAAGCGCCAGAAGAAGCCATTTCCGACCTTGCATGGAAAAAACACCAGATGCCAGCATGGCATTTAATTACCGCTGATGGTCAGGGTATTACTCTGGTGAATATTGGCGTGGGACCGTCCAATGCTAAAACCATCTGCGATCATCTGGCAGTGCTACGCCCGGATGTCTGGTTGATGATTGGTCACTGTGGCGGATTACGTGAAAGCCAGGCCATTGGAGATTATGTCCTTGCACACGCTTATTTACGCGATGACCACGTTCTTGATGCAGTTCTCCCGCCCGATATTCCTATTCCGAGCATTGCGGAAGTGCAACGTGCGCTTTATGACGCTACCAAGTTAGTCAGCGGCAGGCCTGGTGAAGAAGTCAAACAGCGGTTACGTACTGGCACGGTGGTAACCACAGATGACAGGAACTGGGAGTTACGTTACTCAGCTTCTGCACTTCGTTTTAACTTAAGCCGGGCCGTAGCAATTGATATGGAAAGTGCAACCATTGCTGCGCAAGGATATCGTTTCCGCGTGCCATACGGGACACTACTGTGTGTTTCAGATAAACCGTTACATGGTGAGATTAAACTTCCCGGCCAGGCTAACCGTTTTTATGAAGGCGCTATTTCCGAACACCTGCAAATTGGCATTCGGGCGATCGATTTGCTGCGCGCAGAAGGCGACCGACTGCATTCACGTAAATTACGAACCTTTAATGAGCCGCCGTTCCGATAATAAGTTATGAACCTTCTTATCAGAAATAGATGTGAAGGATTAAGTAAGACATCTGGCAAATAGCCTGCAATAAACGCTGGCTGTTTGCTTCCTTGGGCAGATGCGAGTTTTATTATCGTCTTAATGATTTCCACATATTAAAAGCAAGTATGCTTTCAAAACACAATTATAAAAAATCCCGCCAACAACATTATTTTTTATAAAATTAAATATAAAATTATGGATTTAGAATATTTTTATTTCTAATAGACGAGATTTTTCCTGTTATGATATAATATGCCGAATTAACACATGTTAACGATTTACCAGTAATGTAAATAAATTTTCGAGGAGATCATTCCAGTGGGACGTAAATGGGCCAATATTGTTGCTAAAAAAACGGCTAAAGACGGTGCAACGTCTAAAATTTATGCAAAATTCGGTGTAGAAATCTATGCTGCTGCCAAACAAGGTGAACCCGATCCAGAATTAAACACATCTTTAAAATTCGTTATTGAACGTGCAAAGCAGGCACAAGTTCCAAAGCACGTTATTGATAAAGCAATTGATAAAGCCAAAGGCGGTGGAGATGAAACGTTCGTACAGGGACGTTATGAAGGCTTTGGTCCTAATGGCTCAATGATTATTGCTGAGACATTGACTTCAAATGTTAACCGTACGATTGCTAACGTTCGCACAATTTTCAATAAAAAAGGCGGCAATATCGGAGCGGCAGGTTCTGTCAGCTATATGTTTGACAATACGGGTGTGATTGTATTTAAAGGAACAGACCCTGACCATATTTTTGAAATTTTGCTTGAAGCTGAAATTGATGTTCGTGATGTAACTGAAGAAGAAGGTAATATTGTTATTTATACTGAACCTACTGACCTTCATAAAGGAATCGCGGCGCTAAAAGCAGCTGGAATCACTGAGTTCTCAACAACAGAATTAGAAATGATTGCTCAATCTGAAGTTGAGCTTTCCCCAGAAGATTTAGAAATCTTTGAAGGGCTTGTTGATGCCCTTGAAGATGACGACGATGTACAAAAAGTTTATCATAACGTCGCAAATCTCTAATTATATGTTAAAGAAATCTGTCTTTATGGCAGATTTCTTTAATCTCATATAATCCTTATAAAAATATAATGTTTAACTCGTCATATTGCTTATAAAAAATCCCCGTTCCCAGAGAAATAATATTTATTAAAATGGCAGGTCTTCTTTTTCTGATTACCGAAGACAAAGTGGCAATTACGTATAGTTTCCCGATAAAGACGCGACAGCTACATCCCGCATAAGGCATTTTTCTCTTTATCTTTGTACGGTACTTCATGGAACAGAATTTTTGACCTTGTGAATCGTGATGTCTGTTGGGGAGGGGCAATTTGCTCACTGAAGCGTGAGACTCGATTAAGCGCACGAAACACAGAAATCAAAAACCCGGCCACTTTTTTACAAAGTGACCGGGTAAAAATAATTTTTATTTTTTAACTGTCCTGAGACTCATAGAGATGTCTCAAAACTAAAATTTGGCTCCTCTGACTGGACTCGAACCAGTGACATACGGATTAACAGTCCGCCGTTCTACCGACTGAACTACAGAGGAATCGTGAGAACGAGGCGAATATTAGCGATGCCCATCCACAATGTCAAAGCCTGTTTTTTAAATTTGAAATCGTTTGCTGAAATAATCTGCACTTTGTCGTTTATTCCGACACAACTGGCTTTTTTTCACACTTTTGCGGCTCGGGTCGAGGGTATTTCCACAGCCAACGTCCAGTAACCATTCGCCAGTAAAACAGCACGGCCCGCACAGCCCAGTCGGCAAACATTCCCATCCAGACACCAACCACACCCCAGCCAAGCATGATTCCCAGCACATAACCGACTACAACCCGGCAACCCCACATGCTCAACATAGAAACCCACATGGCGTAACGGGCATCACGAGCACCCTTAAATCCAGCGGGTAGCACCCATGAGGCGGACCAAATAGGCATAAATAAAGCATTTAGCCAAATCAGAATCACAACGACGTGTTTAACCTGTGGATCCTGGGTGTAAAACGATGCCATAACCCCGGCAAAGGGAGCCGTTAGCCAGGCGATGGCCGTTAATCCAAGAGTGGACAGCCAGAACACATGCCGCAACTGAATCTCTGCTTGCGCTATCTGCCCTACCCCCAACCTTCGGCCTGTAATGATCGTAGAAGCAGAACCGAGCGCACTTCCGGGTAAGTTGATAAGAGCCGCAATTGAAAACGCGATAAAATTTCCGGCAATAACGCTGGTCCCCATCCCGGCAACGAACATTTGGGTTAATAACCGACCACTGGTAAATAGCACTGATTCGACACTCGCTGGAATACCAATCCCCATGACTTCCCAGATAATGCTAAAATTCAGCGGTTTAAAATAGCTCTTTAATGAAATCCTTAGCGCAGGATTAAAACCAATCGCCAGCACCCACAAAATTGCAACTGCGCCAATATAACGAGAAATGGTTAAACCCAACCCAGCCCCGACAAATCCCAGTCCCGGCCAGGAGAAAAGGCCGTAAATCAATATGCCGCTAATAATAATATTAAGAATATTCAGGCTACCGTTAATCAGTAGCGGTATTTTCGTATTCCCTGCACCACGAAGTGCCCCGCTACCAATAAGAGTGATGGCAGCTGCTGGATAACTGAGTACGGTCAGCTCCAGATAAGTCAACGCCAGTGCTTTAACGTCTGTCGTGGCATCACCCGCGACGAAATCAATAATTTGTTCGCCAAAATGATGAATTAGCGTTGCCAACAGTACGGCAAACAACGTCATGATCACCAATGACTGCCGCGTCCCCACCCTCGCTCGTCGTCGATCTCGCTTACCGAGACTAAATGCTACAACGACAGTAGTACCAAGATCGATAGCTGCAAAAAAAGCCATAATGACCATATTAAAGCTGTCCGCCAACCCCACGCCGGCCATCGCATCTTTTCCCAGCCAGCTGACCAGAAAAGTGCTCAGGACCCCCATCAACAGGACACAGGCGTTCTCCATGAAGATAGGAACAGCAAGCGGGGTTATCTCGCGCCAGAACAACACTTTGTAGCTCTTGCGTTTAGAGTGCCAGCGAGTGCCGTGAACAACCTGGCGTAAAGCAGAGGAGATATTCAAAGCCGACCTTAATTGCAGAAAGTGAAACCACATTTCAAATGATGAGGGAGAATCAGCAAAGCTGCAAAGATTTTCGCCAACAAATTGTCTGCAAATGCAACAAACTGTTGATAGAAACGGCAAACAGTTGGGAAATTTAAAAATCGGGTTTGACAAAATATTTTTCGCCGTTAAGATGTGCCTCAACAGCGATTCCTCTGTAGTTCAGTCGGTAGAACGGCGGACTGTTAATCCGTATGTCACTGGTTCGAGTCCAGTCAGAGGAGCCAAATTTCTGAAAAGCCCGCTTTTATAGCGGGCTTTTTGCTATATCTGATAATCAATTTCCTCTTCACTGTTTTCCATCACCTGGCGCTTGATATCCTCAACTGACAGTCCTGCATTACAAAGTTCCAGAAAGCGCCAGACATAGTTACGCTGAAGTTGCCCTCGCTTCAGTCCCAACCAGACAGTATTAGCATCGAAAAGATGCCGCGTATCCAGGCGGATTAAATTCTTTTCCTCTTGTTCGCTGCTGGATTGTTCGGCAACTAATCCGATCCCAAGCCCAAGAGCAACATAGGTTTTAATGACATCAGAATCCTGTGCACTTAATACAATATCTGCCGGCAAACCTTTGCGGGCAAATGCGTCATCAATGCGTGAGCGCCCCGTAATTCCCTGTCGGTAAGTAATTAACGGCCACTTCGCTATTGATTCCAGCGTCAACGGTGTAATTTGCGTCAAGGGATGATCGAGTGGAACAAGCAAACTATGGTGCCAACGAAACCACGGGAAGGCGACGAGCTGCGGGTCATTACTCAAACGCTCGCTGGCGATACCAATATCAGCTTCGCCATTTTGCAACAACGTCGCAATTTCCTGTGGTGTACCCTGGATTAGCTCCAGCCGAACCTCCGGGAAAAGTTCGCGAAAAGCTTTAATGACCTCAGGCAAGCTATAACGTGCCTGAGTATGCGTCGTTGCAATAGTGAGAACGCCAGACGTATCGTTGGTAAACAGGTCTGCGAGCCGACGAACATTACTGGCTTCATTCAGAATGCGTTCTGCAATGACCAGTAATGCTTTGCCCGGTTCAGTCATGCCCAGCAGTCGCTTACCTCGTCGAACAAATATTTCGATGCCAAGTTCATCCTCCAGTTCCCGAATATGACGGCTAACGCCTGACTGTGAGGTAAAAAGCATATTCGCAACCTCTGTCAGGTTGTAATCCTGACGTGCAGCCTCGCGGATTATCTTTAGTTGTTGGAAATTCACGGTAAACTCCGGGCAGTTCAGATATCCCGTTATTGTTAAAGTCTAATGCCCGGCATAACAAATAATAAAAACCCGCATCTTATTCCATCCCGATATAACGCTTAGCTCACCAATTGCCACTGCCTTTTTTCCATCACTGGAGAACTAATCACTGACATTAACAACTCTTTCACTGCCTGTGCCTGTGGTGACAAGTTTGCTCTGGCGGGTAAATTTAAGGACAAAGAGAGACTCATTGAAGGAGTGGTAATGCGTGACATCCACCCATTTACTGCGCCACATAACGAACGCGCAGCCGATTCAGGTAATACTGCAACGCCCATGCCGCTGGCAATCGCTGCGGTAAGCGTGGCAATAGACTCAATTTCACCAATGACTTTTGCCGTGAGCCGCCGTAGGGAAAAAGCCTCATCAACACGAAGTCTAACAGCGCTGTAATCACTGGGGAGAAAAAGGTTCATTTGCGCAATAGCATTAACATCAACGCTTTGCCCCGGGCAATCTTGAGTTCCTACCAGGAAAAGATCTTCTTTCAGCAAAGCCTGACTGGATACCCCAGCCACAGGGGAATGCTCATAAATCACCGCCATATCGAGTTGGTGATTTATCAGTTTTTCGTTAAGCACTGCACCACTATTTTCATGAAGATAGATAACGACCTCCGGGAATTCAGCGCGAACCGCCTGTAATAAGGGCATGGTGATGGATGACGCAGCGGTTCCTGGCGCAAAGCCAATCGAGACTTGCCCCGATAATGACTGACCAACGTTATGCACCGCCAGTTGGGCCTGCTCACACTGACGTAAAATGGCCCGTGCATGGGTATAGAGAATTTTTCCGGCGCCTGTTGGCGTAACGCCCCGTTTTGTGCGAATCAAAAGCTGTTGATTTAACTCACCTTCCAGTGTGGCAACCTGCTGGCTGAGCGCTGGTTGTGCGATATGCAATACTTCAGCAGCCTGGGTCAGGCTACCAATATCTACAATTTTTACGAAGTATTTCAGGCGTCTGAAGTTCATGTTGCCTCCGGTTTTTAAGAATCGGCCCAAGTGCCGCCATTACTTACAACCAGAATGCAAGATGCTTGCCAGTTCTATTTTAGCGTTGATGCGCAAGCTAACCAACTGTCAAATAAGAGATTATGATAGATTCGTCATTGGCCCTTTTTATCAGCAGTCGCATTCACCTGCCCTATAAAAGGGGGGTATGCACCACGATGGTTCATTACCCAATAAGATTGAAAGCTCACCACTTTGTTGAAATTGTCAGCAAACAAACAAAAAAATGCATTTCACCCTTTGACATCACCATGCACTGCCATTAATATGCGCCCCGTTCACACGATTCCTCTGTAGTTCAGTCGGTAGAACGGCGGACTGTTAATCCGTATGTCACTGGTTCGAGTCCAGTCAGAGGAGCCAAATTCAAAAAAGCCTGCTTTCGAGCAGGCTTTTTACTTTCTAATTACCAACGCTCTTAAAACATCTGTCTTGAACCAGAACTAATTTGCACAGGCATTCCCGATCGATGTTGCAACGCAGCATTTGCGCGATTTACATCAACTTCTTGCCCGTTGATAAACGCCCGCAAAGATGGGGTTACCGGCAATGGCACTTTTCGGTCAGACTCATATTCTGCACGATTGCGCGACAGCGGCTCATGAACTTCCAGCCACTTTGAACCATCCGGTTCCGTTGTGTATTTCACTGGCTGATCAATAATTTGTACACGAGTGCCTACAGGAACATTATCAAACAGATATTTGATATCGTCATTACGCAGACGAATACAGCCCTGACTTACACGGAGCCCAATACCAAAATTGGCATTGGTACCGTGGATGGCATACAACTTGCCAATATAAATCGCGTACAGCCCCATGGGGTTATCGGGCCCCGCAGGAACAAATGCGGGCAAACTCTCCCCTCGTTTCGCATATTCGCGCCGGGTGTTCGGCGTTGGCGTCCAGGTTGGTGCTTCTTGTTTACGTTCAACGGTAGTCACCCAGTTACGCGGGGTTTCTCGCCCAGCCTGGCCGATACCAATAGGAAAGACTTCCACTGTATTACTGTCTGGCGGATAGTAATAAAGACGCATTTCAGCGACGTTAACCACAATCCCTTTACGAACAGTGGCGGGCAAAATCAGTTGCTGCGGAATGGTGAGTTGTGAGCCAGGCTTCGGCAAAAAAACATCAGCGCCCGGATTCGCTTCCAGCATATTACTTAACCCTTGCCCGTATTGTGCGGCAAAAGTCTCCAGCGGCTGAGTATTGTGATCAGGAACAGTTACAGTAAGCGACTGCCCCACTAAACGGCTACCCTCTGGAGGTAATGGATAAGTTACCGCCAGGCTATTTTGGCTGGCAAAAAGCAGAGCAAATGAGCAAAGAATATTTACACGACGCATCATGTCCCTTTCCTAAGTCGCGAATACTATCCGATAAGTATAGCTTTTATCAGACTTTTCGTTTTTAGCTGTTCAAATCAGAAGTCGTATTCCCCGGTAGAACAATATTACTGGCAGCAAGTTCGCCCATGTTGTTGTATATCGCACAAGCAGCTTCGATGATGGACATCGCCAGAGCTGCACCACTCCCCTCACCTAAACGCATATCCATATTGAGATAAGGCTCCAGCCCCAAATGCGAGAGCGCTATACGCGCGCCTTTTTCTGCCGACAAGTGAGAAGGAATGAGATACGGTTTGATTGCAGGAGACATCTGGCAGGCTGCGAGCGCAGCAGCATAAGAAAGAAATCCATCCAGCAACACGGGTAAACCGCAGGAAGCAGCACCTAACATCACTCCAGCTATTCCGACCAAATCAAATCCACCCACTTTTGCCAGGACATCAACACCATCCTGAGGATTTGGTTGATTCAACGTAATCGCCCGACGCACAACATCAATTTTATTAGCCAGTTTATCTGTCGGCAGGTTTGCGCCAATCCCAACCACTTCTTCAGGATCCCGGCCAGTGATTGTGCTGACTATTGCCGCTGCCGGTGTCGTGTTTGCCATCCCCAGTTCACCTACACCAAACAGCGTGACACCGTTTTTTGCCAGCTCCCGCGTATAACATATGACGTCCAAAAGCAACTTTTCAGCCTGACGGCGACTCATTGCCGGAGCTGAAGCAATATTGCCGCTACCTCGTGCGACACGCATGTTGATAAGCCCGGGGATAGGCTCAGCAGTATCAATACCAACATCAATTACGTGGACGTTAGCGCCCGCTTGTGCTGCCAGCACACACACGCCGGTTGTTCCACGGGTCATATTTTCAGCCTGTATGGCTGTCACTTCTTTTGGAGAAATAGCGACCCCTTCCTCCCAGACGCCGTGATCGGCACACATAACCAGTACTGCTTTTTTGCCCACATGCGGTATGCCATTCAACCCCGGCATTCCTGCCAGTTGTATGGCAAGCGCCTCCAGCTTTCCCAGGCTACCAACAGGTTTGAGTAACCCGTCAACATGCCGTTGTGCACGCGACATAGCGGCAGAATTGATGGCTGGGATCGTATTCAGTAAATCGGCAAGTATTTGCATGTCACGTCTCTTTATAGCAGTGCCAGCAGGAAAACCAGTTCACCAAACTCTATGGCTGCTCCCAGCGTATCGCCCGTTTGCCCGCCCAGCGTACGTTTGAGAAGCTGACCGAGGATGAAAATCGCCACCATCGTCACCACCATAGCAGCCACACCATGCATACCCGGCAATAATACGGCAGCAAAAATAGCGGCTAAGCCGAGTGTGACGCAGGTTTGTCGCCCATCAATTTTGCCAATGAACACATTGCCAAGCCCTTCTTCCCGCGCATAACGATGACGATACATCAATAATGCGGCAGTCCCGCGGCTGACCGCACATGCTGCCGCCAGCGATGCAAGGATCGGTTCGCCACGCAGAGCCAACTCGCTTAACACCAGAATCTTTGCCAGTACCACAAAAATCAATGCCAGACCGCCGTGGGTGCCTAAACGGCTATCACGCATGATTTCCAACATGCGATCGCGGCTACGTGCAGAAAATACGCCATCACAGGTATCAGCGAGGCCGTCCAGATGGAATCCCCCGGTCATCAGCGCCAGCACAAGTACGCTAAACAGTGCCGCCAGTGGTACGCCACACCATGCCTGCAGCACCATGAAGACCAGCCCGCTAATCGCGCCAAGCAATAATCCAATCAAAGGAAAAGTAATAATACCGCGAGAATAATGCTCGAAATCCAGTCCCTGGGACCAGCGACGCGGTACAGGCAGACGCGTAATAAATGAGAGCATCGCCCAAAATAATTTACTCATTTGATTTTTACTCCAATACCCGAAACCACCAGCCATACTTCATTTGCCGCAGCGGCCAACTGCTGATTTACCCGCCCGGCAATATCACGAAAATGTCGTGCCAGACGACTCTCCGGCACAATCCCCATTCCCACTTCGTTAGTCACTAATACAACCTTTGCGGGGCAACGTTGGCAGGCAGCAATCAACGACTGAATCTCAGCATTAATCGCCTGTTCCATCGCCTGATAATCCCATTCATCAGGGTCTTTATCGCCGCCATAATCAAACAACAGATTAGTCACCATTGTGGTAACGCATTCCAGCAACACAGCCTCATTCGGGTTAATGTCTGCATGAATTAATTCATCAAGATGTTGCCAGCGCTCCACTGTGCGCCAGTGCTCCGGGCGGCTTTGCCGATGATGTTCTATCCGTGCAGCCATCTCATCATCAAGGATTTGCGAGGTAGCGATATACAGAACCTGTGAAGAGTCCCCAATAAGCACCTCTGCGTGGCGACTCTTCCCGCTCCGTGCGCCTCCCGTCACCAAAATCATCATACCGACTCCTGATTCAAATGTATGATGGTATTCATTGAACAGAGCAATGGATCCCCCACCGTTGCTGACCGCAAAACATTTACGCGATTAATACTGCGCGTAATATAATTAAAAATCCAGCATTCTCAATCCATTACGAAATAAGATGGCATTACGGAATAGCCAGACTTTCTCGTGTTAACGTCCGACAAAATGCGTCATTGACAGCGGTTTCTGTGGATTGACACATTTCATTCAGATAATGAATTAATGCTACTGCCGGACCAACCAGCAAACGGGCATTGTGTTCTGAAATCCAGGCTATTGATTCAACGTCAGCGACAGATCTGCGCTGTAAAAGAAGTTGTAAAACAACGCAATAAAATTATCCGGAATGGTGGCGACTATGCACTAGAACACCACAATTTAGCTCTCTCGGTAAGGCACTGTCACAGCATTCAACAGAATGTGACTTGCCAGATTTATTAGCGCCACCAGATGTTTAACCGGGTAACCACGACCCAGTCGGGGATATATTCCATCTTCTCGCTGACATCATCAAGAATAAAAAGGTTTATCACACTCAGAGCAACGTTCTTCAGCAGGCGGGATAATTCTTCAACATTTAAAAGATGTGTTATTAAAGGCATACAAACTGGACGTATTGTATTTTCTTTTGGTGGTTGACCTAAGGTAGCAGTTTATCCTGATGCGCTGAGATTTCTGTAATATCTACGTCAACATTCTCCTCGAATAGAAAATGCAGCCTCGGCAAGTGATTCACATTTTTTAACAAAGCGTTGTTAGCGTGCCATTTTCAGAAGCTCTCCAAGAAAGCGAATTCTTTTCTCAAATTCTGCATTCTCAGACACAGCTTTCTACTCCATGGCAATGGCCCAAATACGAAGTTGCTCAGGATCATTAGTGGTGCTGAGAAGTTAAATAACCATGCGGAGTACCACTCGTCATCACGTATTTATATATCATGAAGCTATTGTTGTGTTTTGTACATCAGTAGATGTATTCTGATATACTCCTTTTTCTAGACATAACCTTTCACCTGCTTGCAAAGCTTCTGTGTTCTGACATTGCCAAATTGTTGCAATTCTGTATCCAGCCTTCTTTCAGTCATAGCTTCGGGCCGCGATAAGACTCACTGATCTGACCCTGATTCCTCTTGCAGACTTTATAGACCAATTAAAATGCAGTTTCTGCAGGTCAACGTCTGACCATCATTGTCATCACTCTGGCCATTAGAGTAACCTTCTGCATTCATCCTTTTGTAAAAAGTTTATGTCAGTATCAGCAATTAACCGGACCTGATACTGATATGAGTCTTACCGCATATACGGTCAATTTCAGCAATTAATTACATTATCCACGCCAAAGTGTTTGTCATCGCAATGATGGTACCTTCTTTCAGACACCATTTTTTCAACTCCGTTTTCCACGGACCGCACTCTTATGTCAAGAGTGCGGTCCGTGGATACAACCAGAGACCGACTGACACGAGTCAGAGGAAACGACGGATATGTTCAGTCGTAAAATATCTATCAAAAAACATGATTAAGGTCAAAAATGTTTGATATTTACAATTTATGAAGATGACAATAATCACAGATACATGAGAACATAAATGATAATAATTATCATTACAGCAATCATTTGTACTTTGTATTAATGAGGGATGAAATGTTATATAATATACCTTGTCGAATTTATATCCTTTCCACTCTGTCATTATGCATTTCTGGGATAGTTTCTACTGCAACCGCAACTTCTTCAGAAACAAAAATCAGCAACGAAGAGACGCTCGTCGTGACCACGAATCGTTCGGCAAGCAACCTTTGGGAAAGCCCGGCGACTATACAGGTTATTGACCAACAAACATTGCAGAACTCCACCAATGCCTCCATAGCCGATAATTTGCAGGACATCCCCGGAGTAGAGATAACAGACAACTCCTTGGCAGGCCGTAAACAAATCCGCATTCGTGGCGAAGCATCCTCCCGTGTTTTAATTCTCATTGATGGTCAGGAGGTAACTTATCAGCGCGCCGGAGATAATTATGGTGTGGGACTGTTGATAGATGAGTCTGCGCTGGAGCGTGTTGAGGTAGTGAAAGGTCCATATTCCGTACTGTACGGTTCACAGGCAATTGGCGGTATTGTTAACTTCATAACCAAAAAGGGAGGTGACAAACTTGCATCTGGAGTTGTGAAAGCTGTTTATAATTCCGCAACAGCAGGCTGGGAAGAATCAATCGCGGTCCAGGGGAGCATCGGTGGATTTGATTATCGCATCAACGGTAGTTATTCTGATCAGGGCAATCGTGATACGCCGGATGGACGTCTGCCGAATACCAACTATCGTAACAATAGTCAGGGTGTATGGTTGGGTTATAACTCCGGAAACCATCGTTTTGGCCTCTCGCTTGATCGCTACAGACTCGCGACGCAAACTTACTATGAGGATCCAGACGGAAGCTATGAGGCATTTAGTGTCAAAATACCTAAACTTGAACGAGAGAAAGTTGGGGTATTCTATGACACAGACGTGGACGGTGACTATCTAAAAAAAATTCATTTCGACGCGTATGAGCAGACCATCCAGCGCCAATTTGCCAACGAAGTAAAAACGACACAGCCTGTTCCCAGTCCGATGATTCAGGCTCTGACCGTTCATAACAAGACTGACACCCATGATAAGCAATACACTCAGGCGGTCACATTGCAGAGTCACTTTTCGCTGCCTGCTAATAATGAACTTGTTACCGGTGCACAGTACAAACAAGACAGGGTCAGCCAAAGGTCCGGTGGCATGACCTCAAGCAAATCTCTGACCGGCTTCATTAATAAGGAAACACGAACTCGCTCCTATTATGAGTCAGAGCAAAGTACAGTCTCACTATTCGCACAAAATGACTGGCGATTCGCCGATCACTGGACATGGACAATGGGAGTTCGCCAATACTGGCTTTCTTCAAAGTTGACGCGTGGTGACGGAGTATCATATACCGCAGGCATTATAAGCGATACCTCTCTTGCCAGAGAGTCTGCGAGTGATCACGAAATGGTAACATCTACAAGCCTGCGCTATTCAGGTTTCGATAACTTGGAGTTACGCGCTGCGTTCGCGCAAGGCTACGTATTTCCCACACTCTCCCAGCTTTTTATGCAGACATCTGCGGGCGGCAGTGTCACATACGGAAATCCTGATCTTAAGGCTGAACACTCCAATAACTTTGAATTAGGTGCACGATATAATGGTAATCAGTGGCTGATTGACAGCGCAGTTTACTACTCAGAAGCTAAAGATTATATTGCAAGTCTGATCTGTGATGGCAGTATAGTTTGCAATGGTAACACCAACTCCTCCCGTAGTAGCTACTATTATTATGACAATATTGATCGGGCAAAAACATGGGGACTGGAAATAAGCGCGGAATATAATGGCTGGGTTTTCTCGCCATATATCAGTGGCAATTTAATTCGTCGGCAATATGAAACTTCAACATTAAAAACAACTAATACAGGAGAACCAGCGATAAACGGACGTATAGGGCTGAAACATACTCTTGTGATGGGTCAGGCCAACATAATCTCTGATGTTTTTATTCGTGCTGCCTCTAGTGCAAAAGATGACAGTAACGGTACCGAAACAAATGTTCCGGGCTGGGCCACTCTCAACTTTGCAGTAAATACAGAATTCGGTAACGAGGATCAGTACCGGATTAACCTAGCACTCAATAACCTGACAGACAAACGCTACCGTACAGCACATGAAACTATTCCTGCAGCAGGTTTTAATGCAGCTATAGGTTTTGTATGGAATTTCTGATGACAAAAACAATCGTTATGGAATTCTTTGTCCTGATCTGCCCGCTTTGCGGGCAGGCTAACGAACGTATTGTGTTTGTTGAAGGTTTTTCGACGTTGTTTTCCATCTGGGGGTGAATATTTATTCTTCCCGCCAGCATGACTCTATAGTCATTGCTACGACAATGACTTATAAAGCTGGTTACTGAGCCTATACCTTTGTAATTCAAAAGTGATATCAGTTCACAACGCAATACTATTTTTAGATTATTTACTCTCACCCAGATACTGAATCAATGGATAATACCTTTTGATTTATCCCGACTCGGAAGAAGGTGGGATAAATATTCTCCTTCTATTGCCCCTTACTCCAACTATCATATTTTACAATATCAACGAACCGTCCATGAAGGGCTGAAATTATCTTCCTGAAACAGCTCTGTCAGCCCGCTAATCTGTTTCAGCCTCAGCACTTCATCCTGGTCCATGCCCAACTCTGTGCCAATACGCTCATCTGTCCAGCCCAGACGCGAAAGGTCCCTGACAATGTCAGACATTGACGTTATCTGGTGTTTTCCCCTGGCACGGTTATGCCGTATGGTTGCGGCAATACGTGATGCCTGTCCCTTTCTTTCCGGATTAATACAGGTCACTGGCAGCCAGCCCTTCAGACGTTTTCTCGTATCCGCTTTCCTGCCCAGCAACTGACGATGAAAACCATCCACGACCAGATAATGCTCCTTCTCTTCCGAAACCACCACAGGCTGCGTGAATCCATCCTGCTCCAGTGAATGTTTAAGCAGTTTTTTTTCACTGGAAGACATGACATTGGGATTGTAATCGTTGGCCACCACCTCATCCGCTTTCACCCACAACACACAGTCCACAGGCTCCTGTGCAAAAGGGCTGACCTCATGCAACACCCTGCGCAGATGATTAAGGGCTCGTATGGTCTCTTCTTCAGATCGTTCCTGACTGAAGTACTGTCGAATCATGTTGCTCAATACTTCCACCTCAGGTGTCACAGAATCCCCCATTCCTTCCTCCTTTCTTTCATACGCTGCAGATAACGTTCATAGTGCCGGGGTTTGTTCGGACTGAAGGAGAGGGTCCGGCACCAGAAATCATTCTTTATGAGTGTCTTACAGATACGTCGCCAAGACGGGATATCCCGGCTCCCCAGGTCATTCTCCTGTTCATCCGGGATGTCATCCGGGAAGCCCCGCGTCTGATACCAGCGCAGGTAGACAGCAATTTTATTACGGTAATGTTCTGCCGTTCTTTCCGGCATCACATCCAGCAGGAACATCGCATAGCTACGCCAGGTATGATGAGGCGGCTTCGTGATACGCTTACGCAGGGCAAAATAGGCACCGCTCTCATTGGCATAAAGCGCCCCGCTGGCAGCACCCGACACCCGCTCACACATCCTGGCCCAAGTTTCCGGCTCCAGAACATGGTAAAGCCACAGTCCCTTACGCTGTTCCGGGCCAAAAGGCTCACAGACCCGCATGTTGCGTAACGGCACGCCGGCACGGTACATCAGGTCATACAGGGGATTGTAGATAGCTCGGGTTCTGGCGTTATATATCCATATATCACGGGCTTTCCAGTCATACAACGGATACAAGGTGTAATAAAACCCTTCAGGTGACGCTGTGGTCCAGGGTTTATCATCTGCATATCTCAGTTTGCGCTGAGACACCAGTCCCATAAAGCGATTGAGCGATTCATCAGCACGAACACCAGTCAGTATTGCCACTCCACACCGGTTACCGGCAAACCAGGAAGAAAATGCCGGAACAAATTCTTCAAACGTCATGGCATACCGATAAAATGGGAAATACGACATATCTGTAATAGCGTCATCTGGTGGCTGACGAACCCACTCCACACCTGGTTCCCAGCATATCCATTCCGGCTGAAACTGAGAGACACCGTTTACCGTAGTCAGGGGGAGTGCCACCCAGTAAAAAGTCTCCGTCACATCCCGATACATCTCCCTCATCTTCAGAATGTGTGCAATTGTGCACTGGTACTGAGCTTCCCAGTCAATGAATAATACAGAGAAACGACGTTTCTTCCTGCGAGCCACATCGGCCGTAAGATGGAGCAGCACAGTAGAGTCTTTTCCTCCAGAAAAAGACAAACAAACAGATGAAAATGTCTCAAACAACCACTCAATACGGTGAATGGCCGCATGTAATACATTAACATCTGTTCTTATCTTCTGTATGGTTCCCATACATATCCTAGTATAAACTATCTTGGCAGTAATATTCTGAACTACAAACTTAAACCTTCTCATCAAGAAAAAGTTCTACCTTAAGGGTATATTGTTACTATCACGAGTTCATGATAGTTAAGTTTTTAGTAAAACACGACATATGACGATACATATATTAGCAAAATTATGACAAATGAGGCTACCTTAACAAAAATTCATTAATAGCAAACACATAAATAAAGACTCTCCTACCAAAAAAACAGACTCTTCACTCCTTCTTAACTATTTTCATGAGAAATAATAAACAAGGAATTTATTACCTTTGAATACAAACTTATATATACAATGAACTTAAACTCTTGAATCATTATCCAGAGAATATCATTAATTGGTGATGACCTAGCTATGCATGGCAGCATTCATGATAATGAGTATATACTAGCCAGAATGACACAAAGAGATATTTAACTAACTAATATATTGATAGTCAATGATGACAGATCGTAGTAATATATTAATACTTAGCTCTCTGAAATATCAAGTCATGTACGATGCTCCCGTTATTTTAATTTCGTTCTAGCTGTACTTTTGAATACAACCATAACTGATTATTGCCAACTGACTGAATGAAAAATATCAATAAATACAACAAACTTACTGCCTTTTCGTTTTATTTATAAGACGTTCCAACTACAAGAACAATATAGGCACATGATTATTCCAACAATACTGGACAAAAACTCCCGTATCTGAAGATACAATAGGTGATAATTCTTTCAGAGATTTTGCTCAACTATGGCCTGATGGGAGAGTCATGACGGAACTAAGGCCTTTACAAGCCAGAAGATTAGTCTTAATGCGATCACAGTTCAACTTGCTACGACTGAAATCCGTAATAGCATATAAACTCTGTTTTTTTAACAGAAATGAAGATCTTCTTGTTGCATAAATGATGCTTCTCTGCCTCTGAAAAAGTAAATATAAAGTATATTTAATAAGATTAATTTTTATGATAGTGATAATTTATGATGGGGATTCATATGGCATATCTAAAAGGATAGATTACATGTTGAATTCTACAACATCTTCGGGAAAAAGAACCGGCATTTTAGCAATTGGTGCCCATCCTGATGATATAGAATTAGGATGTGGTGCATCTCTTTCATATTATTCTAATGAAAAAGTATATATTATATCTGTTGTCATGACACCTGGTTGCTGTGGCGCAGAGTATATTGATCGTCACAAGGAATCACAAGAAGCATTAAATATGTTAGGATGCAATAAACTAATTCCTCTAAATTTTGAAGATACCAGATTATATTTGCAAATAAAAGAGATGATATCATCTCTGGAATACATAATTGAGAATGAAACGCCCCAGGATGTGGAAATTACTCGAGTTTACACCATGAATAATACTGACAGGCATCAGGATCACATTGCTGTTTATCAGGCATCAATGGTTGCCTGTCGTTATATTCCTCAAATACTAGGATACGAAACACCAAGTACATGTCTGTCATTTTTACCTCAAGTTTTTGAATCTGTAGATGAGGTCCATTTTAATAAAAAAATATTAGCATTACAAAAGCATAAAAGCCAGATTCATCGAAGATACATACAGCCAGAATACATAATTGCCCAAGCCAAATTCCGAGGACAACAGGTTAGTCATTCTATGTGTGAAGGTTTTGTTGTCCATAAGATGGTGTTGTAACGGAGTAATAGAAATGAAAACTTTGTTATTTATCTTCATGACCATAGCAATGTTGCTATGGTTTTTAAGTACGCTAAGACGTAAACCCTGTCAAAAGAAAGGCTGTATTGACGCCATTATACCAGCTTATAACGAAGGCCCGTGTCTGGCGCAGTCACTGGATAATCTGCTGCGTAACCCTTATTTTTGCCGGGTAATTTGCGTTAACGACGGATCCACGGACAATACCGAAGCGGTCATGGCGGAAGTCAAACGCAAATGGGGCGACCGCTTTGTTGCCGTCACGCAAAAAAACACCGGTAAAGGTGGCGCACTAATGCATGGACTAAAATACGCCACGTGTGATCAAGTATTTTTAAGTGATGCAGATACTTTCGTTCCACCTGATAATGATGGAATGGGCTATATGCTGGCAGAAATTGAGCGCGGCGCTGATGCCGTTGGCGGAATTCCCTCCACCGCGTTAAAAGGGGCAGGTCTGCTGCCACATATCCGCGCCACCGTAAAGTTGCCGATGATTGTTATGAAGCGCACGCTACAGCAGTTTCTGGGCGGTGCACCGTTTATTATCAGCGGTGCCTGCGGGATGTTCCGTACTGATGTATTGCGTAAGTTCGGTTTCTCTGATCGTACTAAAGTCGAAGACCTTGATCTCACCTGGACGTTGGTGGCAAACGGCTACCGTATTCGGCAGGCGAATCGCTGCATCGTATACCCACAGGAATGTAACAGTCCGCGTGAGGAGTGGCGCCGCTGGCGGCGTTGGATTGTGGGCTACGCGGTCTGTATGCGCCTGCATAAAAGACTTTTATTTAGCCGCTTCGGTATCTTCAGTATATTTCCTATGCTGTTGGTTGTGCTTTATGGCGTTGGTATTTATCTCACTACCTGGTTTAATGAATTCATCACCACCGGGCCACATGGTGTGGTGTTGGCAATGTTCCCGCTTATCTGGGTCGGCGTAGTTTGTGTTATTGGTGCATTTAGCGCCTGGTTTCATCGTTGCTGGTTGTTGGTGCCTTTAGCACCGCTTTCCGTTGTGTATGTATTATTAGCTTATGCCATCTGGATTATTTATGGACTTATTGCCTTTTTTACTGGACGCGAACCTCAGCGCGACAAACCCACCCGCTATTCCGCACTGGTGGAAGCGTCAACCGCTTATTCCCAACCTTCTGTCACAGGAACTGAAAAACTATCTGAAGCTTAATGCTAAAGAGAAAAATGTTCAGATTGCAGACCAGGTGATTATTGATGAAAGTGCCGGTGAGGTTGTTATCGGCGCGAATACCCGTATTTGCCACGGTGCCGTTATTCAGGGGCCGGTAGTGATTGGCGCAAACTGCCTGATAGGTAATTATGCGTTTATTCGTCCTGGCACAATAATCAGCAATGGCGTAAAAATTGGTTTTGCCACCGAAATTAAAAATGCGGTTATTGAAGCGGAAGCAACGATTGGTCCGCAATGCTTTATTGCCGACTCGGTAGTTGCAAACCAGGCATATTTGGGCGCACAAGTACGTACCAGTAATCATCGTCTGGATGAACAACCCGTGTCTGTTCGAACTCCAGAGGGAATTATCGCTACCGGATGCGATAAATTAGGTTGTTATATCGGGAAGCGTTCACGCCTTGGTGTACAAGTTATTATTTTGCCTGGGCGAATTATTTCTCCGAACACACAACTTGGCCCGCGCGTGATTGTAGAACGTAATTTACCTAGTGGAACTTACTCACTCCGACAAGAACTTATCCGTACAGGAGATTAAAATGATAAAGCATACGTTATTAGTGCCGTTTTTTTTTAGTGCATTGCCCGCTTATGCCGGGTTAACTTCCATTACCGCGGGCTACGATTTTACCGATTATTCTGGCGAACATGGCAACCGTAATTTAGCGTATGCTGAACTGGTAGCAAAAGTTGAAAACGCAACGCTGCTTTTTAATCTTTCCCAGGGGCGTCGTGATTATGAAACTGAACATTTCAATGCCACTCGCGGCCAGGGTGCAGTCTGGTACAAATGGAATAACTGGCTGACAACCCGAACGGGTATTGCCTTTGCGGATAATACGCCGGTCTTTGCCCGCCAGGATTTTCGTCAGGATATTAACCTGGCCCTGTTGCCAAAAACGCTTTTCACGACCGGTTATCGCTACACTAAATATTACAATGATGTCGAAGTCGATGCCTGGCAAGGCGGCATATCACTCTATACTGGCCCGGTGATCACCAGCTATCGCTATACCCATTATGACTCCAGCGATGCAGGTAGTAGTTATAGCAATATGATTTCCGTGCGTCTGAAGGACCCGCGCGGTGCTGGTTATACGCAACTATGGCTAAGCCGCGGAACAGGTGCTTACACCTACGACTGGACGCCAGAAACACGCTACGGCAGCATGAAGAGCATCAGTTTGCAACGAATTCAACCGCTGACTGAGCAACTTAATCTCGGGTTGACGGCAGGTAAAGTGTGGTTCAACACCCCAACCGATGATTATAACGGTCTGCAACTTGCAGCCCACCTGATCTGGAAATTCTAGGCAGCAGTCTATCAGTATATTTTATTCGGTAGTTTTCAGAGAAAAGCTATAACTCGGTTTGATAATAAACAATATAATTAATTTCGGGCAATAACTTATTCGTATAGAGCACCAGAGAAAAGGTGCTCTATACGAATAAGTTATTGCCCGAATCGTACATCAGTTTAATAGCTGAGATACTTTTATTTTATCATCACCGGGGTGAAGGTATCTTTATATCTCTCTAGACAGGCCCCCTGAATCTCCAGACAACCAATATCACTTAAATAAGTGATAGTCCTGATACAAGTTTTTAGAGTAGTCATTAGTGAACAGATAATTGTTAACTTAGAACCAGTAAAATGCAAACGACGCACCACGCTGGGAAAATCGCTGCTATTCAGCAGAGTTTTGTACCGAGAATTGTGGCCAGCCACTTATTGCTCTCGCGTAAGCAGGTATCCCCATCGTTTACCAGTCCAGCACATCTTGTGGTCAGGCAGAAGAAGAGCAAACTGTTACTGGACTCACTGCATGCATGGTGGAGAAAAATGCCACGCTATCCAAAAATCCAGACTGGGTGAATGGTTCAGCTGTGTACTGAATCAGTGGGGCGCACTCTGTTATTACAGTGTTGACGGTCAGGCGGAGGCAGACATAATGCCGCGGAAAAAGCCCTTTGTGCCATCTGTCTCGGAAATAAAAACTTTATGTTCTTCGGCGGCGAGCGCAGTGCACTGTTGTATGGGCTTATCGGCACTTGCCTTCTGAACGACATTGATCCGGAAGCGTATCTGCGCCATATCCTGAGCGTACTGCCGGAATAACCTTCCAACCGTATTGATGAACTCCTGCCATGGAACGTAGTTCTCACCAATAAATAAGCATCAATATGATTCTCCATTAACGCTTACCTTTTCTCAGGCTATTTTTGCTTTTTTTTGCTTTTCCCCGCCACTTTATGGTGATTATCACATCAATATACATCGATAGATATTAACGTAACTGAAGTGAGGTGAAGCATGAAATTTGAACGCCATCATGAAATATTGAAACGACTCAGTAAATTCGGTTCTGTAAAAGTATCCGATCTGTCCAATAGCCTCAATGTAACGAAAGAAACTATTCGATCAGATCTTAATGAACTTGCCAGGCTTGGCTATCTGACTCGATGTCATGGCGGTGCTTTTATCGTCCTAGACTCGCTTGATACTATTGCGAAAAATGAAATCGCTTATGCGCTTGAAAATTATGATACAGCCCAGGGAATAAAAAAAGGCCACTCAACTATGAAAAGTCAAGTATGCGTTATTGGTTCGTTTAATGTTGATATCATCAGTTATTTGCCGAGGCTTCCCACTATCGGAGAATCGCTTCTGGCAAGTAATTTTATATTTTCACCGGGGGGAAAAGGCTGTAACCAAGCGCTGGCAGCAAGCTTTGCCGATACTGATGTTTATTTCATAACAAAAGTAGGTACAGATCACTTTAGTGATTATGCGATCAACTTTATGAATTCGTCTAAGATTTATAAAAGTATAATTTATCAAACGAAAGAAACGCAAACCGGAACTGCCACGATCCTTGTTAATGAAGGTACTGGCGATAATGTTATTGCGATCTATCCCGGTGCCAACATGACAATGTCGTCCGATGAAATAACTATTCAGAAAGAAGCGATTATTAATTCTGATGTCATACTTCTGCAGCTCGAAACAAATTATACCGCTCTGCAACAAGCGATCACATTGGCGCAAAAAAACAGTATCCCGGTCATTATTAACCCGGCACCCTATAATGATATCGTCAACGAACTTATTCAGGATGTTGATTATATCACCCCCAATGAAACAGAAGCTGGTTTACTGTCCGGCATAGACGTACACGATCTTGAATCAGCTAAACGAGCTGCAGAAGCTATCCACAATAAAGGGGTAAAAAACACGGTTATCACGCTCGGTAGCAAGGGCTCGCTCGCATTTGATGGCAAAAAATTCATTCATTCGCCAGCGTTTCCAGCGGTCGTTAAAAATACGGCAGGAGCCGGGGATGCTTTTAACGGCGCTCTGGCATCAGGACTTGCGAAAGGAAAATCACTGGAATCAGCACTGTGTTATGCCAGCGCCTTTGCATCCCTAGCGGTGGAGACAAGCAATGCTTCCGACATGCCTGAACATGAATCTGTGATACATCGAATTCAGAGTATACATTATCAGCAAACTATTTTTACGCATTAAGAAGGGACAGAGAATGAATAACACCAAAAAATCACTAAAAGTGCTCTTTATTGGGGAATCCTGGCATATTCATATGATTCATTCAAAAGGATATGACAGTTTTACCTCAAGTAAATATGAAGAAGGTGCGACCTGGTTACTCCAATGTCTGAAAAATAGTCAGGTAGATGTCACCTATATGCCAGCACATACGGTACAAATTGCCTTCCCTGAAGATGTGGCACAGTTAGAACAATATGATGCCATCGTTATTAGTGATATTGGTAGTAATACTTTCCTGCTACAAAATGATACTTTTTATAAACTTCGCATAAAACCAAACGCTCTCGAACTGATTAAAGAATATGTGAATAACGGTGGTGGGTTATTGATGATTGGCGGCTATCTCTCATTCATGGGAATTGAAGCAAAAGCCAATTATAAAAATACAGTTCTGGCTGATGTGCTCCCGGTTACGATGTTAGATGGTGACGATCGTGTCGAAAAACCAGAGGGTGTTATTGCACAGCCATCACAACCTGAACATCCAGTTATTAAAGGGTTCTCTGAATATCCTTTTTTCCTAGGTTATAACCGGGCGATCGCTAAAGAAAATGCTGAGGTGGTATTAACAATAAACAACGATCCATTACTGGTCTTTGGTAACTATCACAACGGGAAAATAGCCTGCTTTATGAGTGACTGTTCACCGCACTGGGGTACACAGCAGTTTATGTCCTGGCCGTTCTATACCGCGTTGTGGGTAAATATACTGACTCATATTGCAAGATAATAATAATGGGGTAACTCCAGTTACCCCATTTACTATAATAGAAGGATTGATGTATGAAAAAGAATAAGTACTCAACTCCCTTATGGATGCTTGCCACGATTCTTGCGGGTATGCTCTCCCCTATGCAATCAGCGGTGAATGGTCAATTAGGTCACTGGTTACAGGATGGTAATGCATGCGCAGTTATCTCCTTTGCCAGTGGTTTAGTCGTGATGTTTTTTATTATTATGGCGCGAAAAGAAACCCGGCAACAATTTGCGGCAATTCCTTCTCTGATTAAAAACCGAAAAGTTCCTCTCTGGAACTGGTTTGCCGGTCTCTGTGGAGCGATGGTGGTATTTTCTGAAGGCGCATCAGCCAGCGCACTCGGGGTCGCAACGTTTCAAACCGCACTGATCTCCGCGCTATTGCTGTCTGGTTTACTTTGCGATCGCGTTGGTATCGGTGTCGACGAGAAAAAATACTTTACCCCTTATCGCATCATCGGTGCATTATTTGCGGTTATTGCTACGATTTTTGTTGTGTCACCGCAGTGGCATTCTACCTCTTTCATCTTACTTGCCATTCTTCCGTTCTTAGCTGGTTTGCTTGCAGGATGGCAGCCCGCTGGAAATGCAAAAGTAGCTGAAGCTACGGGATCCATGCTGGTTTCAATCACCTGGAATTTCATCGTTGGATTTTGTGTTTTAGGCACAGCGCTAGCTATTCGTGTCGCATTAGGGCACGTCACTGTTCAATTACCAGATGTCTGGTGGATGTATCTTGGCGGCCCGCTTGGACTAATGTCTATCGGTTTAATGGCCATTTTGGTCAGAGGTCTGGGGTTACTGATGCTGGGGGTTGCTTCAACGGCGGGCCAGTTACTGGGATCAGTATTGATTGACGTATTAATTCCATCGCTGGGCAATACCGTTTATCTGGTCACGATCATCGGAACACTGTTTGCACTGGTCGGTGCAATTGTTACCACTATTCCGGAATACAGAACCTCGAAAACAATGAAGAAAATGGAGGTATAATCATGAAAGATTATCTACAAACTGTGACGGGCCCCGTCGCCCGTGAAGATATGGGGCTAACACTTCCTCATGAACATCTGTTCAACGATCTTTCCTCTGTTGTGGATGCTCCTTGCTATCCTTTTTCACAACGGCTTGTTGATAAAAAAGTCACGGCAGAAATCCAGTGGGCATTAAAACACGATCCTTATTGCTGCGCTGATAATATGGACCGCAAACCTATTGAAGATGTGATCTTCGAAATTAATAACTTTATCTCGCTCGGTGGTCGCACCATTGTTGATGCCACAGGGTCTGAGTCTATCGGACGAGATGCGCAGGCATTACGAGAAGTCGCATTAAAAACAGGTCTGAATATTGTTGCTTCCTCCGGTCCCTACCTGGAAAAATTTGAAAGCCAGAGAATTCATAAAACGGTTGATGAACTGGCGGCAACGATCGATAAAGAATTGAATCAAGGGATTGGCGATACGGATATTCGTGCCGGAATGATCGGTGAAATAGGTGTCTCACCGACATTTACCGAAGCCGAGCATAACAGCTTGCGGGCTGCCTCGCTGGCACAGATTAACAATCCTCATGTGGCGATGAATATTCACATGCCGGGCTGGCTTCGTCGCGGTGATGAAGTACTCGACATTGTGTTAGGTGAAATGGGCGTCTCGCCAAATAAAGTCTCTCTCGCACACTCGGATCCGTCAGGAAAAGACGTGGCGTATCAGCGGAAAATGCTTGATAAGGGTGTCTGGCTGGAATTCGACATGATTGGCCTAGACATTACCTTCCCGAAAGAGGGAATAGCGCCAGGGGTGCAGGAGACTGCCGATGCCGTCGCTCATCTCATTGAGTTGGGATACGCCGATCAGCTTGTTCTCAGCCACGATGTCTTCCTTAAACAAATGTGGGCTAAAAATGGCGGTAATGGCTGGGGATTTGTTCCAGATGTTTTTCTGGCCTATCTGGCGGAGCGCGGCGTCGATAAAACGATCCTCAAAAAACTCTGTATCGATAATCCCGGACGATTATTGACCGCATAAAACCATTATCCCCCGGCACACTGCGCCGGGGGATGTCAATTAATACCCCGCCGTTAAATCATCCACCAAGCGCGAGTCGGATGCGCCGTACAACTCACCATCCGACCCAACCATAATGCTTTGCGTGCTGCCCATCGCCTCATTCAGCGCCACTTTCTGACCTTTTGCTTCCAGCAGCTTGAGCGTATCCGGACTAAACCCTTTTCAACACGCAGCTAGCCCGGCAACCACTGATGGTGGAAACGAGGCGCATTGGTCGCTTCGGCAACATTCATTCCACAATTGATGCTGTTCACCACCATTTGCAGCACGGTAGTGATGATTCAGCTACCGGTAACAAAGTGAGTACATAAAGGCCATACTGTCACGAACAGTGCAAAAGTGGCTCTTCCGCAACCTAGGTGAAGATTTTCATGCCAGTGGACTCATTACCCTCCGCCTAAGTAGTTCAAATCCGGCTCGACCATACATCTGGCGTATCAGCACCTTCAGGCGATTTACATGACCTTCGACAACACCATTACTCCAGCGACTGCTGATTGCCTCACATATAGCCGCAGCATCAGCTTCCATCCCCGCAGCTACGCACCGAAGTTCTGCTGAGCCGCTTTCGTGAACTCGAGTGAACCAGCTGCTTAGCTGTGATTTATTTTAGGTTTTCAGAATACGGTAGAACTCGAGTACCAGTTGCTGTGCTATTTTCAACTCCGGTTCTTTTTCACACATCAGACTAATAAATCGGGATGCATAATTTTCTTCGCCCCTGATTATTCTCCAGGGCATCAACCAGCGGCTTACCCGGGACACTGAAGGAAGTCTTGCGGCAGTAGTAACCGGTGGGTTCCAGCCTTTACGCCATTTGGCAACAGTATCCCTGACGATGGTTTCACTGCCTGTCCCCCCCTGGGCCACCATTTCCCGCCATATCCGGCTGGCATTATAATTACCACTTTCTCGTTGCTCTTTTAACCACTCCCTCCATGGGTCCAGAAGCCCTCGCTTTGGAGGCCGGGTTGACATTTCAGGGAATGTTCCTGAACGCACCCAGCGACTGACTGTCACTCGCGACAGGCCTGTAATACGGGATATTTCCCTGAAACTACATCCCTTGTTATGCAGGGCCATAACCTCTGTCCAATGCTGATGCCGTTTTTTGCGGGTTTGCTGTTTAAGGCGTTCCGGACGACGGAGCGATGCTACAGGCACAGATATTTCTGGCTCAGGTGATTTCTTCAGTGATAACTCTCTGACAACAAGACGTATCAGAGGCATATGTCTGTACATCATTCGTTCAGGCTCATCACCAATACTTTTTAGCAGGTGCCATCGATCGGCCACCTGTCTGGCCTGAGGTGCACCTTCACGTGCTGCTGTCGCATAGACTCCACTGCGATCACGCGAGACAACCTGTATTTCCGGATATTTTCTGAACCAGGTCGCCAGCGTACGCTGATCACGGCCGGGAAGCAGGACGAGGGGACGGTGAGTATCAAGATTGACTATTAACATACCGCAGCAGTGGCCCCGATGCCACGCCCACTCATCAATACCGACATGAGGCGCGCCTGACTGTTTCGTCTCCGGGGTATTGATAACCCTGCGAAGAAGAGTATCAGCACTGCAACGGAGACCCGCTGCCGTTGCAGCCCGTTTTCCAGCCTCACCTCCAGCTATTAATCCCAGTTGACGTTGTAAATTTTGTAACGCCTGTGAAGACTGCTGGTGTGAACCGGCGAAGGGAGCAAGCGACTCGGCAAAAATTTTACGTTAACAAGCCGGGTTACGGCAGTACCAGTGGCGGACGGAAAATACAAGCCATAGCGTCTGCCCTGAGCAGGGTAGATGCTGTATCCGGCGCCGACGACAACTATGAACAGAGTCGCTACGCTTAAAGCATTCAGGACATTGTGCTGTTTTGCGTTTTCCGTGGAGATGGAGGGTTATACCGTCAGAGCTAATAATTTGTCGACTGCATCGCCATCCGCAAGGTAACTGTAGAAGTGTCTTAAGAGAGTGCATTGCGTTGCCCATAACTTAAAACAGCTTAGATCCTTGTTCGCCAGAAAGTTTCATCCATTTTCTTCCACCCAGGTTGCGGAAGAACCACTTTTCATCCGTCGTTGACAGATGTGAAGTATGCGGGAGAAAAAGTGAATATCTAACTGTAATAACTCAGACCGGTACGAGTACCCGGGACGTCTACAATCATTCAGGGCAAAGTGCTAAAATTTCTCTATCCCGGGATGCCCCTACCAACGCAGCACTCCCGGAGATATCATTACAGCTCTACAACTGATTTCCGCGACTGAACCGCTCAGTTCCTATCCTTCCAGTTGCCTTCCTGCAGCCCCCCCTCCCTGCTGTATACCCCGGTACCACAACGCGGGCAGCACTTTTCTCCTTCATAATCTTCGTCACACATCACACAAAACCACTTTCTCACCTTCACCGTATAATCCGGAACCGTCATGCCCTGCAGATGCAAACGACGGGCCTCTTTCTCTGCCGGGTCAAGCCAGGTGCATCGCAGCAGGATTTTCTCAGCGACAGTCATCTGGTCATGTTCAAACCACGGTGGTTGTCCGTCATTGCCCCGCTGAAGTGTTAACGGGCATCCACAGGACACACAGCACAAAACGTCCTGTCGGTTGTGCTTCGCAGCTTCTTTCGCCGTAACAAAATGGCCTTTGCTGTCATTCGCCATATAACAGTTCAGAATTCGCATATTTCCTCCTGAGTTGTCCGGGGAATACTGAATCCTCCGGTCTGGCAGTGTGTGCAGTACTGCTCCCCATAATAATCGTGGTGACATTGTCTGCAGTGCCAGCTGGCTTTACGCACCACGGGTAAGGCATCCGGTACGAATTGCTGCAGACGTTTAATCAACTGTATTTCTCTGCGCTCCGGCCTGACATAAGGGCACTGTTGACCGTGCTCTGTCAGCCTGTCGTCAGTGTGTTCAAACCAGGGAAGTTCAGTGTCGTATTGCGGATGGTATCTGAGTGCACTGCCACACAAGTGGCAGGTGTAGTGAGCATAAGGTGCGGCCTGTACAGTACGGGCGCCCGTCAGACGTCCGTTGCCATCAAGAGCGATAAAGGATTTTGCGTACATAGTCATATACCTCAGCCGCCAGACGACACGCAGGCAACAGCCGTCCCGGTACGGGCAGCGTGGTCAGGGTGTGAATGGCGGTTCAGTTAAAATCTGGACTGGAGTTTGGGTAAAGCAGGCTGGTTGCTGTTACAGCACTGTGGTTGTCACACAATGGAACACTGACGTAAAAAACAGTCAGTGGGCGAGTGGATACATCGTTGCCGCCAGACAACAACCCATACTTTTGGTTTGCCGGATATTGGCGCGCCAGTCGTGCTCAACTCCGGCTACAGCCAAAATTGCGCTCACCGGTGCAGTGAGCTTTGGTATGCTCCTTCGCCAGATAGTCAGCACGTTCCAGCACTTGCTGAAAGCCGGTGTCATCATTACGCGCCAGCCACACCGCCGACGTGTCAGGAAAATGCGCCAACGTGGCATAAGGCCCGGCATCCACCCCCAGGGCACTGCACCAGGCCTGTTTAATCATCCCGGCCAGTGATCTCGGAGCGCGGTAATCGCCGGCACGACACCAGGTATCCCGGTTGACCAGCAGCAGGAGGTGATAGTGTTTTTTGCCTTTAAGCTCCCCGAATTCCCGGGCCCAGGCGTAATGCAGGGTCGTGGGATGTACGCGTTTACCTTCACGGCGCTTACGCTTCTGGTAAGCGTTGATTCGGGCTTTCAGGGCATTGATGAAGCGGGATATCACAGCTGCGTCCGTTGCTGCCGGTACATCCGGGAGACGCAGGTCAACCCGCAATGCCGTCAGGCGGGGATGAACATCCAGTGCGCGCAGCACCGTCTCACGGATACGTTGTTGCCAGAAGGGGTTGTACTCGTGTGTCATGGTTAAATCTCCGTATGGTTTCGTTCATACGGAATAACCACGCTGTAAAAAATGTGCAGAGTCCCTGAAGTGATCTCCAACCGGGCAATGTCTCAGGCACTCAGTGATACCCCGACTGTCGTCTCCGGACTGACGGTTGAATTTTCAGCGTTGTTTTTTTAATGCAAAAAACCGGTTACGGATAAAACTGTGAGGAGGGCGTTATGGTGATACGCAAAACGGTGTGCAGGGATTGTAGTAACGCAATTACTCATAATACGGAATGCTGCCCGAGCTGCGCGTCAACAGCTTCCTCAGGCTATTACCGAAATACCGATCGTCTGCTCTTTCTACTGACGTTACTGCCTGTGCTGATTCTGGCTGTCGTTTCAGGCGTCAGTGTATTTGTACTGTTGCAGTAGGTTACAGGGGAGGGATTATCCGGAATCAACGGGGCAGAACGCCCCGCCGCCTCTGCGTTTGCTGTGCCAGACAGTAACGCACCGGATCCCCGGTAAATACGAGAAAACCTCAGCAGATACAGGCCGTTAATACCCGAAAATCAGCCCATGATCACCCACACCTCCGGACACCATTCCCTTTTGATTTCGAATTCTTTGTTGTCGTTATACAGCTTAACGTTCCCGGTATTATCCTAGTTCCCGACAACAGGAACATATTCAGCTTTTAATAACCTGAGAAGAGCCAATAAGAATCACAAAGCGGATAACACCTGGCGCGATGCCGTTGTGATTACCGAACGCTCAGATGACATATTTCCAGACTGAAGCGGGAACACGATCGTAAAGCTTGTTCATTGTCAGTTCTGCCAGTCGGTGATCGACCGCAGAGTTGAAGGTTTCCAGCTCCGCAGGGGTAAGTTTATAACGCGTGTGGGAAATCACTTTTTCCAGTGTCTCCCGGGATGAACAACGACGGAACTGATACAGCCAGTCCTCTTTGGTTTTAACTTCCATTAGCCTCTCATCACTTTATGCTACAATTAACGTGATACTGTCAGCATACCGCACCAGACTGGCATTCTGGTACCCTCCCCAAACTCATTACTCCCGGGCCACCACTTAACCGGTCTCTCAGACTGTCACTCACCAGGTCGGATACGCCTACCGCTCAGACGGATGCTTAATGCACTCTGTTCACGTGGGTTGCAGGTACGTTTTATATACGCAGGTTATACGCCAGCTATCAGAGATAGCCCTGTGGGTACAACGCAATCTGCTGCTACTGCGTTCTCATGCCCACTGATCGCACTCACAGTGTTTATTTCACATATATGAACTCATGTGTTTGATCTCTCTTATATATTTATAATACCAATCAGACAGTCTTATCCCAACAGTGATACCTGTCCCTGCCCACAAGGCACGGGCTGCCCCACCGTAACCGCCCCGTAAATAACTCTGCAATTATCAGAACGCCAGTTTTCCCCTCTTCCTCACGAAAATCATCCCTTCTTTATCGCGCGCGCGTGCGGAAGCATCGTTTCGTAACAACCACCCGGCATACCGGTACGGCTCAGCCACCGCAACCTCCCCGTTTATCTCCTGGCGGTCACATTCCCGATTATTTTTTACGTTTCTCCCCGGTTGTTATGCCGGTGAAGGTGGTGCGTTGTTTTCATGACCACACCGGCTGGTTTAACAACATCCGGAGGAACATTCTCATGACCACCCCAGTTTCGCTGATGGATGACCAGATGGTCGATATGGCGTTTATCACTCAGCTGACCGGCCTGACCGATAAGTGGTTTTACAAGCTCATCAAGGATGGGGCCTTTCCGGCTCCCATCAAACTCGGCCGCAGCTCCCGCTGGCTGAAAAGTGAAGTGGAAGCCTGGCTACAGGCGCGTATTGCACAGTCCCGTCCGTAATTTCTGCCCCTTATCCGTTCACCCGCAGCAGACGTAATCCCCGGCCTGCCGACGGCATTCTGCTGCCTGTTATATCCCCGTGAGGAATATGAAAATGAAACAACAGTATCAGACCCGCTACGAATGGCTCCACGAAAGCTACCAGAAATGGCTGACCGGCTTCACCCGGCACGCCGTATCCTGGGGCGTGTGTCATCCGAATATCTACTACTTCCATAATCTGACGCCCGGTTGGGTGTCATTCAATGGTGAAAAACCGGAGATTGCCATCGTCCCCCAGAGCCTGCACCGGCTGATTTATGGCCCTGACAAACGGGCCACGCCGCCCCTGGATGATGATCTGATAGTGAATTTATGCACCAGTGAACATCTGCTGGTTCATCATCCGATGCTGGAAGGCATTCTGCTGTCTGAATGTGAACGTCTGAAACACCATTCTCTGGCAAATAAACTGATCAGTCTCTTCCGTCAGTTTGGTGGCACGGAGTTACGCCTTAAACTGGTCTGGCTTTGCTGGCTTGATTTAATGACCGGAAACAGCCTTGAAGACTGGACAGAGAACCTGAAACGGAAATCAGAAAAAGAGCTGGAGGAATGGATCATCGACCGTCAGAAGCAGAGCGCAGCACTGACGGATCTGATGGATCAGTACGTGCTCCTGGCATACCGCACAACGGTTGACGATAACCGTAACTGATGCCGGTTGCTTCCGGAAGGTGCGGCAAAATACGGGAATGATGCTTCCGGCCCCACATACTCACCTGCAGAGCGTGTTCGTCGTCATCATACTGAGCCATGACGGATGGCTTAAGGGCATCCTGTCATTGCTGAACTGGCATGAACACCACCAGTGAATGAAAGCCATGGACAGGGATGTTCTTTACAGCCAGATACACGCCACGTTCTCTACGGACTGAATATGCAGGCAGAGGTTATTTACCAGAAATGGCATGCTGCGGTACATGCCTCATCCTGGTGACAATAAGTACATGGCGACAGCGCTCCTTGCACTGCGGAAGAAACTCACACGGCAGGATGTTATGGCTGAAGTCCCCGGAGATCATTGTTTCTTCGTCAGATATTCAGGAACAGTTGTAGTAACGAATTTTACCGGTCTCTGCACATGGCCCGGCTCCGTCTGTGTGGCACAGGTTACGGGTATTGCCGGTTGTAGGAACGGACGGTGAGTTGAGTGATCTGTGGAATCAGGGAGCATTCTGGGCATTATGGTGCTGAAATGTGACCATCGACACAATACCCCTGCTTCGTGGTACACAATAACCAGGAAACATACCCTGAACCGACAGCCATAAGGACCCGTCACAAAATGGTGCTAATGAAAGCGAAACAGGAAAACCGGCTTGAGCGACAGCTCCAATAACTCTGTTACGCACGCGTACTGATCCTTGATGAAACAGGCTATCTGCCAATGCCCCGGAAAGAAGCCAGGCTGTTCTTCCGGTTGCTGAAGCGGCAATATGAAAAAGCGAGAATCGTTCTGACGTCAAATAAAGGATTCGCCAACTGGGGGGAAATGCTCGGCGATAATGTACTGGCAACAGTGATCCCTGAGCATCTGCTGCATCACTCAACCACGCTGAATATTAAGGGGGGAAAGCTACCACCTGAAGGAAAAACGTAAAGCAGGTGTACTGGCAAGGGCCAGCGCCAATAAGTGATGATGAATCGGTGGAAACCGGGCATCGCCATTGATAAATAGCGGCAATCAAATAAAACGGTGAAAAAAGGTTATATACAGCGGCGTTGACAATACAGGAGGTAATACTCACCAATAAATAAGCGTCAATACGGTGCTCCGTTGACGCTTACCATTGCTCATTCAGTTGAGCAATAAATTGTCCCGGATAATCCAGTCCTTCACATTGTCTGCTACCAGATGAAACTTGCGCCCCTATCCGGGGCTGTCACTCCATGCAGCCAGACTTTATGTTTCCCTTCACCAGAATACCCCCAGAGTGATAATGTCGATAACCAGATGTGGAATTTCGCAGAGAGCTGGCTTCTGATGCTGACGCTAACGTGCTTTTCCCACCCGCTAACCAGAAAGTAATCTGCTCAGCATATCAGTAACCCCATCAGCTTAAAATCAAATCAATAAAGCCCTGTAAAACCTGAAGTAACAGTCCGGGAACTCGTATCATGCTAACATATCAGTGCTGTGAAGCAGTCGACAACGAGCTTCAGACGGTACACACGTCAATTCATGCAGAAATAGCAGCCACATCAGGTCTGGCTGTCAGCGGACCACGCAGCCTGAGTACATTGTTGTAAATTAAACGACTGATGGGTTTTAAATTTTTTCTTTGCCACCACCGTGAACTGATACCGGAAAAACAGTAGTCTCAGGAAGCGTGATCTGAAAGTCAGCTTTATTAAAAAAGCTATTAGACCGGGTAAATAATGTCAACGGATGAAATGTTATGATAATTCTGGATGCCATATCTATCAGTAAATCAGTAACGCCAGAGGGTATGGTAATATCTAAGAAATACTTTACGGTAATCAGGAATATTTACTTGCCATCATGGCTTATGAAATTCATGGTTCATGAGTCACTGTAACTCCCGTATCGTCCGTCAATTATAGTTTACGTTAACGATATATCTGTGTCTGCAGGCACTACAATGAATTCCCGAATAAATTTCCGACCAGTCATTTTCTCTGACAAGGAAGCCCATATGATTTCCCTGTACCCGTGACAGACTGGTGAACAATACCATATCTGTAAGATATGATTAATGAGGAAAGTGATGACCGTTAGTCATTTTATCTCCAGTAACGTAAAACCAGACTTATCGTAAATAAAAATATGAAGTCCTCTGTTAAAGTCATGGAGAGACGCATCAAAATACAGGATACAATGATTCTCACAATGAAACTCATCGTCTCTGGTGAAATTCATATCAACATTTACCTTAATAACCTGACGCGGGATTAACTGTGTTGTTTAAGGAAAAGGGGAGAGTTGCCCGAAGGCGAAAACGAAAGTAAATTAATAATAACAGGATGAGAGGAGAAAGCGCTCTTCCCGGAAAATAAAAAGAGCGGTTCACTCCTGTGAATGCACTTCAACCGTCCTGGCAAAGAATGTACTTTTATAAAACCCCCTCCCAGTCAGCAGATACAAAAAGATAACATGAGGTATCTCCCGCCCCTTAATTTATACACGTGAAATGAACTGAAATTTATGAGAAAATCATGCTAAAGATGCTTTGATTTTACTTAAAATCACGTGTGATTATCCTGACTGAAGGAGAGATACTATGGTTAAGGTTGTGGAAGATGAAAGAAGCAGAATACGATATCTTGAAAGGCGCTTAAATGAAAATGGGTTTTATTTACCATCAAGCCTGGCCGATAAAGATTATTTCTCGTATCAGAAACGGATTTTAAACACTCTTATTTCACAGGGTGCTGACACACTGAAAATAAATAATTTTCTGGCTGAAACAGACCAGCGTTACTTCGATTCCTTACCATCTGAGGATGATCTTAACTGGTATCGTAATGATGCCCGCGCCAGTTTATGGTTGACTTGTGAATTATATGAAATGATTAAGATAAACGGTTATGAAAATACCCTTACCTGTTTATCTCCGGAGTCACTGCCTTCTCACCACAGCGTGAGGGTGGATGCCATACGCAGGTGTATTGACAACTGGCCTTTCATTTTATACACACCATCAAATTACCTGAACCAGAAAAGTATTGAATGGACCACACTACTCGAAAAAGATGATATTTTCAGAGAGGTTAAGGCCAGAAATTTTGATATCTGCTCATGGCTCAAAAAATATATTCAGGAAAAGACGAACATTTCCCTGAACTATGTCTGTGGAGAATCATCTGAAGAGATTATGGCCTGGTGTTATGCCAGTTACTTCACATGGAAAAAAAACAACCAGAATTCACCAGACTCAGTAGAACTGTTTACCCGGAAGTTTAAAAGCGCCTGGGCTACCCAAAAAAACAGAATAAAAAATAGGGTTGATAAAAAGCTGCGCCCCCTGAACGTAAATATTTCACAGGAGGCATATGACAAACTGAGAAAATTATCCATAAACGAGGGTATCTCAAATGACCGGGTTATTGAAAGTGCTCTGGACATGATTTACCGTAGCAAAATTAAAAAATAAAACCATTCAAAATAATTTCAGACAGATATTATCTCCGTGAGTCCCCCGCCACCTTTCCGGTGTGCGGGGTTTTGTCTTTTTTCACCGGGAATACATGTATGAATCCGTCTGATGCCATTGAGGCAATTGAAAAACCGCTCTCCTCCCTGCCTTACCCGATTTCCCGTCACATCCTGGAACATCTGCGCAAACTCACCCGTCACGAACCCGTGCCTGGCATTATGGGTAAAAGCGGGGCCGGTAAATCCTCACTCTGTAATGCACTGTTTCAGGGGGAGGTCACCCCGGTCAGTGATGTTCACGCTGGCACCCGGGAAGTGCGGCGCTTCCGTCTGAGTGGCCACGGTCACAGCATGGTTATCACTGACCTGCCCGGGGTGGGCGAGAGCCGGGACAGGGATGCAGAGTATGAAGCCCTGTACCGTGACATTCTGCCAGAACTGGACCTGGTACTGTGGCTGATTAAAGCCGATGACCGTGCCCTGTCTGTGGATGAGTATTTCTGGCGACACATCCTGCAGTGCGGACATCAGCAGGTGCTGTTTGTGGTGACACAGGCCGACAAAACGGAGCCCTGCCATGAATGGGATATGGCCGGTATTCAGCCTTCTCCTGCACAGGCACAGAATATTCGCGAAAAAACGGAGGCGGTATTCCGTCTGTTCCGGCCCGTACATCCGGTTGTGGCCGTATCGGCCCGCACCGGCTGGGAACTGGATACGCTGGTCAGTGCGCTCATGACAGCACTTCCCGACCATGCCGCCAGTCCCCTGATGACCCGACTGCAGGACGAGCTGCGCACGGAATCTGTCCGCTCTCAGGCCCGTGAACAGTTTACCGGTGCGGTGGACCGGATATTTGACACAGCGGAGAGCGTCTGTGTTGCCTCTGTTGTCCGTACGGCCCTGCGCGCTGTTCGTGACACGGTGGTCTCTGTTGCCCGTGCGGTATGGAACTGGATTTTCTTCTGAACCTGTCGTGACTGATGCCCTCCCTGACTCTGAGTCTGCTCACAAAAGCACTGTTTTCGTTACTGTCTCTCTTGTCCGTGCAATAGCTCAATAATAGAATAAAACGATCGATATCTATTTTATCGATCGTTTATATCGATCGATAAGCTAATAATAACCTTTGTCAGTAACATGCACAGATACGTACAGAAAGACATTCAGGGAACAACAGAACCACAATTCAGAAACTCCCACAGCCGGACCTCCGGCACTGTAACCCTTTACCTGCCGGTATCCACGTTTGTGGGTACCGGCTTTTTTATTCACCCTCAATCTAAGGAAAAGCTGATGAAACGACATCTGAACACCAGCTACAGGCTGGTATGGAATCACATTACGGGCACCCTGGTGGTGGCTTCCGAACTGGCCCGCTCACGGGGAAAACGCGCCGGTGTGGCGGTTGCTCTGTCTCTTGCTGCTGTCATGTCAGTCCCGGCACTGGCTGCTGACATCGTTGTACGCCCGGGAGAAACCGTGAACGGCGGAACACTGGCAAATCATGACAACCAGATTGTCTTCGGTACGACCAACGGAATGACCATCAGTACCGGGCTGGAGTATGGGCCAGATAACGAGGCCAATACCGGCGGGCAATGGGTACAGGATGGCGGAACAGCCAACAAAACGACTGTCACCAGTGGTGGTCTTCAGAGAGTGAACCCCGGTGGAAGTGTCTCAGACACGGTTATCAGTGCCGGAGGCGGACAGAGCCTTCAGGGACGGGCAGTGAACACCACGCTGAATGGTGGCGAACAGTGGATGCATGAGGGGGCGATAGCCACAGGAACCGTCATTAATGATAAGGGCTGGCAGGTCGTCAAGCCCGGTACAGTGGCAACGGATACCGTTGTTAATACCGGGGCGGAAGGGGGACCGGATGCAGAAAACGGTGATACCGGGCAGTTTGTTCGCGGGGATGCCGTACGCACAACCATCAATAAAAACGGTCGCCAGATTGTGAGAACTGAAGGAACGACAAATACCACTGTGGTTTATGCCGGCGGCGACCAGACTGTACATGGTCACGCACTGGATACCACGCTGAATGGGGGATACCAGTATGTGCACAACGGCGGTACAGCGTCTGACACTGTTGTGAACAGTGACGGCTGGCAGATTGTCAAAAACGGGGGTGTGGCCGGGAATACCACCGTTAATCAGAAGGGCAGACTGCAGGTGGACGCCGGTGGTACAGCCACGAATGTCACCCTGAAGCAGGGCGGCGCACTGGTTACCAGTACGGCTGCAACCGTTACCGGCATAAACCGCCTTGGAGCATTCTCGGTTGTGGAGGGTAAAGCTGATAATGTCGTACTGGAAAATGGCGGACGCCTGGATGTGCTGACCGGACACACAGCCACTAATACCCGCGTGGATGATGGCGGAACGCTGGATGTCCGCAACGGTGGTACCGCCACCACCGTATCCATGGGAAATGGCGGTGTACTGCTGGCCGATTCCGGTGCCGCTGTCAGTGGTACCCGGAGCGACGGAAAGGCATTCAGTATCGGAGGCGGTCAGGCGGATGCCCTGATGCTGGAAAAAGGCAGTTCATTCACGCTGAACGCCGGTGATATGGCCACGGATACCACGGTAAATGGCGGACTGTTCACCGCCAGGGGCGGCACACTGGCGGGCACCACCACGCTGAATAACGGCGCCATACTTACCCTTTCCGGGAAGACGGTAAATAACGATACCCTGACCATCCGTGAAGGTGATGCACTCCTGCAGGGAGGCGCTCTTACCGGTAACGGCAGGGTGGAAAAATCAGGAAGTGGCACACTCACTGTCAGCAACACCACACTCACCCAGAAAGCCGTCAACCTGAATGAAGGCACGCTGACGCTGAACAACAGTACCGTCACCACGGATGTCATCGCTCAGCGCGGCACGGCCCTGAAGCTGACCGGCAGCACAGTGCTGAACGGTGCCATTGACCCCACGAATGTCACCCTGACATCCGGTGCCACCTGGAATATCCCCGATAACGCCACGGTTCAGTCGGTGGTGGATGACCTCAGCCATGCAGGACAGATTCATTTCACCTCCGCCCGCACAGGGAAGTTCGTTCCGACAACCCTGAAAGTGAAAAACCTGAACGGGCAGAATGGCACCATCAGCCTGCGTGTACGCCCGGATATGGCGCAGAACAATGCTGACAGACTGGTCATTGACGGTGGCAGGGCAACCGGAAAAACCATCCTGAACCTGGTGAACGCCGGCAACAGTGCGTCGGGGCTGGCGACCAGCGGTAAGGGTATTCAGGTGGTGGAAGCCATTAACGGTGCCACCACGGAGGAAGGGGCCTTTATCCAGGGGAATAAGCTGCAGGCCGGTGCCTTTAACTACTCCCTCAACCGGGACAGTGATGAGAGCTGGTATCTGCGCAGTGAAAATGCTTATCGTGCAGAAGTCCCCCTGTATGCCTCCATGCTGACACAGGCAATGGACTATGACCGGATTCTGGCAGGCTCCCGCAGCCATCAGACCGGTGTAAACGGTGAAAATAACAGCGTCCGTCTCAGCATTCAGGGCGGTCATCTCGGTCACGATAACAACGGCGGTATTGCCCGTGGAGCCACGCCGGAAAGCAGCGGCAGCTATGGCTTCGTCCGTCTGGAGAGTGACCTGCTCAGAACAGAGGTCGCCGGTATGTCACTGACGACAGGAGTGTATGGTGCTGCAGGCCATTCTTCCGTTGATGTTAAGGATGATGACGGCTCCCGCGCCGGCACGGTCCGGGATGATGCCGGCAGCCTGGGCGGATATATGAACCTGACACACACCTCCTCCGGCCTGTGGGCTGACATTGTGGCACAGGGAACCCGCCACAGTATGAAAGCGTCATCGGGCAATAACGACTTCCGCGCACGGGGCCGGGGCTGGCTGGGCTCACTGGAAACCGGTCTGCCCTTCAGTATCACTGACAACCTGATGCTGGAGCCACAACTGCAGTATACCTGGCAGGGACTTTCCCTGGATGACGGCCAGGATAACGCCGGTTATGTGAAGTTTGGGCATGGCAGTGCACAACATGTGCGTGCCGGTTTCCGTCTGGGCAGCCACAACGATATGACCTTTGGTGAAGGCACCTCATCCCGTGACACCCTGCGCGACAGTGCAAAACACCGTGTGCGTGAACTGCCGGTGAACTGGTGGGTACAGCCTTCCGTTATCCGCACCTTCAGCTCCCGGGGTGATATGCGTGTGGGGACCTCCACCGCAGGCAGCGGGATGACGTTCTCTCCCTCACAGAATGGCACATCACTGGACCTGCAGGCCGGACTGGAAGCCCGTGTCCGGGAAAATATCACCCTGGGCGTTCAGGCCGGTTATGCCCACAGCGTCAGCGGCAGCAGCGCTGAAGGGTATAACGGTCAGGCCACACTGAATGTGACCTTCTGACAGAACCATCGCCTCTCTGTGGTCCCGGTCATCATGACCGGGACCCGGACCGGCGCAACGGATCTTCAACGCCACATTCGCTGGCATTAACAATAACATGATATTCATCACGGAGTGACTATGTTACAGATAGTCGGCGCGCTGATCCTGCTGATCGCAGGATTTGCCATTCTTCGCCTTTTGTTCAGAGCATTAATCAGCACGGCTTCTGCGCTGGCAGGGCTCATATTGCTGTGTCTGTTCGGCCCGGCCTTACTGGCTGGCTATATCACCGAACGCATAACCCGGTTGTTCCATATTCGCTGGCTGGCAGGCGTATTTCTGACGATTGCCGGAATGATCATCAGCTTCATGTGGGGACTTGATGGTAAACATATCGCGCTGGAGGCTCACACCTTTGACTCTGTAAAATTTATTCTGACCACTGCTCTCGCCGGTGGTCTGCTGGCTGTTCCCCTGCAGATCAAAAACATTCAGCAGAACGGGATCACACCAGAAGATATCAGCAAGGAAATTAACGGGTATTACTGCTGTTTTTATACTGCCTTTTTCCTTATGGCGTGTTCTGCATGCGCACCATTGATCGCGTTACAGTACGATATTTCACCCTCACTGATGTGGTGGGGCGGGTTGTTGTACTGGCTGGCTGCATTAGTGACGCTGCTATGGGCGGCCAGCCAGATCCAGGTGCTGAAAAAACTGACCTGTGCCATCAGCCAGACACTGGAAGAACAACCGGTGCTCAACAGTAAATCGTGGCTGACCAGTTTGCAAAACGATTACAGCCTTCCTGACTCACTGACGGAGCGCATCTGGCTGACGCTCATTTCTCAACGGATTTCCCGGGGAGAGCTGAGGGAATTTGAACTGGCAGACGGAAACTGGTTACTGAACAATGCCTGGTATGAAAGAAACATGGCAGGGTTTAACGAACAGTTGAAAGAGAACCTGTCATTCACACCTGATGAACTGAAAACGCTCTTCCGGAACCGCCTGAATTTATCACCGGAAGCGAATGACGATTTTCTCGATCGTTGCCTGGACGGCGGTGACTGGTACCCCTTTTCAGAAGGCCGCCGTTTTGTATCATTCCACCACGTGGATGAGCTTCGTATCTGTGCCTCCTGCGGGCTGACAGAAGTACATCATGCCCCGGAAAATCATAAGCCGGATCCGGAATGGTACTGCTCCTCTCTTTGTCGCGAAACAGAAACACTGTGTCAGGAAATTTATGAACGCCCTTACAACAGCTTTATTTCCGATGCAACGGCGAATGGTCTGATTCTCATGAAACTGCCGGAAACCTGGAGTACAAATGAGAAAATGTTTGCTTCCGGAGGGCAGGGGCATGGGTTTGCCGCTGAACGGGGAAACCATATTGTCGACAGAGTCCGTCTGAAAAACGCACGGATCCTCGGTGATAATAATGCCAGAAATGGAGCAGACAGACTGGTCAGCGGAACAGAAATCCAGACGAAATATTGTTCAACTGCAGCCCGTAGCGTCGGTGCGGCATTCGACGGACAAAACGGACAGTATCGTTACATGGGAAATAATGGCCCCATGCAACTGGAAGTCCCCCGTGATCAGTATGCCGGCGCTGTTGAAACCATGAGGAATAAGATCCGCGAAGGTAAAGTACCCGGTGTAACCGATCCCGCAGAAGCGTCACGGCTGATTCGTCGGGGACATCTGACTTATACTCAGGCCCGTAATATCACCCGGTTCGGGACCATCGAATCAGTCACTTATGATATTGCCGAGGGTTCGGTTGTCAGTCTGGCGGCCGGAGGGATCAGTTTTGCCCTGACGGCATCGGTCTTCTGGCTCAGCACCGGCGATCGCGATGCTGCCCTGCAGACAGCTGCTGTCCAGGCAGGAAAAACCTTCACCCGCACACTGGCTGTCTACGTCACAACCCAGCAACTCCACCGGCTCAGTGTTGTTCAGGGTATGCTGAAGCACATTGATTTTTCGACTGCCAGCCCGACTGTCCGACTGGCTCTTCAGAAGGGGACCGGTGCAGGAAATATCAGTGCCCTGAACAAAGTGATGAAGGGTACGCTGGTGACATCTCTGGCACTGGTAGCTGTCACAACCGGCCCTGACATGATCAAAATGTTGCGGGGACGGATCTCCGGTACGCAGTTCATCAGGAATCTTGCCGTGGCATCTTCCGGTGTGGCAGGTGGAGCTGTCGGGTCTGTGGCGGGCGGGATACTGTTCAGTCCACTGGGACCATTTGGTGCACTGACAGGGCGTGTGGTTGGCGGTGTTCTGGGGGGAATGATTGCCTCCGCTGTATCAGGAAAAATTGCCGGAGCGCTGGTTGAAGAAGATCGCGTCAAAATTCTGGCAATGATTCAGGAGCAGGTGACATGGCTTGCCGGCAGTTTCCTGCTGACCGGACATGAGATTGAAAATCTGAACGAGAATCTGGCCCGTGTTATCGATCAGAATGCTCTGGAGATCATTTTCGCCGCCGGTATACAACAACGGGCCGCGACCAATATGTTAATCAAACCACTGGTGGTCAGTATCATCAGGCAACGCCCCGTCATGGAATATGATGCATCCCATCTCGGCAATATGGTTAACCGACTGGAAGAAGCATTACCCCCGGAGTTACCGGCATAACGGCTATTCTGCGCCTTTTACGCTTTATCACCTGATTTGTCAGTGTCATCGTCATGACTCAGAGAGGTAAATACCATGATTCACCTGTTCAAAACCTGCATGATTACCGCCTTCATTCTGGGGTTAACGTGGTCTGCCCCACTCCGGGCACAGGATCAACGTTACATCAGTATACGCAATACAGATACGATATGGCTCCCGGGAAATATTTGTGCTTACCAGTTCCGGCTGGATAATGGCGGAAACGATGAAGGATTTGGCCCCCTCACCATCACTCTGCAACTCAAAGACAAATATGGTCAGACGCTGGTGACCAGAAAAATGGAAACGGACGCTTTTGGTGACAGTAATGCCACGCGAACCACAGACGCATTTCTGGAAACGGAGTGCGTGGAAAATGTCGCCACAACCGAAATCATTAAAGCAACTGAAGAAAGTAACGGCCATCGTGTCAGTCTGCCGTTATCGGTTTTCAATCCCCAGGACTACCATCCACTGCTGATTACCGTTTCCGGAAAAAATGTTAACTGATCCCTGAAGTCAGTTTCATGCTTCAGCCTCTGCCACAACGTATGGCAGAGGCTTTTTATTTATCAGGAGAAAACAGATATGCCGGGTTACACAGAGTATGTCCTGGCTGAAGGATCTTTCTCATACGGGCAGGCGGTTGCTGTCATAACCGCTTACCGCAATGTGTTTATCCAGGATGACCCGGGAATGCATTTCCGTCGGGTTATCCGCAACGCGGAAGGTCAGCGACGCTGGCGCTGCCGGAATTCTGAACCCGATGCCGGAAAGGTGCTTAATACGCGGCTCGCCAGTGACGGTCTTCTCAGACAATAAACGTCATTCATTTCACCCATCAGGCCGCGTCTTCTCCGGGAGACGTGGCTTTTTCATTTATTACACCAGTAAATCTTAACCACCGATAAGGAGCAAATTATGCGACTAGCCAGTCGTTTTGGTTATACGAACCAGATACGCCGTGACCGTCCGCTGACACACGAAGAACTGATGCACTATGTGCCGGGGATTTTCGGGGAAGAGAAACACACGTCCCGAAGCCAGAACTATAC